>WNFI01066205.1_pt2 | contig 10786 bp, 9 predicted proteins | sample 5400471 | NCBI WGS metagenome assembly WNFI01 (sample SAMN13153348, study PRJNA577476) | soil metagenome | isolation source: 100 cm saprolite on Douglas fir-dominated hillslope | place: USA:California | collected 2013-09-17 | reverse complement strand
AGAGTCCTGGGACCACGCCACACTCACCCCCGCCACGACGAGAAGTGAGGCGACGGTCTTCGACACGAATCGATGCGCGCGGTGCATGGTCAACCTCCGGCTCCCGAGTGCGACGTGGGCGCCGCCGGGCCAGGTGCCGCGGGAGCCTGCGGCGGCGCTGACTGTGGGGGCGCTGACTGTGGGGGCGCCGCCCCACCCTCGCCCGCGGGCGCCGCCGGTGCGGGGCGCTTGAGGGGCATTCCCAGGCGCTGGCGCAGCTCCGCGATCCACCCGCTGACGGGTTTTTCCTCGTTGGTGAGCTGCTGGTACTGCTCGAAGGCGGCGAGCGCCTGTTCGGGCTCGGTGAGATACAGATCCCGGAGCACGCCGAGGTTGCGCCAGGCAGGGGCGTAGCGCGGATCCGCAGCGATCGCCTGCCGGTAGGATGAGGCCGCGTCCTTGAACTCCCCGCGCAGTCGCTGCGTGACGCCGAGCTCGGTCCATGCCACGGCGCTGCCGCTCTCCCCGGCCACGGCGTTCTTGAGTGTCGTCTCCGCCTGCTCGAGCTTCCCGTCCTTGCGCTCGAGGAGCGCAAGATTCACGAGCGGAGCGGCGAACTGCGGATACAGCAGCGCGACCTGCTTGAAGCCGAGCTCGGCTTCGAGCGCGTGGCCCGCGCGCATCTGAGTCACGGCGCGCCCGAAGTCCGCGCGCGCCGCCGGCGGGACGTCAGGGCGCGGCATGCCGACCGGCGTCCCGGGACCGGAGCCCCCTGCCGCGGGCACGGCCGCGCGGGCGGCTGGCGCTGCACGTGAGGCTGGCGCCGCCGTTGCGGGGGCAGTCGCGGCCGGCGCCGGCGTTGCGGTCCGCGCCGGGGGCGCGGAGGTCTCGGGCCGGGCGGGCCGCGAGCTGCAGCCGGCGAGCGCGACCGCGAGCGCCGCGAGCAGCAGCGGTGCGCGGTGCGCGACGCGGGGGGCGACGCGGCGACCCTTATTCCAGAGTTCCGACCACATCCTGTATCAACTCCGTCTTGCCGTAACGCGCGGGCTTGAGGTGCGCGAGGGCCTGGAAGCTCTTGCGGACCCACTCATCATATATCCCGTCGCGCACGCGTGCGGCGTTCAGCTCGTGCGCCTTGATGGCCTGCTCCTCGAACGGAAACACCTGCTCCTCGAGGAGCGAGTTGTACTCCTCCAGCGCATCGCCCTTGAGGTTGCCGGGACGCTCCGAGCCCAGGATGTCCTTGGCGAGCGCGCTGTAGAGATCGGCCATCTCGTAGGTGGCGGCCGTCGTCACCTCCGCAACCTGGTACTCGGCGGCGCGCTTGTAGCCGTTCATCGCGGTTTCGAGCGCATCGCGCTTCACGATGAGGCTCTTCTTGAGCGGCACCGTGAGGCGCACGGCACGAAATGCATCGCGCGCCGGCTGGGCAAGAGTGAGCTGCGCCTTCGCGGCCAGATAATGGGTGCGCTCGGTGCGCTGCGCCCCGGCCTGTGCGTCGGCGCGGATGATCTCCTGGTACCAGCGGTCGCGCCGCGCGAGGTCGCCGCTCTTGCTGGCGTAGTCCGCGAGGCGCTGCCGCGCCTCCTCGGCATCGGCGACCGGGGTGGGATTGGTGTCGACGAACTTCTCCAGCATGCTCACGGACCGGGCGCCGTTGCCGGCCTTGGCGTAGAGGTCCGCGGACTGCATCAGCGCCTCGCGCTGCACGGCGCGGGTCTCCGCGGGGTTCGTAGCGATCCGCTCGAACTCGGCCGCGGCCTCACCCGGCCGGTTCGCTGTCGTGTACGCCACCGCGAGCTTGCGCGTGACCTCCACCTGCAGCTTGTCCTGCGGGAACTGGCGGCGGAAGTCCTCGAGCACGCCGATGGCGCGGTCCCACTGCTTGAGGCCGAGCAGCCCCGTCGCTGCGTCGTACTGCGCGGTGGAGCGGATCTTCGACTCCGGCGCCACGTGCCCGACGCGCAGGAAATCCTCCACCGCGCCGCCGGCGTCGCCCGCCCGCTGCTTGGCCTCGCCCTGCTTGTAGACACTCGCCGCGAGGCGCTCGGCGAGGTCGGCGCGCATCTTCTCGTCACCGCCGGCGAGCTCGCGCGCATGGGTGTAAGCGGGCTCCGCCTTCGTGTACTCCCCGGAGTCGAACTGCGACTGCGCGATGATCGTCCAGGCGATGCGCTGCTTGGCGAGGTCGACCGGCGGCTGCCGCGCGAGGATCGACTCCGACACGCTGATGGCGCGCGGCCGGTCGCCGGCGGCGAAGATCTCCTCGGCCGCGCGGGTGAGGACCCCGGCGCTGTCGGGATGCTCCGGAAAACTCTGCGCGAAGCGCACCCCGGCATCCATCGCGCGCTTGTGCCAGGCATCACGCTGCGCGCCGCTCAGGGTCTCCTCGCCTTTCTTATAGGAGACGAGGCTCGCGTAGGCGGCGGTCGCCGACTTGGCGTTGCGCGGATAGCCATAGGCGGTGTGCTCGTACTCGGCGGCGGCGTCGGCGTACTGATGACTCTCGAACAGCGTCTCAGCCAGCAGGTAGTTGGTCGCCGCCGAGTCGGTATCCTCGGGGAACGAGCGCAGGTAGTCCCGGTACCAGCGGGCGGCCTCCTGATAGTCCGCTACGTGGGCGGATTTCTGGGCGCTCGCGTGGAAGTAGGTCGCGACGTCCTTGAGGTTGGTCTTGAGCTCCTGCACGACGCGCGGATGGTCGGCGCGGTTGCGCGTCTTCCAGTAGGGGGAGTCGAAGTTGTAGCGCTCGACGAACTCGTGCTTGCCATCCAGCACCAGCTGGCTGAAGCCGCCCTTGCCGTAGGCCTCGATGGCCGCCATGTCGAGGTCGGGGGCCTGGTCGCTGTAGGGATCGCGCGCCACGTAGGCGCGGTACACGCTCGCTGCGTCCTGGTAGCGCTGCTTGTCGACGTACAGGTCGCCGAGCCGCGAGTACAGGAGCCACGCGTAGGGGCGCTCGCCGCGCTGGCGCATGTACTGCTCGAGCGAGGCGGCGCCGTCGTTGTAGGAGAAGGTGATGCTCATGACACGCAGCGTGTCCTCGACCAGCTCACGATCGGCGCGCTTGAGCTTCTCGAGCTGCACCGAACGGGCGCGGGCCGTCCCGAGCTCCTGGTCGAGCACGCCACCGAAGGACGGCAGGCTCTCGAGCGCGAGCGACTGCTTGAACATCGACCAGCCGTGCTTGTAGAGGCTCTGCTGGTAGAAGGCGGACCCGGGACCGCGGTTGATGACGGCAGCGTAGGCGTGCTCGGCGTCCGCGTAGCGCTTGTCGGAGAAGAGCAGCTCGCCGCGACGGAACTGCACCTCATCGAGCTGCGGGCTCTGTGGATAGCGCTGCACGATCCGATCGAGTGTGCCGAGCGCCTGCGCCGGCTGGCCGGTGGTCTCATACGCGCGCGAGAGCTGATAGAGCACCTGGTCGTTGCGCGGGTAGTCGGGGTAGGCCTTGAGCAGCGTCGAGTAGAGCCGGATCGCCTCCGCGCCCTGCAAGTCCACCGTCGTGACCTCGAGCTCGAGGCGCTCCAACTCCCCGGCGTCGAGGTTCAGATCTCCCAGGCGGCGCAGAGCCTCGGCGCGCAGCTTCGGATCGGTGTTCTGCAGCTCGAGGAAGCGGCGATAGTTCTCCATCGCCTTGGAGGTGCTGGCTGTGGCCAGCGTATCGCGGTGCACCTCGACCTTGTGGGTGGAGAGATCCCCGATCGTGGGCGTCGGATCGCTCGCTGGCGCACCCGACGGGAGCAGCGCGAGCGTGGCGAGCGCGAGGGTTGTCCCCGAGCGTGCCACCGCTTTCATCGGGGCGGCTCCTCGGTCTGCGGCGCGGGCGCCGGTGCGGGCGGCGCTTCGGTGGGTGGCGCTTCGGCGGGCGGCCCGCCGTTCGGCGCACCCTTCTGGACCGGAGCCGGAGGCGCGGAGCGGGCGGGTTCGGCGTTGGCGGCCCGGTCGTACATGGTGGCGAGCGCGAAGCGTGCCTGCACCTGGTAGGCGGACAGCCGCTCCTTCTGCTGCTCGAGCTCCTGCGCGCCGAGCCGCGCCAGGTAGACGCTCTGCTTCTGCTCGGTGGCGGCGAGACGCCTCTGGAGGGTGTCGATGCGTGCCTTGAGTGCGGCGACGCGCGTTGCGAATTCGCCCGTGTTGGTCGGCACGCTGTGCCGGTCGCGCTCGACCCGGATCCAGCGGCTCTGCGCCTCGTGCAGCACGAGATTGAGGTCCTTGAGGCCGCGATGCTCCTGCCAGAGCCGGGCGTTGAAGGCATCGTTCATGCGGAACTGCAGCACGCCCCTCACCATCACCAGGCGCGCACGCAGGTCCGCATACTCGGGCGTTTCGGGTGCGGCGGCGAGCGCCGCCTCCACGCGCTGCACGCGCGCCCACTGCGCGCGCTCGCCCGCCGTGCCGAGCGCCGACATGTCGTGCTGCGTCTCGATGGCGCGCAGCTCGCTGGCGAGGGCGACGTTGCGCTGCTGCAGCGTCTCCACCGCCCCTGACGCGAGCAGCGCATCGGCCCGCGGCAGCCGCTCGGCGTAGGCGCGCTCGCGCGTCTCGATCATGTCCTGGAAGGCGCCCATGCTGTCGCCCCAGATGTCGAGGGTGCCGGTGAGATACACGAGGTCGCGGTAGTTCTTCAGTCCCTCCTGGAAGTCGTGCCCTGCGAGCACCGCGTACAGGTAGCGCGACTCGGGCGCATCCGGCAGGTCCTTCAGCTGCCAGAACCAGCCATAGCGCTCGCCGCGGTCCTTCGCCAGCACCCGCTCGAGCATCGTGCCGTTCTCGATCCGGGAGATGGCGGCATCGATCCGGCGGTTCTCGGCGGCGAAAGACTCGACCGCACTCTCGTAGTACTCGGCGGACTGCGCATTCGCACTCAGCTTGCCGAAGGCGTAGGGCACCGCGAGATAGGACTCCTGCACGGCCGCATCGAGCACGTCACGGCTGCGCAGCTCCATCCACGGCGTGAGCGCACCCTGATAATTACCGAGCGTCGCCTGCGCCCACCCGATCCCGAGCAGCGCCTTGTTCGAATACGGGCCGTTGAGGCGCACGCGCGCGAGCGCCGTGCGGGCGCGCGCCGCCTCCCCCGCCTGCAGGTACGCAAAGCCGAGCGCGAGATTGGCGCGATCCCTGATCGCCGCGTGCTCCGCGGTCGGGGTGAGCGTGGTGCCGATGCCGGTGAGGAACGGATCGGCATCGGCGAGCCGCCCGTTGCGTATGAGCGCCACGCCGAGGTTGAAGCGCGCGTAAGCGGACCAGATCTGCGGTTCGCTCGGCTGGCTCCGCCAGCCCGACAACAGCCGGATCGCCTCGTCGTAGCGGCCCTGGTGCATCAGCACGTTGCCGAACAGCAGCTCCTTCTGCGCTTCGAGCTCCGGCGACATCCGCCCGCTCACCTTGCGCAGCGCCTCGTCCGCCCTGTCGAGGTAGCCGCGCGCGTACCACACCTGGGCGAGATAGAACCAGGCGCGGTTGCGCACCCCGCTCGGCACCTCGTTGGTCAGCAGCCGCGCGAAACGCTCGCCCGCCTCGTTGTGCATGCCGAGCGCCAGGTACAGACCGCCCTCGAGGAGCTGCGCCTCATCCGCGTGATGGGGCATGCGCTGCCAGTGCTCGTAGGCGAGCAGCCGCGTGAGCGCGGCGAAGTCCTCGTCCTGATAGAAGTAGAAGAGAGCATCGCCGTAGTGCAGATCACGCACGTGCGTGATCGGGATCTTCTCGGGGTCGTGCCGCCGCGCACTCGCCGGGGACGCCGGCAGCGCCAGCACGGCAGCGAGCAGCGCAAGTGTGTACCGGCTGGCGAGCAAGGCTATTCCCAGTCCTTGATCTCGAACTCCGGCTGGAGCTTTCTCTGGCGGTCGTCGATCTTCAGCTCCAGGTACTTCGCGCCGACACCCTTCTCGAAGTGCAGCGAGGCACCGCGCTTGTAGGCGCGCTCGTTCGGTCCCTTGCCGTTGAAGAACGCGACCAGCTCGTGCGCGCCGACCTTGAGATTGCCGAGATACAGGCGCTGCACGCCGCCCTTGAGCAATGCCTCCACTTCGCGCGGGGTATAGAGGTAATTGATGACTTCCTTCTGATCGATCTTCAGCTGCACCGAATCGAGCGCGAAGAACTGCCCGACGTCCATCGACAGGAACACGGCGACCTGCGTGTTGGCCGGAAACAGCAGCTCCTCCTCGAGGATGAAGAGGTCCTTGTTGAGGTCCACCACGTCCTTCTTGAGACCCTGAATCTCCTCGTCGAGCCCACGGGTATCGACCGCGGACTCATCGGCCGGCGCGGCGGTGGTCGTGGCTGCGGTCGTGGCCGTGGCGGTGACCGGCGCGGGGACCGTTGCCGGGGAAGCCCCGGGTGCAGCCGGCGGCGCGGCCGGGAGTGCGGACGAGCCGGCGGCGAGCAGCGCGGCCGCGAGGAGCCGCGCGAGGCTCCCGCTGGATGCCGCCCGCCGGGCGGTGCCGCCGGGCGGGGACTTCGCACGTGTCACATCGAGCATGGTGGTTCCGATCATTCGTTCAGCAGGGCGCGCAGCTGACTCAGGTACAGCTGCTCGCTCTCGGGAGTGTAATCGCGCAGCACCGTGCGCACCGTGCCGCTGCGGTCGATGAGCACCGTCATCGGCAGGTTGTCAACCCGATAGCTGCGGCTCACGCCCTTGGCGGGATCGAGCAGCAGCGCGAAGCCGACCCCGGCCGAGCGCGCGAATTCGAGCGCCTGGGCCGGATCGTCATCGACACCGATTCCGAACATCGCAAGTCCCGCGGAGCGATAGGTGCTTAGACTGCGGTTCAGTGCCGCAAGTTGCGTGCGGCAGGGGGTGCAGCGGCTGCTCCAGAAGCTCAGCACCACGACCTCGCCGCGATGCTCCGAGAGCCGCGCATTGCCGCCGGCGGCGGCGTGCAGCGCAAAATCCGGCGCGCTCTGTCCGATGAGGGCGTAGGGAGCCTCCGCCCGCGCCGCCAGCGCCCCGAGCAGGGCGGCCGTCGCCACCGCCGGCAGCCGCCAGCGCACTGCCAGGTCACGCCACCTCGGGCCACCCGGCCCTGGAAAGCTCAAGGATGATCCTTCGCCGCAGGATGCGCGTTCAGCGTCAAGCGCCCAAAATTGCACAGCGCACTTAACACTGTCAACGAACGCGCCCGCCGGGGGAGGCGTGCCGGCGTCGGCAACGGGCGACAACGCCGAGTGCGCCGCGGGAGCGCCGGGGGGCTCCCGGAGCGGCAGAAGGAGCGCGCACCGCCTTGGGGCGCGCCCGTCGCCTCACACGATCGGAGTGAGGGCCGTCAGGCCGGCGAGCGCGCTGCCCGAGCCCAGACCCTGCGTCGGGAACAGCGTCGTGAACTGACTGTCGGTGCCCATCAGCCCCATATAGTTGAGGATCACCAGCTGCACCAGCTGGGTCACGGCGTTGGCCGCCGGGCCGGACGTGCTCACCACCGAGCCGTCGGAGCTGAAGTAGCCGATCTGCTGGCCGGCCGTGCCGTTGCGCAGCTGCGGGCGGCCCTTGGGGCTGTACGCCAGGAAGAAGGTGGAGGCGACGGAGGAATTGTCGCCCTGCCAGCCGAGCTTGCCGCGCCCGGCCACGCTGCTGTCGACCATGCCGGTCGAGTTGAGCGAGCCGTCGCTGAAGACGTAGACCATGACCGGGGCCCCGATCCGGTGCGCGTACTCGAGCACCGCGCCGATCATCTGCCCGGCCTTGAAGTTGCGGTCCTCGCCGCTGGCGCGCGTGCCATCGTGATAGTCGTAGCCGTTGAGCGTGATGGTCCCGGCACCGGCGAAGCCGTTCAGCACCAGCTTCATCACGGTCGCGGTCTTCTGCACATCGTTGTCGGAGAAGTCGGCCGCGGTGAAGATGGGCGCCGCGCCGCCCGTGATGAGCGGGTCCTGGGTCGGATCGAGGGCCGAGGGGCTGCTGAAGAGCGCCGCCGTATGCGCGGACTTCACGTAGGCGCAGCGCACCTGGCTCTTGAGCGCCGCATCCTGGGTCGGATCGGTGAGGAGCTGCACGCCCGGGGTGCCGCCGCCGGGCATGCTGAGTGCTCCGGTGAAAGCGGCGGTATCGCCGCTACCGCTCTGCAGCGTCGTGCCGCCGCTGATGCGCGCCTGCGATTCGAGGACCGCGAGCGAGAGCGGATCCTGCTGACCTCCGCCGGGCGGCGCCGGCACGAGCGCCGTCGCATCCGAGGGCTGGCTGATCGTGGTCGGCTGCAGCGCCGGATTGATGAGCGCCATCGGCGCCTGCGAGTTGCCGCCGGAGACCGAGGAATCCGTGCCGATCAGGGTGAGGAGCGAGCCCTTCGATCCCGCCATGGCGATGCCGTACATGGGATTGTGGGGATTATTCTGCGTGTCGTTCTGGGACATCGCGCAGAACACCGCGCCGTTGGTGCCGGCGGCGGTCGCCGGCGTCGTCGCCTTGCTGAGAATGCCGCGCTTGATCGCGGCGTCGGCATGGAACAGCAGCCCGAGCGATGAGTCGATGTTGGCGCTCGAGCTCGGCACCATGCTGCCCGGGAGGCCGAGCTTGTCGTAGCCGGCGGTCGAGAGGAAATTCGCCTGCCCGCCCTGCACGCCCACCAGCACCTCGGAGCCCACCAGGTTCGCACCCCCGGCGAGATCGAAGCAGATGAAGGGCACGCCGGAGGCGGCCGTGACGTCGCACTGCGTCGCGGCGAGCAGCGCCTGGATGTCCGGAGCGAGAGTCTGGCCGGCCGCCTGGGCGCGGCCCGCCCTGAGGAGTCCCCCGAGCCAGGCGGGCCCGATCACCATCGCCGGCCCCGACAGGAAGCCCGCAGCGATGAAATCGCGGCGGGTCACCGGCAGCGGGTGGTTGTCGTGGCGGAACGGCTCACCGAGCGCGTGCGGGCGGGGAGGCTTTTTGCGGATCAGCATCGGCATGTCTCCGGGGAAACTAGCGTCTCACTGCAAGGTCACCGCGGCGCTGCCGAGCACCGCGGTGCAGGCCGCTACGGTCGCCTGCGCCACGGTGGTGGAGCCGGCTCCGGGCAGCGTCGGGATGCGCAGCAGCAGCGCATCGACTTCGTTGCGCACCGCGGTGGCCGTCGCCGGGTTGGCATTACCGACCGCCTGCGTGGCGAGTGCGTTCTCGACGAGCAAGCGATTGCCGGCGCTGCCGAAGAAGGACGCCGAACTGCTGTTCAAGCTCGCGTCCAGCCCGTTGCCGAAGAACGCATCGCGCAGCGCGGCGCTCGCGAGCAGCTGGCCGCAATAGGCATTGGCCAGCTGCGAGACCGCGGTCTGCTGCGAGGATACGAAGGCGGAGATGAGCGGACCCGCGGGCATCGACTGCTGCGAGATCCTGTACAGCGCCGACACGGTCGGGTTCGTGACCGGCACGCCGGTGATGCGCGAGAGCGAGTGATGGACGCGCTCGAAGGTCGCGACGCCGAAGTCGGGCTTCGCAGTGTTGTCGGGCGCCGGCGGGCTGACCACGACCGTCGGCTCGACATAGGCATGCACGTGCGTGCCGAGCTGATCGAAGGAGAGGAAGAACAGGTCGTTGGCCGGCCCGAGCGTGGCCGGAATCACCGTGCCGAGGCCCGACAGCAGCTGCCCGTTGACCGCCGTGTAGTTCGATCCACCCACGGTAGCGGCGAGCGTCGCGTAGGACTGCCCGGCGGGAGCCAGCACGCCGTTGACACCGAGGCGGATCCCGCTGATCCGGAGATTGGCGGGAATGGTCGCCTTCGGGTCCAGGCTGATGAACTTCGGTTGCGCGAAGAGGTAACTGTAGTTGTCGTACTGGCTCGCCTGGAAGAGGATGTAGGACTGCGACACGCCCGAGAGCGCGCTGACCCCGAAGAGGAGGAAGTACTTCTCACCGACTCCGGCGGCGAAGTTCTGCTGGATCTGATCTTCTGGCCGTTCACCGGATCGTAGGTGAGCACGATGTGCTGCAGCGCAGCCTGCGCGGCGCCGCTCGCGGTCGTGGTGACGAGGGGCGGCGTGCCGTTGGTGTCGGTCGTGCTGCTGCGCGCGCGGCCCTCGTACTGCATGACGGCCTGGCCGAGCGTGGCGTTGCGCGTGGTGTTGCTGCCGGAGTAGCTGACGATATAGGCATTGGTCTGCGCGACGTTATTCGGCGCCGCCCACGCCTCGATCGAGTACTCGCCCGCCGGCTGGATCATGTTCGCGAGCTTCTGACTCGTGCTGGTCGAGGCCTGCGCCTTGCCGCCGGCGCCGATGTTGATGCCCCAGCCCCCGACCCAGCTCACGTTGCCCGACAGCGACAGGTCGGCCGCCGGCGTGACGCCGCTCGTATCGTAGGCGGTGCTGCCGCTGCCGGTCTGGAACATGTATTTCGCGACCAGGTTCGCCTCGTAGCGGCTGCCGCCCGCGGCGATCGTGCCCTGCTTGAGGGTGAGGGCGTTCGACACGACGAGCGCCGGATCGACCGGGGTCACGGGAATGCCGTTCGCGAAGGCGGTGATCGCCGCCAGCATCGTCGCGGAGCTCCCCGGGCAATCCGGGGCGCCGCCCGATGAGGGCGTGACCCAGCAGTGGTGGAACTCCTGCGACAGGCGCACGTAGAAGCGCGACTGATCGGGGCTCGCCAGATTCATCTTCGGCTGCGCCGCGGCGTACGCTTCGTTGATGTTGGAGCTCGCGAAGTACGGCTGCTGCGCGGTCGCCGAGCTCGAGGTATGGCAGCCCGAGCAGAACTTCGTCAGCAGCGGGTAGACGGTGCTCTGGAAGCTCGGATTGCCCGCGGTCGGGCCAGCCGGGAACTGCTTGCCGCCGCCGGCCGCCTGCACCGGCGGTGCGATGAGCTGCACGCTGGTCGTGGACG
>WNFI01142291.1_pt1 | contig 10787 bp, 10 predicted proteins | sample 5400471 | NCBI WGS metagenome assembly WNFI01 (sample SAMN13153348, study PRJNA577476) | soil metagenome | isolation source: 100 cm saprolite on Douglas fir-dominated hillslope | place: USA:California | collected 2013-09-17 | reverse complement strand
GCTCAAGCAGGTGATCGAACTGCCCGACGGCACGCGCTATTTCTCGATCGCGCAGATGGTGCGCCGGCCGGTGGCGCCGCATCCGCAGCCGCAGCCGCGCTTCGCCATCGGCCTCGGCTGCGAAATCCGCCACGCCTCGCGCCTGATCTATGCCACCGGCATGGACCTGGAAAAAGTCGAGGGCACGCCGATCGGCGTCAATTGCCGGCTTTGCGAGCGCGAAAACTGCAGCCAGCGCGCCGAGCCGCCGATCACGCGGACGCTGATCTTGGACGAGAATACAAGGCGGGTGTCGTCGTTTGCGTTCTCCAATGCGCGGGAGTTGTGAGGGCCGCAAAGCGAGTCCCTCAATAGACATCGTCATTGCGAGCGAAGCGAAGCAATCCATCTCGCGGCGCAAAGAAAGAATGGATTGCTTCGTCGCGGAGCCTGTCATCGGGCGCGCATTCGCGCGACCCGTTGGCTCCTCGCAATGACGACAGTTCCTAATCCGCCATCGCAAACGCCTTGCACCAGCCGTCCTTGCTGATCTCGCCTTCGACCACCTTGCAGGCCTGCCGCCGCGTCATTTTGTCGGATGCCCTGTTATCGGAAGCCTTGGCCTGCGAGACGCGAAACAACAGCGCCGCCGGTATCGCCTTCACAATCGCGCGCATTAGTTTTCGCCGCGACCTGTCCATTCGTTGTTCGACCATGGATTCTTTTCTTTCTGAAAGCCGCAAGGCTGGCAAAGGCGCAACGTGCGCCGTGCCACCCTGCTGGTTCATGTCGTCACGCCAGCGTATGCACGATCACCGGACCGGCGAACGCCGTGGCGGGGCCGACCAGGAGCGGCGCAAGGTCCTTCTCGATCCAGGCGAGCGCGCGCCGGTTGGCCTCCTCGGCGCCCGCGTGATTGTTGAAGAGGCTGATCGCGGTCACGGTGTCGTCGGGCGCATAGACCACGTAGTAGGCCATGAAACCTTCGACATCGCTGATGATCGGAATGGCGCCTTCCTTGATCCGGCGCGTCAGTTCCTCGGCCGTACCGGTCTTTGCCTTGCCCTGGCGGATGGCGGCGTACATGAGATCCTCCTCCGGCTGCATCAAAATCGCGGGCTTGTCTGCCCGCTTGCGCACCGCCACTCTACGCCACCGGCCACGACTTCCCGATTCAATTTTCGAAGAGCTAGGGGGATATGACTTCGCGATCCCGCGGCGCGATGCGCCCGAGTCGTTGCACGAACCACCCTCAAGAAGAGAGGGCGCAGGAAACGCCGGGTGCCCGCTGCACCCGCAGCCCCTGATGAGACGGCGAGGTTTCCGTTCAGCGACTGGCGTTTTTCGAAAGATATGATGCCAGCATGCGTCGAGCATCGGCGCGGCGCTCTGCACGCCAATCCCGATCCGACAAATCATGATCGAACATGGACGAGAGAGTATGAACGTTCGTCAGATGGAACTGGCTCAGCGCCGCGATCATGACATACAGCCGCAATGGATCGATGTCGGGATGAAGTTTCCCTTCGGCAATGCCGCGATTGAGCAAGCGTTCGGTCATCGCCAGCACTGGCGAAGACATCTCGTGGATGCGTGGCGACTTCTTCATGTAACGCGCCTTGGTGCCATTTTCGGCCCGGAGAAGGCTAACCAGATGACCGTTGCGTTCGAAGTGCCCGTTCATGAAATCAAACAGTCGAAGCAGGCCTTCCAGCGGATCGAGATGTTCGACATCGAGCGTCAGTTCCTCGGCCCGCAGCGCCGCCAGAGCGCTTTCGAGCGTCGCAAGATACAGCGCGGTCTTGCTGCCAAAGCACTCGTAGAGCATCCGTGGATTGGTGCCTGCCTTGCGCACAATGCGGCTGATGCGGCCACCGGCCAGACCATGAGTTGCGAATTCCGCGGTGGCGGCGCGCAGAATCTCCAGGCGGTTTTGCTCCGAGGAACGGCGGGGACGGCGTCGCGGCGGTGTTTGACCCTTGCTCGCAGCGGCGTCGGATGCGGAATCCCGATAAGTCATGCCTGCTCTTTGGAATTGACGAGGTTTGCCCACGGACTTCCGATCTCGAGTAGTGCGCGATCATGGCCTGATGACGCCAGAATGGACAAGCCGACGGGGCATCCATCCACGCGACCGACGGGCACGCTGATCTGCGGGAGCCCGGCGTGGCCCGCGATCGACGTTAAGGTAAGCGCCCGTGGGTAGAAATCGGAAAATTCCGATGGCGTGGCATTCTTTCGAAGCGCGATGCGGGGCGTCGTCGGCACCACCAGCCCGACGCCGTCGCCGAGCATCGCGTGAACGCGAGCGGCAAGGGATGCGCGGACGGGAGTCCAGCGGGCAATTTCGGCCGGCGTGATCGACGATGCCTCGGCAAAACGCGGCGCGACCGCTTCGCCAAACCGGGGCTGCGCAGCGCGGATCCACGGCCCGAGCGATTGCCAGATCCCGGCGCATTGCACAACGCGATAGCACTCCAGCCACTCGTCCGGGGCTTCGTCAAACAGCGTGATCTCGTCGGAAATTCCCAACGCCTCGCAACGTGACAGCAGCATCGCGGACACATCGGGGTCGGCCAGCGCGAACGCGTCGCGCACCAGCCGGAGCGTCCGGATCGGCACGACATCCGCCTTCGGCAACAGCGCGGCGCCGGCAAGGTTCAGTGTCTTGATATCGCGGGCGAACCAGCCGACGGTGTCGTAAGACGGCGAGAACGGTATGACGCCGGCAAGCGACACCGCATCGTGAGTTGGCCGGAAGCCGAACACGCCGACAAAGCTCGACGGCACCCGAACGGAACCGCCGGTATCGGTGCCCAAGGCAAAATCGACCAGGTGCGCTGCGACCGCAACCGCCGACCCGCTCGACGAGCCCCCGGGAATCCGGTCCGGGCAGGCGGGATTGACCGGCGTACCGTAATGCGCATTCACGCCTTCGAGGCCGAACGCGAGTTCGTCCGTAATGGTTTTTCCGTTCAGCGTCGCGCCTGCCGCCAACAACGCTGCCACGGCGGGCGCCGACGTCACCGCCGGCCTTTGTGCCTTCAACCAATCCGGATTGCCGCCACCGGTCGGCGTCCCGGCGACGTCGATCAGGTCCTTGACGGCGAACGTCAGTCCATTCAGTGGTCCCGCAGCGGACGGACCGATGGTCACGCGCGGACCTGGCACGAATGCCCCGAAGTCGGCCGCGGCGGAACTTGCGATCGCGGGTTCGGCGGATGTGCATCGGTGCAGAAATCCGGCGATGTGGTCGCACAGCAGTCGTCGACCAGGAGACACCCGTATCCGAGGAAGTTGGCGTCGGTCAGGGAGTGAAGAACGCATTGATCGGTATTGACGCCTGTAAACAGGATAGATCGGACGCCGAGGTTGCGCAAAATGGTGTCGAGCGGCGTGTCCCAGAATCCGCTGATGCGATATTTGTCGACCTTGATGTCTTCCGGCGCCTGGTGGAGTTCGTCCACCACGGCCGCCGCCCAGGAATCCTTCTCCAGCACGAGGGCCCCGCTGCCAGGCAGGGGATCGCCGAGCCCTACGCCAGCTCCGGTCGGCTTGTAGAGGTGGATCTGGTTCGGCGGCATGTTCGCAAGATCGGGGCGGTTGCCCCAGTTCACCCAGATCACCGGCACGCCGGCCTGGCGCAGCGCGGGTAGCATCCGCTGCAGCGGCTCGATCGGCCTGCGATCGGGACGGTAGTCGGCGCCGAGATGATCGACCCATCCGCCCGGCGCGCAGAAATCGTTTTGCATGTCGATCACGATCACCGCGGTGCGCAGGAGATCGACGGTCACGTTTTGCGGCGCACAGGCAATCGTGACGGGAACCGGCGCCGGCGCCGGCATCGCCATGTCGACTTCGCGCTCGGTTGCCCACCACGCGAATTGACGGCCGAGCCCAAGCTGACCGCCGGTCGGAACTTCTGCACGCTTATCAATTGCTTTCATGTCTTCCTCCCTCACCTGGCCAGGGGCCACCATGTGCGCGTCAGGCCGTCATCATCACCATTGCGACGCGATCTTGCGCGGCACTTCCGTCGTTGGTTGCAAGTTCGTTGCCAGAAAAATTCGTAAGTAATTCAGCGTCGGCCGATAGCCGCCGCGCGGCTTTGCCTAGGAATCCGACAAGGCCGGCGCAATCCTGGATAAAAAGTAAGCACTTATTTGTTTCAGAGTCGATTTTCGAATATGATTATCAATCATATCAAACACTTGTGCCATTGGCATGACGCTTGCTGTTATTTTTTTGCGAACCAATTTTCCTTCCAAATCATCCAACGCGGGGTCTTTCATGTTGTCACGCCGCCTGCTCCTGAAGGGAGCGCTGCTCACCGGTGCTTTTGCATCTTTCGCGATAGGCACGCCCATAGCCAACGCCACCGACGTGCTGAAGGTCGGCATCCTGATTCCCGGATCGAAGTCCGACAAGGGATGGATGGAGTCGTCCTACGATGGCCTGACGGCGTCGCAGAAAAAATATGGCGACAAGATCCAGGTCCAGATGATCGAGAACATCAACTACGCGGACATGGATCAGGCGTTGACCAATCTCGCCAGCAAGAACGAACTGGTGATCGGCGTCGGCGGCCAGACCCAGGCGGCGGTCTATAAAATTGCAAAACGCTTCCCGAAGGTTCATTTCTCGATCGTCGGCGGCAACGAGGGCGAGAGCGCGCCCAATGTTGCGGGATACGACGTCAAGCAGGCGGAGATCGCCTATGTCGCCGGCGTGGCTGCGGCGATGCTGTCCAAAAGCGGCGCCATCTCTTATGTCGGCGGGCTCGAAATCCCGTCGATCGTCAACGCCGGTAAGGAATTCGGCAAAGGCGCGAAATCCGTCAACGCGAGCGTAAAGTATTTCGAAAACTACACCGGCGATTTCGATGACGTCGCGAAGTCGAAGGAAGCCACGCTCGCCGCCATCGCGCAAGGCGCCGACGTCCACTATCACATCCTCAATCTCGGCCTGCGAGGCATGGAACAGGCCGCCAAGGAAAAGGGCACCCACATCATCGGCAGCTACACCGATCGCTGCGGCACCGATCCGCTCTATGTCGCCTACTCCATCACCGGCACGGGCTATCAGGTGCAATATGCGATCGATGAGGCGGTCAAGGGCACCTGGAAGGCGGGCTACAAGGAGTTCGGCCTGAAGATGGGTCCGGAAGCTTCCGGCATGGTGATCTGCGGCGGTACGGCCGAGCAGAAGGCCAAGCTCGATGCGGTCATGAAGGACATCATGTCCGGCAAGATCACCGTGCTGAAGGGCTGAAGCCTCTGACATGAGCAAGACGTCCGTCCCAGCGGAGACTGTGGCCGAACCGCTTTTGTCGCTTTCGGCGATCACGAAGCGGTTCGGCAATTTCACGGCCTTGTCGGACGTCTCGCTCGATATCCGCCCCGGTGAAATTCACTGCATTCTTGGCGAGAACGGCGCCGGCAAATCCACGCTATGCAATCTGATCTTCGGCGTGCACCGGCCGGACGGCGGCGGCATGCACTACCGCGGCGCGCGGTTCGAACCGTCGGGCCCTGCGGATTCAAGCTTGCGGTCGACTATGGCCTGCCGCTCGACCCGTTTGCGAAGATCGAGGATCTCTCGGTCGGCGAACGCCAGCGCGTCGAGATCGTCAAATGCCTGATTCGCGATCCGTCGCTGTTCGTGCTGGACGAGCCGACCGCCGTCCTGCTGCCGGATGAGATCGCGGCGCTGCTGGACGTCTGCCACCGCGTCGCAGCAAGCGGCCGCGCCGTCGTGCTGGTGACGCACAAGCTCGCGGAGATCAAGAAGATCGCGGATCGGGTCACGGTGCTGCGCGGCGGGCGCGTCGTCGCGACGTCGGACCACCCGGCCGCCGAGATCGACGCGTTGGTCCGCGCTATGATCCAGGGCAATGTCGAGACGCTGGACAAATCAGCCGCCTCCATTCTCGGTCTCGAGCCGGTCAGGCATGTCGGCCACGATGCCGGACAAGATCTGGCACCGAAGCCGAAGGTCGAAGCCTTGCAGATCGATGGCCTGACGGTAAGAGATTATCAGGGCGTCACCCGGCTCGACAATTTCACGCTCACCATCGACCGCGGCGAGATCGTCGGCGTCGCTGGCGTCGAAGGCAACGGTCAGAGCGAACTCACCGCCGTGCTCGCCGGAATGATGGTTCCGTCAGCAGGCCGGATTCATCTCGGCGACACCGAGCTGACCGCGAGGTCGCCGAAGGAAATCACCGCGGCCGGAGTCGGCATCGTCCCGGAAGACCGCCATGCGGTCGGCTGTGTGACGGGAATGAGTCTTGCCGAAAACATCTATCTCAATCGTCTCGACGAATTCACCCGGTTCGGCTTTCTCAAGCGCGGCGCGCTGGAGCGCGAAGCGGCTAGCCTGATGCAGCGGTTTGACGTCCGCGCCCGCGGACCCGGCGCGCTGTTTTCAAGTCTCTCCGGTGGCAACCAGCAGAAGGCAGTGCTGGCGCGGGAGATCACGCTGCCAAATCTGGCTTGTCTTGTCGCGGCCCAACCCACGCGCGGGCTGGACGTCGGCGCCGTCGCCGCGGTCTACAGCCACATCCGCGCCGCCTGCAGCCGCGGCGTAGCAATCCTGCTGGTGTCTTCGGAACTCGATGAATTACTCACCGTGGCAGATCGCATCGTCGTGCTTTACCGCGGCCGGATTATGGGATCCTGCATCGCCGATCCCGACCGCCGGGAAGCGATCGGCGCCATGATGGCGGGACAGCCCCAATGACTGCACTGAATCAGCAAGGGGAATTAGCCAGGAAATCGCGTTTCACCGTTCGCCCGGCGCTGCTCGTGCCGGTAGTGGCAGTCGGATTTGCCGCGCTGGTCGGCCTCGCTTTGATCGCCGTCATTGGCGTGTCGGTGCCGAATGCGGTCGCGGCCTTTGTCGACGGTACGGTCGGCTCGCCCTATGCCATCGCAGCCTCGATCAACCGCAGCACGGTTTTTGCGCTGGTCGGATTCGGCTTTGTGCTCGCCAACCGCGCGAACCTGACCAATGTGGGCGGCGAAGGACAGATCGCGGTCGGCGGCATCGCGGCGACCGCCGTTGCGCTCTACGGCCATGTCAGCGCGCTGCCGCTCGGGCTGTCATTCATCCTGCCGACACTGGCGGCGGTCGTCGCCGGCGCGATTTGGGGTGCGCTCGCCGCCGTGCTGAAAGTAAAATCCGGGACCAACGAGGTGATCAGCACCCTGCTGCTGTCCTTCATCGGTGTCTGGCTGTTGTACTGGTGTGTGCAATCGCCCGTGCTGTTGCGCAAGCCGATGACGAGTTCGGCGACGCTGCCGGAGTCGCTCGAAATTCCTGACGAAACCAAGCTCCCGCTCTTGACCGGCGACTACTCCTTCCCGCTTCACATAGGACTTCCGCTCACCATCGTCGTCGCAGTCATCGTGGCGGTCCTGTTGTCAAAGACGGTACTCGGCTTGCGTCTTCGCGCCGTCGGGCTCAACCCGGTGGCGTCGAACCGTGCCGGCATTTCCTACACGCGCACCGTGGTCTTCGCGTTGGCGACCGCAGGGGCGCTCGGCGGATTGGCGGGGGCGCTGATGCTGCTTGGCGAGCAGTACACCCTCAAGGACGGCTTCTCGTCCGGTTTCGGTTTCGACGGCCTCGTCGCCGGCCTGTTGTCACGCGGCTCGGTGGCCGGCGTCATTGCGGCATCATTGTTGTTCGGATTCATGCGATCGGGCGGGATCAACATGGAAATGGTGGCGGCTGTTCCCACCGCGCTGGTCGTGGTCATTCAGGGACTGATCGTCATTACACTCGCCGGCGCGACGCTGTTCATCGAAAAATGGGAACGGCCATGACCTGGGAGCTGTTTGCAGTCTTTCTCGGTTCGTCTGTCCGCCTCGCAACGCCGCTGTTGCTCGCCGGGATCGGCGAAATGGTGAGCGAGCGCGCCGGAGTACTCAATATGAGTATCGAGGGCATGATGCTGACCTCGGCCTTTGCCGCGGCGGTCGGTTCCTGGGCGACCGGCGATCCGCTGCTCGGGCTCTTGATCGGCATTATCGCAGTTCAGCCCGTCGCCCTGCTCCAGGCCTTTCTTAGCAACACGTTGCGTGCCAACCAGATCGTCTCCGGTATTGGGATCAATATCCTGGTGCTGGGCGCGACAACGCTGGCCTATCGGGAGATCTTTGGTGCGCGATCCCGCGCGGAAATTCCGGGACTGGCGAAGATCAAACTGCCGCTGCTGGGCGATATTCCGGTGATCGGCCCGGCGGTGTTCGAACAGGTCTGGCTGCTGTACGCTGGCATCGTGCTGATCGCGGCAACGGCATTGGTGCTTCGATACACGTCGATCGGCCTTGCCATCCATGCAGCCGGGGCCGAGCCCAAGGCCGTCGACAAATCCGGCCTCTCCGTCACCCGCATACGCTATGGCTGCGTCCTGTTCGCCGGGTTCATGGCATCACTCTCGGGTGCATTTCTCTCGATCGGCGACATCCACACTTTTACCGAAGGCATGACCCGCGGTGCCGGCTATCTTGCCATCGCCTCCGTGATCTTCGGAAAATGGCGAATAGGCGGCACGGTGATTGCCTGCCTGCTGTTTGGCGCGGCCACCGCGCTGCAATTCCAGCTTCCAGCGCTCGGCATCGCCGTTCCCAACGCCTTGCTGATCATGCTGCCCTACCTTCTTGCGCTCCTGGCCGTGGGCGGACTGGTTGGCCGCCAGATGGCGCCTGCGACACTGGGCGAACCGTACCGCCGCTGATCCCTTTTTTTACTTCGCGTTTCCGGGCCTGTTTTCCAAGGTTCCGATGCTTACCCGTATTTGACCATATTGTTCTCCGTTAAATTACGTAGCGTGCGTTTAGGCCTTTGTTAGCGTGTTCCTCCCACGATAGTCAGTCATTTGGATTGCGATCTGCGGTTTAATCGCCTGGTATTTGAAATGCTTGTCCATTTCATCACCGATGAGCCTTCGAAGATCCCGGCCATCCGCGCGATGCTGGAGCCGCAGTTTCACGTCGCGCCCCAGTTGTTGGGAAGTGGCGACACCCAAATCAGCCCGACCAGCGCGCTCATCGTTGACGCGGATCTGCGCAAGACGGCTCGCGTCGAACAGGTCAGGCTTGTTTTGAACAAGCTGAGTTGCACTCCTGAAAAGCTGTTTGTCGTCCAGAACCATGTTCGTTCCCTGGTTGCGCAGGCCTATGCGCTCGGCGCGACCGCCGTGATTTCGCGGCCAAGAGAAATCGTCGTCAAGCTGGTGCAGATCGAGGTCGCGGCGAAGGCGGCACAAACTGACGCTTCCGTTATCTCACCCGCGATCACCGATAGCGCGGCGGTCTTCGCATCGATGTTCTCCGCCGTACGACGCGGCAAACCGATCAACCTTGCAGAAGCCGAGCAAGCCACATCACAAATCATCAACAGCATCACGCAAAACGGACTCGGTGCTTGGCTTGATGACGTCCGGCGCTATCATGAAGGAACGTTCCAGCATTGTCTGCTGGTAACCGGAGTGGCCGTCGGCTTCGCTTTGGATATCGGATTCGCCAGTCTGGACGTGAAGCGGCTCGGACTGGCAGCAACCCTTCATGACATCGGCAAAGCCCGTATTCCCCTGTCGATTCTCGACAAGCCCGGCCGCCTTGATCCAGCCGAGGAAGAGATCATGAGGCGCCATCCGGTTATCGGGTATGAATTGTTGAAGGATCTTCCCGGCATCAGCCCCGAGATTCTGGATGGTGTGAGGCACCATCACGAATATCTGGATGGCTCCGGTTATCCCGACGCACTGATGGCGCCCGAGATTTCCGATCTGGTAAGATTGCTGACGATCTCCGACATCTTCGCCGCTCTCATCGAGTCGAGGCCGTACAGACCGGCAATGGCCCGCGAAAATGCCTACAAAATCCTCTGCGGCATGGGCGGAAAGCTGGAACAGTCGCTCGTGAAGGCGTTCCGGGACGTCGCGCTTGTGGCGTAAGGCAAATCTGCCGAGGTGGTGAGAGCCAAGATCCCTTCGAGGCGCCGGAACCAACACAAGGAAGCGATCGGGATAAACCTCGTACCAGCAAGAGGCCGCGGCGATTGAGCCGCGACCTCATACGGGCTTTCTTGGCCTATCGTTCGGCCCTTTCGTCCCTGCGTTCGCCTGTTCCGTAGACCGCGATGCATCCGGTCAGGCAGTTGGGGAACACATTATTTGCACCAAGCGGAACAAACACATGGTTGTTTTCGGCATTGGCGGCAACCGAATGGGCTGTGCTCGCGGCATGAAGGGCCGGGCCCGTGGTTACCGCGGGCACGTTGAAGGTGGGCACCAGTTGCTTAAGGGACTTTTCGCGCGCATCGATGACGCCGAGGATCGCGGCTCCCTGAGCGGTCAGGGGTGTTGCGGCGATGACCTCGGTCGGACGCAACGGGCTGGTCGAGGACGCCGTGTAGTAATTTCCGTCACCCTTGTTGAACCATACCTCGTCGCCAACACCGACGCCGGGGACGATCTTGTCAATTGCACCGGTCCTGGCGTCGATAATCACCTGAATCGGCGCCGCGGTCACGTTCTTCGTCGAATCCCAGACACCGCCGTCGGTGCCGAACACCGTGTTGCAGCCGACGAGCAGATCGAGGTTGGGGCCCAGGGTAAGGCCTGCCGGCTGACAGAACTGGATCGGATATTGTGCCTCTACCGTGCCGGCCGTTGATATCCGGATGACGGCCCCGTCCTTGGCATTTGGACCAACCTGCGGGATCGACAGATAGAACTTGCCGGTCACCGGCTCCCACACCGGCTGTTCGGCACCGTTGGTCGCGTCGACCCCGGTATG
>WNFI01357079.1_pt1 | contig 10789 bp, 10 predicted proteins | sample 5400471 | NCBI WGS metagenome assembly WNFI01 (sample SAMN13153348, study PRJNA577476) | soil metagenome | isolation source: 100 cm saprolite on Douglas fir-dominated hillslope | place: USA:California | collected 2013-09-17 | reverse complement strand
TTGGCATCCTGGCCTGGATCAAGTTCCGCCCGCGACACTCCCACCAGTAGCCTGGCCCCACGGTTGTGAGCGTCTGTCACCGGTGACGCCGTGCCGGATGGTGGCCGAGGCCACCACGAGCCGACCGGCCAGTTCCGGGTAAAAGGCGGCGATGACCGGCGGTCTTCGCCGCAGCCACCCGGCAGGATCGCAGGCGGACGCCGATTGCCTGCCCACCGCACATGATGCGTCATTCGTTTGTCCTGTGCATGCTGGTCGCGCTGCATCACGCGCTTCTACCGGGGACTCCGCGCCATCCCCAGGATGCCGGTCTTCGTCCGCGTGTCTGCCAAGATGACTGATTAATGCACGTATTGTTGATTTACCGTTGCCGAGAAAACCTCATTCGGTCGGCAGGTTGTAGTGGCCGCCTTTCTTCGAGGCGCGTCGGCGGCGGCTTCCGAACGCGCCGTCTCGTAAAGGTCCTGATCTCGAGGCTGATCTCAGGTCAGGACTGGCAGCGACGTAAGCAGCGAACGCCGGTGTTTGGCTCATAAGACCACCGGGTAGATCATCTGGCGGCCACGCCTGACGGGGTTCCAATGGCACGAAGGGCGTTGGTCTTCGGCACGAACAGGACAGGCGAGTTCTGGTTATCTGGCCGCGGGTATGCCCGCTCAACCGGCCAGCATGGACTGTCTGACTAAGTCGCAGGTATGCAGTCATGGGGGATATAGATGCGAAAAGCATCCGGTTTCATCGCCGCTGTACTACTGCTTGTCGCACTTGCCGGTTGCAGCGGCCAGAAAACCCAGGCGTCCGCGTCGTCAACGCACGTAAGCACTACCGTCGTCGCATGTTCCCAGGTGGGCACGAAACGCTTGGCAAAGACCCGGTTCCTGCTCCACGCAGGGCTGGGAATCGGGGCATTCCGCCATTTCGTGTACGAGCCGTTCAAGGCCGGGAAGTTCAACAAGGGCGCCAACGGCAGGGTCAAGGCCATGGTCGTCGCCGGTGGCGCCGCCCTGTTCGCGTATCACGAGCTGAAGACCGCCAAGCGATTCGCCGAGGCCGACAAGACACTGTGCAAGCTGGTCGCGCCGATCGACAAGCTCACCGCAGCGCTGCCGTCGCTGGGCAGCGGGCTGAAGTCAGGGCAGCTGAACAGCACCGGCATCGCCACCACGGCCCAGAACGTCGCGTCCTTCAAGGGAAGCGCTACTAAGCTGGGAGCGCCCATCTCCGAGCAGGTGCCGCCTTCGATCCCAGGTACGTGACCGTGCCGCGCCGGCGCCGGCCCGGGAATTCACGTGACGGACTCACCGCGGTTCGTCACCCGGCCGGCCCGGCGGGCCGGGCAGTCAGGGCGATGTCCGCCATCAGCTCGATGGCGGCCGACTGACTGGTGCCGATGTGCAGTCCGGTGATACCGCTGTCCGCCCAGGCGTGGTAACGCTTGCGGATGCGCTGCTCCGACCCGACGAGCGCCTGCTCGTCAACGAAGTCGTCGGGCACCGCGTCCGCCGCCTCCTGCTTTCTCCCGGCGCGGAACAGCTCCTCGATCCTGGCCGCTGCATCGCCGTAGCCTTGCTGTTCCATGGCCCGCTTGTGGAAGTTGATGGTCGGGTGACCCATCCCGCCGACGTACAACGCGATAACTGGCTTCGCTGCCTGCAGCGCAGCTTTCACGTCGTCGGTGAGAGTGACCCCGACGACGGCCTCGAACGAGAAACTGTCCCACGACTTCCCGTTACCCGCCCGCTGGAATCCCTCCTCGATGAACTGCCGGAACCGCGGCATCTCCCGGGGCACGAAACGCAGCGGCAGAATGCCATCGCAGATCTCGCCGCACAGCCGCAGCATGGAATCGGAGCCACTGCCCAGCACAATAGGAATGTCGTGGGACGGGTGCAGGATCGAGCGCAGGGGCTTGCCGAGCCCGGTGGATCCCTCCCCCGTGTAGGGCAGGGAGATCTCCTTGCCCTCGTGCGCGACCGGGCCCTCACGCCGGAAGATCTTCCGCATGATCTCGATGTAGTCGCGCACCCGCCAGTACGGCTTTCCCCACGGCTGGCCGTACCAGCCCTCGACGATCTGCGGTCCAGACACGCCGAGACCGACGATCATCCGTCCGCCGCCGGCGAGGGCGTCGATCGTCATCGCCTGCATCGCGCACATCGCCGGAGTGCGGCCGGCCAGCTGCGCGATCGCCGTGCCCAGCCGGATGCGAGAGGTCTGCGCAGCAATCCAGGCCAGCGGCGTCATCGCATCCGAACCGTAGGCTTCGGACGTCCACACCGAGTCATATCCGAGCTCTTCGGCCCGCTTGACCAGATCAATCGGGAAGTTCACCTGGGCGCCTGAATAGCCCAGCGTCAGTCCGAGCTTCATATTTGTTCCTTGACTCACCGGTCAGAACCCTGTCCAGTGCGGCATGCGCGCAGGATACAGCCGGGGCAGTTGCGGGGGTACCTCAACCTATTCCGGCACCGGCCAGAGTCTGTCCCGGGCGCGATCGGCGCCGCCCCAGGCGCGACCATGGATACCAGGACCAGCCCCCCGGAGGCGGTGACGGAGGCTACCGGAATAGGTGGGAGGTTGGCACGATGGTGTCCGAGACTGGGACCGCGCAGCCCTCGGGGCGCAACGTGCTCGAGGATCTGGACTCGCGCATCCCGACGGGCTTCTACTGGTACCTGGCCGTGCTGGCGTGCGTCGGCGGGTTCCTCTTCGGGTATGACACATCCAACATCGGGTCCGCGCTGGGCTTCATTCCCTACCATCTGTCCAGTTTCGCGACCGGCTATCTGGTGGCCGGGGCGTCCCTGGGCGCGGCGGCGGGCGCGCTGGTGGCCGGGCCGCTGACCGACCACTTCGGCCGCAAGGTCCTGCTGATCACCGACGCCGCCATCTACGCCGTCGGGGCGATCTTGTCCGCGGTCACGGTGGACGCGGGCATGCTGCTCGCGTCCCGCACGCTCATCGGGCTCGCGATCGGCGCCGACTCGGCGATCGCCACCGCCTACATCGCGGAGTTCGCGCCGCGCAGCCAGCGCGGCCAGCTAAGCATCATCCAGCAGTGGATGATCACCGTGGGGATCCTGGTGTCCTACCTCGTGGCCGTGATCATCCTCAAGGCGGCGCCGGGCAGCGCCGGCGGCGCTGACTGGCGGCTCATCCTCGGCCTGGGCGGGATCCCGGCGCTGGTCGCGGTGGCCCTGCGGTCCCGTATGCCCGAGTCACCGCGCTGGCTGATGCTGCACGGCCGTTACGACGACACCAGGAAGGCCTTCGCCCGGCTGGGAATGGAGGTCACCGACGACGAGGTCCGGCAGGCGGCCGGCGAGCTCGCGGGGCAGGAGCAGCAACGGCGGCGGAAGACCGCGTGGACCGCGGGCGTGCGGCGGGCGCTGATCATCGTCTGCGTGTTCTTCATCTTCCAGCAGATCACCGGGATCAACGTCCCGTTCTACTACGGCCCCACGATCCTGTCGGGCTTCTTCCTGAGCGGGCACGGCGGCCGGGGTGGCGTTCCTGACCGACATCCCCAAGACCGTGGTGGTCATGGTCGGCTTCTCGTTCTTCATCACCTCGTTCGCGATCGGCGTCGGCGGGACCGGCTGGCTGATCCAGGGCGAGGTCTTCCCGACCGCGGTACGGGGCCGGGCGGCAGCCATCGGCGCCTGCGTCGACTGGCTGGCCAACTATGCGCTCATCGAGGCGTTCCCGGTCTGGCACAACGCCATCGGCCTCGGGTGGGTGATGGTGTCGTTCGCCGTCCTCTGCCTGGTGGCGATCGGGTTCGTGTACCGGTTCCTGCCGGAGACCAAGGGCCTGTCCGTCGAGCACGCCGTCCAGGTGTTCGAGCGGGAGGCGGCCGGTTCCGGCACGACGCCCCCGGCGCGGCGGTGACGCTCACTGGATGTCGAGCTCGTTTCCCTCTGGGTCGAGCATCGTGACGAAGTACGGGCGAGGCCGCAGTCCCTCGATCACGAGTTCCATGATGCGGCGGGCTTGCTCCCTGCCGTCCTGGCCGGGGCCGACCCGCCAGAGGAAGCCCATGAGCAGCAGCACATCGGCCGGGTCGAGACCGCCGCGCAGGCTGCCGTCTTCCTCGCAGGCGCGCGGCCTGGACGTCTCGCCCGTCGCCATCGGCGCCATGACCTACGGCGAGCCCGGCCGCGGCCACCCGGTCTGGTCGCTGGGCGAAGAGGACAGCCGCCCGCTGATCAAGCACGCCATCGGGGCCGGCATCAACTTCTTCAGCGCCTGGGCACCGACTACGTCGACATCTACATGATCCACCGGCTCGACAACAGCACCCCGCTGGAGGAGACCCTGGAGGCCCTCAGCGACGTCGTCAAGGCCGGCAAGGCCCGCTACCTCGGCGCGTCCTCGATGCGCGCCTTCGAGTTTGCCAGGGCCCTGCACCTGCAAAAGCAGCACGGCTGGGCCCGGTTTGTCACCATGCAGGACCACTACAACCTCCTGGCCCGCGAGGAGGAACGCGAGATGCTTCCCCTGTGCGCGGACGAGGGCGTGGGCACCATGGTCTGGAGCCCGCTGGCCCGCGGCCGCCTCGCCCGCCCGTGGAGGGCCGCCACCGCCCGGTCCCAGTCCGACCCGTTCGCCGACATGCTCTACACCGGCCTGACCGTCGGCAGCGACCACGCCATCATCGACGCGGTCGGCGCGATCGCCCAGGCCAGGGGGGTCTCCCGCGCCCAGATCGCCCTGGCCTGGCTGCGCCACAACCCGGTCGTCGCGGCCCCGCTGGTCGGCGCGAGCAAGACCTCGCAGATCGACGACGCCGTGGCCTCCCTCGGCATCGAGCTCACCGATGACGAGCTCGCCACGCTTCAGCGCCCCTACACCCCGCGGTACGACCTCCAGGGCATCTCCGACGACGCCGAGCTGGAGCGGATCAAGGCCCAGATCCCGGGCATCAACCCCGGACCGAGCTCATGAACCGGCCGCGCCTGGCGAGACCACTAAGCGCGAGGCCTGCTCGCGCGAGCACCACCAGGTCGAGCGGCCGCCGACCGTTCCGTGTCTCATCGCGGCGCCGCAGCGCGGGCACCTGCCGCCGGGGTGACGGGCGGAGATGACGTCGCCGGTGTGCGCGCCGCCCTGGGCGATGGCCGACCGCACGGCGGAGCGCAGGGCGTAGTAGAGACGGTCGGCGTCCTGGGGCCGCAGGCTGTCGACGGGTGCCGCGGGCGGCAGCTTGGCCTGCCAGAGCACCTCGTCGGCCAGCAGGTTCCCAACGCCGGCGATCTTGGACTGGTCCAGCAGGCGGGCCTTGACCGCGATGCTGCCCTTGGTGATCAGGCTCCGGAATTCGCTCAGCGTGACCTCCGCGGCGTCCGGCCCGAGCGCGTCGATGTCGGGATTGAGCCGGATGCGGCCCAGACGGCGCACGTCGACCAAGACCAGGCGGCCGCCGTCGGCGAACTCCAGCGCGAAGCGGTCCCACTCAGCCTTATGGGGCTGCGGGTCGCGGCGGGAGGGCTCGCCGCCCTCGGCCGCGCGGCCGCTCCGGGACACCACGACGATCCGGCCGCTCATGCCCAGGTGGATCCCCAGGTCGGGGCCGGGCGTGGTCGACCGGCCGATCCCGGAGGTCTCGCACCACATCGCCTTGCCGCGCCGGTGCGCCGCGGTGAGCGTGCGCCCGACCAGCGCGTCGCGCAGCTCGCCCGGCGCATGCGGGCGGCAGACGAACGTATCACTGTCATCCACGCCCACGATGCGGCGGTGCAGGGCCGCCTCGGCGATCAGGCGGCGGGCGGTCTCGACCTCGGGAAGCTCCGGCACCCACCCGTTGTACCCGCTGCCTACCTCGCCGTGCCGGCCATCGCGTCGGTCCTCGGGCTGACCCTGCTCGGCGAGCACCTGACCGGAATCGGGCTCGCGGGCCTGGGAATCCTCGCGGTCAGCCTGGTGATCCTGGCCTGGCCTGCTCAGGATGCCTCGGTGAACACCTCGGTCAGGAACGCGCGCGCGGCCGCGAAGGAGCGGGCGTCGGCCAGCGGGTCGTAGGCGACGCCGGGAGTCGCCCCCGGCACGGCCCGGGAGTGGGTGAAGCCGTGCTGGGCACCGCCGTACATGACCAGCTGCCAGTCGGCGCGAGCCAGGTTCATTTCGTCGGCGAAGGCAGCGACGTGGTCGAGGGGCACGTGCGGGTCCAGGGCGCCATGGCAAACGAGCAGCCGGGCCTGCACCGAGCCGGGTTCTGCTGGCCGGCTGGTCGCCAGGCTGCCGTGGATGCTGGCCACGCCGGCCAGCTTCTCCCCCGCCCGGGCGAGCGCCAGGACGGCCAGGCCGCCGAAGCAGAAGCCGACCGCGGCGAAGCGCCCGTCGGTGTCCCCGCACTCGGAGAGGGCGGCCAGGCCGGCCCGGCCGCGCCGGACCAGGAGCGCGGGATCGTCGCGAAGGGCGGTGAGGCACGCGATGACCCGCTCCCGGTCGCCCGCCACGCCGTCGCCGAACATGTCACAGGCATAGACGACGTACCCGAGCGCCGCGTAGCGCCGCGCCTGCTGCCTCGCGTGCTCGTCGAGCCCTGCGCCGCCGTGGACGAGCAGTATTCCGGGACGCGGGCCGGAAGTCGCATCGCCGGTGTACAGCAGGCCGGTGAGCTGAGTATCCAGGTCACGGCACGGCAGGGGACGTTCCGATATCTGCATTCGGGCTCCTTTGTTAGCGAGCTCACGCTATCAGCAGATAAAACTAATATAGCATAAAGCATTGAATTTAGAAAGCGTAATTGAATATCAATTCGATGCCATTTCTGCAGCCGGGCGACGGTCAGCTCGCGCCGAACTGCTGGCGGACGGCCTGGAAGCCCTCCCAGGTGGCCTTGAGCACCCGGTCGACGTCGTCGTCCGTGTGAGCCGCGGAAACGAACCAGTTGTGGCGCGGGTGGACGATCACGCCCTGGTCGACCACCGACCCGCAGAACGCGCGTGCCTTGGCGAAGTGCCGGTCGTCGGCGAACCGGAGGTTGGGCATCTGGGCCGGCCCCGTCTGGAACACCGTCAGGCCGGCCGCCAGGGCCTGGCGCTCTATCCCGTCCCTCAGCTTGGCCGCGATGCCCTCCATCGCGGGAACGGCGCCCTCGTCGCGGATCGCGTTGACCGTCGCGATGGCCGCCGCCATCGGCACTGCCTGGAACCAGAACGACCCGGTCACGAAGATCCGGGAGGCGGCCGCGGCGAGACTCCCGGTCCCCAGGACGGCGGCCAGCGGGTAGCCGTTGCCAATGGCCTTGCTCCACGCGCTCAGGTCGGGGGCGACGCCGATCGGCTCCCAGCTGCCCCCGTCGTTCAGCCTGAAGCCCGCGCGGACCTCGTCCATGATGAGCGCGGCGCCGATCCGGTCACACAGAGCGCGCAGCCCCCGGGCGAACCCTGGGTCGACGAGCTCCTGGTCGAAGCCCGCGTCGTGCTTGAACGGGGAAACGATGATCGCGGCCACGTCGCCGTCAGCCTGCTGCGCGGCCCGGTCCACGCTGGCGATGTCGTTGAACTCGTAGTACCCGATGTTGGCGCGGTCCTGCGGCGTCACGCCGTCGAGCCGGATCGTGCACCACGGCGCCGAGCCGTGATAGGCACCAGACGCCGCAAGGACCGTGCTGCGGCCGGTCGCGGCCCGGGCGACCATGAGGCAGATGGTGGTGGCGTCGGTCCCGTTCTTGGCGAACATCGCCCAGTCCGCGTGCGCCACGCGGTCGACGAGGAGCTCGGCTGCCTCCACCATGCAGGCCGCGGGCCCGGCCTGGGTGTCGCCCTCGGCCCGCTGGGCGGCCACGGCCCGCTCGACCTTCGGGTGCTTGTGCCCGAGGATGACCGGGCCGAAGCTGCACATGAGGTCGACGTACTCGTTGCCGTCCACGTCCCAGACGTGCGAGCCTTCCGACCGCTGGTAGAACTGCGGGTACTCGGGAGGCAGCCCGGTGGCGCTCATGTGCCCGTACATGCCGCCGGGTATCACGGCGCTGGCCCGCTCCCGCAGCGCGGCATCTGCCACGCGGGTCCGGCGCTGGCTGACGACCTCGGTCACGATCCACTCTCCTTTATCGGACACTTGACCTATAACACAGTCAGCCCATCAATGCGAAGCCGGTGAAGCCAACGTGATGAAGACCTCCCGCGGGCGGGTAGTCAGCCTGGGCGTTCATATCGTCGACATCCTCGGCCGGCCGGTCACCCACATCCCGCCCGGCCAGGGCCGCCAGCTGCTCGACGAGATCCGCATAACGGCGGCGGGCACGGCGGCGGGCACGAGCGTGGACCTGGCCAAGCTGGGAGCCGAGGTCATCGCCATGGGGGCCATCGGCGACGACCGTCTGGCCGACTTCCTGATCTGGCTGCTCAATGGCTACGGCGTCGAGACGCGGCTTCTGGCCCGCAAGCCCGGCGTGCAGACGTCAGCGACGATGCTGCCCATAAGGCCCAGCGGGGAACGGCCAGCGCTGCACACGCCCGGCGCGACCTCGTCGCTGACGCAGGCGGACGTCGACCTGGACGTGATCGCGACCGCCGACATCCTCCACGTCGGCGGCCCGGACGTGCTGGGCCGCTTCGGCGGGGCGCCGCTCCGCCGCGTGCTTGAGTTCGCCCGAAGCCGGGGCGTGACCACGACGATGGACGTCCTGTCGCCGGGTGACGCCGTGGCCTGGTCCAGGCTGCAGCCGCTCCTGAAGCACGTCCGGTATTTTCTCCCTAACGAAGAGCAGCTCGGCAGCCTGACCGGCTGCGCTAGCCTCCCCGAGGCAGCTCGCGCGGTTCTCGCGCTGGGCCCCGAGGCCGTGCTGGTGAGCCGGGGCGCCGAGGGCAGCGCCCTGATCACCGCGGACCGGCGCCTCGACTATCCCGCGTTCCCGGCCCAGGTGATCGACACGACCGGGTGCGGTGACGCCTGCTCGGCGGGGTTCATCACCGGGCTGCTGCGAGGCTGGGCGATCGAGGACGCGGCCTGGCTGGCCATGGCCGCCGCGTCGCTGGTGGTGACCGGGCTCGGGTCGGACGCCGGCATCGTTGACCTCGAGGGAACCTTGGACGTTCTCCGCCGGCACGCGCCCGGCGACGCCGTGCGCCGGATATTCGGGTGCGGGCCCGAGCGAGGATTGGATAGGCATAACCAGGAGAGCGGAGCGCATGGCTATGACGCCGATAGATTCTTGTACTCCGCGCGGGGCGGCCGGGCCTTGTCTGCGGGCTGCTGGTGGGACAGGTGAGACCGGTGTGACGCATCTGCCGGGCCTGCGAGCCTCCCGGCGTGCTTCCTGCCGGATGGATGTACCGCTGGGCTCGTTATAGCGTGCCCAGAGGTACATCGATCACCCGGGACCCGGCCGTCGAGCGCCCGAGTGGAGGTCATTTCATTTCTTGAACCAGCCCGTGCGGGCTGCTCCCCCGGGGTACGCCTTCTGCCGTGCGGCTTACTCCCCCGCATACGCCTTCTGCAGAGCGGCGATGTTGAGCTTTTTCATCGTGAACATCGCCTCGGTTACCCGCTTGACCTTCTCCGGGTCCGGGTCGCTGATCATGTCGACGAACGCGGTGGGGATGATCTGCCAGGACAGACCGTACCTGTCCTTCACCCAGCCGCAGGCGTCCTCGTGCCCGCCCTCGGCCAGCCGTTGCCAGTAGTAGTCCACCTCGTCCTGGTCCGCGCACGGGACCTGGAACGAGATGGCCTCGGTGAAGTTGGCATGCGCCGGCCCGCCGTTCAGGGCGACGAACTTCTGCCCGTTGAGCTCGAACTCGACAGCCATGGCCGTCCCGGCCGGCCCCGGCCCGGCCTCGGTGTAGCGGCTGACCCGGCCGATCCGGGAGTCTTTGAAGATGTTCGTGTAGTAGTTCGCCGCCTCCTCGCCCTCGGTGTCGAACCACAGGCAGGTCGTGAGTGCGTTGTCGTTCATCGGTCCTCCTCGCGCTGAGCGGGTTCCCGATGTAGATCGATGTCCTGCCCCAGACTCATCGGTCCGCCGAGCACGAGCTGAGATGTCGGTGGCCTCGGTTAGTGTGACCTGATGCTCGAGACGTTCCATCCCGCGGTGCGGACCTGGTTTGAGCGGCGGTTCGCCGCCGGGCCGACCAGGCCGCAGGCCGAGGGCTGGCGCGAGATCGCGGCCGGCCGCCACACACTGATCGCCGCGCCGACCGGCTCCGGGAAGACGCTGGCCGCGTTCCTGGTGTGCATCGACCGGATCTACCGCGCTCACGAGGCGGGCGCCGACCCGGCCGACGGCCCGCAGGTGGTGTACGTGTCGCCGCTGAAGGCCCTGGCGGTCGACATCCACCTGAACCTGGAGCGCCCGCTGGCGGAGATCGCGGCGACGGCGGCCGAGCTCGGGCTGAGCGCGCCCACCATCCGGGTGGCGGTGCGGACCGGGGACACCGCCGCCGCCGAGCGCGCGGCCATGCTGAAGCGCCCGCCGGATTTCCTGATCACCACCCCGGAGTCGCTGTACCTGCTGGTGACGTCGGAACGCGGCCGGGCGATGCTGGCCGCGACCCGGACCGTCATCGTCGATGAGATCCACGCCGTGGCCGGGAACAAGCGGGGATCTCACCTGGCCCTGACGCTCGAGCGGCTCGAGCACGTTGCCTCCGGGGACGGGGCCGCGGGAGACGTGGCCGCGCCGGGTCCGCGCGCGCGGGCGCTGCAGCGGATCGGGCTGTCGGCGACCCAGCGGCCGGTGGAGGCCGTGGCCCGGCTGCTGGTCGGCGCGGGTGACGGCCGGTCGCACGCCGACGGGTCGCCCCGGTGCGCGATCGTGGACGCCGGGCACCGCCGCGAC
>WNFI01082434.1_pt1 | contig 10789 bp, 9 predicted proteins | sample 5400471 | NCBI WGS metagenome assembly WNFI01 (sample SAMN13153348, study PRJNA577476) | soil metagenome | isolation source: 100 cm saprolite on Douglas fir-dominated hillslope | place: USA:California | collected 2013-09-17 | reverse complement strand
CGGCGCTCGGGCTCCGCCTTCGGAGCCTCGGCGATCCCGACCAGGTGGCGTGTGAAGCTGTCGAACTGCGCCGCGATCTCCGAGTGGTTGGCCAGCGACAGCGGCACGCCCGAATTGAGCGCCGTCGACACCGTCCGGTAGTCGCTGGAGAACGTGTGATGAATGCCGTAGCCAAGCGCGGTTTCGATCTGCTTCGGCCCCACCAGGTTCTGATCGGAAGCGCGGTTCAGGAGAACCTTCACGCGCTCGCTGCCGGCGCCGAGCTGGCGCACCCGATCGACGAGACGCTGGGCGTTCCGGATCGACGGCACGTCGGGGTTGGTCACCAGGAAGATCGTGTCGGCCCCATACAGCGCGGCCGCGACGCACGCATTGATCACGTTGCCGGCGTCGATGACGACGTAGTCGTAGGCGCGGGTCAGCACCCGCAGCAGCTCCTCGAGCGCGCTGGCGTCCTGGGCGTTCGGGCGGTCGAACTGCTCCGAGCCGGCCAAAATGTCGAGGCCGGATTTGTGCTTCGCCACCAGCTCCTTCAGGAAGTCCTTGTCCAGGCGGTGCAGGTTCTCGATCGCGTCGAGCACCGTGAAACGCGGCCGCACGCCGAGAAAGAGCGCGACTTCTCCCAGACACGCTTTCAGATCGACGACGATCGTCGGGCGCTTCGTCAGGCGGGCGAGCTCGACGCCGCAGTTCACCGCCACCGTCGTCGTGCCCGCGCCCCCCTTGGCGCCGAGAAACGCGTGCGTCACACACGGCGGCTTGGCGCTGGCCGATGCCGCTTCACGGCGTGTCGCCGTGCGGCGCACCGCCCCCGTGAAGGATTCTTCCATGGCGCGGGCCGCCTGCGTGCCGTCGACGTTGTTCCAGGGGAAGAACTCGTTCGCGCCCGCGCGCATCGATTGCAGGATCAGGTCGGGCTCCGCTGCGGCGGCTATCGCGAAGATCGCCAGCCCCTGGCTGCTCGAGCGGAGTCGCTCGATCGCCGCCATGCCGGACGAAGCGTCGGCGCGGATGTCGACGACGACCAGGTCGGGACCCGTTCCCTCGGCGTTCCGTCCCTCGACGATGCCGACCGGTACGCCGCAGGCGCGCAGCAGGCGAGCCACCTGCCGCTTGAATTCGTCGTCATAGCTGACGACTTGCGCCGTGAGTTGGGCCATGTTTAGGTACCGGAAGCCGTCATTGCACGAGCCGGATCACACGCGGGAACGCCCCGACCGGCGCCGGACCGAGATTGTTGACTCGAAGTCCGCCCGGCTGCGTGATACGCCCGGTGACGTTGCCCGCCTGGATCGACTCGATGAAGATACCGATCCAGTTCGCGACCTTGAGGCTTGCGGTGCGGCCGTTCTTCTTTCCCGTCTCGTAATAGTACGGGTCGTAGACCGGAATGATTGCGATGCGAGGACTCTTGCCGAACGCGCTGCCCTTGACGCAACGGCAATTCGTATCCCAGTAGGCACTCGGATCCCGATCGATCAGCGCCTGGGTACCCTGAGAGGTGGGACCCACCTGGTTACCAGGCTCCATCAGCAGCAGATCGCCGATCGGCTGGATGTAGGTGTTACAAGACTGGATGTTGTTCGAATACCAATTCGAGCCGGTGCTCGGCGGAATGGCCCACGCGTTGTAAAAGCTCGGAAAGGTCTTGCTGCCGTTGTTCGGCTTGAGGACGACCTGCGTGCCGGCGTCCGTGACGGCGTTGTACCCCGAATAGTTCGGCTGATCGACCGGGATGTAGACGTCGGGGTTGGGTAGAGGATTACCTTGACTGTCGAACAAATCGAACGTCGAGGTCGGACTCCACGGCGGCGCCGTGTTCTCCACCCATTTGTCCGGAATCGTCCATGGCTTGACGCAGGTTTCCGCGTTGGCGGGCGATGCCTCGGCTGTCGCCACGGCGCTGACATCAACGGTGGCAATCCCGAAGTACTGCGCAATCAGGGTTGGCAGCGCATTACTGCGATTGGCATTCCGATACACGGTGACCTGGACCCGATCGTTGAGGCCGTTCGGGTCGTTGAGGAAGACCACGTCGGGAACGGTGACCGACACCACGCCGCTCATCACCTGGTTGGCGCGCGCGGCGGCCAGCGCATTGCTCACCGCGGGACCCGTGGCCGAACGATCGTTCCAGTCGTCGAACGCCAGCGCGGTCGCGCCGGCCAGGGCGCCGGCGTCGGCGGAGTTCTGCGCCTGGTTGCGTGCCGCATCATGACGTCCCCCTTGCGGGCGCTTACTGGAGACCCTTTTTCTTGTCGAGCTCGGCCTGGTAGGCGGCCTGGGCCGCCTTCAGCCGCGCCGCGGCATCGAGCAGCAGCTTGTCGTGCTTCTGCTGCTCTTCGGCCTTCTTGCGATCTTCTTCGGCGGTCTTCTTCGCGACTTCGGCGTCGCGCTTCGCGCGCTCCTCGTCGAGCTTCTGCTGGCGCGCCTGGGCAATTGCCGCCTTCTTGTCGGCGACAACCTGCTCCGCGGCGGCCTGCTTGTCCGCGGCAGCCTTCTCCTCGGCCGTCTTCTTGTCTGCCGCCGCCTTTTCCTGGGCGGCCTTCTTGTCCGCGGCCTTCTGTGCCGCGGCGGCCTGCTTCTGGGCCTCGCGCTCGCGGGCCGCAGCTTTCCGGTCCGGCTTCGGCGCGGGCTGCGTCTTGACCTCTGCGGCCGGAACGTCTGCGGCCGGAGCCGGTGTCGTCACGGAAGCCTCGGGCGTGGTCGCGGGGACACCGGGTGTGCTCGCTGGGACTGCGGGTGCGGCGGCCGGTGCGGCCTCCATCGCGGGCTGTGCCGGCGCGGGCACGGGCACCGCCGCTGCGGGCGTGGGCACCACCGCGGGCACCGGCACAGGCACCGGCACCGGCGCTTCAGACTCAGTCCTGCCGGAAGGGGCCCCACCGGGGCGCGCCGGATACACCGGCGATCCCACATACGGCGCGGGCTGCGGAACCGTCCGCCTCGGCGCGCCAAGGAACGGCTCGACCGCGGCCGGCAGCCCCGACGACACGCCGTTGGATCCGCGGCGCAGGATCTGCGGCGTGATCATCACGACGAGCTCGGTCTGGTTCTTCTGGTAGGCGCGGCTCCGGAACAGGTAGCCGAGCACCGGGATGTCGCCAATCCCGGGAATCTTGTCCATCGTGCTGTTCAGGGTGTTGTTCATCAGGCCCGCGATCGCGAACGTCTGGCCGTCCTGCAGCTCGACTTCCGTCTCGGTGCGGCGCGACGACAACGCGGGAACGCGGAAGCCGTTGAGCGTGATCGCGTTGCTGAAGTCGAGCGAGCTCACCTCGGGCCGGACCTTCAGGTTGATCAGGTCGGTGCCGAGAATCGTCGGCGTGAAATGGAGGCGGACCCCGAACTCCTTGAACATGATCGTGACCGCATTGCCGGTGCCGCCAGGCTGCACGACCGGGTAGGGACGGCTTGCTGCTGTCGAAATCGGGCGCCGCAAACTGTTGCGTCGTCGACCGCGCGTCCCACTTGCCGGTCTTGAACCGGTCGAGGATGAAGCTCGCCCCGAGCTCCTGCATCGCGCTCCGGCTCACTTCCGCGAATCGCACGCGCAGCATCACCTGGTTCGACGCGATCCCTTCCTGCTGCTTCAGCAGGTTGACGACGTTCTCTTTCTTCTCGACGTAGCCGGCGGCCACTTCCGCCGCCTTGTCGATCACGTACTTGCTCGAGACCATGCCGGAGATGACGACATCCTTGCCGCTGCCGACGACGGCGATCGCCTCACCGGGAAACAGCTGCGTCATCTGGTCGACCAGTTGCTTCAGGTCGCGGCGGACGTTGACCTCATAAGTCTTGATGCCGCCGGCGCGGTCCCACACGAACAGGGAAATCGTGCCCGGGGTCTTGCCATGAATCAGCAGCTCTTGCGGCGCCGTCACCATCGCGTCGGCGACGTCGGGAACCGTCAGCGACACCCGCGCGATCGCGGAGCCGACGTTCAGGATCGTCGAGCGGCCCACCAGCAGGTCGATGCTCGTGGCATCGGGCGGCGTCGCCGCCGGACCCGCGCTCATCGAGCCGGGTGAACCGCTGAACGCCACCGGCTTCTGGGCCTGTGGGGTGGCGACCAGAATGATGATGATGTAGATGACGAGTGCGGCGATTTTCATAGCGCGTCGGCGAGCGGGTCCCATGAATCCTCCTGATGCCGGCGGCCCGGCCTACTTAATCACTTCCGCCGTGCGCTTATCGCCACGGATCATTTCGACGGTCGGCGCGGCAGCAGCGGCGACGGCGCCCTGCGTGACCGGCCCCCCGGTCGTTTTACGGGTGCCCGCATGCGATACCGTGCGGGCGGGCGGCGCGGCCTTCGTCACGCCGAGCAGCACCGCCTGTTTCATGCCCGGCGTTTCCGGGGCGCCCTGGTCGAGCGGGTTGCGGAGGGCGAGCTGGATCTTGCCTTCGGTGCTCGCCAGCGCCAGCCGCTCGGACTGCTCGGGATAGACGAGCAGCGTGACGACCGTCACCTGCATCGGCTTGCCTTTGTCCTGGTCCTGCTCGATCCTCGTGCCGGCCGTGATCACCTGCACGTTCGACAGAATCACCTTCGAGGTCGCGTCCTGCGGCTGGCTGGTCGGGTTCGCCGTCGCCACGACGTCGACGCGGCTGCCCGGCAGCACGTAGCCCGCGACGCCGATCACCTCGTTGACGCGTACCGACACGGCGCGCATCCCGTCGGGGATCACCGGCGACAGCCCCGAGCCGGCCTCCTTCGACGCCAGTTTCGCGGCGAGGATCGGTTCGTTCCGGACCGTCGAGACGATCAGCCCGCGCCCGATGATGTCGGCCGGGCGTGCAAACGACCCTTCCGGCGCCTGGCCCTGAGGGAAGTTGGCGACACTCAGATCGTCCACTCTGTTGCGCATGTTGTCCCCTAACTCTCGTTCCGCATCAACGCGCTCGACTGCATCGTGATCGGCGCGCCCGTTGTCGTGTCCGACGGCGCGATGAGACGCACCACCGGGTTGAGCACCATGAACTGGAACGGATAGTTGATCTGAATCTGGGACGCCGTGTCGGCGCCGGTCAGCGCGACTGCCCGCTGGATGGTGATCGTGGCGGTGCTGTAGTTGTCGAGCGACCCCGCCTGCATGTAGTTCCGCACGCGCGCCGTCACGTCGGCATCCGTCGAGCCGTTGATGACCGCGAGCCTGGCCCCCTCGCGGGCGGCATTCGTGAGCACCTGCCACGTCTGGTAGGCACGGCCGAACTCGAAGATGCCGACGGAGATCAGCAGGATGATCGGAATGGTGATCGCGGCTTCCACCAGCGCCGCGCCTTTCTGGCTGCGATAACGCTTCATGATGTCACCATCATCGACACGAGGGTTCCGATGGCGATCGCCGGCCCGTACGCGAACCGGTTCGCCCGGTGAGGGGCTTCGATGGTCTGTCGTCCGTCCCGCGCGATGACCAGCTGCGCCGTGCCGTGCAGGGTGTCGGCGAGCCGTCCCCGTCGCGCGGCCACGGCCAGGGCGAGCACGCCGCCGGCCACCACCGTGAAGAGGAACGCGCGCAACACCAGCCCGGGCCCGAGAACCGTTCCGACCGCCGCCATCAACTTCACGTCGCCGGCGCCGGTCGCTCCAATCAGGTGCGACGGCATCATCAGCAGCAGCCCGGCGACCAGGCCGAGCGCGGCCTGGCGCGGGCTCACCCCACCTCCGGCAAACGCCATCCCGAGACCGGCCGCGGCCAGCGCGGCGGTCAGCCAGTTCGGAATGCGCCGCGTGCGCACGTCGATGACGACGGCGGCGGCGAGACCCGAGGCGAGGACAAGAATCTGGAGCATGGCGTTCTTTAGAAATTCGTCTGGATGGTCTTCCAGAACACCGTATAAATCGTCTGACCCAGGACCGACACCGCGCCGATCGCGACGACCGCAATCAGGGCAACCAGGAGCCCGTATTCGACAAGGTCCTGGCCGTCTTCCGACCGCCAGAATTTCCCGTTGATGATCGGCAGCAGCGTTGCGACGACGGTTAGCGATGACATCAACGTGCTCCTCATGGGTAATCCAATGAAAGAACTCAGAGCGAGGCCGGGAGCCTGCTCCCGGCCTCATGGTTCGTCGAACGGGTTACGAAGCCGCGCCGAGCTTGCCGGCGATGGTGGTGAAGATCGTGCTGACGCTGGTGCCGGCCGCAGTCACTGCCGCGATCGCAACCAGCGCGATGAGCGCGACCAACAGGGCGTACTCGAGTAGGTCCTGGCCTTCGTCGTTACGCGCGATCGACTTCATGAAATTCACGAGCTGCATGACATCCCCCTTCGGGTGTGTGCACCGCTCGGATGCGGTGCGTTGTGCGGCGGTGCCGCGGTTTACGTTGGTAGCGCGGCGCTTCCCGCGTCGCACCGTGCCGAATCGCAACGGGCGTGCCGTCGGTCCGTGACGGGCGTGGTGATGTGCCGCAAGTGTAGGCACGTATCGGCACTTGCGGCCTGTCCCGGCCCCGCGGCCGGCGGCGTGCCGCACAGGGTGCGGCCCGGTCCGAAAGCCATTTTCGTGATCGGGGTCGCGAATTTGGTGGGTTCACCAGGGGACCCAGGGCCGGCGCCCCCGTACGGGCACGGAATTACTTGATGATCAGAGGCGATCCCCTGCGGCACGTCGATTGCGATTGGGGACCCCGCGCCCTGTCTGAACTTGGTGGGCACTATGACGATTAAACTTGGCGTCCGCGAGGGCGCCATCTCCGCAGCCGTATTCGGAGGGGTCCTCTTTGCCCTCATTTCGGTGGACCCGCGCGTACGCGATCACATGGGCGATCTGTTCGGCGGCGGCAGCGGCAGCTCATTAGGCAGCCGGCTCGGAGAGCTCGGGGACGCCCTCTGGATGGCCGCGCGCCATCAGAGCTTCGACAATGCGCCCCTGCTCGTATTCGCGACGGTCGGGGCGGTACTGACCGTATTCATGTTGAGGAGCTGATGCCGGCGGTGCCGCTCGTTCTCGCCATCGAACCCGACCTGCGCCAGGCCGCCATCGTCAAGCGGATCGTCCGTGAGAAGGTGCACGCGGACGTGGCGGTCGTGGACTCGCCCGAGGCGGCCCTCGAGGCCATGCGCGCGACGGTGCCGGACGTCCTGCTGATCAGCGCGCTCCTGTCGCCACGGGACGAGGACGAACTGATCGCGCACCTCCGCACGCTCGCCGACGCGGATCACCTGCAGACGCACACCATCCCACAGCTGGCCTCGACGCTCGTCCCTGGCGAGGGGCGCGCGGCGCGAGGGCTGCTCGCGGCGTTCCGGAGAAAGAAGGGATCGGCGGCCGCGCCGGCCGGGTGCGATCCCGACGTCTTCGCGGAGGAAATCCGGTCGTACCTGGAGCGCGCCGCGCAACAGAAACGCGAGCGGCTCGACACGCAGATGGACGCCAACCCGGACGATCACCCGTGGCGCGCGGCGATGCGCGGCGAGAAGGCACCAGAACCGGCCGCGGCGCCGGCGGCGGAAGCCTCCACCTCGTCGTGGGCATCCCCGTTCGAGTGGAAACCCTCGAATCCCTTCCCTGATCCCGAATCCTTCATCGCGCCTCCGGAGTCCCCCATTGCACCGCCGGAGCCGCTCGTCGCGCCGCCGGAGCTCGTCGCCGCCTCGCCGGAGCCGCTCATCGCGCCGGCAGAACTCGTCACCGCCCCGCCGGAGCCGCTCGTCGCCCATGCGGAGTTGCACGCCGCGGAGCCCGAACCTTCGGTCGCAACTCCAGCGGTCTCCCTAATGGCGCATCTCAGGCCGCCGGCGGGCATCGTGACCGCCAACGAACTGGTTACCTCGCTTCAGGCGGGAGAGCCACTTATCGCGCCGACGCCGATTCAGGAGCCGGAACTGATCCACGTCGCAGAACCGACCTCCGAACCAATCCGCGTCGCGGAACCGATCCACGTCGCCGAACCGATCCCCGTCGCGCCACCGATTCACGGTGCAGGATCCGCGATGCCCGATTCAGGATTAGGGATCCGGGATAAGGGATTAGGGATCAGGGATTCGAAGCTAGGTTCTCTAGCCTCGTGGGCCCGGTCCGAGCACCCGCGGCGCGACGCGGCGCACGCCAGCGACGACCTGCGCGGACTGCTCATCGGCCTGGCCGTACCGTCCGCGGTCGTGTCCGTCGGCTACGGGCGCGGCTGCCGGATCCGGCGCGTCCGGGTCCCCGCGGCGCGTGAGCCCCAAGAAGCGGAAGCGGTCGGAGCGGTCATCCTTTCCAAACGAGTGCTCGCCGAACAACGGGACCGCCGCCAACCGCCGCGCCCATAGCGGTCCGGCCGCCATCTCCCGGCACGCGCATTGCCCCTCGCCGAGCCGCGCCTTTACCCGCGCGCTCGAATGCCAATAAATTCGCCGGAGGATCGCGAAACCTGCGACAACACTGTGCCGGTCACGGTGCAGCCGCTGCCACCCGGCCTGTCACCGGGAGCCGGCGTGATCGTCAGAGGCGTCCGCTGGCAGCTCGACGCGGTGCTCTCTCACGCCGACTGCCGCGAGCTTCAGCTGGACGGAGGAGATCCGCCGCGCCGGCGCGTGCTCCTGTGGCCGTTCGATCGTCCTGTCCCGGCCGATAGTCTGATCGCGGCGTCGCGCCTCAGGTCCGTCCGGCTCCGGACGTGGGCGGCGGCGGTCGGCGCCACCATCGCCGCGGCCGTCGATCCGCTCACGCCTCGCGCGCGCGCTGCCGCGGCAAGGATTCACCCCTACCAGCTGGCACCGGCGCTCGCCGTGGCTGGCGGCACGCCGCGCGTCCTCCTCGCCGACGAAGTCGGACTCGGAAAGACCATTCAGGCCGGATGGATTGTCGCGGATCTGCTCGAACGCGAGCACTCGGTACGGATCCTCATCGCCGTGCCGGCAGGACTCCGCCGGCAGTGGATCGCCGAGCTGTCCGACTGGTTCGCCATCACCTCAATCGCCGTCGACGCCAGGTGGCTTCGCCGCATGGTGGCCGACATCCCGGCCGACGTCAGTCCATGGGCGCCGCCGGGTGTCTATGTCGGCTCGGTCGATTTCCTGAAGCGCGGGGACGTGGCTGCGTCGCTCGACGCGCACGTCTGGGACCTGCTCGTCGTGGACGAGGCGCATACCGCGACATCTCCGACGGAACGATACGCCGCGCTCGCCGCGGTCGCGGCACGAGCGCGCCGCGTCGTGACGATCACGGCGACACCTTATTCAGGTGACACCGCGGGCTTCGCCTCGATGGCGGCGCTTGGATCGACCGCCGCAGATCTGCCGCCGCTCATGTTCCGCCGCTCACGAGAGGACGTCGGCGATCCGCGCCGGCGGCGGCACCGCTTCGCGGCGGTCCGCATCACCAGCGCGGAGGCGTGGCTCCAGCGCCTGCTCGAGCGCTATACGCGCGAGGTCTGGCGAAGCGCGCCGGCAAAGGCGGATGGCGCGCGGCTGGCCGTCACGATTCTCCGCAAGCGCGCCCTCTCGTCGCCGGCGGCCGCCGCCCGATCGCTTAGACGCCGTCTCGAACTTCTTCGCACCGAGGAAGTCGCGCCCACCGCGCGCCAGCTTGGGCTCTTCGACGAGGACGATGATGCCGACGATGAGGTACCCGACCGAGCGCTGGGAGCGCCTGGGCTCGCCGACAGCGTCCTCGAGCGGCAGTGGCTGGCGGCGTTGATCGAGGCCGCAGACGGCGCCTCCGGAGTGGACTCGAAAGAGCGGTACCTGCGGCGGCTGCTCGATCGCGTCGGCGATGAGCCTGTGATTGTCTTCACCGAATACCGCGACACGCTGCGGCAGCTTGCCTCCGCCCTTCCGCCATCCCTGCATCTGCACGGCGGCTTGACGGCCAGCGAGCGCGGGGCCGTCCAGGCGCGGTTCAACGACACCGGCGGCCTCCTCCTGGCCACCGACGCCGCCGCGGAGGGGCTGAACCTTCAGCAACGATGCCGCCTCGTCGTGAACTACGAGCTGCCCTGGAACCCGGCGCGGCTGGAACAGCGCATCGGCCGCGTCGATCGCATCGGTCAGGAGCGCGCCGTCCACGCCGTCACGCTCGTGGCGCGCGATACGGCGGAGGACCTGGTGATCGCCAATCTCGCGAAGCGCCTTGCGCGCGTCACGGCAACGCTGGGCGAGCGGGACCGCCTGGGCGCGTTCCTGACCGACGCACGCACGGCCGGAATGGTCATGGCGGGCGCGGCGCCGGACGAGTTGAACCTGGCCCTGAATCCGTCGGTGGTGGTGAGGCTCGAGCCGGCGGTCTGTGCCGAGGCTTACGCCGCAGCGGATCGCCTCTCGCTTGGTCGCGCCGCGTCCGGATCCCGCGGGCGCCGCCCGCAGGGGGATCATCGGGCGGTTCTTGTCAGCACTGTGCGCGCGTCGGGGACGTTGTCGCCCGGGTTCGTCGTCGCCATCCGGTGCACGGCACGAACCGAAGACGCCGACCTGATCGCGAGCCGCGTGATCCTCGTTCATGCGCCGGACGAGATCGGGAGACCGGCGGGGCACGCCGCGGCCAGGTCGATGGCGGCAGCGACGATCGCCGTCGTTTCCGGCCTGTCCGATGCCCTTCCAGAGGTCGCTGTCTGGCTCGCCAGGGTGACGGAGATTCACGAGAAATCCATCGACAGCCGTCTGGCGCGCGAAACCGCCCTGCACGATCGCCAGCCCGGGGCCATCGCAGTCCAACCAGGACTCTTCGATCGGCGGGCGGTGCGCGCGGCCGAGAGGCTTTCTGAAAGCCAGCGCGCGATTCGTGCGGAGCACCGCCGTCGGACCGCCGCACTCGATCGCGCCAGGCGGTTGCGCCTCTCTTGTACTCCTCTCGCCGTGCT
>WNFI01028695.1_pt1 | contig 10789 bp, 11 predicted proteins | sample 5400471 | NCBI WGS metagenome assembly WNFI01 (sample SAMN13153348, study PRJNA577476) | soil metagenome | isolation source: 100 cm saprolite on Douglas fir-dominated hillslope | place: USA:California | collected 2013-09-17 | reverse complement strand
CCCAGCAGATCATCGAGAAGTTCGCCGCCCGCGAGTCTGAGTTCAATCGCGCGCGCCAGAGCTACATCTTCCGCCAGACCGTCAAAGTCCAGACCGTCTCCGAAGACACCAACCGCGTCGACGGCGAGTACCAGCAGGTCACCGACATCACCTTCAACAAGGAGGGCAAGCGCGACGAGCACGTGGTCTTCGCCCCCCAGAACACCCTCGAACGCGTCATGATGTCCCCCGCCGACTTCAAGGACATCGAGCAGCGCCTTCCCTTCGTCCTTACCACCGAGGACCTGCCCCAGTACGACATCACCTACCTGGGCCGCCAGAAGGTCGACGAGCTCGACACCTACGTCTTCTCAGCCGGGCCCAAGGTCCTCGAGAAGGGCAAGCGTTACTTCCAGGGCAAGGTCTGGGTCGATCAGCAGGACTTCCAGATCGTCCTCATCAACGGCAAGAACGTGCCCGACGACAAGCGCAAGGGCCACGAAGACCTCTCCCCGCCCTTCACCACCTACTACGAGCAGGTCGACGGCAAGTACTGGTTCCCCACCTACACCAAGGCCGAAGGCAACCTGCACTTCGCCGGGGGCGACGGCTATATGTCACAGGACGTCCACCTTCGCGCCGTAGTCAAATACACCGACTACAAGCAGTTCCACGCCACCAGCCGCATCATCTACAACGGCGAAGACATCACCGACAAGAAAGCCCCCGAAGACAAGGACAAGCAGCCCCAGTCAACCACGCCTCCAAAGTAATGCCGTTCTCGCGATCGGTTAAGCTAGGTCTCGCAGTGCGCGTCCGGGTCGGCGTGCTGCTCCGACATCCAGCGATCCATCAGGGTTCCCGTGCAACGGGCTCCGCATAGATGCTTCACCCCTGCCGAATGCGCATGGTGCGTCTGCCACCGCGTCAGCTTGATCAGCGGCTGATCCTCTTCGGGCTTCTCTCCCTGGAAGCAGTCCACCCAGGCCAGCCACCAGTCCCCACCCTCACCCTTCTTATCGCCGCACACGTCACATTGATAGCTCTCGCTGTAAGACATCTTGAATCTCTCCTGCCGCTGAAAGTATCACACTCTCTTCAAAGATATCGTCAGCGGGCGGCAGAGCCAATTCGCACCAGGCTTTAGGCCGCAGGCTCTGTCTCAAAGTACAGGTACTTCCGCCACGCCGCATCCGCGCTGCCGATCATCCGCATGATGTGGCGCGACGTGTGCAGCGAGAACGGTCTCGGCTCGCGCAGCAACCGCATCTCCGTCATCTCGTGGAGCATCTGGTTGCCCTTGCGACGGTTGCAGTTATGGCAGCAGGCCACCAGATTCTCCCAGGTCGAAAGCCCGCCTCGCGAACGCGGAATGACGTGGTCCAGCGTCAACTCCCCGGCCGTCAGCACGACGCTGCAGTACTGGCAGCAGTTCCGGTCGCGCAGCAGGATGTTCTTGCGAGAGAGCGCCCGCGTCTGGTGTGGAATTCTCCGGTACTCCAGCAGCCGGATCACGCTGGGCATCGCGACGCGCATACGCTGCGCGTGGAGCACCGCGCCCTGCTCCTCCTCCGTGCGCGCAACGCCCTTCAACACCAGCACCAACGCCCGTCGCGCACCGCAGATGTTGATCGGCTCATACGACGCGTTCAGAACCAGCACCGGAGTCTGCATCGCCGGCTGACGGAACACGCCCACCCGAACATCGACCTCCGTCATGACACGGCCAGCCGCATGTCCACTCGCGTGCCCGATGTGCCGCTTCCCGCTCAGCCCCTGCTTCCGCATCTTCCCCGATTGCATCTCAAAGTCCTCCGGTTCCAATCACTGTTTGCGCTTCGCCCGTTCAACTCAAACTCATCCTGATTCCGCGCCCCACATCGCCACCATCTCCCGCTGGGCCCGCGACACCGTGGCCACCCAAACCTTGCTCGCCCCAGCCCGCCGCAGCACCTGCGCACAAGCCCTCGCTGTAGCGCCCGTCGTATAGATGTCATCCACCAGCAAAACCTCGCGCCCGATCAAATGCGACGTATCGCCCAGGGCGAATGCGCCCTGCAGATTTCTCCTTCGCCCGCTCGGCGTCAACTCAAACTGGCTCCGCGTATCCTTCACCCGCCGGATCACGCCGTGCGCAGCCCGCAGCCGCCACTCCGGCCTGCTCCGCTTCAACTCGCTTAGAGCCGCGTCCGACAGCAACACCGCCTGGTTGTAACCCCGCTGCCGCTCCTTGGCCGGGAAGAGCGGCACCGCAACCACGGTCAACTCCGCTCCAGCCTTGCCCTCCAGCGTCTCTATCGCCCGGGCCAGCATCCTGCCCAGAGGCCGAGCCACAGCCCGCATCCCCTCGTACTTCAGCAGATGCACCATCTCCCGCAGCTCATCCTCGTAGACCCCATAGGCCACCGCCTGGGCAAACTCCGGCTCCACCATCCGGCAGGGCGAACATAGCAGGCCCTCCACGGGAAACTGCCCCGCATACCGAACCCCTTCCATGTCGAGCGTCTCTCCACAGCACGCACACAAGGTCGCAGACTGAGGCTGCACCCCGCCAATACATGCATCGCAAACAGGAGCTAGACCAGCCCGCAGCAAGGGGCCCCCACAGGCCTTGCAATCCGCTGGAAAGAAGGTAGTTACAAGGTCATCCACAACCGCCCGAGCCACCCTGCCCGGACTTCGCAGCACGCGCGATACAGCGCGCCATTCCACCACCCCACCAGGTGGACCGCCGGGCGGAGCCCCTGCGGCATCTCCGAGCGCATTGTCATTCAAGCATTCGCTGAAGACGCACCTCACTCGCAGCACAGGCAAATCCTGTGCCATTCCCCGCAGTATAAGCCTTTCGAGCTATATTCCGTCAACAATTCTGCACCAAACCGGATGCATCCCACCCTCGGCTCGCACCCCACTGATACACTCCCATCGAACTGCAACCACGACTTGCGCAAGCGGGAGACTCTCACACATGGCAACCACAACCAACTTTCAACCCTTCGTTCCTGCCTCGGCCTCCCGCCCCGAGTTCACTCCGCGAGCGCTCATCCTTGGAGGCCTCTTCGGCATCCTCTTCGGCGCCGTCACCGTCTTCGTCGGTCTTCGCGCAGGGCTTACGGTAGCCGCGAGCATCCCCATCTCGGTCCTGTCGATCTCCATCCTCCGCGCCTTCGGCAGAGCCAGCATCTTCGAAAACAACATCGTCCAGACGACTGGAAACGCGGGCCAATCCATCGCATCGGGAGTCATCTACACGCTGCCGGCGCTGATCTTCCTCGGTTTCGACCTCGAATCGACGCGCATCTTCGCATTGGCGCTCTTTGGCGGATGGCTCGGCGTCCTCTTCATGATTCCGCTCCGCCGCCAGCTCATCGTCGAAGAGCACGGGACGCTTACCTACCCCGAGGGCACCGCCTGCGCCGACGTCCTGATGGCCGGTGAGCGCGGAGGATCCTTCGCCTCGCGGGTCTTCCTGGGGCTTGGCCTCGGCGGCCTGTACACGATGCTCCAAAACGATAATCTCTTCGGCCTCTTTCCCAGCCAACCCGACTACCAGCCCGACCTCACCCCACAGCACATCCTCAAAGGCTCCGCCATCCGCGCCGACGTTACCTCCGAGTATCTCGGCGTGGGCTACATCATCGGCTTCCGTGTCGCAGCCGTGATGTTTGCCGGCGGCGTCTTCTCGTGGCTGGTACTGATGCCCGCCATCTACTTCTTCGGCTCGCACCTCACCACGCCGCTCTACCCCGGCACCGTTCCCATCCACGACATGTCCCCCTCCGACCTATGGAAGACCTACGTCCGACCCATGGGCGCGGGAGCCGTCGCCGCATCGGGCCTCATCACGCTGCTCCGCACCGCTCCCACTATCCTCAGCGCCCTGACCGCAGGGCTAAAGACCATGGGGAAAAATAAAGGAGAAGCCCCAGCCCAGCCGCTCCGCACCGAGCACGACCTCCCGATGTCCGTCGTCCTCATGTGGGTCTTCCTGCAGTTTCACCCCGTCCCCGGGGCTCAGGTCGGCGCTCTGGCCAACCTCGCCGCCTCTCTGCTGGTCGTCGTCTTCGGCTTCCTCTTCGTCACGGTCAGCGCGAGGATCGTTGGAATCGTCGGAAGCTCTGCCTCTCCCGTCTCCGGCATGACCATCGCAACACTCATGGCCACCGCGGCTATCTTCCTCGTTCGCGGCTGGACCGCTCCCGCATTCGGTGCGCTCGCCATCACCGTCGGAGGCATGGTCTGCATCGCCGCTTCCAACGCGGGCGACACCGCTCAGGACCTCAAGACCGGCTTCCTCATCGGAGCCACGCCATGGAAGCAGCAGCTCGCTATTATGCTTGGCGTCATCATCTCCGTCGTCTCCATCGGGGCTACGCTAAACGCGATGAACAAGGGCCTCGAGCAGTTCCAGCGGCTGCAGCGGCCTATTCCCTTCTCCCTCTCCGCTCTCCCCGACGGCGTCCAGAACTCGGGCCAGTTCACCCGCGACCACATCGCCCTGACGGCTCACAACGCCGGCAGCTCCGCGAAGGAGGACGTGGCCAACGCGAAGCAGTACATCCTGCTCAACTCCATCGGCTCCACTACGCTCGAGGACGGCAAGTACCTCTACAACCCCGCGACGGGACAGATCGAGATCCAGTGGATTCAGGGCATCGGCAGCGAGAAGGCCGCAGCGCCACAGGGACGGCTGATGGCCACCGTCATCAATGGCATCCTCAGCCGCAAGCTGCCCTGGGGAGTCGTCCTCCTAGGCGTTGCGCTGGTGTTCGTCGTTGAGTTGCTGGGGATTCGGTCGCTTACGTTTGCCGTAGGGGCCTATCTGAGCATCGCCACTACGCTGGCGATCCTGGTGGGCGGGGTGATGCGGTGGATGGTAGATCGCGCGCTGGCCAGGAGCGGGACGACTCTCACGGAGTCTGGATCGGAGATCAGTCCGGGCAGCCTCTATGCCTCCGGACTGATTGCAGCCGGCGGCATCGTGGGGCTGATGGGGGTCTGCGTCAAGCTGTTGGAGGGTCTCTCCGAACAGCACGGGGGCCACTGGACGCTCTGGAGATTCAGCGAGCATAACCCGCTGCACCATGCCTGGGTTAGCATCCTCATGTTTGGCCTGCTGGCCTTCTCGCTCTACTACTTCGCCAGAAAACCACTCGGCAAACAATCCTGAAAACTATAGGTAGAGGAAGATTCAATCTAGGGTGGACAGCAAATGACCGATCTGAGAGATCGTATAAAACCGAGCAAAAAATTTACGTCCAGTGGAGGGTTTGTTTGGATCTTTCGCCCAACCTCATACTCCTCTTCTCCAAAGAAGTAGCCGTGTTGACCCTGCAGTCAGATTGCCGGTGCTTCAATCTGCGCGCCCCGCTTTGCCGCTAAGTTGGGCGATCACAACCTAACTTCAAGCCGCATCCAAATCCACCCGCACTCGCCGACCCAGCGCCGTAGCAATATTCACCAAAGCATCCAGCGAAAACCGCGACACCCGCCCGCGCAGCAGATCATTGATCCGAGGCTGCGTCACACCACACCGCCCCGCTGCCTCCGTCTGAGTCCATCCGTTCTCTTTCACAATCGCCTCGATCTTGTGCATCAACTCTGCCCTTGCCCGCAGGTTCGCAGCCTCCTCCGGAGTATCGGCAATCGCATCCCACACACTCGCGTACCGTTCAACCTTCTTCGCGGACTTCTTCATCGTCGCTCCTTCATCAACTCCGTAAATCGAGCCTTCGCTTTATCGATATCCCGCTTCGCCGTACTCTGAGTCTTCTTCTGAAACGCGTGAAGAACATACACCGCATCCGCCAGCCTCGCCGTATAGATCACCCGAAACGTCCCCGACTCGTCCCAAAGCCGAATCTCCTCAACTCCCTTACCGATGCCAGGCATCGACTTGGAATCCAACGGCTTCATCCCACGCTGCACGCGGTCAAGCTGAAACCCTGCCTCGCGCCGCGCCTCCTCAGGAAACTCTCGAATTGACTTCAATGAGTCGCCGAGGAACTCAACTTCTTTCATCTGGCCATTATACTCAAACCGATATAAACGGAGCCTCATCCCACCAAAACAACGTTGCGCTGGTGTTCGTCGTTGAGTTGCTGGTTCGGTCACTACTTCGCCAGAAAACCCCTGAAGACGGAGGAGTGAAACTGGCGTTTTTTGTCTAGAAAACTATTTTTTGCGGATGGCGAGGTGAAGATCGCCGGCGCGAGACCTCGCAGACGATAGAACCACTACCGTTCGCGGCTCAAATCCTCGTTCCGCTTTTCAATCTGTGCGGATTCCATCGGCTTGAGCCCGCGGAGGATCTCCAGGAGCTTTGCGGGATTGAACGACTCCAACTGAAAGTCGGCGCCTGGGCACCCCTCGAATCCCGGGGCAGCAATAACGATGATTGGGATCTTTGGCTGCATAACCTTCATCTCACGTGTCAGATCGTCGGCGGAGATGTCTTCGATGCCTCCATCCAGCACTATGCCGTCGAGAGCGGAAAAGCGTTTGAAGAGTTGCAACGCCTCTTTTCCGCTGTAGGCGGTTAGGACGTTGAATTTGGCGCTCTCGATCACTAGTTTTCGTGTCGAGATACTGCCGGGAAACTCCCGATCAATTATGAGGAAACAAGGCCTGACCATGCTGCGAATTATCCACCCAGAGGGTCTGGTCTGCATAGTCGCCGGTTTATGGTTCTGTCTGGTGCAGAGGCAGGTAGAAGGAAAACACCGATCCCTGGCCGGCCTGGCTGGTGACATCGATCGACCCGCCATGGGCTTCGACGATGGCCTTGGCGATGGCCAGCCCCATACCCGTTCCCTGCACGCGATAGCGCTGGCCCTGGCCGCGATAGAACTTGTCGAAGATCATCATGCGCTCGAAGTCGTCCACGCCCACTCCACGGTCGGCGATGCTGGTGACGAGCTTGCCCGGCGCCACCTCGGCGCTGATGAAGATGGGGCTGCCCTCGGCGGAGTACTTCGCTGCGTTCTCGAGGAGATGCTGCAGGACCGTGGCGATGCGCTCGAGATCCATCTCGACCGGGGGGAGCGAGTCCGGCAGGCGGATGTCGACGGGATGGTTTCGCACCTGAGCCTGCACGGCCTCGAGCGCGAGATCGACGGCCTCGCGCATGGGATAGGGGCGCAGATCGAGCTTGATATCGTGGGCGTCGAGGTCGGCCATCTCCATGGCCTGACCGACGAGCCGGTTCAGCCGCGCCGCCTCCTCTTCGATGATCTGCATCATCTCGTCACTCTGCGCGCCGTCGAGCAGGGGATCGGTGCGGAGGCTGGTGATGGCTGCAGTGATGGAGGTCAGGGGCGTCCGCAGCTCGTGGGCCACGGAGTCGAGCAGCGCGTTGCGGAGGCGCTCGCTCTCGCGGGAGGCCTCCACGCGGGTGAGCGTCTCGACCGCACCGGCGCGCTCGATGGCGATGGCGGCGAGTCCGCAGACGGCGTCGAGCGCCTCCGGCGATGTGCCGGAGCCGGTGATGCCGACGGCGCCGATGGGCCGCGTGCCCAGCAGAATCGGCACCAGGGTGACGTTGCGGGCGTCGTCGCGGTGATGGTCGCGAGAGAAGGCTGCGTCGCGAAGCTCGGCCGCGGTTACGTCCATGTAGTCGGGGCTGGAGCGGTAGACGCGGTCCTTCTCCCGCAGATACACCGCAGCGCCGGCCAGGTTGAAGGTTGCGGCGATCATGTGCGGCAGGACGTTGAGCAGGTCGATGACGTTGCCCTTGACCAGCATCTCCTGGCTGAACTCGTAGAGCCGCTCGGCCTCGCGCTGGCGGCGGCGGGAGATCTTGGCCTCGCGGCGCGCACGCTCCGCCAGCTGGCTGGCGACGATGCCGGTGACGAGGAAGGCGAAGAGCGCCACCCAGTTACGTGCGTCGCGAATCGTGAACGTAAGGACCGGCGGCAGGAAGAAGAAATTGAACGCCGCCGACGACAGGACGGAGAGAATGATAGCGTGGCGCAGACCCCAGTTTGCGGCCACCACCAGGATGACGATGATCAGCGTCAACGCCACTGTCATCTCATTGACGTGCGCCCAACGGAAGTACACGGCTACAATGGCAGCAACGGTGCCCGTGGACACAGAGTAGCGGATTGCACTTCGCAAGGGGGATCGTCGCACCCCCATATCTTATCCTTATGGCTACCCGAGACCCATCCATCCCCGCAGTGAAGAGTGCAGTGAAGAGTCCGGAGGAGTGGCTGGAGAAGGTTGCGCCCGAGAAGACGCGCGGAACCTTCAAGCTCTTCCTCGGCTATGCGCCCGGCGTGGGCAAGACGTACAACATGCTGAGCGAGGCGATACGCCGGCATCAGCGCGGGGAGGATATCGTGATCGGCGTCGTGGAGACGCATGGACGGCCACCTACCGCGGAGCTGGCCAGCCAGCTCGAACAGATTCCGCGGCGGCGAATCGAATACAAGGGGGTCGCGTTCGAGGAGATGGACCTCGACGGCATCCTCGCGCGGCGCCCGCAGATTGTGCTGATCGACGAGCTGGCCCACACCAACATCGAGGGCAGCAAGCACCGCAAGCGCTACGAGGATGTGCTCGAAGTGCTTGCCGCCAACATCGACGTGCTGGCGACGATGAACGTGCAGCACATCGAGAGCGTCGCGCCTACCGTGCAGAGCGTCACCGGAGTTCAGATCCGCGAGACCGTTCCCGACTGGTTTATGCAGAGGGCGGACGAGATCGTGATGGCCGACCTGACGCCCGAGGCGTTGCAGACGCGCATGCTCCGAGGCGACATCTACGGAGTCGATCGCGCGGAGAAGGCGCTTGCGAACTTCTTTCGCCGCGGCAACCTGATCGCCCTGCGCGAGCTGGCGCTGCAGCATGTGACCAAGGCCGTCGACCGCACGCTGACCGCCTACATGGACTCGAAGCGCATCCAGGCCAACTGGGCCGTGAGGGAGCGCGTCGCGGTATGCATCAGCTCGAACAGCGCGTCGCAGATGCTGATCGCGCGCGGCGCACGCGTAGCCGAAGGCGTGGGCGGCGAGCTGTATGTGCTGCACATCGAGACGGACCGGGAGCACCTGGAGGAGGACCAGAGCACGCTGGCCGCTAACCTGCAGTTTGCCCGCAACCTGAACGCGCAGGTCTTCGTCATCAAAGGCAAGAACATCGCCCACGCGGCCGCGGCCTTTGTCCGCGAGAAGCGCATCACGCATATCGTCTTCGGGCGCACCGCTGTCACAGGGTTTCGCAAGTACCTTTATTACTGGGCGATTCAACACTTCCTGAGTGAAGCCCCCAACGTCGACGTCCACATCGTCACACAGCACTCGGAGCGCGAATGAAGCAGAGCGAACCTGACCAGCCCGCCAAGATCCTGATCGTCGACGACGAGCCGCAGATCATCCGCGTCCTCAAGACAGCGCTCTCGACGCAGGGCTACTCGATCCGCACCTCGCTGAACGGCCTGGACGGCCTGATCGTCTTTCGGGAGTGGGAGCCGGATGTGGTGATCACGGACCTCTCCATGCACGAGATGAGCGGCATCGAGCTGTGCCATCAGATTCGAACGACGAGCACGACGCCCATCATCGTGCTCTCCGTGCGCGACCAGGAGGCCGTGAAGGTGGCGGCGCTCGATGCCGGAGCGGACGACTACGTCACGAAGCCGTTCAGCATTCAGGAGTTGCAGGCTCGCGTCCGCGCGCAGCTCCGCCGCCTCACCGCTGCCGCCCCCGAGACGCAGCAGATCATCGCTGTCGGCGACTTCGTGATCGACGTGCCGCAGCACAAGGTTCTGGTCCGTGGGCAGGATACGCACCTTACGCCGAAGCAGTTCGACCTGCTGGTCTGCCTCGCCGAACACGCCGGGCAGGTGCTTACGCATCGCGCTCTGCTGCAGGCCGTATGGGGCACGAGCGCCGATCAGCCTGAGTATCTGCGCGTGCACATCGGGCAGCTGCGGAAGAAGATCGAGACCTCCGACGAGCCGCGCTACATCGTCACGGAGCCCTGGATCGGCTACCGATTTTACCCGAGCGGAAACGAGGAGTCGTAGCACCTTTACGACTTCTTTACGTCTTTCCTACTCACACTTTATGCCGAAGAGCATTCCATAGGGGTATAGCCGTCGCAAAGGAGGCGGCGATGACATCCCATGCTGAAAACCTCTGCTTCATCGCCATTTTTTACTGTCTGCTGTCCCGGGTTCCTTCCCTCCTCCTCGAAAGCTCACGATCAGCCCGCCGCTCTATCCCTGCCAGGGCTACGTCTCGAAGACCCTTACAACAAGCCGGCCGCCGCCTATCACCTCTAACCGAAGGAGATATCACCATGTGGGATATCGGATGCATCGCAGCAAGCGTGGCCTTCTTCATCCTGGCCATCGCCTACACCACCGGCTGCGACCGGCTGGGCACAAAGGAGAGCAAGTGATGCTTGAGACTCTTCTGCTCGGCCTCGTCACCGTCGCGCTCCTCGTCTATCTCGTCTACGCGCTCCTGCGCCCGGAAAAGTTTTAGCCAGATTCTAAAAGGAAGTTCTAAACAATGACGGCCAACGGCTGGGTTCAAATCTGCGTCTTCTTCGCCATGGTTCTGGTGTGCGCGAAGCCTCTAGGGCTCTACATGGCCCGCGTCTTCGAGCGGGAACGCACCTTCGCCGACCGCGTCTTCCGCCCGATCGAGCGCCTGATCTATCGCCTTACCGGCATCGACGAGACGCATGAGATGCGCTGGACGGAGTACGCCGTCGTGATGCTGCTCTTCAGCGTCGTGTCGATGCTTGTGACCTACGCGATCGAACGGCTGCAAGGGCATCTGCCCTTGAACCCGCAGCA
>WNFI01678811.1_pt2 | contig 10790 bp, 7 predicted proteins | sample 5400471 | NCBI WGS metagenome assembly WNFI01 (sample SAMN13153348, study PRJNA577476) | soil metagenome | isolation source: 100 cm saprolite on Douglas fir-dominated hillslope | place: USA:California | collected 2013-09-17 | reverse complement strand
CGTCGGCGTCACCGAGATCACCGTCCATTACAGCCGGCCCGGCGTCAAGGGACGCGCCATCTGGGGCAAGCTGGTGCCCTACGGCGAGGTCTGGCGCACCGGCGCCAACGAGAACACCACGATCCGCTTCAGCACCGCGGTCCGCATCGACGGCAAGGAGCTGCCGGCCGGGCTCTATGGCCTGCAGACCCTCCCCGGCGCCGACGACTGGGTGGTGATCCTGGGCAAGGACGCCGACCAGTGGGGAGCCTTCACCTACAAGCCGGAGCACGACGCCCTGCGCTTCCACGTCAAGCCCGCGGCGCTCGCCGAGCCGCAGGAATGGATGGGCTTCGCGTTCAGGGACCTCTCCGACACCTCCGCCGTGCTGGCGCTGCGCTGGGAGAAGCTCGAGGTGGCCTGGAAGATCGAGGCCGAGACGCCCCGGCTGCTGGTGGAGACGGCGCGGTCGACCCAGCGGTGGCAGGACGCCGCCGCGGCATGGTGCGTTCAGGCGGGCAGCTGCCTGAGCGAGGCGGCGCGCTGGATCGACGCCTCGATCGCCGTCGAGCCCGCCTTCTCGAACCTGCGGGTCAAGGCGGGCCTGCTCGCCCGCGAGAAGGACTTCAAGGGAGCCGTCCAGTTCGGCGAGCGCGCCCTCGCCGCGGCGCGGGCGGCGAAGCCGCCGCCGCCGCCGGCGCAGCTCGCCGCCTTCGAGGCGCAGGTCGCCGAGTGGAGGCGAGCCAGCGCGGCAGGTCGGCCACGCGGCTGAGCAGGGCGCGCGGCGCCTGGGCCGCCAGCTCCTCGCGGCCGTGGGCGCCGGAGAGCACGCCGACCGCTGCGGTGCCGGCGTTCTGCGCCATCTGCAGATCGTAGATGGAGTCGCCGACCATCACCGCCGCCGCCGCGCGGACCCCGAGCTCGTCGAGGATGTCCAGCAGCATCTGGGGATGCGGCTTGGACAGCGCCTCGTCGGCGGTGCGGGTGGCGTGGAAGAGCCGGCCCAGGCCGGAGCGGTCGAGCGCGAAGTCGAGCCCGCGGCGGCTCTTGCCGGTGGCGACCGCCAGCAGGTAGCCGGCGCGCGCCAGCTCCTCCAGCATGCCGCCGACCTCGGCGAAGAGCAGCGGCAGGTCGCGGTAGGTCGCCGTCCAGTGGCGGCGATAGCAGTCGAGCACGCGGGCATAGAGGTCCTCGTCGCAGCCCGGCACCAGCGTGTCGATGGTCTCGCGGAGGCCGAGCCCGACGGTGCCCCGGATCGTCGCCTCGGCCGGCTCGCCCAGGCCCAGCTCGCGGATCGCCGCCTGCGTACAGCCGACGATCGGCCCCACCGAGTCCATCAGGGTGCCGTCCCAATCGAAGACCAGGAGCTGAAATTCGGACCCGCCGGACACCCGCCGATCATCGCAGAGCGGCGCCGGCAGGTCCATCGACGAAACGTGAGATCCTTGCCGGTAACCTACTGTAGGAGGGCCGCCAGCCATTGCCCACCAAGCTCCCCGGGCCTTTGACGGTCGTCGGCGCCGGCCCCGCCGGTCTCGCCGCGGCGATTCTCGCCCGCAAGGCCGGCAGGGAGGTCGTCGTCCACGAGCGCCACGGCGACGTCGGAGGCAGGTTTCACGGCGATTTTCAGGGGCTCGAGAACTGGTCGAGCACGGGCGACGTCCTCGAGGAGCTCGCCGGCTTCGGCATCGAGCCCACGTTCAAGGCCATCCCGCTGGCGGAGCAGGTCTGCTTCGGCCCCGGCGGCCGCGAGCACGTCTTCCGGTCCACCCAGCCCTTCTACTACCTGATCACCCGCGGGCGCGGTCCCGGGACCCTCGACACCTCCTTCAAGGAGCAGGCGCTCGCCGCCGGCGTCGAGCTGCGCTTCGGCGAGCCGATCCGCCAGCCGCCTCCCGGCGCCATCGTCGCCAGCGGACCGCGCCGCGCCGACTCGCTCGCCATCGGTTACCTGTTCGAGACCGACCTCGCCGACGGCAGCTTCGCCGTGCTGGACGACCGGCTGGCGCCGAAGGGCTACGGCTATCTCCTGGTCCATGGCGGCCGGGCCACCCTGGCGACCTACCTGTTCCGCGACTTCGCCCATCACGCCGCCTGCCTCGAGCGAACTGCCGAGTTTTTCTACCAGAAGCTGCGATTTTCGATGCGGAACCCGCGGCGATTCGGCGGCGTCGGCGCCGTCCAGTGGCCGCCCCCGGCCGCCTCGGGGCAGCTCTCCTACGCCGGCGAGGCCGCCGGGGTGCAGGACGCCCTCTGGGGATTCGGCATCCGCTCGGCGATCCTCTCCGGGACGCACGCCGCCCGCGCCGGCCTGCATGCCGACCGGCGCGGCCTGGACCGGCGGTGGGAGGAGACGATCGGCCGCCGGTTGCGGGCCAGCTTCGTGAATCGCTACCTCTTCGATCGGCTGGGAAAGCTCGGCTATTACTTGCTGCTCTGGCGCCTGTCGCGATCGGCGAATCCCCGCCGCTGCCTGCAGCGCATTTACGAGAGCACCGCCTGGAAACGGGCGCTCTTTCCGTTGCTTCATCTTCTCCACGGCTCCCGCGCTCACGGCTCCGGCTGAACCGGCCGCTGACCGACGAGACGCGGCCTGCGCCTACGCGCCCCCGCGTTTACGCCGACGCCCCCGACGCTTCCGTGCCGGCGCTCCCCGACGCCCCAGCCCGCGGGCACCGCCCGGCGGCAAGCCCGCGTCAGATGCGAAGTGAGTTCAGGACGTCCGCGTCCGCGCCCATCCCGCCGGCGACCACGAGGAGCTCGGCGCCGGGCCCGAGGATCGAGTTCCGTAGCTCGGCGCCGCCGCCGACGCCGGCGCCGGGCAGCAGGACGCAATCCTCCAGGCTCGCCTCCTCGCCGATCCGGCATCCCGCCTCGATGCTGGAGCGGCGAACGCTGGCCGAGCGCGCCACCTCGGCCGCCGGCGAGATCCACCGCCCGGAGCCCGCGCCGGAGGGCGGCCCGGCATGGGAGCTCCCGCCGCCGCGCGCACTTCTGGGGCCACCGCGATCGCCGCGGCCGCCGCCGCCGCCCGCGCCGGCCCAGTCGAGGGTCGCCGCGAGGTAGCGCCGCGGCGTCCCCACGTCGTGCCAGCGGCGCGTCGTGGTGAGCGAGGCGATGCATCCGGGCCGCTCGGCGAGGAGCGGCTCGTAGAGGTCGCGCACGATGTCGGCCGGATCGGCGGCGGCGGACGCCGCCGCCGCCGGGATCCGCCGCAGCAGCTCCGGCGAGAGAACGTGGGCGCCGGCGAAGACCCGCCGATGCTCGCCGATGTCGCCGCCTCGTCCGCTGGGGCCACGCGGGCCGGCCGGCCCGGCGGCGCCGGGCCGCAGCGAGCGGATGGCGCCGGCTGCGCCGACGGCCACGCCGCCGCCGAAGGCGGCGGGGTCGGCGCGTGCCGCGAGCAGCAGCGTGGCCAGGGCGCCGCTCGCCTGGTGGCGCCGCACCAGCTCGGCGAGCGGCCAGCGGCAGAGGCTGTCGCCGTTGACGATCAGCACCAGGTCGGCGCCGGCCAAGAAGTCGAGCAGCGGCAGCAGCGCGCCGAGCGTGCCGAGCAGCCGCGGCTCCTCCGACCAGGTCAAGGGCAGGCCGGCGAAGTGGTCCCCGAAGCGCCGCCGGATCTCGTCGCCGTGATGATGGAGGTTGACCGCGGCCGCCTCGCAGCCCGCTGCCGCGAGCCGCCGCAGCGTATGGCCGAGCAGCGGCTCGCCGGTCACCGGCAGCAGCGGCTTGGGGATCGCGTCGGTCAACGGCCGCAGCCGCGAGCCGCGCCCCGCGGCGAGCACCAGCGCCCTTAGGCGCGGGGTCAGGTGCGGAACGTCATCTCCGGGGGCGCGTCCGGATGCTCCTTGAGATAGTCCTCGTAGAGGCGCAGGTAGGAGCGCGACTCGCCCTTCGCCGGATCGAAACCGCAGCGGCGCGCCACGGTCTCCGCGCCGTCGCCCTCGAACTCGGCGAAATCGCCGATCGGCGTATGGTCGAGGGAGATGGTGACGCCGCCCAGCTGCCACTCCTCCCGCACCTTCTGGTAGCGCCGCACCACCTTGTAGCCGAGCTGCTCGAACAGCAGCAGCCCTTCCTCCGCACTCTCGATGCCGATCTCGAGCTCCTGGCGCACCTTGAGCTTCCCCTCCATGTGCATCGGCCCCTTGAAGGTGAGGTGGGAGCGCGTGCCGTCGGTGCGCAGCCGCAGGATCCTGCCCTTCGCCAGCAGCTCGTCCCCCCGGTCCACGATCCAGTTGTCCTCGAACGCTGCCGGTCCGACCCGCTCGGCTTCGAGCTCGCCGAGCCGTTCGCGCAGCTTGGCGAGATCGTCGGAGTGGAACTTGATCTCCCGCTCCAGGTTCTCCTTGTTCTTCATGGGCTCACGCCGCTCAGCCGGTCGAGCAGCCGCACCACGGAGCGGATGCCGCCGTAGTAATGGCTGATGTTGAACTTCTCGTTGGGCGAGTGCAGCCCGTCGTCGGTGAGGCCGAAACCGAGCAGCAGGACCGGCGCCCCCAGCACCTGCGAGAAGGTCGACACGATCGGGATGGAGCCGCCTTCGCGGATGCGCACCGGCCGCACGCCCCAGACGTCGGTCATCGCCGCCATCGCCGCCTCGACCAGCGGCCCTTCGGCCTCGACCACCACCGCCTCGGCGCCGTGCAGGTAGCTGACCTCGACGACCACGCCCGGGGGGGCCACCTGGTGCACGTACTCGGTGAACAGCCGCGCCACCGTCTCGGGCTTCTGGTCGGGGACCAGGCGCATCGACACCTTGGCGCCGCCCCAGGACGGCAGGACGGTCTTGGCGCCGCGCGCCTGGTAGCCGCCGAAGATGCCGTTGACGTCGAGCGTCGGCCGCGCCCAGGCCCGCTCGCGGGTGGTGTATCCCTGCTCGCCGATGACCTCCGGGACTCCCAGCTCGGCGCGATAGGCCTCCTCGTCGAACGGCAGCTTCGCGAACTCCTGCCGCTCCCAGTCCTGGAGCGGCCGCACGTCGTCGTAGAAGCGCGGGATCAGCACCTTGCCGGTGCGCGAATCGCGCAGCCGCGCCACGATCTCGCACAGCGCGTTGAGCGGGTTGGCGACCGCCCCGCCGAAGGTGCCGGAGTGGAGGTCGCGGTTCGGGCCGGTGACCTTGAGCTCCATGTAGGCGAGCCCCTTCAGCCCGTAGATCAGCGCCGGCTGCCCGGGCCCGAACATGGAGCTGTCGGAGACCATGACGCAGTCGCAGCGTAGCTTGCGCCCGCCGTCCTCGCGCACGTACTTGTCGATGGCCTGGCCGCCGGCCTCTTCCTCGCCCTCGACCAGGAACTTGACGTTGACTGGCAGCTTGCCGCGCTCGGCGAGCGTCGCCGCCACGCCCTTGAGGTGGGCGAAGGACTGCCCCTTGTCGTCGGTGGCGCCGCGTGCCACCAGCTTGTCGCCCTCGATGGTGGGCTCGAACGGCGGATGGCGCCACAGGTCGACCGGGTCCACCGGCTGCACGTCGTAGTGGCCGTAGAACAGGACGGTCGGCTTGCCGGGCGCGCCCAGCCATTCGCCGTAGATGAGCGGATGGCCCGCGGTCTCGATGCGCTCGGCGGTCAGGCCGGCGGCCTGCATCTTCTCCAGCAGGAACTCGCTGGCTCTCCAGACGTCGCTCGCGTAGTCGGGGTCGGTCGAGATCGAGGGGATGCGGAGGTAGTCCTCGAGCTCATGGAGATAGCCTTCCTTCTCGGCTTCCACGCGAGCCAGCACGTCGGTCGAATCGTTCGCCATGTTTCAGCTTCCCTCTCTGGTCTTGAATGTCCTGCGTCCCGAGTCTAGCAGACCCGCCTACAACGACCTGGCTCCCTTTTTTTGGGTCCGGCCCTTTGAGTAGAGCCCCTGCCAGGGATGGCCTCGAACCCGTAAAACCGGCGGAGCAGCGCCCCTGGGCAGGAAAGCGCCCCGCGGGTCGATTTCGTCGACCCGCGGGGCGCTTTCCTGCCCGCCAAGGGGCGCGGTCGCATACCCGCGACCCCTTGAGGAGACCGCTTCAGTTCACGGTCTGGTCGTCATCGCCGCCGGCGTCTGGATCGGGGGATGCGGACGAGTCGGCGGTGTCGTCCGTGACGCCGCCGCCATCCACGTCAACCGTGTCGACGGCGGACGAGCCGGAGATCTCCTCCGGGCCGGGGCCACCCTCGCCGTCGCCCTCGAGCTTCTCCTCCTCGGCCAGGCTGGCGACCGCCACCAGCCGGTCTCCGGGGTCGAGGTCCATCAGCTTGACGCCCTGCGTCGAGCGGCCCACCAGGCGGACGGCGGCGACGTTGATGCGGATGATCATCCCCGCCTGGGTGATCAGCATCAGCCCCTCGCCGGCGCTGGCGTGCTTCGCCGCGATGACCTCGCCGGTCCTCTCGCTCACCTTGAGGTTGATGATCCCCAGCCCGCCGCGGGTCTGGCGGCGGTAGTCGGCGATCGGCGTGCGCTTGCCGAAGCCGTGGCCGGTCACCGACAGCACCTCGCCCTCCGACTCGAGGATCGCCATGCCGACCACCCGGTCCTCGCGCCGCAGGCGGATGCCGTGCACGCCGTAGGTGGCGCGCCCCATCGAGCGCACGTCGCTCTCGGGGAAGCGGATGGCGAAGCCGCGCGAGGTGGCGAGCAGGACGTCCTTGGAGCCGTCGGTCTCGCGCACCGTCAGCAAGCGGTCGCCCTCGTCGAGGTTGATGCCGATGATGCCGCCCAGGCGCGGGTTGGCGTAGGCCGCGAGCGCGGTCTTCTTCACCGTGCCGTTGGCGGTCGCGAACAGCAGGTAGCGGTCGGCGCGGAACTCGCGCACCGCCACCGTGGTCGCCAGGCGCTCGTGGGGCTCGAGGTTGAGCAGGTTGACGATCGCCTTGCCCTTGGCCGCCGGGCCGGTCTCCGGGATCTCGTGCACCTTCAGCCAGTGCATGCGGCCGCTCTCGGTGAACACCAGGATGTAGCTGTGCGCCGAGGCGACGTAGAGGTGCTCGACGAAATCGTCCTCCTTGGTCACCATGCCGGTGCGCCCCTTGCCGCCGCGGTTCTGGGCGCGGTAGAGGGCGAGCGGCGAGCGCTTCACGTAGCCCGACTGGGTGACGGTGATCACCATGTCCTCGTCGGCGATCATGTCCTCGATCGAGATGTCGGCGGTCGCGGGGATGATCTCGGTGCGGCGGCGGTCGCCGTAGGCCGCTTTCAGGTCGGCCAGCTCGCGCCGGATCTCCTCGAGCACCAGGCGGTCCGAGCCCAGGATGGCGCGCAGCCTCTCGATCAGCCCCATCAGCTCGCGGTACTCCTCGACCACCTTCTCCCGCTCCAGCCCGGTGAGGCGCTGCAGGCGCATCTCGAGGATCGCCTGGGCCTGCACCTCGGAGAGCGCGAAATCGGCCTCGAGCCGGTCGCGCGCCTCGGCCGGCGTGCGGCTGGCGCGGATGGTGGCGATGACCTCGTCGAGACGGTCGAGAGCCTTGAGGATGCCCTCCAGGACATGGGCCCGCTCCTCGGCCTTGCGCAGGTCGTAGCGGCTGCGGCGGATGATCACCGTCTTGCGGTGGTTGAGGAAGTGGAGCAGCAGCTCCTTGAGCGTCATCACCTTCGGCTGGTTGTCGACGATCGCCAGCAGGATGATGCCGAAGGTGGTCTGCATCTGGGTCATCTTGTAGAGCGAGTTGAGGATCACCTCCGGCACCTCGCCGCGCTTGACCTCCAGCACGATGCGGATGCCGTCGCGGTCCGACTCGTCGCGCAGGTCGGACACGCCCTCGATCTTCTTCTCGCGGATCAGCTCCGCCATGCGCTCGATGAGCCGCGCCTTGTTCACCTGGTAGGGGATCTCGGTGACGACGATCGCCTGGCGGTCGCCGCGCGCCTGGGTCTCGATCGCCGCCCTGGCCCGCACCTGGATGATTCCCCTGCCCGAGGAGTACGCCGAATGGATGCCGGTCAGGCCGTGGATGAAACCGGCGGTGGGGAAGTCGGGACCCGGCAGCACGGCCATCAGCTCGCGCAGGGTCGCGTCCGGGTTGTCGATCACCAGGTTGAGCGCGTCGACGACCTCGCCGAGGTTGTGCGGCGGGATGTTGGTGGCCATGCCGACGGCGATGCCGGAAGAGCCGTTGACCAGCAGGTTCGGGACGCGCGCCGGCAGCACCAGCGGCTCGCTCTCCGAGCCGTCGTAGTTGGCCGCCCACTCGACGGTCTCCTTGTCGATGTCCTCGCGGATCATCTCCTCGGCGAGCCGGGTGAGGCGCACCTCGGTGTAGCGCATCGCCGCCGGGCTGTCGCCGTCGATCGAGCCGAAGTTGCCCTGGCCGTCCACCAGCGGGTAGCGCATGGCGAAGTCCTGCGCCATGCGCACCACGGTGTCGTAGATCGCCGAGTCGCCGTGCGGGTGGTACTTGCCCATCACGTCGCCGACGATGCGGGCCGACTTCTTGTAGGGCCGGTCCGAGCGGTTGCCGCTCTCCCACATGCCGTAGAGCACGCGGCGGTGCACCGGCTTCAGGCCGTCGCGCACGTCCGGCAGCGCGCGGCCGATGATCACGCTCATCGCGTAATCGAGATAGCTGCGCTTCATCTCGTCTTCGATGTCGACCGGGATCGGCTGCTCCCCGGGCGGCAGGAAGGGCGGGGTCTGGCTGTCGTCGTCGCTCATGTCTTGCTTTTAACTCCCATCGCCTGCGGTGACCCCGAGGCATGAAACCGGGGCGATCGAGGACTGCTTACTGCATCTATCGGATCGCCCCCCGCATCCCCTCGATCCCCTTCCGACCAGCAACGAGTGCCGCGACTGGCGACAATCGGAGCCGCGGCCCACCCCTCCGGGGGGGAAGGGGACGCCCCCTCCCTCTCTTCGCCGGGGAGTTTCGTCTGCTCCCCCGCGTGAGGATCAGACGTCGAGGTTGCGCACTTCGAGGGCGTTGTTCTGGATGAACTCGCGCCGCGGCTCGACCTCGTCGCCCATCAGCACGGTGAAGATCGAATCGGCCTCGACGTCGTCCTCGATGCGCACCTGCAGCAGGCGGCGGCGAGCCGGATCCATGGTGGTCTCCCAGAGCTGCTCCGGGTTCATCTCGCCGAGGCCCTTGTAGCGCTGGATCGACAGCCCCTTGCCGGCGCTCTCGTAGAGCGTGGCGAGCGCCGCGTCGAGGCTCTCGGCGGTCGCCGCCTCCTCCGGCTTGGCGGCGCGGTTGAGGGTGAAGCGGACGGCGCCGATCGCCTCGAGGCCCGGCAGGTTGGTGGCCAGCGAGCGGAACTCGGCGCTGGTCACCAGTCCCCAGTCGATGCGCACCTCGCGCTCGACGCCGTCGCGGCGGAAGAAAAAGCGGATGCGGCCGGTGCCGTGCTCCTCGTCCTGGCCGACCTCGACCTCGAGGAAACCGGCTTCGACGAGGCGGCCGGCGACCGCCCGCACCTTCTCCGGGTCGTTCAGCGACGCCTTGTCGCGGATGCCGCCGAGCAGCGCGAGCTTGAGCGCCGCCGCCGGGTAGCCGCGCGACGCCAGGCGCTCCATGGTGGCGCGGAAGGCCGCCACCTTGTCGAGGAAATGCGCCAGCCGGGCGCCCGCGAGACGGTTCGCCGGGCCGCGGCCATTGCCTCCAACAGCGCCGGTGGTTCCAACGGGGCCGGCGGTTCCAACGGGGCCGGCGGCGCCCGGGGCCTCCACTTCCAGCTCCCAGGCGTCCTGGATGCGGTCGACCAGGAACGCCTGGTACTCGCGGTCGTCCTTGAGGTAGGTCTCGCTCTTGCCGTGGCTCACCTTGTAGAGCGGCGGCTGGGCGATGTAGAGGTGGCCGCGGCGGATGACGTCCTGCATCTGGCGGTAGAAGAAGGTCAGGATCAGGGTGCGGATGTGGCTGCCGTCGACGTCAGCGTCGCACATGATGATCAGCTTGTGATAGCGCAGCTTGGCGCAGTCGAAGTCGTCCTTGCCGATGCCGGTGCCGAGGGCGGTGATGATGGTCTTGATCTCGTCCGACGACAGCATCTTGTCGAAGCGCGCCTTCTCGACGTTCAGGATCTTGCCCTTCAGCGGCAGGATCGCCTGGAAGCGCCGGTCGCGCCCCTGCTTCGCCGAGCCGCCGGCCGAGTCGCCCTCGACCAGGAAGATCTCGGCCGCCTCGGGGTTGCGCTCGCTGCAGTCGGCCAGCTTGCCCGGCAGGTTCGAGGCGTCGAGCGCCCCCTTGCGCCGGGTCAGGTCGCGGGCCTTGCGCGCCGCCTCGCGGGCGTGCGCCGCCTCGACGCACTTCTCGACGATGCGCCGCGCCTCGCGCGGGTTCTCCTCGAGGTAGCTGGCGAGGCGGTCGCCCACCACCTGCTCGACCCAGCCCTTGATCTCCGAGGAGACCAGCTTGTCCTTGGTCTGGGACGAGAACTTCGGGTCCTTGATCTTGACCGAGACGACCGCCGTCAACCCCTCGCGCACGTCCTCGCCGGTCAGGTTCTCCTTCAGGTTCTTCGACAGGGTCGAGGCCGCCGCGTAGGCGTTGACGGTGCGGGTGAGCGCCGACTTGAAGCCCACCAGGTGGGTGCCGCCGTCGCGGTTGTTGATGGTGTTGGCGAAGGAGTAGATCAGCTCCTGGTAGCCCTCGTTCCACTGCAGAGCGACCTCCACCAGCTCCGGCCCGCTGCCGTCGTCGCGGCTGTCGACCAGGTAGATGGGGGTGGGGTGGAGCGGCGTCTTGTTGCGGTTGAGGTGCTCGACGAAGGACGCGATGCCGCCTGCGTAACGGAACTCGGCAAACTTGTCGGAGCGCTCGTCGCGCAGCCGGATGAGGATGCCGCGGTTCAGGAACGACTGCTCGCGCAGCCGCTGCGCCAGGGTGTCGTAGGAG
>WNFI01152175.1_pt1 | contig 10791 bp, 7 predicted proteins | sample 5400471 | NCBI WGS metagenome assembly WNFI01 (sample SAMN13153348, study PRJNA577476) | soil metagenome | isolation source: 100 cm saprolite on Douglas fir-dominated hillslope | place: USA:California | collected 2013-09-17 | reverse complement strand
CTCTATCCCACCGCGATCGGCTCGGAACCCCAGGATCCGAGCATCGACTCGAGCGGACATTGGCAGCGAACCATGCAAGGCCATGCCGCGGCCAACATCATGCCCGTGATAGCCTCGAATCGCATCGGCACGGAGGAGGGTGAAAAGTACACGATGACGTTCTACGGTTCATCGTTCATCGCCTCGCCCACCGGTGAAAAAGTGGCCGAAGCGGATCGCGTGACGGAGACGGTGCTGACCGCCACCTTCGATCTGGATGAGGCGCGCCGGTACCGGCAGTCCTGGGGTGTGTTCCGCGATCGCCGGCCGGATCTCTACTACCCTCTGCTGTCGCTCGATGGTCGCGGCTGAGGATCTTCCCCAGGATCTAGTATTCGTCGATTTGGAGACGACGGGCGGCAGCGCGGCGTATGACCGGATCACCGAAGTGGGCATCGTGCGCGTGCGGAACGGTGAGCTGGCGGCCGTCGTGCGGGAGAAGCTGCAAGGAGCGGTGTTCGTGGCGCATAACGCGCGTTTCGACTACTCGTTTCTGCGCAGCGAATTCCTCAAGTCGGACGTGAATTTCTCCGCGAAAGTCCTCTGCACCGTCAAACTGTCGCGGCGCTTGTTTCCCGAATATGTGCGGCACAATCTGGATGCAGTGATGGAGCGGAACGGCCTCACCTGCGGCGCCCGGCATCGTGCCCTGGGCGACGCGCGGGTGCTTCACGATTTCTGGGTCAAGTTGCGCCGTGACGTGCCGGATCGGCGCCTCGCCGCGGCGGTACAGACCGTGCTCGGCGCGCACCAATTGCCCGCTCACCTGCCGCCGGGCCTGCTCGACGACTTGCCCGACGGGCCGGGCGCGTATCGATTTTTCGGCGATGACAATGTTTTGCTGTACGTCGGCAAGAGCAACTCACTTCGCAGCCGTGTGTCCAGCCACTTTGCCGCGGAGGGGGCTGATTCCAAGGATCGCCGGCTCGGCCGTCAAGTGCGGCGGGTCGATTGGGTGGAGACTGCCGGCGAGCTCGGGGCAATTCTCCAGGAAACCGAGTGGATCAGGACTCAGAAGCCGCTGTACAACCAGCGCAGCAAGAGCAAGGCGCAGCCTCACACCTTGCATGGCCGCACCTGGCCGACTCCGGCAGGTGAGGCGTACCGTGCCCTGGCGGTGCCCATCGACAGCGTGGATTTCGCGGATCTCATGCAGTGCTTCGGCGTCTTTCATTCCGAGAAGGATGCCCGCAAGGCGCAAAGCGACATCGCGCGCGCGCATCAGCTTTGTCTCAAGGTGATGGGCTTGGAGGACGGCGCGGGTTCGTGCCTTGCATACCAGGTCGGGAAGTGCAGGGGCGCCTGCCGGGGCAAGGAACCGCTCATCCTGCACAACACGCGGTTGCAGCTGGCTTTGTCATCGTTGAAATTGAAGTCCTGGCCCTTTCCGGGACGAGTGGCGTTGCGCGAGCGCGATCCGCGGGGCGGCATGCCCGAGTACATGCAGAGCACCGATTTGCATGTCGTCGATCACTGGACCTATCTCGGGACGGCGCGGACCGAGGAGGAACTCGCCGAACTCGGGTCCAGGGAATCGAGCGCTGCCTTCGACGTCGACGTCTACCGGATTCTGGTGCGCTATTTCGCCAAGCACCCGAAGCTCGATTGGCTCGACCTCCGGCGTACGGAACGGCCCGTTTCCTGAGGTCCCGGGCGCGTCGCGCCTCCACGTAGCATTGCCTCTCCGGCGGCGTACAATGTCGCGCGTGAACTTGGGATGCGCGGGCGAGCGCACAACAAAAACCAACCATCGGGGATTAAATCACATGCATCCGCTCAATACCGTCAAGGGCGCCATCACGACCGGTGTCGTGCTCGCGATCATCATCAGCATTTGGCTCACCGTGTCCACCGGAATGGGTGTCAGCTTTCACTGGGGCCGTCTGGACCGATGGCTGCACATCGTCGCCGGCGTCACGTGGATCGGTCTCTTGTACTATTTCAATGTCGTGCAGACGCCCGGGCTTGCGGCCGCGGCCGCCGACTCAGGCGGACCCGGCGGCGCCGGTATCTCGAAGTACATCGCGCCCCGGGCGCTCCTGTGGTTCCGCTGGTCCGCGGTAGTCACCTGGGTGACGGGAGCGATTTACTTGCTGGGCGGGTTCGGCAACGCGAGTGCCATCGTCTTTGCCTTTGCGCTGCAACCCGGCTTTCGGGCCTTGGGGGTAGGCGCCTGGCTCGGAACGATCATGCTGTTCAACGTGTGGGTTTTCATCTGGCCGAACCAAAAGAAAATCCTCGGGGTCGTGCCGGCCACCGATGAGGAGAAGGCGGCGGCACGCAAGATTGCGGGCCGGGCATCGCGCATCAATTTCATCCTGTCACTGCCCATGCTCATGTGCATGGGCGCGCAGTCGCATGGTTTGCCGTTCTAAGTAGTCGGCGAGAGTCGCGCGATCGGCCACCCCCGGTCGCGCGACTCGAGGCCTCGAGCGAATACCGCGACATTGCACCGTCAAATGCTTGATCGGCTCGGCGTGCGCGGTAGTACGATTTGCACGTGAACGACAACGTGCGCTATTGGATCGCGACGGCGCCGGTGGGCGCGGCATCGGTGCTGGCCGAGGAACTCGCGCAATTCGGCGCCCAGGATGTTCGTGAGCGCAGCCACGATGTGAAGTTTCAAGGCACGCTCGAAGTGGGCTATCGCACCTGCCTGTGGTCGCGTACCGCAACCCGCGTGCTGCTGAGCTTGGGATCCATCGACGCCGGCAGCGCTAAAAGCGTGTACGAGGCCGTCAAGCGCATCGACTGGCGGGAACATTTGGCGCCGGGAGCGACCCTGGCCTGCGATTGCAGCGGCGGCAACGAAGCGATCAGACACACGATCTACGGCTCCCAGTTGCTCAAGGACGCGGTCTGCGACAATTTGCGCGACGCCACCGGCGAACGGCCGAACATCGAGCCGGAGCGCCCCGACGTGCTGCTGCACTTGCATGTCGAAGGACCCACGGCGCTGCTATCGGTGGATTTCTCCGGCGAAAGTCTGCATCGGCGCGGCTATCGCACCGAAGGCGGCCGCGCGCCGCTCAAGGAGAACGTCGCCGCCGCGGTGCTGCTGCGCGCAGGCTGGCCCGGCATCTGTGAACGAGGCGGCACGCTGCTCGATCCCATGTGCGGTTCCGGCACCTTTCTCACCGAAGGTGCCTTGATCGCGGCGGACGCCGCACCGGCGCTCGACCGCGACTATTTTGGCTTCACGGGTTGGCGCGGCCACGATGCGCAGCTCTGGGAGCAGTTGCGCACGGAAGCCCGCGAGCGGCGCGGTGCGCGCGCCGCTCGGCGGTGCATTCTGGGTTCCGACGTCGACGGAGATGCCGTGCGCATGGCGATTGCCAATGGCGAGCGCGCCGGCGTTGCCGATTGGCTGCACGTGGAGAAACGCTCTCTCCGCGAGATCGACCGTCCCAAGGGCGGCGACGGCCTGGTTGTGACCAATCCGCCCTACGGCGAACGCATCGGTGCGGAATCGGGGCTTCCGGCTCTGTATTCGGAACTTGGGCTGACGCTGCGCGACCGATTCCAAGGCTGGCAGGCCGCGATTCTCACGGGCAATCCGCCGCTTGCCAGGAACCTCAAGATTTATGCCAGGCGCACACATCGGTTTTTCAACGGCACCATCGAGTGCCGCCTGCTGCGCTTCGAATTGAATGAGGCCAGTGAGCAACGGCCGGCCGAAGTGGTCCGCGCGGATTGGTCGAGCCGGCCCGGCGCCCAGATGTTCGCGAATCGACTGCGCAAGAATCTGCAGCGCCTGAACCCTTGGGCCGAGCGTGAGCACATCGATTGCTTTCGCGTGTACGACGCGGACATGCCGGAATACGCCTTCGCGATCGACCTTTACGGCCAGGGCGCGCCCGATCTTGCCGGGCAGGGGTCGCGGCACGTCCATGTGCAAGAATATGCTCCGCCGAAGTCCGTCAATCAGGAGAGTGCCCGGGAGCGTCGCCGCGAGGCGCTGGCAGTACTGCCGGAGGTCCTGGCCGTGCCGTTCGCTCACGTTCACTCTCGAGTGCGCAAGCCGCAGAAGGGCAGCGAGCAGTACGAAAAGCGCGACACCAAAGCCGAACGCCATGCCGTGCAGGAAGGCGGACTCAAATTCTGGGTCAACTTCCGCGATTATCTGGATACGGGACTCTTTCTCGATCATCGCATCGTGCGCGGAATGCTGCGCGATTGGGCGAAGGGCGCGGATTTTCTGAATTTATTCTGCTACACCGGCAGCGCCACGGTCTATGCGGCCGCGGGCGGAGCGCGCAGCACGACGAGCGTCGATTTATCGAATACCTACCTGGATTGGGCGCACGAGAATCTGCTGCTCAACGGTTTTGGCGACCCCAGGCACGAGCTGTACCGCGCGGACTGTCTGCAGTGGCTTGAGGAGCAGGAACCCAAAGGACCGCGCTTCGATTTGATCTTCGTGGATCCGCCGACTTTCTCCAATTCCAAACGCATGGAGGGAGTGCTCGACGTGCAGCGCGATCACGTGGGCATGATTCGCCGGTCGCTGAAGCTGCTGCGCCCGTCAGGCCGACTGGTGTTCTCCACCAATTACACCCGTTTCAAGCTCGACGCCGCGGAGCTCGCCGACCTGGACGTAGAGGATATCAGCGCCCAAACCATCCCGAAGGACTTCGAGCGCCATGCGCGGATTCACCGCTGCTTCAGCGTGAAGTTCAAATGACGAGTTGGCACCTTTCGAATAACGGGGCCGGCGCTTCGAATAACGGGCCGGTGCAGCAAATGTTTGGCAACCGGGGCGCGATCCGGTTATCTTCATGGCCCATGTTGAAACGCATCAATCGCATCATTGTCGCCTTGAGCCTGATCGCTTGCGCGCGGCTCGCGTCATTGCCCGCCAACGCCGCGGACAATGGCGCGATCAACCCCCCGCCGAGCGCCCAGGACTGGCAGGCGCTCAGCAAGCTGCCGGACTGGAGCGGGGTCTGGACGCCGGTCATCAGCGATCAGATCGCTCAGGAGAAGACCAATCGTCCCCCCTGGACGCCGCAGGTTGCGAAGCAGATCGATCACATGTACGCGGAAGAAGCGGCCGGCCGCCCCTTCCCCATCATCGACCACTGTTTTCCGACCGGCATGCCGAGCTGGATGCTCATCACGCACAACGCCTTCGAAATTCTGTTCACGCCGGGCCGGGTCACGATCCTGGGCGAGGGCGACGGCAATCGGCTGCGGCGCATCTATACCGATGGCCGTCCGCATCCGGCCGATCCCGACCCGAGCTTTCATGGCCATTCCATCGGGCACTGGGAGCAGGACACGCTGGTGGTCGACACGGTGGCGCTCCTGCCGCAGGCCTATCTGGCGGTGAACGAAGCGGTGCATCGTCGAAGGTGTGTGTACCCAGGGTTCTTTTACGGATGCCGTCGACAAGAACGGCAATGCGATTTTCGCACCCGTTCAATTTCACAATGGCGTCCCGGTAGGATCTGAATCGAAATGAAACTTGCATCTTTGAAACGAGCCTCGATGGGGGTCGTTCTGGCCGCCGTGGTGGGCGCCGTGTCGCCCGCGGTGGCGCATCACTCCTTCGCCATGTACGAGCCCACCAAGACATTGACGTTCAAAGGGACCGTCAAGTCGTTTCAGTGGACCAATCCGCACGTCATCCTTTGGGTCCTGGTGCAACCGGAAGGCGGCGGCGCTCCCCAGGAATGGTCGTTCGAGACCACGAGCCCGGGAGTATTGACCCGCAACGGATGGACTCGCCAATCCCTCAAAGCCGGCGACAAGGTGAGCGTGACCTTCAGCCCGCTGCGCGACGGATCGCATGGAGGGGGGCTGAATTCTGTAACCCTGCTCGACACAGGTCAGACGTTGATACCGAAGTTTGGCAAGGAAGAGCCGGGTCTGAAATAGCGCCCCGGCAATAGCGTCCGGCAAGAGCGTCGGCTCAAATCGCTAGATGATGCCGTGACAGGCGAAATTGCGCCGTCGCAGGATTTTTGTCACAGCAGGTCGCGCAGCCGGTAGTACATCATCGCCGCCATGAGCGACGGCCGCCTGAATAGACGCCCGCCGGGGAAGTCGCGATGCGGGATGCGCGCGAAGACATCAAAGCGTTCCGCGGTGCCGGCGACGGCTTCGGCCACCAACTTTCCCGCGAGACCGGTGAGAGACATGCCGTGACCGGAGAATCCCTGCATATAGAATACATTGGGCGCGAGGCGTCCGAAATTGGGCGCGCGGTTCATGGTGATATCCAGGTAGCCGCCCCAGGCATACGCCACGTTGACATCGGAGAGCGTCGGGAATATGCGCTGCATGCGCTTGGCCATGGACACGGCCAGCCGCGGCGGCTGCACGGCGCTGTAGCTGACGCGGCCGCCGAATAACAGGCGGTGATCGGCCGAACGTCTGAAGTAGTCCAAGATCCAATTGATGTCGGCGATGGCGGCATTGCTCGGCAGTAGCGCGCGAACCCGCTCCTCGCCCAGCGGCTCCGTTGCGATGATGTAGGTGCCCACACCCAATATTCGCCGCGCGAGCACCGGTGCGACGGCGCCGATGTAGGCATTTCCGCAGAGCACCAGATGCGCGCAGCGCACGCTGCCGCGCGCCGTGTGCACGGTGAGTTCAGGTCCATCCTCATAGCGCAGCACCTGCGAATTCTCGAAAATCTTGGCGCCGGCCGTCTCGGCGGCGCGTGCCACCCCTTGAGTGAACTTGAGCGGGTGCAGGTGGCCGCTGCGCGGGTCGATCAGCCCTCCGAGATAGCGACCGCTCCGTACATGCGCCTGCAATTCGTCGCGATTCAACAGGCGCGCGGAGGTGTAGCCGTACTCCTCGTGCAATTCACGAGCCCAGTCGGCCAGCTCATCGAGATGCCGCGGTTTGACGGCGACGTGAACATGGTTGGGGTGGTAGTCGCAATCGATGGCGTTCTCGGCGATCAGCGACTGCGTGAGATCCAAGGCCTCGACGGACAGATCGAACAAACGTCGAGCATCGTCGCGGCCGACTTCGGCAGCCAGCGCCTTTTGACTCGCGGCGAGGCCAAAAATCGTTTGCCCACCGCTACGACCCGAGGCTCCGTAACCGACGACGCGTGCCTCGAGCAAGGCGACCCTAAGCCCACGCTTCGCCAAGTGCAGCGCAGCCGAGCATCCGGCGATACCGCCGCCGAGGACCACCACGTCGGCCCGAATGGCGCCGCGCAGCGTTTCGCGATGGGTCGGCGTGCCGTCGACGGCGAGGGTCGCCGAGGTCGCGGCGGAGGCCGCGTAATAGGAGGGGGCGGGTGGGTCGAACAGACGCAAGACGGCTCTCGTTCTTGGGGTAGTGTTTAAAATCTTGTGGCTATTGACAGGATTGGGTGCCTGTGAGCCTACTGGGTTATTCGACCATGACGCAATGTTGCCGCACTGCACCAAACGACGCTAAGTCATGGAAATGCCTAAATCTTAGCCAATTATCGCAGCTCTAGCAGGACGAGTCACCGGTGGTGTGGTGTAATACGGTCGTTAAGGAAGCCCAATCGTCCATCTGGACGTTTAATATATTAAACATGTCTCGGTTGCCTCTCATCGGAATTCCAGCCGATCGCAGGCTGTGTGGAAAGCATTACTTCCACATGGCTGGCGAGAAGTACATCGAAGCCGTCGCCGCAGGCGCGAACGCGGTGCCGGTGCTCATTCCCGCTCTCGGGTCCGAGATTGATTTGGCGTCCTTGCTGGATGCCTGTGACGGTTTGTTGCTGACCGGGAGTGCATCGAATGTCGAACCTCACCACTATGGAGGCCCGGCGAGTGAGCCGGGAACGCTACATGATCCAAATCGGGATGCTACGACGCTTCCGCTGATTCCGCGGGCCATTGCCGCCGGCTTGCCGGTGCTTGCGATTTGCCGCGGATTTCAGGAAATGAACGTCGCCTTCGGCGGCACACTGCATCAGCGGCTGCACGAGGTACAGGGGTACTTCGATCACCGCGAAGATGAATCCACCCCCCTGGACGTGCAATACGGGCCGGCTCACGAAGTCCTCCTGGAGCCTGGAGGAACTCTGCGCAAAATCGCCGGACAGGATCGCCTGCAAGTCAACTCCCTGCATTGGCAGGGAATTGAAACGCTGGGGAAGGATTTGGCTGTCGAGGCGCGCGCACCGGACGGAGTCATCGAGGCGTTCCGGGTCGCTGACGCACCGAATTTCGCCCTGGGCGTGCAATGGCATCCGGAATGGCAGTTTGCAAAGAATCCATTTTCTCGCGCGCTGTTTGCGGCATTTGGTGAAGCCAGTCGCGCATTTGCCGAAGAGGAGGGTATGCGCCTGCCGGAGGCGATCTTCCTGCAGACGGTCACCGGCGACTATCCGGACGATCAGAGCGCCATGAATCCTTCGGATATCGACATCGTGCTGAAAGCGGACCCGAAAACCGTACGGGTGGTGCCCTGGGCCGCAGAACCCACTGCCCAGGTGATTCATGATTGTTTTTATGGTGACGGGCGGCCGGTCACCATGGCGCCGCGCCACGTGCTGCGGCGGGTCCTCGAACTCTATGAAGCGCAGGGCTGGGAACCGGTGGTGGCGCCGGAACTCGAGTTCTTCCTGGTGGAACCCAACGTCGATTCCGACTATCCCTTAAAGCCGCCGGTGGGCCGCTCGGGCCGTCCGGAAATCGGCCGGCAGGCGTACAGCATCGCGGCGGTCAACGAGTTCGATCCCCTGTTCGACGATATGTACTCGTTCTGCGAGGCCCAGGACATCGAAATCGATACCCTGATCCACGAAGCGGGTGCTGCGCAGATGGAAATCAACCTGCTGCACGGCTATCCCATGAGCCTCGCCGACCAGGCCTTCCTGTTCAAGCGCACCGCCCGCGAAGCGGCCATGCGGCACAAGATGTATGCCACGTTCATGGCAAAGCCGATGGCGAAGGAGCCGGGCAGCGCCATGCACTTGCATCAGAGCATCCTCGACACGGAGACCCGCAAGAACATATTCAGCAATGCCGACGGCTCTCCCTCGGCATTGTTTTTCGGGCATATCGCCGGACTGCAGAAATATCTCCCCGGCGCGATGTCGCTGTTCGCGCCGAACGTGAACAGCTATCGGCGCATCAGCCGCTATTCGTCGGCGCCCATCAATGTGCATTGGGGCTACGACAATCGAACGGCGGGACTGCGGGTACCGATGTCCGGCCCCGAGGCCCGGCGCGTCGAGAATCGGGTGGGAGGCGCCGACGCGAATCCCTACCTCGCGATTGCGGCGTCCCTGGCCTGCGGCTATCTCGGAATGGTCGAGGCGCTGAGACCCTCCGAACCCATCGCCGGCAGCGCCTACGACCTGGCGATCGCCCTGCCGCGCACCTTGGCAGAGGCGTTGCGCTTGCTGCGCGAGTCCAAGCCGCTGGTGGACTTGTTCGGCGATCGTTTCGTGCTCGCCTATACGGCCGTCAAAGAAGCCGAGTATGAGACGTTTGCGCAGGTCATCAGTTCGTGGGAGCGCGAGCACCTGCTGCTGAACGTTTAGCGCGGATTGCGAGCGATCAGCTTTTTCGTGCGCGGAGGCAGGCTCGAGCAGGCATTTCCCGGACTGCCGTGAATCCGTCCCGGCTTTCATGAGGTTGGCCCTGTCCCCCGGTCGCCGGCTGCGATATAAAGCGGACATGGGTCCAGACGCGCCACGCATGACCCTGGACGTAAGGTCGTAGTCTCGGGAACAAAAAGGGGAAGCGTTTGATGTTCAGCGTTCGTCGGATGGCGATTCTGACCCTTGGGTGTTTGTTGACTTTGAGCGCCTGCGGCGATCGTAAATCCGGGTCTGCTGCGGCGTCCGGCGCCGCCGACAAGGCAAGCGCGGTCGCCGATGCCGGCAAAGTGCTGAACCTCTACATCTGGTCCGATTACCTGGCCGCGGACACTCTGTCGAGCTTCGAGAAGCAAACGGGCATCAAGGTGCACGTCGCCTATTTCGACACCAATGAGACGTTGGAGACCAAGCTGCTCGCGGGCAGCAGCGGCTACGACCTCGTCGTGCCCACGGCGTCATACTTCGAGAGACAGATCAAAGCCGGGGTCTATCTGACGCTGGACAAGTCGAAGCTGCCGAATCTCAAGAACATGGACCCTCGGCTCATGTCGAAGGTGGCATTGCACGACCCGGGCAATGCCCATGGGATCATTTACACCTGGGGCACCAACGGCATCGGCTACAACGAGAAGATGGTCAAGGAACTGATGCCGGATGCGCCGCTCGACAGCTGGCGCCTGGTGTTCGATCCCGCCGTGGCGTCGAAGGTGGCCAAGTGCGGCATCAGCGTGCTCGATTCACCCGCCGAAATGATGCGCGCCGTTTACAGCTATCTGGGCAAGGACCCGAACTCGCAGAGTCCGGATGATCTGGTCCTCGGGGAAGCCGTGCTCGCCAAGATCCGGCCCTACATCCGCAACATCAATTCCTCCGAATATATCGAGGCGTTGGCCAACGGTGATCTCTGCATTGCCGTGGGCTACAACGGCGATGTGATGCAGGCACGCGACCGGGCCCGCGACGCCAACAAGGGCATCGAAATCAAGTACTTCGTGCCCAAAGAGGGATCGATACTGTGGTTCGACATGCTGGCTATTCCGAAGGATGCGCCGGATCCCGACAGCGCCTACGCTTATCTCAACTACATCATGACGCCGCAAGTCATCGCCGACATATCGAACTTCAAGCGCTATGCCAACGCCAACACGGCGTCGGAGCCGCTGGTGCTGGCGTCCGTCAGGGATGATCCCGGGATTTATCCT
>WNFI01307569.1_pt1 | contig 10793 bp, 13 predicted proteins | sample 5400471 | NCBI WGS metagenome assembly WNFI01 (sample SAMN13153348, study PRJNA577476) | soil metagenome | isolation source: 100 cm saprolite on Douglas fir-dominated hillslope | place: USA:California | collected 2013-09-17 | reverse complement strand
AAGCGCAATACTTCTTGCAGCAGGCCTATACGAGTTGTGCGTGGTATTGGGAGAGTTACACCAGCGGTGAGGTTCAGATTGTTCTCGATGCCGCCAGGCGGGCCATGCACCTGCTCTTCCAGGCAACAGGAGTTGATTTGCAGGAAGCATTTGTGCGGGATTTGCAAAAAGTGGGGGGCTATCCGCAGGGCTATACGTACCAACCGCTCAGCGAGATTGCGCCGCACGAATTTGAGAAAAACGTTCGCCCTTCGCGAATTTGAGCAAAACGCCTGTTTTACGCGAATCTGAAAAAAATCGCGTCCCGTATGGATTTCGCGAGGGAGAAACACCAGAGACGCTGATCAATACGGTTCGATTAAGAGCAATGGTGAGCTTTTCCGCGCTCGATTCGAGTAATATCTTTCTTTTAGGAAGGATCGATTTTAGCGACCATTCACGCGAAGCTTGCTCACTTCAGGAACAATGATCGTGGTCAACAGGTCAAAGGGTTCCAGCTCACTCACATTCGCCAATTCAAAGATGGCGTGGTCCACCCCCTGTGCCGCAAGCATGGCAAAGTACTCGATGGCCGCCTGCGGGGTCATCGTCTGATCACGCCCATCGCGGGTGAGATGCAGAGAGGAGAGCGTGGTTTTCTCGATCTGCTCGTAGGGGCGTCCAATCGCCTGGCAATGCTCACGCAAGACATCCAATTTCTGCTGAAGCGCGGATTGTTCCGCTGTCGCAGGAACAAAGAGATTGCAGGCATCAGCGTATTGGGCAACCAGACGCAATGTCTTGCGTTCCCCTCCTCCAGCCACGAGCAGCGGCGGGTGGGGTTTCTGGATGGCTTGTGGGGAATTGTTGGGATGCGCAAGATAATAGTGCTTGCCGGCGTATGGCTTGACCTCATCAGCAGACCACATCTGATGGGCAATTTGTAACGTTTCTTCCAGGAGCTCAAAGCGCTCAGTGGTCGTAGGAAACGGCACGCCATAGGCTTCATGTTCTTCCTGGTACCATGCAGCCCCAAGGCCCAGGTATGCTCGCCCATGAGAGAGGACATCCAGCGTGGTTGCAGTCTTGATGAGCAAGCCAGGATACCGATAGGTCACCCCGGTTACCATCGTTCCCAGTTTGATCCGATTGGTTCGTCCGGCAAGAAAGGCCAGCGCGCTCCAGGACTCCAGCACATTTTCATCGGGATCGCCAAAGCGCGTTGGCATAAGGAAATGGTCGGGAACCCACACACTCGCCAAGCCTGCTCGCTCTGCCCGCTGTGCAATTGTTGCGAAGGTGTCACCCAGGGAGACCTGATCGCCTTTCCAGCGATAATTCGAGAACCACAATCCTAAACGCATGATTTTTCTCCTCTCGCGCGAGAAGAGCGCTGCTCGGTGAGAACAGGATGGCTCTCCTCCTGATGGTGGAAAAGCAGAGCGATGCAGTCCGATGAAAAGAACTGCGCTCGGCCTGACACCCATGGTTGCAAAGAACTGCCTGCTAGAAGCGGGTACATACCCGCACTGAATAAAAAAAGAATCAACTGCTTGCTGCTTCCAGACGCGAGAGCAGCGCCCTCAGCGTCTCAAGCTGCTCTTGACCAAGGGCCTTGACCATCATCGACTGTGCCTTTTGCCAAAATTGACACTCCCGTTCCAACAACATTGGCTTTCAGGTGCGGAGGCGTTTCCAACCTCCCGCCGGAAGTCGAACCCGCAAGTGGTTAAGAAATGGAAAATGGCCAGGACCTTTGTCTCAAAACATCTCAGTTTATATTGATATTCATCTTTCTGTGGCCTATTGTTCCGTTGTAATTCTATGCAGATAAATATGTTTCATCCTGAAAGGAACGGGGAATACTGTATGTCGTTACGTGATGACCTTACGCCGGGAACGTTCAATTCTGTTATCGCGCCAAAAACAAACCAGCGCGCTGCCAGGACGGAGCAGCTACCAATTGAGGACACTCAGTCCTTGCGAGCAGAACAATCAGGCTCAGTGGCGGATCAGTCCTCACACCATCTCCGGGCAGTACAGCGTGCTCATCTTACTCAGGTGCTGGCTCATACTGCTCTGAAAGATACGACGACTTCGCTGCGCACGCCCATTGTGATCAAAGGTACAAGGAAAAAAGGAGCTCCTGTTTCTCGCGATCTCCAGAAGAAGCACCGCATGATTTTTAGCTTGCTGGCAACGCTTTTTCTCCTGTTAATAACCGGCGGGACGCTTTTTGCTGCTTCTCCACTGGGCCGTGAGGCCGGGCTGAACATGAACCCGCTCCAGACGCAAGGGGGAAGCAGCTTGATCCAGCACCAGGCTTCCAACCTCGCTAATCTGGTTCCCCAGGCGACGGCTACGGCGGTTTCTCATCAGAAAGCCGACGGCTACGAGCCTTACGCCAAAGGGACGGTAACCGTTGCTCACAGTAGTCCAACAGGCTCTAGCGGTAGTTCAGCAGTTGCTAGCGTCGGGAGCTCGTTAAATTGGTCGGTAGGGCAATGTACCTATTGGGCCAACTATCGCTACCATCAACTGACCGGGTATTGGATTCCCTGGTCTGGCAACGCCGATCAATGGGTGGAGGGCGCGCGGACGGCAAACTGGAAAGTCTCGACCTCGCCGCATATACCTTCTGTGATTGTGCTGATGCCTGGTGTTGAGGGGGCCAATTCAGCGTATGGCCATGTTGCGGTAGCGGAAAAACTGCTCAATAGCACAACGGTGGAAGCCACGACCATGAACTGGTATGCCAATGGCGGCGGTTTCAATATCGAATCCACCTGGGATTTCACGACTGCCAGTGGCGTGTATTTTGTCTGGCACCCATAGGAGGCGGTGTTGCAAAGAGCAAGCTGATCTGTTAATGCGCATTGCCTCACGAAGAATCTGCCTTTGTTCGCTTTCCAAAAGTTCAGCGCAGGGTTCACCACCGGCTCACCTGCATTGGTGCACAGGCACACGACGTCAGCACCACGCACGGCTTCCTCAGCGGTCTCCACTGCCCGCGCTCTGGCATCGGTGGCCGCGAGCCGCTCCGCGTGGGCGACATGACGCGAAGCAATGCGAATCTCGGCGAATGGGCGCACCTGGGGCAGCATCCTCAGATGCGCCTGGCCCTGCACCCCGGCGCCGACAATTGCCAGCACGCGGGTATCTGTGCGCGCCAGCAATCGGGTTACGAGGGTAGCCGCTCCAGCCGTCCGCAATGCCGTGATGGCGATCCCATCCATGATCGAGATGGGAGTCCCCGTCTCTTGATCGAATAAGCAGATGAGGGCCTGATGCGATGGGATGCCGAACCGCTGGTTTTCGTGAAAGACGGAGACCAGCTTGACGACGACTTCGCGACCTTGCTGATAGGCCGGCATAGCCACCAGAAACCCAGTGCCGGGGACGGAAACTCCAAGACGTTTTGGGGCATCAACCAGGCCTGAACTCAGCGCCCTGAAGCCCCCGGCCAGCGCGTCTAAGAGCGCGTCAGGGTCCAACAATCTCTGGACTTCTGTTTCTGTAAGCATCAAGATGTCCAGAGGATCTTTTCGTAGTCAGCAGAATGCAACCAGTGTTTTTACTGACAAGAGAGATCCCGAGCAAAAGGCTCTAACACAGGGATATGCACCAGGAGAATCACCAGATGATTTGAAGAAGATCATCGGAAACCTGACGGTCCAGAATGAAATTCTAAAAAAAGTTTCGGGGCTGTTGGGAAAATAACCACGGTACAAAAGGTGGAGCTGGCGAACCGGCTCTGTCGTCCCAATGGCCCCTATCCCAAGAACCAGGTTGCATTCGCCTTAGACCTGGCTCGTGGATCACTGTATCTCCAGAGGAAACAAGCCAAAAAAGATAAACAAGTGGCAGTGGCTATTGAAGCTTGGCATGAAAAAGATGATACCATGGGTCATCGGAAGCTGGGTAAATTGCTGCATATGGGGAAGAATCGGGTGAAACGAGTGATGAAGAAGTATGATATCACTGCCCGGAGAAAGCGCAAAAAGTATATCTATCCAGGAAAGGCGAGCAGCATTGTGCCGAATTTGCTGCGCGAAAAGGAAATCCGTGCAGAACAAGTCGAAGAAGGTCAGCCAGATCTGGCTGGACTCGCCGAAATCGTCTTTTCGGACATCTTTGAGGTGCAGCTCGCGGACCAGACCAAAGTGCGAGGATGTTTTGCGGATGTCGGAAACAGACGAGACATATTCTTGCCATCGCCTTTGAAAATCATATGCGTGCAGACTTGGTGGTATCCACCATTGACCTGATCCAGCACGTTATCCCAGGCACGATTTTCCATTCCGATCAGGGAAGTCAATATGGCGCAGAACAAACAAGAGAGGTGTTATTGAAGAAAGGCTTCATTCGGTCCATGAGTCGAGCGGGTACCCCAACCGATAACGGGTTTGCCGAACGTTTTGTGGGGCAGTTTAAGCTCTCTGTTGCGGAACGAAGAAGATATCAAACGCTGGGAGTCTTTTTACAGGCAGCAGAAGATTGGATCAATTTCTACAATCACATCAGGCCCCATGAAGGTCTCTCTGATCTTTCACCAGATCAGTTTGCCAGACAACATGGGCATCCCGCTTCCCAGCAGATACGCTTGATGACCGCGCCGAATCGAGTCGCAGTTGTTTCAAATGCTGCAATGGCGGCGATCAGTGTACCACATTGAATGGTTGTAAATCGCGGTTGTCAAGCCTGCACGATTCCGGTTTAAAATCAGGCAGTCATTAAGAGTTTCAAGCTCGATCAGATGATGGAGCAGTTGTTAACGCAACAGTCCCTTTCTCATAGCGACCGGCAATGACCTCGTAGAGCACCGGACCGACCTTCGGGTCAAGGGTGAGATACCCAAATTCGTCCAGAATGAGCAGATCAGTGCTGATCAGCCCGGCAATCAAGCGGGTGATGTCATCGCGGGTTGCGGCGCTCAGAACGGCGTTGGTGAGGTGTTGCGCCACCACAAACCGCACCGAGTACCCCAGTTGCACCATCTTGGCCCCGACCGAGATCGCCAGATGGGTTTTTCCGAGGCCACTTGGCCCAATCAGCAGCAGTGAGCTAGCGTTGGTCACGAAGCTGCTATCCAGAAAGCGCATGAGCACTGAACGCTTGAGTTCTGGACGCAAGGAAAAGTCAAACTGCTCGATAGTGGCCGGGTACGGGAAACCCGCTGCTTTCATTTTGCGCTTGAGCTGATTCTCCTGCCGGGCCAGCAGTTCCTCGGTCAGCAGTTGGTCCAGGAATTCGCCATAGCCCAGGGAACTGGCTGCGGCCTGCTGGACCCAACTGTCGTAGACCTGGCGGATACGTCCGAGTTTGAGAGTGGTCAACCTCTGGGGCTCATGCGCACTTTGTGTGGCGCCTGGATCACGCTCTGCGTAGGACGCGCGAGCGAAGCAGATCGAAATGAGCTCGCTTTAACCGCAGCATAATCGCGCTTCACTCCGGATGCAAACCCCTGGAGTTCGACTGAAGAACTCTGTTGAGCTCGCGCAAGCCAGGCGTCCAGGCGACGCGGCTGTCGTTGCTTGACCATCAGGACGAATTGTTGGCCCAGTCGATAAAGTTCCTCCAAGTTGGTGTTGGCTTGGCAAATGCGCGTGAGCAACGCCTGCTGTTCGGAGGTTCGTTGTTCCCGTGGTTTGACAAACAACCAGGAGGCTTGCCGGGCCGAGACGCGACGCCTGGGAGGAGAAGCCATCTGCCGCTTTTTGCCACGCACCTGCGGCTCGGACATCGGCAAGTTCGCGCGCCATTTACCAATGAGCTGACTCACCAAAGCGACTGATCCGCGAAACCCCTGAGCCTGGATTTCACGTGCAAGCTGCCGCCCATTGCGGCTGCCCTGTTCCCAGCGCTGACACAGGTAAGGAAGAGAGGGATCGAGCAGGCTGCGACGTTGACCCGTTAGCGCTCGTTCCGGAAAGCTCTCAGCTGTCACAAAGCGATGCACGGTCTGACGACTCAGATGCAACTGCCGCGCAATTTCTCGCTGGCTCAGTCCCTGGCGAGAAAGCGCAAGGATCTGCTCATACCGGGCATACCGATTCGCACGGCTGGTTTGGCGGCGCCTCTCCGCAGCCGTGAGCGCCTGCGCTGCAAGTGCTAATAACTCCTGCTCTGGCTGTATGCCTCCACTCTCATGCTGCTGGGAGACTTCTCCTGGCATGAGTGAACTGATCTCGGGATCCCAGTCAGATCCTGGGAGGCGCGTGAGCGGCGCTTCCCTGGCTCCTTCTCCTGTTGGCAAGGCGGCTTGGTGGCGCGCCAAGGTATCTTTGAGCGCGTCACGCAGGTTGACAAGCAAATGAGAGCGGTCAGCGATCTGCCTGGCTCGCGGAGCCCCGCGTTTCGCTTGATCGAGCGTAGGCTCCTGCCCGGTCCCGGCTGATCAGCTTCACCCCGCGATGGGCGCGCAGCCAGCGGGCCACGGTGGCGGCTTCTCGATCCGGCAACATCTCCACGGGAGCATGTGCTTCTCAATCAACAAGCAGCGTGCCATACCGATCGCCTTTGTTCCACGCGAAATCGTCGAGGCCCAGGACGCGTGGGATCTCGTGTTGAGGAAGAGCAGTGCTGCGGATGAGCTGCAGGAGCGTATCGCGGCTGGCAGGCATTGCAAGACCCCTCGCCAGGTGCGCTCCTGCTTTGCCTCCACGCGCGAAGCCAATCTCCGTGAGCGCATCGGCTTGCCGCAGCGTCCGCCGAGCGTGAGTGCGCGTCAGCGTCGGGAAGCGTTCCGCAAAGGTAGTACGAGGACAACCCCGAGTGCGGCACGCAAAGCGGCGCACTTCCCGATGAACACGCACGATTTCCTTGACAGGGCAGATCGGAAAGCCGACGCGTGTAGTGGCCATGCACATGGGTCGATGGTTGCGCACATTCAGGACATGCAGCGCTCGTCTGTTTTGATCTCAGAACCAGGACCAGCCCCTCGTGCTCCAAATGGATATCAGTGAGACAGAGATCAGCAGACAGTGAGAAGAGAGTAGATATCAACATGAAAGAAGCTCTCAATAGCATACTAGAGTGGGAACCTTGAATGCCTTTATTCTACCACCTGAGCGTCTTCAGGCACCACACAAAGTGCGCATGAGCCGCTTTTCCCTTGCAAAATACAGACATTCTCACTTCCAAGGTCTGAGAACAACCCAACAGAGGCAGCCACCAGCTAAAAAGGGCCATGTCCATGCTATCCACTGCGATGGCACGGACATGGCCCACATATTAAAGATCAGGATTTATCAACCCCAGTCATCAAAACAGCCACAACCGAAGTCATCGAAGTCATCGAAGCCGCCGCCCCAGTGGGCTATGTGGGCTACGGACGCATGTGCTGGTGTGCTGGCCACGTGGCGATTCACACTCTGCGCAAAAGAACCGGTAGTAAGCAGTGCCAGGCTCATGATCAGGCCGAGAGCCAGGGCAACAACGCATTTCCCTACTTTAGCCATCGAGTTCCCTTTCTTTCATTTGTGAGCAGTTTGCTCAATTACGTAAAAAAGTCAGGACACTCCTCTCTTTGCCTCCGTAGGGATGGTGGAAGAACAAAAGATGGAGGCTCGTTTCTTTTCCTCACCACCGTCCTCTACCAACGTTTGTGGACTTTGGTGTCCTTAGATTTCACTTTACCAACCCTGCACAAACTGATCTAACTTTATCAAAAAGAGAATGTTTAGATTGCCGATTTAAAATATTTAGATTATAGCTTTAAACGAGGTATATGGAGAATATTTCGCGCTGCTAATTTACCCGTGGAAAGCATGGAGTAATCTCGACAGCGCTCTTGACATTTCCATTCGCACCAATCTCCTCCGCCATTTCCTTTCTCATTATCAATTTCATATCCCTCTCATCAGCGCATCATATACTCTCAGTGCATAGACAGAGCAGTCATGCAGAGATCACAAAGGAATGGAAGCAATGAGTCTCGAAAGCGAGAACATTAGTACAAGAAAGACGTTTCTCAAAGCTATGCGAAAAATACCTGTTTCACCTCTGCGCAATCAAGATCGAGAGAACGTAAAGGCATACGACGCCTGCAGTACCTTGTTGGTCGGAACATGCCCGGCTTCCGTTCCCTTGGCATGTCCTACCATATTTTGGCACAGAAGTCAGCGTCTGTTGAGAGATAATGTACCTGCTCGAGACGCGAGCAATAGGTTAATCCTATCGTTTAGGACTACAGTTGTAGATATGCGGAAGAAAGAAGACCTGAAGAGTATCCTCTTCTTGTCCCATGTTCAGATTCGACGAGGCATTAGCAGGGAACTCGTAGGTGCTTGACACTCGTTGCGCATCCCGTGGGTTCTTCGAGAAGAGATTGCTTCTAGCCACGTACCCCGATCATCACCTGGATCACCTGAATGAAATGCTCCAGGTCAAAAGGCTTTTGTAGACTGGTGAACTGCCACCAGGCGAGTTCTCTTTGCGGCAAATCGTTGACGATCAGCAGCATGGGAATGCGCTCAGTGGCGTAAATCGCACACAGGTGATCATGCAAGGTAAAACCATTGATCACGGGAGGATGATGTTCAACAATGCACACAACAGGAGGAGTACTTCGCAGCAAGAGCTTTGCTGCTTCTGCGCTTACCGCTCGCTTGACCTGGTAAGAAGCCTGTACCCCCTCGAAGATCTCCCGAGAGAGAACTTCCGTGAGCAGGCGAGCCAGATCTGCATCATCTTCGACAAGGAGGATCAGAGGGGAAGAGTCGTCCTCTGCCCCAGCGGTGTGAGAGACGCACATCTTGTCATTTCCCTTTCATCTTCCCTTGCGGGCTTCATGAACAGCCTCGAACACTGCCAGCGAAAACGTGTCCCTGCCGCTTCCCTGAGTTTGACCTGTTCAGCCTATCGCTTCTGCTGGCAGACCAGAATCTCTCTTAGACATTGTCTAAGGTACTATCTATTTTAGACAATGTCAATGTTACATGCAAGTATCCCACTCACCATTGCATTGATAATCGATCATTCGTGAATTCTGCTTCACGGTGGCAAGATCATTGCCCACATTGCAGGCATCGGCGTACTGCGCCACCAGCTTTAGTGTTACCTGCTCGCCGCTACCACCGATCAGCAGCGGGATATGGGGTTTCTGGACGCCTTTGGGCTGATTGATAGCACCCCGTACCTGGTAAGAGCCACCCTCGAAGTGAGCTTCCCTCTCTTGCCACATCGTCAAAATGACCTGCACCGCTTCGCGCAACTGCCGCAGACGCTGTGGAGCGTCAGGATACGCATACCCATAGGCGCGATATTCCTGCTCATACCAGCCTGCCCCAATGCCAACAGGAACTGCACGTTGTCAGGCTATAGTGATATACTTGGGGAAGGAAAACACTTCTCGCGTGTCCTTTAAGACAGAATGGAGGATGCTTATGCCTGTCTCTGTCACTCATTCCCGCTTGATCTACGATGCTCTGAAGGCCTGCGATATCAAAATTATTTCAGCCCTACCGGAAACATGGCTGGTCCACCTGATTCGCATGGCTGAAGAGGACCCGGATGTTACGCTGGTACGCCTGGCGAAGGAGGAGGAAGGGATTGGGATCTCTGCTGGGGCGTACCTGTCAGGAGTTAATTCAGCATTGCTGATGCAGAACCACGGTTTTCTGGCGGCAATCAATCCTATTGTCTCGCTAGCTCTACTCTACAAAATTCCTCTGCTAATGCTGATCAGCTACCGCGGACACTTCGGCGAGCGAGATCCGTGGCAGACCCAGGGTGGTCTGGCCACTGAACCTATTTTGCGCGCCCTCAACATTCCTATCTGGCATCTGACCAACCCCGATGATGTTCAGCGGCGCATCAGGGACGCGCAGATACTCGCACATGCCTCGCTACACCCGGTCGCGGTTCTTTTATCGCGTGAATTGATGTGGGAGGACTAACTATGCTACGCTCAGACGCTTTGCAGGCAATCTATCCCGACATCGAAGACAAAATCGTCGTCACCATCATGGGCGCGGTTGCTGCCGAACTCTACATGCTGGGACATAAAGAGCATTTCTTCTACCTGGAACATGCCATGGGCCTGGCTTCCTCAATGGGCCTGGGTATCGCGCTCTCGCTGCCAGAACAAAAAGTAGTGGTGCTAGATGGCGATGGCTCGTTGTTGATGAATCTGGGAACGCTGAGTACCCTGGCTCGCTACCAGCCGAGTAATCTGTTGCATATCGTCTTTGACAATGAGAGCCTCCTCTCGGTTGGCGGTTTTCCCACCGCCACGAGTACAGGTACCGACCTGGCCGGAATTGCGCGTGCATCAGGCGTACCCCGCGTTCTGGAGGCCAGGAGCATTGAACAGTTACGCGCAGGAGTCAGCCAGGCGCTGACGGGCGAAACGCTAACGACAATCATTGCTAAAGTTGAGGCCGTGGGGCCGAAGTCATTTGCCATGGACCTGGGCCTGTTGGAGAATCGCTTCCAGTTCAAGCGTGCGCTGGAAGCTATGAGGCAGAAAAAGGTTTGAGAGAAAGGAATCGTGCTATGACTAACGTTTTATCCCAACTCTTGGAGGAACTGCGCGCCGGAAATTTGCGCGTGGTTGACCTGACCACCCCTTTGGGGCCTGACACCCCCGTGATCGACCTGCCGCCAATGTTCGCGCCCTCACCGGGGCTGACGCTCAGCGAAATCTCGCGCTACGACGAACGCGGTCCAGGTTGGTATTGGAACGTCCTGAACCTGGGGGAGCACACGGGCACTCACTTCGATGCGCCAGTTCACTGGATCACCGGCAAAGACCTACCGAATAATACCACGGACACCATTTCGGTCGGCAAGTTCGTCGGCCCGGCTTGCGT
>WNFI01418870.1_pt1 | contig 10794 bp, 15 predicted proteins | sample 5400471 | NCBI WGS metagenome assembly WNFI01 (sample SAMN13153348, study PRJNA577476) | soil metagenome | isolation source: 100 cm saprolite on Douglas fir-dominated hillslope | place: USA:California | collected 2013-09-17 | reverse complement strand
GCACGTCCTTGTTCTAACGACACTTTATGTTCTATTTAGCTATTCGAGCCAATAACGCAAACGTCGGACGTAGATATTCTGGTCCAGGGCTTCTGCGCATTTCTGCTTGGGATTTGTTATGAATTTAACAGAAATCCGGGCGAAATCACTCGGTATGTCTTCATACACTGGCAGTAAACTGTACCCTGACCCTCACATCAATCGCTAGGGCTACCATCCATTCGATAATACATTCTCGCATTGGTCTCGACACTTTCTCCTCTCGTATTGCACGGGTTCGAGAAGATCCTAGGTTCAAATCTGTGTCCATCGATTCCCCAATTGTGTTCTTCGATAGTGAGGGGTACGAGTTGCCATCCAATGTTCCTGATGCGCGACCAACAGTTTGGTTGGATTGGTCATTCGTGGAATTTTGGAAGAGTAATGCATGTGGGTATACGAGGCAGTAACTCTTGTGGTCAGCGATTGATCTCCATAACTCTCTTCTGCGGTAGACTCGATACAAAAGTCTGTCGCCAATGACCCAGACGCGGTATCGGTTGTCCGGGGTGATTCGTTTTCCCATTTCACTTATTTGTAACGTTCCTGATGTGGCTTGCAGATTTGGATCCGGAGACAGAAGCCCTAATTACATCTCTCAAGTCCATTATCCGCTCACAGGCTCTAGAGTTGGAGAAGAGTATGATTCTTTTTTCTCCGCAGTGTCACCCTTGATTCAGGTTGAAGCAGGAAGCTCAAGTGCCTCTGTCGGCAGAACCAGTTCAGGAAGCGTCGAATACCCATATTACGCAGCTCTCAGAGCGCATCGACGCTTTGGAGGCAGACCTCGCTGAAGAACGAGCCAAGAGGAAGAATGTGGAGAAAGAACAGGAGGATCTGCTTGTGCTCCTTGATGAGCTTAACGCGAAGCGGAGATCGGATAAAGCCAAGATGCGGGAGAACGGTATGGAGGTGAGTGAAGATGAGGATGCTGAGGACGAGGATGCTAATGAGAGCGAGGGCGAGGGCGAGGACTGAGTTGGTCATTAAGGTTACCACGCCGACTTCGGATGGCACCGTCGTTGTGGCTTCTTGGATGATATTTTGACATCAACTTCCTAGAGTAATTTATGGGATATATTGCATCACGAAATTGGGCTACCATTGTCATAAGGATATCGTATTAGGACGTGATGCTGAGGTACGAGACCAGCGTCAACTGGGTTCGTCTCTGCTCTTAAGTACATGAACAAGAACGGACATAGATTGAAACTAAGCTTGACACCACGAGTGAAATGCGAGTACCGACGAATCGCCAAGAACCAAGAAGCCACGGAGAATTGACACCCTGTGCCACCAATTGCGGCGTCCGGAACCGTCGTTCCGCTCGTCGTGGGCGGCAGACTGCAATCTCAACATATCCAAACGATCCAAATGACTGCGCAATGGCCATCCTAGAGCCCCATCTTAGTAAAACCATGTCCTCAAACAAAGCTTTCGCGTTCACACCCGGCTGCAGATTACAATGAGACTCACACACATACCCCAATCAAATGAGCCAATGCATCTCTCACAGCCACCCGGGCCACCCTCCTTCAGCTAGCATTGCTAGTAGCATATCGCCATGAGTAATGACAGCACGATACTCGTCATCGGGGCGACGGGATACACAGTGCGTCCTCTTCTTCCTCCTTCTGACACGTGGTACTCACTTTATCCTGTCTTTCCGCATTTAGGGCCGTCTAGTAGCCGAATACCTTGGGAACTATCCAAACCCAACGTTCAAGCTTCAGCTCGGGGGCCGCTCACCCTCCAAAGTGGACGCCCTTATATCTGAGCTAAACCTCGAAGGAGTGGAGCCCGTCATTTTTGATACACTGAAAGCGGACCAGGTCGACCGAGCTATTCAGGGCGCTTCCGTCATCATTAACTGTGCTGGTCCTTTTTACCGCTATGGATCTCTCGTCCTTGCGTAAGGTTTGATCTGAATTTCGAAAATACGGCTACTTATCACGCTTTCGGAAAGTGCGTGTGCTCGTCATGGGCGTCATTACGCCGACATAACGGGAGAGCCGTGGTGGGTTATGGAGATGATTGAAAAGTAAGTTTCATGATTCAATTTTCGATCCTTCGTCTCATCTCATCTTTTAGATACGATTACCTTGCATCTAAAACTGGAGCCACTATCGTCCCTTTTGGCGCGTTCGACTCCGTCCCTTCGGACGTTGTGTCATTCCTCGGAGTCCAGAAGCTGAAGGAAGTTGCGGGTTCGGATGTGAAAGTCGGGAAAAGTATCACAGCACACTCGGTGAAGGGTGGCATTTCGGGGGGAACTCTGGCCACGCTCCTGAGCGCTTTCACTGACGTGCCTTCCGCGACCTTGTCCAGGGCAAGCGCGCATTACTCCTTGAGCCCTAGTACGTTACTACCGTTCTCACATATTGTGCTTCCATTTATCTCACATGTACTTATGTTCAGTCAAGGGGGTTTCGAAAAATAGTCCAAAACTATGGTATTCCTTCCCAAAGGAAATAGACGTGTCTAGGAGTGGCTGCTACTATGCCATGGAGAAGGCAAACGTCGCTGCTGTTCAACGAACCTGGGGGCTCTATGAATCTGGAACACATAGCGACGAGTCGACCAAGGATCTGAAGTATGGCCAATCCTTTGATTATGATGAATTCATGGCCCTCCCGACCGGCCGTCTCTTTAGCACTCTGGTATCGGTGATTCTACTGGGTGGAGTGCTTCTATTGGCAATATTCCCACCGGTATGCCCTTTCTGTGTAGATGCCCACCCCACCATGATTAATGTATATGTATATGTATTCAGGCAAGATGGCTTGCCCAGCATCTGTTTCCACAAGCAGGCACAGGGCCTTCCGAGGAGTGAGTGGTGATCATTGATCTGCCTGGCGGATGACTTTAATTGACTGCTTCGCCTACTTCCAGAGTGAGGAAAAATGGACGATACGAAGCGACTAATATCACAATGTCAATTCCGTCGCCATCATCTCCTTCACCGCGCTACGTGAGAACAACGTTGAGCGGAAAGGGTGACCCAGGGTACTCACTTGCCGCTCGTATGTGTTTCTCTCGGTAGAACTTGTTATGTGGCAGTCACTTATCTACAACCTGATAGTAATGGTTTCCGAAGTCGGACTGGCTCTTCTTCCCTCTTCGCGTTCAAAACTCACCCCTATTGGGCAGAAAGGCGGAGTACTGACCCCAATGAGCGCTTGCGGTTTTACTCTAGTCGAAAGACTTAATGCAACGGATCGCGTGTCGATTGAATCTGAGGAAGTGGTTCCTGGGCAGGAGAGTCGTAAAGCGCGATAGACAAGCCCACTCCGCCTGCTCTTCGCGCTCGTGATTAATCTTGGTTCTACCGAATTGCCCTAGCAGTTCCAAATAAAAAAAAATTTGTTTGGGTCTATCACTGTAGGATTACAATTGTAGAAATTCATCCCATGGATCAGAATTAGTGATCGTTTGAGATTCAAAAATCATTATCCTTCACGTACATATCTGGGCCTCGGCGCTACCCGATTGGATCTTCATTTGGCGCGTCTTCGCACTACGACTCTGTGACGCGCATAGGATGCGCGTGGTCGGTTTTCTATTAGGTTCTATCCTATCTGGGGCAGCCCTTTCAGTGTATGGCTTTAAAGCCCATGACTTCAAAACGTGCTCACAGTCTGGATTTTGTCGACGTGGACGAGCATTAGCGAAACGTGCTACCGAGGCGTCTGGGCCCTGGGTTTCTCCTTATTCCCTTGACCCAGAAACTCTCTCCTTCTCTCCCTCTAAATCATCGTTGACCGCACGGATCAGGTCTTCACTATACCCCGATATTCATTTTGAGCTTCAGGTTCATATTCTTGAAAATGGGGTCGCGCGTGTTCGTATGGACGAGATTAATGGGTTACGGAAGCGCTACGATGAAGCTGCGTCTTGGGCACTCATCTCGGAACCTATCTTAAGGAAGTCTCGCCTTGAATGGGTCGAATTCAGGAAGAAGATCTCTGGCATTAAAGCTATCTACGATGACGTTGAGCTACAGATATCGTACAACCCCTTCAAGGTTACGCTCCTTAGAAAGGGTCGCCAAGAGGTTGTACTGAATGGTCGCGGTTTGCTTCATATGGAACATTTCAGGACCAAGGCCGAGCCTGAACCGGTCAATGAAACTGAGAACACGTCAACCGAAGGCGAAGGCCAAACCGTACTTGATGAGAAACCAGTTAAACCTAGTGCATGGTTTGAAGGAGAGGACGAGGACGGGTACTGGGAAGAAACCTTTTTAAGTTGGACAGACAGCAAACCAAAGGGTGATAAGCCACACGCTTCATTGTTCAGTTATGGTGTTTCTTATCGTATCATATATAGGCCCGGAGTCCCTGTCTCTTGATATCGACTTCCCGAACCATTCCCATGTCTACGGTATTCCTCAGCATGCTGCATCCCTTGCGTTACCGACGACCACCGGTCCTGACGCACATTTCTCGGATCCTTTCCGTCTCTATAATGGCGATGTGTGCGAGTACGATCCTGATTCAACTGTTTCCCTTTACGGATCCGTTCCTTTCATGCATGCCCATTCTGCGGGTTCTACTATTGGCATTTTCAATGCTATTGCATCAGAGACATGGGTCGATATATTTCATCCGAGTGCAAACAAGTCGACAGCTACACACTGGATTTCGGAATCTGGCATCCTCGATGTCTTCATCATCCCAGGTCCTTCCCCTGATCTCGTCTTTGCCCAATATGCTTCTTTGACAGGTACAACACCATTGCCTGCTCATTTCGCTCTTGGTCACCATCAATGTCGTTGGAATTACATCTCTTCGGACGACGTCCGTCGCGTCTCTAGGAGGTTCGATGAGGATGATTTACCAATGGACGTTCTCTGGCTTGACATCGAGTATTCCGAGGAACACAAATACTTTATTTGGGATGAAAAGACCTTCCCTGATCCGATTGAAATGGCCAATGATATTGCAGCCGTCGGTAGAAAGGTCTGTTCGCTTTGCGGTTATCACTGCATACGAAGCTAAATGCTTTTCATAGATGGTGGTCATCGTCGACCCTCATTTGAAGAGAACTTCGAATTACCCTGTCTTCGTTGAAGCGGAGGCCAAGAAAATTCTCGTGAAAAATGCCAAGGGAGAGGATTATGAAGGCTGGTGCTGGTCGGGTAGTTCTGCATGGGTAGATTTCTTCCATCCTGATAGCTGGGAATGGTGGAGTAACCTCTTCAGCTTAACTGGGATGACAGAGGGTTGGAGATGGACCAACAGTACCGATGCAATTTTCATTTGGAACGACATGAATGAGGTAATTTAGTCGTGGGTAGTATGTTGGACCGAGCTCATCCCTCTTCAGCCCTCTGTCTTCAATGGTCCTGAAATCACGATGCCAAAGGACACTCTCCATTACGGTGGTTGGGAGCACCGCGATGTGCATAACATCAATGGCATGCTTTACGTGAGTTGGCTACTGTCTATGTTGTTCTCGGCTATTCACTATGTGCCTTCTCTAGCATAATCAGACATCCAAAGCACTCATTGGTCGGACAGGGGAACCTAGAAGGCCGTTCGTGCTTTCTAGATCATTCTATGCTGGTTCACAGCGCTTTGGGGCTATCTGGACCGGGGATAACTTGGGTACTTGGGAGCACATGGCCGTTGGGATCCGGATGACTCTTAGTGATGGTATTGGGGGCATGACATTCTCAGGATGTTCGTATTTAACCCCATCTAAATCGCACCTCGTTGACATAGTTTATTCTGGTAGCTGACGTCGGCGGATTCTTCGGCGATCCTGAGGTCGAGATGCTTGTACGCTGGTATCAAGTTGGAGCGTTTGCGCCCTTCTTCCGAGCACATGCTCACATTGATACGAAGCGACGCGAGCCTTACCTATATGACGAGCCGCACAAGTCAATGTTCCGTGATATTCTTCGGCTCCGATACTCGCTGCTTCCCGTATGGTACACGGCTTTCCGGGAGGCGAGCGTGACCGGCCTTCCCATTCTACGGTTTGCTATTTTGCTATCATTGCTTCTGTCATCGCTCTGCTTACACTTGGTGCGTGACAGCCCTCATTACGTGGTCTTCCCAAAGGATACTAGTGGCTTTGCGATTGATGATCAATACTACGTCGGCAGCTCGGGGCTCTTAGTCAAGCCAGTGACCAATCCAGGCGTTGATTCCGTCGAAATCTATCTTGGTGAAGACCAAGTAAGCCTTTCCCAAGCTTCCTGAGTTATCTTGCAATTTGATCGCCGCTCTTATCCGCAGGTTTACTATGACTACTTCGATTACCAGGTATACAGAGGCTCTTCCTCCGGTGCAACCGTGACCGTACCGGCACCATTATACAAAACTCCAGTCCTTTACCGAGGCGGTTCGATTGTTCCCACCCGCCAGAGAGCCCGTCGCGCATCTTCTCTCATGAAGAAGGATCCTTTCACTCTTACCATTGCTCTGGACAAACTAGGCACTTCGGCCAGGGGTGAGCTTTACCTTGATGATGGTGAAACTTATGCCTTTGAGAAAGGTGAACTCGTTTGGCGGGAATTCACGGTCAGCCGAGATACCTCCAAGAACGCGCGACTTGTCATCCGTAGCGAGGATCTCGCCACGCGTTTCGAAGGGCGTTTCATTGCTGATGGTGTTCAGATCGAAACCTATAATCCGAAGAACGCCTTCGTCCATGATATTGCCAGTGTGTACGTTGAGAGGATCATCGTTTTCGGGTTGGAAAAGGGACCCAAGAGCATCACCATCGCTGGTGGGAAGGATCTGGCATGGACGTTCACCAAAGGAACTGGCGCTAAGGGCAAGAAGAATGGAGCAGCCAGTGTTCTCACCATCAAAGCACCAGGTGTGCACATTGTAGAGGACTGGCAGATCAAGATCGAGTCGTAGATCCTGAGTGAAATCGGTCCGAATCATTCAGTAGTTTGCTTATCTGCATCAATCTGGATGTATTCGATACGGAAACCAATCAGGAGACATGGTAATGTGTATGAATCTACATGATGCTGTATTCGTATCGAAACGAGGCAAATTACAGAAGAGGATGAGTAGAATGCGGCAAGATCAACTGTCGTGTTTTATTGGTGTCCATTATTGTCCAAGTCGGAGAATGGGATGTTCGTGCAAATGTTAATAGAATGTAGTTCTGGCGAGCTGTAACCATCGATGCTTCGGTTTATCCTTAGCATCACTGTTCACCTTTTTTAATCTTTATACATACCTCAACAGAGTTGTTCCATCAGTCACCCCCAGCTTGCGACTGAGTCATGACTACAAAGAGTTATGTCGAGAAAAAAATGACAGTGTCACCGCGTTCTTGAGCGTCAGTTGTATGACCAAAGTTCGTACGGACGTTCATTGCGCCGAAAGGCTCCAGACACATAGGTGTGATTCTGAGGAATTGCATCAAAGCAAGTGGATTGCCATATCAAAAAACCATGCGTGAATCCTCGGACGCGTGCAAAGAGACCACAGGAAGGATGATCGAATCGGAAGAAGCAGGAGGTCCGGACGCAGTACGAAGTGAAGTCCTTTGAGAAGGTGACATGAAACAGTACTGAGATTGGGTGAGTGGTCGATCGCCACCAGGCTCAGAAAATGGCTTTATACAATCCGCATTGATCGAGGTAGTAACGCTAGAGAAGTTGACATTTCGACAGCCATTCTTGACACCAGGCCCGGAAGAACTTGAGGTATGAGAGATGGTATTAGCACCGTTAGCCTCCGCCGATACTTCTGAGACCATGTCCACATCCATTGACGATCCAGTATGAAACCAATCAACACGCATTGGAGACCCCAAGTTACCCAGCTGAGAAAGGCCGTGTTCGCTAGAGCCCCCAAAGAATACACCGGCCATACTAGTTCCAAACCCAACATGACTGCATGACCCCGAAGAGGACATGGAGGTGGCAGAGCCAAACGAAGTGTTGGAGCGATCGCTAGAGCTGAACCAAGAAGACGCATGATCGAACGAGAAAAACGAAAAGGAGTGAGAACGATCCGCTGAGTAACAGTGTCAACCCGATGCCTGGCGAGAAGAGAATGCACTTACGGGAATAGCTGCTCCCTGAATCACCGCGAGAAATGTCCAAGATCCCATCAGGAGAGAATGGTGATTCATGACTGGCAGATCCTTCGGAGAAGTCCTGAGCTGTTGCAATGGGTGGCGTCAAGGGAACACTCTCATTATAATGTTCATGATCGAGCGAATCGGACTCGTCTTCTTGGAGGGAGGTGACTGATTCCAAATCATCCAACTCGCTCCCATACTCATCCTCAGGATGTGCAACATCAGCGCTTTCAAAGGACGGTGGAACGAAGTGAAGCTCGTGGAAAGAACCAAAATCGACGATAGCTGTGTCATCTAAGGTCTCCTCTCCCGTCACAAGCAGATAGCCATTAGAAAAGGCATGGATAAGATTAATTGGATGTGCGGCGTTCACAATCACAGACGGAATTACGCCAATCCCTAAGTCTAGGCTAAAAAGCATATCGTCCAAAGTACTACCCGAGGAGCACCATTCAGCTTGCTTTTAGACGCGAAACAAGAACATCAGACCGACCAGTCAATTCCTTTTAAAAATAGTGCCATTTGGATTGCGAATTCAAACTCGGGAGTCACTCGGGGCCCTCGAAGAGTAAAGAAGTTGGTCACGAAGTCATCGTGTTGTTGTTCAGTGTGAGACTGGTCCATTGTGCATGTTCTGGACGCAATGATAAGATAAAAGTCCTAGTGAGTGGGGACGACGCGTTGAGAACCCGCTAAAACGCGACAAAAGCTGCGAGTAGAGAAGGGATGTTCGATCCTGCTTTATATAATACAGAGTTTCACGTGTCAACCCAACCCATTTAAGATTAAATTATAAACTGAAGCTCGTTCGCGTCTCAGTTGACCCAGGCAGCACGCATGTTCAAAGAGTGATGTCGCTCGTTGGGTGACATTTTGTTTTTATTCTTTGGATATTTAGGGTATTGTTGAATTTCATTACCTTCGCAGACCAACGTCGAGGATGGCTTTTAAATCACACCTTAGCTTGTACCCAGCGGGCCAGTCATTTGTATCTATATAGTACTGGTCATTTTTACTTGCGTGGATAGTAAATGCTTATAATTATATAAGGAATCATTGGAACTTAACGTATCTGAGATAGAATTCTGCCGTCTGCCAGCGCGGACTCTGCTCAGGGACTTGTATTCGTAACTGCCTTCAACGTTGGCTGTAATACGAGGGACAAGTGGCGCGCAGCATAATAAACCGCGAGGTCCCGCAATGCATCGGCCAGGGGAAGTCGCCAGCGGTTGGGATCTTAGGCAAATTTTCCGCGTTATTCTTGAACCATTTCAACATTTGATCCCTTCTCGAGCAGGGCATCAGAGAACACGCTAAATTTAGGTATTGGTATCAATGCATATGGAAGCATCCACCTTAGGTGGGATACATAGGGGGCATAGTGTGTTGAAGGATCATCAAGGTACAGGCCACGATAGAGAGTCACCACACGTAATGCCGGTCCTAATGCTTTCATATGGCCGTCGAGACAGTTGATGAGTGTGGCATTCCACTAGAAGGCTCGCTAGTCGAGCGCGGTAAAGATGTGGGCGTGGTCCGTACAGAACTCTGACTGTTCCACGGCTTCCCGGCTGCAACATTGAGATTCTTCGACCATCGTCAGACTATTGCAGAGAGGAGAGTGGTGCTGCAGCTGGATGATGAAATCTAAACAAATAAGTATCGGATTCGAATTGAAAGCCTCCCGAGTCAAAAACAAGGCATCGGATGAATAGCCAAAGCTTTGCCAGCGTGCGAAGCATCCTAGAGTAGCGAACAGAGTGGCAACCACGCTGTTCAGGGTGAGAGACCTCCGGTACCCTTCACTCTTTTCCACCCACTATCGTCGTTCTTGTAGTCCTTGAGACATTCTCTACTCGTAGAAAAGCAGCGATATGATAGAATGGTGAGGTTGGCGGTAGTGGTCCACGAACTTCAGGAGTAAGCCAAATCTATGTACTCCACCTGATCGCGGCATGCGACCATTGGATCTAAGTGGTGAACTAGCGTGAGTGTATCCTGAGGTGATTCTCAAAACAAAAGATTGCAGTTGACACCTCTAGCCTAGCATAAGTCTTCATGTATGAGCCATCGTATTTGCGTGTCTTCCCATCCCAATAAATGCGGATGGAAAAGAACGCAAAAAGAACTACGGCACCCAGAATTCCCACGTAGTCCCCTACCATGGTACTAACTGAGCGGCACCCTACTTAACTTCGCAGATCAGACGGGATGCGGTGCTTTCAGAGTCCTATGGCCGTAGATAGCGAAGGTTCCAATTTAACATCCTATAAGGACTTCACAAAGAACGGAAGTGTTATCAATGACACTTCAGTGTCATAAACCTTGCGTCACATTCGTGTGACGCATTGTCACAGAGCGCCATGTAACATGGAGCACTGGGACCGCCGCACTGCATTCTCACGGTAACAAATCAGTCCTTCAGAAAACACATCAACGACATCCTAAACGAAGTGAAAGAAGCCCTGATAGCCATCAGCTGGGTACCAGGCCACGCAGGCATAGCCGGAAATGAGAAGGCAGACCGCCTCGCCGGAGACGGAGCCAAAATGAGACCGAACAGAAGAGACCTCCTGACGCAAGCATTCGTAGCATCCCAGCACAAGAAGGAGATGCTGGAAGCGTGGATCCATAGGTGGAGCAATCACCCAAACCCACCCAACTCAGGCTTCCATGCAGCGAACGCACTAACACCCA
>WNFI01627832.1_pt1 | contig 10795 bp, 9 predicted proteins | sample 5400471 | NCBI WGS metagenome assembly WNFI01 (sample SAMN13153348, study PRJNA577476) | soil metagenome | isolation source: 100 cm saprolite on Douglas fir-dominated hillslope | place: USA:California | collected 2013-09-17 | reverse complement strand
TAACGCTGCGCCCGGCGCGAGGCTCTGATCCGCAGGCAAATTCAGTTTTCGGAAGCCCGTGACATTCCCTTTGCCATCGTACAACGTTACGACAACCGATACGCTGTTCGCAGTGTTGACGTCAGCATTCACCACCGTTCCACTGACGTGATACTGTAAATCGCGCTTGTCACTCTGAACGTTACGCACCGTCAATGGTTTAATATCTGCGGCCTGGTCGGTGCTCACCAGCAGCGCAACAGGTCCGGCACTGTTGGCAGGGGTTTCATTGAACAGTGCGCTATATGGAGCCGATTCACCCGGCGCTAGCACATTTCGGGCGACTGTTACCTGTTGATCGGTTATTGGCGTCCCATCGACCCTTACCAAATAGACGCGAATCGTGATGAGTCCGACGGGCAACGAGAGCACATTATGCACGACTCCCAAACACAGTAGGCTACCAACTGGCGTTTCGTAGCACGTGGGCGCATCAACACGGATCGGGAGCGGGGTCGGCACAAGGGTACGGGTAAAAATGCTGCCGGGCGTTCTTAACAGGCGCAAGATAGGCGTCGGGGTCAACGGCGGCAGTGTCAGCCCAAGCAAGGGAACCATTGTTCCCCGTGGGTCCGATGTTGTTGAGATAACTTGGCCGCAACCAGCCAGGATCACGCCTACGCAGCACCATAGCCAGTAGAGCCGTCCGTTATAGCGCACAGTTATCCCTCATTATCCAAATAAGTAGGACCAGTTATCCCACATTATAGCCCGAAGTATCGATCTTTGAAGCAATTTTCAGGACTTATTAACTACTGGCAAAATGTGGAGCGATTCGGGGTCGAACCGGGCGTCGGTAAGACTCACCAGGGCGGAGATAAGAATTCTAGATTTACGAGGAAAGCAGGCTCAGACCGTGACTTACTTACTGTAATCGACGGTTAGCCACCGCTCCGGGCGTATACGAACCAGGATTTCGCTTGCATTTGGATCACGATTAACACGATCTATATATCCGGTAACCCATTGGTCGCCGCCCTCTGCACCTAAATAGCGCCGGGCCAGGGGCCGCAGTTCGCGCTCAAGATCAACCGGTTCCATGCCAATGACCGGACCTTCGATGCTCACGTAACGATATGGTGATGTTTCGATTTGAACACAGAAGCTTACGCGGCCCGCGAGTTTCAAAAGCTGTGCTTTGCGAGACACCTTGCCCGTGGAAATTCGTACCTCACCCGCCTCGTAACTGTACCAGACTGGAACGGTAAGCGGGCCACGCCCTTCCTCTGGAATGCTCAGGACGCCTACGTGTAATTCCGACAAGAATGCTTCACGCTCTTCTTTGGTCATGGCTGCCATTCGTTTATTGCTCCTCAGTCCGTTCGTCTAATTCTACACGGCAGATGAATGTTGTTTGACGGCGGTTCGAGCGGCAAAGTAGCCGCACATCCCATGAACGCCACCGCCGGGAGGCGTAGACGACGAGCAGATATAGATATTTTTCGCGGGCGTCGAATAAGGCCACAGGCGAATCGCGGGCCGGGTGAATAGCTGCCGCCAGTCTTGAACGCCGCCGTTAATATCGCCGCCGATGTAATTGGCGTTGTACTGCTCCAACATGGGCGCGGACAATGTGTGTTTCGCCAGAATCAAGTCTTTGAAGCCCGGCGCAAAGCGTTCAATCTGATTCTCGATCCGTTCAGTCATATCAACGGTAGACCCCTGCGGAACGTGACAGTAAGCCCAGGCGGTGTGTTTCCCTTCGGGGGCGCGGCTGGGGTCAAAGAGGCTTTGCTGCGCCAGCAGGACAAACGGGCGTTCAGCAATTTTGCCTGTGACTGCATCGTGCTCGGAAGCGGCGATCTCGTCGAAAGTACCGCCCAGGTGAACCGTCCCGGCGCGGGTACACTCAGTCGCCTTCCACGGGATCGGCCCATCGAGCGCAAAATCAACCTTGAAGACTCCGGGGCCGTACCGATAACGTTCCAATTGGCGGCGGTAGCCTGCTGGCAGTCGATCTCCTGCAATGCCAAGCAACTGCCGAGGGGTGACATCGAACAGCAGAGCGCGGGCCGGAGATAGCTCGTCAATTGAGCTAACGGGCGCGTCGGTAACAATCTCGCCGCCGAGGGACCGGAAGTAGGCCGCTAACGCATCACTGATGGTTTGCGATCCGCCGCGTGGAATAGGCCAGCCAACGGCATGGGCAGCGGCTCCCAGGACCAATCCGAATGAGGCGCTGATCGGTGCATCAAGCCGCAAAAAGGAATGTGCAGCGATGCCCGCAAACATGCCACGTGCTTGCGGACCAGCAAATGTGCTTTGAGCCAGCCCTCGCGCTGAACGAAGCGCTTTGAGGCCAAATCCAGCCAGCAGGACAGGGTGTCGTGGAATGCGCAGCGGCGCGAGCAAATCAACGATAAGCCTATCCCAGTTTGTCGCCAACGGCTCCATCAGCCGTTGATAAGCCGCTGCATCTGGCCCAAGCGTTTCGCCAGTCGCCGGGATAGACCGATGAAGCAAGGCGGCTGAGCCATCATCAAACGGATGGGCCAGCGGCACAGGCTGTATCCAGTCAACGCCGTAATCGGTCAGTGGAACACTTCGCAGAAATGGGGACGCCAACCCCAACGGGTGAATCGCTGAGCAGATGTCGTGGACAAAGCCCGGCAGCGTCAATGCTGCCGAACGTACACCGCCGCCAACGGTAGACTTTGCCTCGCGGACCTGTACTGACCAGCCAGCGCGCGCCAGTACAATCGCAGCAGCGAGACCATTTGGTCCGGCCCCCACGACAATTGCATCGTGCATCACCAGCTAAAGCCCTTTGTCAATTCGAGAATACCGCCGCCATACTGCCCCACGTTGAAGCCTTCGATATTGGTTTTGACGCTAACCAGACTCGTATTGATCTGGTCGTATTGCCACGCCGGGGAGAACTTCGGTTTGTAGGTAAGCGCCGCGCGGAACCCCTTGCGAATCGTTAGCTCGAAGAAGGTGTCAGCTTTCGTCGCCCGGTAGGAAATCGTGTCAGGTTCATCTCGAATATAGTCTAACGCGAAATAATCATCATTCAGCCGCAGCGTTTTCTTTTGCCCTACTGCGCTGAATACCTTGATATAGGTTCCATCCTCGAAATAGAAATGCAGCCAATTCCACGGGATCAACGGACCACGGACGATCACGTTGTTGACGTTCAAATAGGCGTTTTTGTGAGACGCATTGAGGTTGTACCACGCATAAATATCCAAAAAGTTCGCCCAATACGAATCGCTGAGCATACGGTCAAACGCGAACTGCTTTGTCTCGAAATTCAAATAGGTTTTGTTGTCCTGCACCCCGAACTGAAAATCGTCCGCGCACAATGTATCGCGCTCGATCTTGACAATTTTCTCCTGGATGTCGACGCGTTGTTCGGAAAAATCGACACAGACCGACGTGTAAACATCGGGTTTGGGAGCAAATAGGGAACCATTGAGCAGCACTTCGGCGTTCGAGCGGGCGAGAATGTAGGAGTAATTTCGCCTTGTGTCCAGGTCGACTACATTGAAATACCAGTAGTGCATGGCGTAGGGAGCCAGCTTCCACTGCCGGACGAGGCCGCTCTTCATCTGGTTGATATGGGTAAAATGCTGTTTACGTGAGCTAATAGTTGTGCTGATAGGCCACATTGTTGCCACCTTGTGCAAGTTATGTCATTGAGTTGCGATTTGTAGAGAGATATTCGGAAAAGTGTGTTTAGAGAATTGCTTTTGCCCGCTCCAGTTCTGGGGAAGCGCTGAGTCGCTCGAACAGTTCAATGGCCGCTGTCAGGTGCTGTTTACGAGCAGGATCGGTTTTTTCCAGATGACGACCTATCTCGTAGTGGATAAGCGCCTGTCCATGCACAATTTTCATGCGCGTGGCGGTTTCAAGTGCTTTATTCCAGGATTTCAACGCACGTTCCTGTTGTCCGCTGAACCAATCGAGCTGCCCAGAGTAAAGCATATCATGGGGTTTGGCAATTGGGAAAATTCGGGCAAATTTGTGGAGGGCCGTACACGCCTGTCGTGCCTGATCCAATAGTTGGCTGCGTTCGGCCTCGGTTTGTGCCAATTCACAAAACTCCACGTACGTTTGTGCCAGATCACGATAGCCGGAGAACCGATATACGACTGTGACCTGGGAGTCGATAGCTGATTGGAGCGCTTTTGCCGCAATCAGCTTGGCACGGTCTATATCGCCCTGTATGAGGTAGGTCAGCGCGGTTGGGCCGTAAATATTCAGCGCATCGGTGTTCTTGACCTCATTTTCGAGCGCATCTTCAAAGATAGCCGTTGCCTCTTCGCAGTAGGCAGCGCCCTCATCGATTCTGCCCAGGCGCAGCAAATTTTCAGCAGCACCTGTCAGGACTAACATGTAAATTTGAAGGTCTTCACGCCGCTTTGAATTGTCACGCACGCGATTGAAGCTGTCGAGACTGGTCGTGAAATTGCCAATGTAGTGATTCGTATTGCCGAACAGCCCTAAACTTTCGTCGCTGCGGCGCTGGTAGCCCAGGGACGCAAAGGCTTCGGCAGATGCTTTGAATTGCTGCGCCGAGTCATCCCAATTGCCAATTCCCAGGTTGTACAATCCGAGATTCTGCGTTACGCGCGCCGTCGCGTATGGATCGTTCGCCGTGTGCATCATGTTGAGCGCCCGGCGACGATAAGCGCGCGCCAATGGGTGCAGCGCTACGATGCCGCACACTGGCGCGAGGCCAGAATATCCGATTGCCAGTTCAGGGGATGGTCCGGCGATCTCTGCTTCATTGGTAAGCGACACTGAACCATGCAGCGTTCCCAACGTGTTGTCGCTCGAATAAGAAATGATGGCAACCTGATCATGAATTCGAGCCATTTCGAGCAACTTCTCACGTTGCGCGTGTGCTCGTCCCACAAATAGCGGTGGAGCCATGCGATGCAGCAGTTGATGTCCGACCTGTCGGAGCAGGTCCATATTGAGTTTCGCCGGAGTAGCGGGCAGAGGATGTCCCAGCAGCCGCAGCGCTTCGCCCAGATGGATCAGTGATTCGTTCAGCGACCCAAGACCGTTGTAGGCTTCACCAAGTTGGCGCTCCCAGCGGGCACGTGCCATACGCTCCTGTTCCGACTTGAGATCAGGATGCAATTGCGCATCGAGAACTAGCGCACGGGTCAAAAACTTGACAGCTTCTTTATTCGCACCGCTGCGCAAACTCTGTTCACCCGCCAGAAGTGCATAACGGCATTCTTTGGCAGCGTCGCCCACAACACTCCAGTGATAGGCTAGCACCGAAGCAAGTTCTGCCGCCTCCGGATGAGCCGTCTCCAGTCCAACCGCGATCTGCCTATGCAGGTCGCGGCGCTGGTCGGGTGTTAGTTTGGTAAGCAGTCCGTCGCGCAGCTTGTCATGGGCAAACTGCCAGCGCCCATTTTCCAGATCGAGCACCGCCACCGCCGCGCATTCATCCAACCACTGATCGATATCCGTTTTGGGTGACGCACATTGGAGCACATCCAAATCCAACTGTCGTCCGGCGACAGCCGCCAGTTGCAGGAGCGCACGCGCGTTCTCCGGGACACGATTCAGGCGACGCTCGACGATTCTGCTGACGCCACCCGCTAACACATGTTCAGGCAGCGCCATTTTGCCAACGTTGTCGAGTTCACCCGCTTCCTCGGCTAGCACACGCACCACCTCGACCAGAAAGAAGACATTCCCTTCAGTTTCACGCACCAGGAAATCGACCACATCCTGGTCGCGGCCCGCGCTGCCGAGCATGGATTCGCTCAGTTCGGCAATGCTGGCAGGCGGAAGCCTGTGCAGTTTGAGTATCTGTGTCCCGCGCACGAGGTTGGGCAGGTCCGGGCGTTCGTCGTCGCGATAGGTTCCGATGAGCAGTAATGGTACGTTTCGCACATTGCGCACCAGCCGGGCTAGCACATTCAGACTTTCGGTTGCCCAGTGAATATCTTCGAGGATGGCGACAATCGGCTGCGTTTGTCGCTGGAAGATACTGTCGATTACGCCAAGCAGCCGATCCTGCGAAGCCTGAGCATCGAGTTCGGGCGCGTCAGCTACATCGCGCCCTAACAGCGTTCCAATATCGGGGATCAGCAGCTTGAGGACGCTGGCTTCAAACGGCGTCAGATCCGTCACCAGGGCCAGCCAGCGCAGCGGTTCGCGCCACAACTGGTAGGGCACGCCCGCTTCGCTCACTTCCTGACCACGCAAGACCAATGCGCCGCGTACCAGCGCCGACGCACGGAGTTCATCCAGCAAACGCGATTTGCCGACGCCACTTTCGCCACCGACGAGCCATGCACTGCCAACGCCCTGACTTGCCTGTAACAGCGCTTCGACAAGCTGCGATAGTTCGGTTTGGCGTCCAACAAAGTGCGCGGCCTGCAAGAAGCTCTCGCGGATGGCGGCACTTTCCGGCGGGACTGGCATATTGGCGGCTTCACAGAAAGCTACGATGACATCATGTGCATTGTTGAACCGAGTAATGGGATCTTTATCCAGCAAGCGGCCCAACACAGGCACGAATTCGGGTGCAATGCCTTCGCGAGTCAAATCGGGCCGCGCGTTTTGAGTGTCAATGATCAGCCGGGTGATGTTGGTCACATCGAAGGGATGACCACCTGTAAACATCTCATAGATCATGACGCCTACCGCGTATAAGTCGGAGGCAGGACTCGGCGGCGTACCTGCCAGCATTTCAGGGGCAAGATATGCCAGTGTGCCGATAGTGGTATCGTCAGGCCGTATGGTGGCACGTTCGCGGACAATTGCCAGCCCGAAATCCAGCACTTTGACCTGCCCGCCAGACACAACCACATTCGCGGGTTTCATATCCCGGTGCAGCACGCCGCGCCGGTGCAGATAGGCCAGGGCTTGTAGCATCTGCACGAGTAAATTGATCTGCACGTCAAGGCTTTTGCCTTCCGTCGCGGTCAGAAATGGTTTACTGTTTTCAAGTAAATTCATCGTGAAATATGGCTGGCGCTCGGCATCAAAGCCATAGTCCAGCACGCTAATAATGTTCGGATGGCGCAGCGAGGCCAGCGTTTCAAATTCCTGGGCAAGCGATAGGCGCAAATCAGTACTGTCACTCGGATGCGACGAGAACAGTAGATCGCCTTCACCGCCGAGCACACGTTTGAGCGCAACTGGCTGCCCGGTCAGGCGATCTACCGCGCGATAGACAACGCCCATCCCGCCTTGCCCGATCATATTCTGGAGCAGATATCGGCGACCAATAAGCTGCGCTTCCGCGTATGCAACCATATACCCCTCGTATGCCACGTGTTCAACTTGCTGCTACAGAAAGCCAGCAAGTATAGGTTTCATCAGATGTTTACTCAATATACAATTTCATTACAGTATGATTTGGTGCTGAATTCACCTAGTATATAAACGAAATCGTACACCGAAAATCAAACGAGCGCAGATCTCACAAGAATTGGCCCTTTGTGAACTTTAAAAAATCTTATATAATACAGGAAGATGAAAAGTGGTGGAATTCACCTCTTGACATCAATTCCGAACCTATGTTAGACTGTCAACCGACTGGAGAAGTGGCTATGTCGTCTGATGGCAAAGCGCAGAAGCGCAGCATCGATCCCGACGCAGTGTATAGTCGAGAAGAAGCTGCCGAGGCGCTTGGTATCAGTCTAAGTACCTTGAAGAAACTGATAAACGCGGGTTATCTCCGCGTGAGTCAACCGGCGGGAATTCGACGTATTTTCATTAAAGGCGAGAGTATCCTCGCGATGTTAGACGAAACGATGATAGAGAGGCGGGCCTAACGATGTTGCAAGAGGGATGGCACATGATACAGAAATCGCATAGCGCGATTCTGTTTGCACGTAGCAATAACGTCAATTGCTACGGCGATGTTGCTGCCTTTGCCGCATCCTATCGGTCAGGCCTCACCGTGCAGCCACTCACGAGTGGGATGTTGGTCAGCAGAATTCGCGGAGAAGGTAAGCCCACACTGCCGTTAGCAGGCATTCGGTCCCAGGTCTCGGTCAAGTACCGGGAAAAGGGTAAGGCGAAAAGGTGTTAAAACCTGAGTAGCTCTTCACACGACCCATCATCAAGGGACGTGGGACCGAAAAACAAACGGTTCCACGTCCTTTTTGTTTCTAGTGCGATGCCTTAAGAGGTAAAAAGAAGATGATGACCCAAAAGCAAAAGACCGATATCCGTATCCTTCAGGCACTGTTCACCGACATCCGCTTCGAATCGATCTTCAATGCGGTGGATCGGCTGCACGACGCCGCCTCCAGCGGGAAGATCGCCGAAGTCACCAACCTGAGCACGGAAGAGGTAATCGGCTGGCTGCGCGACATCGCCTACACGGTGAATGAGACCATTCGCGAGCTGGAAGTCCCCGCCGCTTCCGCAGGAAGCGCGGCTCCCCTGTTTAACTGGGAAGACGTGATCGAGACGACCGAAGACTGGTCGCTACAGAATTAGCAAAGGAGGGCCGGGGCCATGCCAAAACTGGCAGAGGCATTAGTCGAACGTAAGGGATTGCAGGATCGGTTTGCCGGGCAGTACGGGCGCGGTCAACCTGATGGAGGCCATCGCGGAGCGCGACCGCCTGAGTCAGGAGCGCAAGCTGTTGGAGACGCTGGGGAGTTCCGCCCGCATCGAGCCAAATCGTGGTTATGGCGTCACCCGCAACGAAATTAAGTGGAGGGCCACCGTGGATGTAGCGGAGATACAGAAAGAAATCGACTCTGTATCACAAAGTTATCGGCAGTTAGATACACGCATTCAAGAAGCAAACTGGCTTACGGACCTCATTCAGAACTGACTTAATGCCCCAACGGGCGCGAGTGGTTCTGAAAGAGGCCAAAAGCCAAATCGGAACCAACTCGCGCCCGTCAGTATTCCTCTCTCATCCTAGACACTGACGGTCGCCACTCGACCGAACAGTAACCAAATGAACAGCAAGGCTAAACGGGTCGGGACGTAATTGTATTGGACAGGCGCTGCGCACGGATAAACCAGTGTGTATTGTAATGTTAAGCGCCCGCCTGTCATAAAGCTGCTCTTTAACAAGGTGAATACAATGGCCCTCACCAGGAATTTCCCGCAGTATTCGGAGCCAGCACCCGGCGATAAATCACCGGGCTGAAGAACATCAAGCCTGCTCAAGCAGGCTAGTCAGTCTGAGTCACCTTCAGGTGGCTTCGTGGATTTCAGCCTGCTGGCTTTAGCCACGGGCGTAAGGTGAGGGCAAATAGTCGGTAGCTGCCTGCGTAGTTGGGTGGGACCACAAGCGCTCGTAAAAGAGCACTTCGGCTGTTAACCGAACGGGGAAACCCACAATTATCGCGTAACGAGTATCGAGTACATGCGTAATGGGTCGGGGGGTAAAGGGCATCACCACCGGTCCAGCAACGAAATAGGCAGTGAGGGTGGGCGCGGGGGATTATTTTGTGATTGGCGGTCAGGCATCGCGGCACGCGCAGGGCCACGGTCTTGACCGTAAATCTATTCACAGTGTTCCGCCGGGTGTTAGGTGCGGCTTACAGGGGTGTTGGCAGCTCCCGGCGGAGCACATTTTTATAGTCCATGTATGAATACTACATAGGGTCGTATATCAAATACGGGCTGCGATTTGACTCCGTTGCGTTGCGTGCTGACAATGAGATATCAATATATGCAAGTCTAAGGCTGATTTTCTCACGCGAGGGTATATGATACTAAAGAAACTTGAAATAGAAGGATATGGACCATTTTCATCCCTCGCTACAATAGAGATTGATGAACAAGTCACCATATTGACAGGAAAGAATGACGTTGGAAAAACTTCCATCCTCAATCTTATTCGGTCAATGTGCCAAAATCAGAGAGCAGCGCAAACTGATCTGAATCTCGATCACCTCGGCGATGCGAATGTAAGCTGGGATCAATACGCTGGAACAAAATGCACCGCAACTTTTCTAATTACCAAGAGCGACGAGGCTTACTATAAATCCGATACTAAAACATTAGATGATGAAGTTGATGTTGTCTTTTTCCCCGCACGTCAAGAAGCTAATGTTGTTGCTTATCGCAGGGAAGGTATCCCCTTAGAAACTCCGGAACGATGGAGATTTCGCTTCCCTACACCTTTTTGGTTGCCATTGACAAATGAGATCGGTTCAATCATTTCTCCGCAAACAACAAATCCAGCTGAACAGAAACTCCTTCAGATTGCTTTCGGCGAGAACGGTATCGCAAATAATGCAGCTCTACCACCTGCGATGTTTGGGAGGGTAATTAAAAGAGCATCCGATAGGCTCAATGCAGCACTTGAGCAGATCATGCCTTCCGTATTAGGCATGAAAATCGTTGTTGAAGTAGATTCCAAAAGCGCAACGGATATCATTGTAGGTTTCCAAGATGAGTATGGCGGTGATGCTCCCTTAGCAATGAGGGGTGCAGGTGTTCGCAAATTGCTTACCTTAATTATGAATCTTTCTGAAATAGAATCACATTCAGAACATGGTCTTATCCTGTATGACGAGCCAGAAAACTCGTTACATGCCGATGCACAGCACGTGCTACGAGCTATGTTGGAGAAATTGGCAGCCAAAGAAAATCTACAGGTTATCTACACAACTCATTCACCATCAATGATTAATTCTTATCATCACACTGGGTTAAGACTTCTGAAGCGGGCGAGGGTGAACGATAGACCACATCAATTATCGAACTCATTGAGACTTATCACAGCAGCGAATTTCGCATATTGATGAGGGCAAACGCCAGGAAATGGCTACCCATGAAGTAGATTTTCTTGAGATCAAAG
>WNFI01341502.1_pt1 | contig 10795 bp, 10 predicted proteins | sample 5400471 | NCBI WGS metagenome assembly WNFI01 (sample SAMN13153348, study PRJNA577476) | soil metagenome | isolation source: 100 cm saprolite on Douglas fir-dominated hillslope | place: USA:California | collected 2013-09-17 | reverse complement strand
CGGGATGTTCCCTGACCTGCCGGTGGGCATCGCCGACCCGGTCGAGCGGCTGGAGAACATCCGCCAGCAGATGGATGGCCTCAAGGAGTCGAAGATGGCGGTCGGCGGCGACAGCCTGATCCAGATGGGGGGCTTCGCGCCGCCAATGCTGCTGGCGATGGGAACACGCCTGGCCGGCCGCGTGCCGCAGCACACCATCAACACCGTGACGACCAACGTGCCGGGCCCGCAGTTCCCGCTGTACATGCTGGGGCACCAGATGATCGAGGCCTACCCGTTTGTGCCGATCTTTGGAAGCGTGCGGATCAGCATCGCGATCTTCAGCTACCTGGGCGGGCTCAACTTTGGGGTGACTGCCGACTACGATTCGGCGCCCGATATTGAGGTGCTGTGCGATGGGATCGAGGCTGGGGTGCAGGAATATTTGGCGATAGCTGCGGGGGTGGCGGGCAAGAATGGGATGGCTACAAACGGGATTTCGAAAAGCGTCCCGAGGAAACGAATATCCCGTCCACGGAGGCAACCTGCGAGACATTGATAGTCGATCCCTGCCAGCTGACCTCGTGAGCGCCGTGACTTACGATGCCGGACCGCCAGACAATTCTGTCTCGGGTCGCGCGCTCGATTGGCTCTTTGCACAACTCCATAGACGCTCGGAAAAGGCACAGATGCGATTCACGTATCTCATCACCGCAGCCGGACTCTATCTCGGTTGGAAGCTTGCCACCTTGGGCGGCGTGCTTTCGCTCTGGGGCTTAGTTATTCTCATCGCGACATCTGTTGCGCTGACGCTCCTGGCAATGATGATCGCCGCTTCTCTGGTCCTGAAGAGCCCACGCTGGAGGCTCCTCGAGTTGCAGCGGGACTTGGCAGATTTGATCCGGATGTCCGGGCTGCAGTTCGAACAATTTGTCGCCGAGCTACTCGAAGCGCGCGGTTTTTCCGTCGAGCGTCGGGGCGGTCGACGCCCGGATGGGGGAATCGACATGATTGCATTGAAAAATGGCCGTTCTTACATTGTGCAATGCAAGCAATGGCGCCAGTACATCGGGCGACCGCTTCTGCAACAACTGTATGGTGTCGTTGTCAGTAACGGAGCTGACGGCGGATTGTTCGTTACGACAGGTCTGTACTCGGAGCCAGGTCGCGAGTTCCTAGACGGTCTTCGGAGTCCGAAGCTGAGGCTTATCGACGGGAACGAGTTGTGGGGCGCAGTGCAGGAGATGCGGGCCGAATCTGCCTTAGAGGGTTAGCGTCCAGTCGAAGGGTGGACGGACGGTGTCCACAATGAGCAAGGCAGATATAGCGCAACTCAGGCACCGAGGTCGGCCCAACTTACAACGACCGGAGATCCAGCCGCACGAGCTCCAATCCGTTGAGCGGCCAAGCCGAGAACTCTCGCCATCTTTGGCATCGAGTCAGGTGGCCCGACGACTTGATGATCGAGACTCAGGCACAAATACGGACCGCGAGGAATGGGATAGTTCGTCTCAGACATCTGCTCCTTAGACCAAAGCTCCGGGGGGCCAGAGATGCGCCAGACCTCCGGGTCCGACAACCGGTCCCCGTATAAAACAAGGAACCTAGCTGAGGTCTCGGGTCCGTCCATGCCAACTGAACCGCGCCTGTCCCCGAGGCGCAAGTTGTAGCGCGCCTGGGCACGAATCCACTCGAGGTGGTCCTGGCTCTTCACGTAGCCGAGTAGGACCGGCGTATCGGCTGGCGGGCTGTCGACTTCGGGTGCCCAGCCCGAGCGGCCCGGGATTACTGTCTCGCGGAACGACCGGTTCTGCCAGTAACGGTTGCGCCGATCCTGACTGGGGACCGACGCGAAATGGTCGAAAAGGTCGGCTAGAAAATCCCTCAACGGGCGCGAACCATCGGCTTCGCCATCCTCGCCAGGCCTAAGCAAGAACGCGCCAAGTCCAGGAAGGATCTCGTGGTACTCCGAGTAAGCCTTCGTTTGCGCCTCCCGGCCCGGGAGACCGGGATACAGCACATATGATCCCGTCGTTCGCCGGATAGCATCTCGATAGGCATGCATTTTCAGGAGATCCGCACGCTTCGCGGTCGCCTTCTCCGACGATCGATCGGTAGATTCGTCGGCATTGTCGTCGCCGAATAGCTCCACCAAACGGTCGGCTCGATACTTTGCGTCGAAGTGGACCCAAACGACATCCGCCACCCCGGCAATCGCATCGACGGCCTCCAGTTTGATTGAGCAGTCTGGCTTCATCGGCTTGGTCCACGACTGGTCCGGGCCGGCGATAGTAAAGCTCCGGTTGTAGCTGAGACTGACTTTGATCCTCCGACCAAGCCGCTCGGCAATTCCGCTGACGACCGTTTCACGGCCGGCTCGGAGGACCAGGTCCACCTCCTCTTCCGTCTCGCGCAACAGCGGCCGGAGGTCTAGATCTGTGCAGAGACTCTTGATTGCCTCGAGGACTTGAATGAAGCACCAGAACTCGTATAGCGTCGCGACATCGCGCTGCCCGGCACCGTAGACATCCTCGCCGCCAGACCAACAGAGCTGAGCCGCGGCCTCGGACTGCCAGTACGCCTCGGCTAGTTCTCGATAACCCTCGCGCCGCTGCAGCACCTGGTTCGAGCTGGGTAGCTGATCCAGCGAGCTGACCTCACGAAACAGCGGAGCGCTGCGAATTTCCTCGAGATCTCGAATTGTCTCTTCGGTTTCCCGAAGCCCGCGGTCCCGGGCGGGCTTGTCCTGCTGACCACGGATGCTGTCCTGAATGCGGACCACGGTTCCGATCCATTGCTCGAGCGCGAACTTGACGAATCGGTTGGGTGGGGTGTCGAAAGTAGATGCGCCTGTGACGACGCGGATATCGCGCGGCAGAGTGTCCAGGTTGCTCACAGGGGATACCGGCCAGGGGACTCGTTGGCCAGGGCGAGTCAACTGCGCGAGACCCTCGTAAAGACGTGCCGCTCCGCGCCCAGGGGTGCGGACCTCCGGCTCCTCTTCCCATGAGTGGTGGGGATGGCTGATGATCTCCTGGGTAGCGGCAACAAACCGGGAGTCCGTCAACAGCGACTTCAAGAAGCAGAACCTTTCGTAGGCGGTTTGGGCGTCAGCGACTTCGTCTGCTTTGTACCGACCAGCAGCGACTGCGAACTGTTCCAGCGCCAGAGAGGATGCGACTTCCGAGATGTCACGGAGCATCCAGCGATAGTCAGTTAGGTAGCCCAGTTTTCGCGACCGGACCTCGAAACGGATGGTTCCCAGTTCCTGAAGGTCTCCCCAAAGCCGCATAGACACGATGCCGGTCCGCGAGCCGGGTCGCAAACGGCCACTAGTCTGTGGCGATGGGTCGGGATATAAGAGCTCCGGTCGATCCGACTTGACAGTCTCGAATGTTCCATCCAGTTCGAGGCGGTAGTAGTACTCGGCGTCTTCGAGGAGCTGGATGCGCTCCCCTGCATCGGGGAGCTCGGTTTCGCCCCCGAGGTCTAGGAGCGTTTCGGCGCCGTCCGCAGTCGGAGAAACCGTCGCGAGGTGGAGCCAACCAGGAGAACCGCCAGCGCTGTCCTCAATAGGAATGGCAACGGACAAGACAGACGGCAAGCTAGTCCGTGAAGGACACGAATTGGTTGACCCGAGCGATACCGATCATCCGAACAAGCTTCGCGAAGGACGCGGGCAATACTGCCGTCTTATCCTCGGGCGGATTGAGCGGGTCAAGGTCGTCACCTTCACCTAGGGCAAAGCAATACCGCGCTAATACAACCAACGTCGGTTCAATCCGTTTCTTTGAACCATGAAGCCTCGGCAGGATCTTCTGAAGCACTTGAACGTCCAGTGCCTGCCGCCAATCTGTCTTTCCCATGGCATTGAAGATCGCGGCAAATCGCAGAGCCTCGTAGTACGTACGATGGCCGAACTCCCATCCCGAGGCACTGAGCCGGCGGTGAATCTCCTTGAGGTGGTCGGCAAACGGTTCGGAGTCCGCGTTCGCATTTACTTCTTGCCATTCGTCGTCTGTCGCGACGGCCATGATTGTCGACAAGATTTCCGGTCCGGCTGGCTCCATCACCTTCGGCCGAGCAAGGCTGGCCAAGTCCTCAGTCGCCACCCGAAATTCAAGAGTGTTGGCTCGGTCGAGTACCTTTGGCGAGAACATGTAGGTCGTTTCATCGACGTTCACCGTGCCCACCACGAATAAGTTACGTGGGATGGCGATGCGTTCCTCATCACGGTTCTGCCGCCAGTGGCCCTCTTCGAGAGCTAGATTCGGCACCTGGGGTTCACGCGACTCCGAGCCGGACAGGAAGTCTGCGAAGTAGCGTTCAACGTGAGCCAGGTTCATTTCGTCGAGGATGAGCACATAAGGCTCTTGTGGATTCCGGGCGGCGCGGAGAATGAACTCCAGTGGCTCGGGCACGCTCCAAGCCTGCCGTCCCTCGTTGTCCGGCGGTTGAAGGATATCTGGGTAGCCAAAGAGAGCTTCAGGACCCGTCCAATCGGGGCGTACGGCCACAACGAGTCGGCGTTCAGAGCCGAGCCACTCCCCGAACTTCAAAGCAATTTGCGTCTTTCCTGAGCCACTGAGGCCAGTCAAGATGACGAACGGCTTCGTCAGGAGGCTTGCTAAAAAGGGGACGACGGTCACATCGTGCCGTGAACCGAAACGCACTCCGGCACGGTCCAACCCTTCAGAGAACTGCTTCTGCAGTGTGGCTAAACCAACTGTAGAAGTCGGCACTTCAACTCGTACGTCGTCATAGGCAGTCAACACCTCCTCAAGGTCTTGAAGTAGAAGTTGATCCGAGGGCACAGTACCGCGCTCATAGAGGACGTGGGCCGCTGTCGAAGCTTCATACGCGCTACCGAGTGAGCGCTCTGTACGTAGATCAATCCGATCGTCGAGCCTGAACCGCTTGACGTTTCCAGCTAGCTGAACGCGCATCGATGCGGCTTTATCGCGCAGCCAGGCCCGCCCTTGAGCACCGCCGTATGTCCGCTGCGGGTCGGTTACCCCTTGGTTTAGGGTTAGGTAGACGCCGGACCCATCTTCTCTGAAAAGGTAGACGCAGTACACGCCCCGCTGCGTTGAAGATGTCTCGCGGTCGTCCATCAGCGCAAGCCAGGGCACCGACGCCCAATTGCCTTGACCTGCGGAGTATTTCACGCGAAGGTGAGGGCGGTTCCGGACTGGGGCCGACGCGGCTACTAGGTCAGTCAAGGCCTTGAAAGCCGCGTGAATGGGATGTGCCCCCGAGAATGGAACAGTCCGCGCAGCCCCATATCCCTGCAGGATTTCTTCGAGGATCGCTCGGATCTCGCCTGGCGGCGTCGGCGCCTCCGCCTGCTCATCCCCTAGGGCGGCGAGGACAAGTGGATTCGTCTGGTTGCTTAGTGCACCTGTGGATACGGGCACATCCGGGGCGCTGGCAAGTGCAAACGTCCGAAGCTCGTCAGTCGACGAGAGCCGCCAGTCGGACACTCGAACGAACAGGCGGCAATCGTTCTTGCTGTAGTACCCCGGCAAAAGGCCTCCGTCGACCTGGTCCGGATCGTCGGCGACTTCCAGCAAGTCGGCTCGCCAGACCGCCCCACCTCCGTAGAAGAAGGAACTTGTCGGCACCGCTTCGGCTAACTGCCGGCGCATCCGGTCGATCTTGTTCTGCGAAAGCGGGGTCCTGTCACGGTTCCCGAAAATCCCCCACCACACAGAACCTCTCTCATCAGCAATGCGCTTGTGCTGCTCTATGGTGTCGCCAGCGTGTTGGCGGGACCATTTGAGTAGTAAGTGGATCGGGGCCGTCGAGCGCGAGCTGCCGTGCTCAGGTAGAGGAATCACCGAGAACCCGCGCCCGACCAAGTATGCGTTCGCTTGCGGCCCACCAGAGAAATTTGTCGCACCGGTGGCGCGCCGAATAATCTCTTTCACAGGGTAAAGCTTGTCGTCAAGAGCCAATGCCCACCGGTAGTTCGGGTCTTCGGTCCACGAACCCCACTCACGGCGATGGCGCTGTTCATTGTCAAATAGCGCCGCAGCCTCCCGAATGCGTTCTGCCGAGACATCCGGAATGCCGGTTACATCATTGCCTGTTTCTGGCATCGCCTCCTCGTCTATGCGGATCTCCTTGAGATGGGCCGGTCCTGCCAAATCTTGATCCTGACACCGGTCCACCGCAAGAGGCGTTTAGACTAAACCTCGACAAACTGGAAGGAGACCGAGGTGGACCTAGGCGAGCTCTATGTGAGGCGCCTCATTATCCATGAGGTTCCGAAACCAGCTGATGGCCCCGTGGGCCTCAGCGAGATCGAGAGCCCTTTGAAGGACGAAATCGGTCTCTACTTCCGCGAGCGGCTAGTCGAAAGTTTTGTTTTTGACCGTACGACTATTCTGTTCGATCCGGCATCCGACTCACCGGTCCCCGCAGAGGTTCTGACACTCCTCACTGAGGCTGAGCCCGATCTTCTCGGACGATCTCAAGCGTTAGCCAAGCACCTGCATGACCGCCAAACTGGTGCGACAAGCGGAGGGCTGCTGATGGTTGCTTTGTTGGAGGTGTCAGGCAGCCGCGGTGTCGGGATACTGAAACTCGAGAAGGAGGAGGGCGCCCACGCTCTTCTCAAGACCGTGGGAGGAAAGCACACCATAGACGTCGAACTTATCAAGGATCTCTTCCTAACCAAAAAGACCCGCGTCTTTAAGGCAGCGATCTTTGTTTCCGCCATCAGTCAAAAGGCCCCTACCAAGCCGTCTACTGAGACAGCCATTGCCGATGAGGCGCTAGGCCCGGATGTCGATTCAAAAACGGGGGAGGCTGGAATTTCTCCAGCAACAGGAATGGAGGCTGTCGTGGCCGACCGGCAGGTGGAACGAACACCGAGCGCCGAGGTGGCCCAATTCTTCATGAAATTCCTCGGTTGCAAGATCGCCTCTGACCCCAAAACACAGACAACCTCGATGGTCGAAGAATCCCTCGCCTATATCAACGAAATCCCGGACCCTACCAAGAAGAGTCGGTACCTAACTGGTCTAGTGGCTGACGTCGCGAAACCGGCTGAGACAATAAATGTCTCGACATTCGCTGAGGATAACCTTGACGAGGATGACCGCGACAGCTTCGTTCAGCACCTAGCGAACAAAGGCGTACCCACCACGAGTTTCCAGAAAGACATCACCTCTGTAAAGTCATTTCTCGAAAAGATTACGTACAAATTTGAGTCCGGCATTAACGTGATTGTCCCAACCGCGGCCGAAGGTGACGTTGCAGTCGGGGGAGCGAACGATCACACGGTCCTAACGGTCACAGGCAAACTCAAGAAGGTGCGCTGAAATCCCCGGCCCGCTCGAGGATCTCAGGAAAGCCTACGAGACCGAGCGACCGGGCTACGAGCGACTCGCCGCGAGTGTCGCGCGCCGGGTCGACCGGGTCTGCACTAGGTTGCGGGTCGAGCATGAGACCACCTACCGCTCGAAGACAGTGCCGAGTCTTGTCAAGAAGGCCATCAGGAAGCGCCTGACGCAGCTCGAGCAGATAACCGACAGAGCGGGGGTGCGAGTCGTACTCCGGTACCGAAGGGATCTCGAGTTGGTGCGAGAGTCAGTACGTGTGGGTTTCGATGTCGTGGAGGAAGTCGACAAGCTCACGGCATTGGAGGACGATCGATTGGGTTACCTCGGCGTACATATGATCGTAAGGCAAGGGGGCGTCGATGGGAGGCGGGCTGCCGACCTAGACGGACTAGACTGTGAGATTCAACTTCAAACCAGCGCTGAGAGCATATGGGCCCAAGCTTCACACGAGCTCCTATACAAGGTGCCGATCGACCAACCGATGGCGGTACGCCGGCGTATCAATCGCCTGGTCGCACTTGTTGAGCTTTTCGACGGAGAGCTCGACGAGACAAGTGGAGCCATTATGAAGTCCACCCAGTTTAGGGAGGGACGAATGATTGCCACATTGGAGGCCGAATTCCTTGGGTTAGTGGGGGCCGACTACGATCCGAAATTGACCCAGGTGATCGTAAGTGGCTTGGCTGCGTTGTATTCAGCCGACGAAATAGACCACTTTGACCGATTGATGCACGACTTCGTCGACCTCAACGCCAAAAAGATCCGTCGGTTGTATTCGAAATACCAAGACGCCGGCAGAAACCCGATCCTTTTCCAGCCCGAGTCATTGATGCTCTTTGAGCGCCTGGAGACCAAGCCGTCTCGACTCAGGGGGCAATGGAACCGAATTCTCCCTGAAGAACTTCTTGATCAGGTGGTCAGCCTCTGGGGCGTCAGGACTTAGAAGGATCTCGCCGGTCGGCATTACCCTGCCCGTGCGGTCGCAACGGGGCCAGCAACCCGTCGGCTACACGCTTGACCATGTCTCGGAATACCTCATCTCGGTACCCGACGACAAAAGCCACCGCCAGATAGAAGTACGTGACAGGAGCCGTTCCCGCGCCCTGTGACGCGACGTACAAGCCTGCTCGGAGCATCAAGTATGCAGCGAGCGCCACAACCGCCCCCGTGAATGGTCGGGCGATGTGCCGGAGCTGGTAATCAGGATCCCAGTCAGCCTTATGCTTTGTCACCCCGGTGAAGCTGATCATGACCCCGCCCAGGGCGCCGTACCATAGGATGGCGAGCGGGACGCCCCCGATGAGGTCAGGAAGCCAGTCGCGAAGCCAGGTCCATCTGAGATGCACCACGGCAAGGGCGAGAAGTGCTAATCCATAGATTAATTCGAGCCAGAAAACTCGACCGCGAGATGACATTCTCGGGTGATTATGCCCCCCTTGCCATGTACCTCGGCCAGTACCTGCCTCCAGCCCTCGGTCGGCGGCAATCAGCGCAAGGGCGGTCATCTACGAAGTGCATTTATCAAATCCTGTGCCTGAATCGCGCCGTACGGAACCAACACCGGCTTCGGGGCGGGCGGGCCCATCTCCGAACGTACCGAACTAAGCACTTCAGCCAGGCCGGAGTCGCTGGTGACAAACCGGGAGCATCCCAAAGCGGCCGTGAGGTGCATCGCATCAACAAGGTTGCCAGTGCCGCGCAGGCTCCTTTGCAACTGATAGAACCTCGCCAGGCCGTGCATCGCCGTGGCCGGAGCGTCCGCACTCGAAAAGGTTGTGTTGAGCCAGAACTCACACCACTCCGCAGCAGTCAACCCGGGTCGAATGTCGCCCAGGTAGTTGACCTGTTCGACACGCCGCCCATTACTAACGTCATGTAGCCGCTCAGCGGCGAGAAGCCGCCATTGGAGCTCGCTGTCTGGCATCGAGTCTGGCAAACGAACGCCGGACGGTATGCGATCCATGAGAGCTTCGCGGAAGGATTGACCTTGGATTGCGTCCAAGCTCTCTTTCTGCCATCGCCTCAGGTCTTCGGCGCTATCTCGCACCAATGGAGCGATGTTTTCATTCCAGAGTCGCTGTTGCTCAATGTTCTCAGCCAGCCCGGTCAGTGCCCGTGTCCGGCGATTGCGATAGTCGGCGATCAGAGCCTTGCGAGAGTTTCCGGTGATCCAATCAGGCTTGAATCGGCGGAGCAGTCGGTATGACTCAGTGGCCATTTCCTCTCCAGGGACGCCGTCTGTCCACTCGTCCCTCAGGCTGCAAATGCACCTGATTTGCCCGAGACGGTGGTCGGCGTCCGGTATCGCAATTGCCTCTCCGATCACAGGGTCGCCGACGATAACTCGGTAGCGGTCCTTCCGCAGCGCTGCCCTAACGGGCTTCCAGGAGCCGTCCTCAAGCTGACGATAGATGTTGACGTCGAAGTAGACTCGGCGGTCATCTTTTGCAGGGCCCTTCCTCACCTTCTCCATGAATCGATTAAGGCGCGGGAGACGCCATCGCATTACCGGTTCGAGAGACCAGGATCAGAAAGTGGGACCTCAGTCACCCACATAAGCCCGTTCCGTCTGGACCACACAGGTATGGGGCGGCATGCTCAACAACCTCGCCCGCGCCCACCCACGTGGAACTCTCATCCGTCCGGGCCTCCACCAGCTCAGGCAGAATCGCTGGCGCTACTTGTGGCCTCGCGCGCCCCGCCGGGGGAAAGCAGTTCCAAGCGAAGTCTTGTAGAGACAAAGCACGTCCTCCAACTCGCGAGGTCTGAGCCGGCGAAGCTCGACGGGAAGCTCCTCTATCTCAATCCTCGCACGCGTCCCCTGGAAACCCAACGCGCGAGCCCCAATGCGGGTACCCCGGTGTAGGTAGATGCCGGTCGGCTCGTATCCAAGCCTGGCACCAATCCGCAACGACACGTCATAGACAGTGAGCTCCCCGATCCCAGGGATGGGTCCGATAACTGCGTCCACCAAATTGTGGAGCTCGTCGAATGAGCGGCAGGCTGAAACGGAGCCGATCTTGCGAAGGAGCCGCTGCTCACCCGCTGCCAGAACCTCAGTTGGGATGCGGTATTGGTGTGGATGGCGCTTGCCGTTGGGAAGAAGGCAGCGAGATGCCGCCGTGGTCGCCTCTACGTCGCTCTTGAGCGCCTTGAAGTAGTCGAGTTCCCGCTGAGCGCTATGCCGGTAGTCGCGAATGTAGGCGCCGACGATTTGCCTCATGGTCTTGGGGTGTCGCCGGCTATACGGCATTCGTCTCCACCCTACTCGTATTTAGTGCGACCGACTTGATTGAAGCGTCGGAAGCCAACTATCTAGACTGGCGCCTTCTCCGCCTCCCCAACATAGGCACTAGCCTGCATCCGGAACAGCTTCGTATACCGGCCATCCAATCGGATCAGCTCCTCATGCGTCCCCGCCTCAACCAGCTCGCCGTGCTCTAAGAACAGGATCCGATCCGCCCGCC
>WNFI01588620.1_pt1 | contig 10796 bp, 14 predicted proteins | sample 5400471 | NCBI WGS metagenome assembly WNFI01 (sample SAMN13153348, study PRJNA577476) | soil metagenome | isolation source: 100 cm saprolite on Douglas fir-dominated hillslope | place: USA:California | collected 2013-09-17 | reverse complement strand
GCCGCTGATCCTGCAGCCGGGGCCAGCGGCGCTGACCGACGGCCTGGATGCGATCGTCGCGGCCTTATGGCCGCAGTGACGATTTCCTCGTTACTCCGCGGCAAACGAGACGGTGGATCGGTCGTATTCTCCCGATCCCATTCTCCCTTCCGCAAAGATCTTGTGATCTGCGATCCAGTCGAACGATTGCTCAAACACTTCCTTCGAATAGGTCTCGAATACGATCCGCTCACCCGGACCCCAGCGACGCGTATCCATGGCGGCATGGAAACGATCCGGGAATTCGTTCTTGTAGTAATGCGTGTAAATTTCCGGCCGCAGATCAATATCGCGCTGCGCGCTGCGCAAGGCGCGAAAATATCGCCGGACGTCTTCCGGATCGACCGTGCCCTTGATCATGGCCGCGATCATGAAGGTGGTATCGATCACCTTGCGAAAACCCAATTGCTCGGCCAGATAATACGGCCCGTTGAAAAGCGCCGCTGCCGGGCTCTTGCCCTCGATCAGAAGCTCCATGCGGTGAAACAGCATGCCGTCTTCGAACGTCAGGTTGATGTCGCCCGGAGCCACGTACTGCTCCAGCGCCTGTATCGTCGAGTAATGGCTTCCCGACTGAAATCCGACGGAGATAGGTATGCCCGCAAGATCGCTTGGAGTGCGCACCGGGGAATCCGCCGGCACGAAGATCCCCGAGGGCGCGACCGAATAGACGTCGGCATAGAGCTTGGCGTGACCGTTGGAAGCGGCCACGTTCACCGTCCAGTGGCAGGCACAGCTCACATTGGCTTCGCGCCCTTTCTCAATGCTCTGGAAGGCGCCCTGATTGGCCTTGTTGTGATGCTGCCCTTCGGTGGAGCGGATCAATTCGCGAAATTCATAGTCGAGGCCTTCGGCGCGAAAATAGCCCTTCTCCTCGGCGACCCACTCCTGCAGGCGAAAATGCGGCTCGATGATGAATTTGCTCACGGCGAATCTCCCTTAAAACGCACCCTTGAAGGTTTCTATTTGACACGAGCGTAGCCGATGCGCGTCAATGCCGCCATCTCCGCATGGGAATAGATGATATGGCCGAAAATGCATCATCCGAGCTGAACGTGAGAGAACTGCGGATCCTGAACGCCTTGCTGCACGAGCGCAGCATCACGCGGACCGCGCAGCTGCTGGCGACCACGCAACCCGGTATCAGCAAGGTGCTCCGGCATCTCCGGGCGCAATTTGCCGATCCGCTGTTCGTCCGCAACGGACACGCGATGCAGCCGACGGCCAAGGCGCTCGACATTGCCGATCAGTTGCGCACGCTTCTTGCGGCTGCCGACGGTTTGCGCGCCTCGGTAACGGCCTTCGATCCCGTTCAGTCGGACCGCACGTTCAGCCTGTTGCTGACCGATGTCGGAATGATCCGTTTCCTTCCGCCGCTGATAGCCCACGTCGCTGCGATCGCACCGCGGGTCAAAATCCGGGCGACGCCGCTGGACTCCCGCCAGTTCGAGCTCAGGCTGGAAGCGGGCGAGGCAGATCTGGCGCTTGGCGCGTTTCCGAAAGCGGCTCGCCACCTGCGGCGTCAGCGCTTGTTTTTCGACGGTTATGTGACTGTCATGCGCAATGGCCATCCCCGAATGTCGACCTTGCGGTCCCGCGCCGGCTTCCTCGCCGAGCGGCATATCCTTGTCACGGCATCAGAGACCGGTCATGCCGCGCACGGCACCGCGCAGCGCGTGCTGGCGTCGCAAATATCGCCAGCGAATATCATGCTGCAGGTCCCAAGCTTCATCGCCGGCGCCATTGTCGCAGCCGAAACCGACGGCCTCACGACCTTGCCGGCGAATCTGGCGAAGCGCCTCGCCGGCCCGCTCGGGCTGACCGCTTTCGACACGCCGATTGCCTTGCCGCGCATCGAAATCACGCAGTATTGGCATGAAAGGTATCATCGCGATGCCGCGCACCGCTGGTTCAGGGCTGTAACGTTCGATCTATTCGGTTCGACGGCGCCCAAGCGCCGCCGATGAACCGATGCCGCCAAACGATCGACCTAGATCGCCTCGACCCCGCACCATTCCGCGATGAACAGCGCCGTCGCCTTGGTCGATTTGCGCAGCGAGTCGAGATCGACATATTCATTAAAGCCGTGCATCGCCGCTCCGCTGGCGCCGAAGCACAGGCTCGGGATGTTGTGGTTCAGTCCATAGAACCGCGTGTCGGTCAGCGCGGTGAAAACGAGGTCCTGCACCTCGCCGCCATAGACCGCCGTAAAAGCCTTGCCGAAGGCAGCTTCGGGCGCTGCAGAATCTGTCAGCTCATAGCCCTCCGACAGAAATCCGGACCACTCCACCTCGGGCGGATTGTTCGAGAGGAAACGATGATCGCGCGCGGCTGTCGAAACGCAGGCCAGGATTTCGTTCTGGCAATCGGCGACCGACCAGCCCGGCAAAACGGCAATGCGACAATCGACATCGCACCAGGCCGGCACGCTGGAGGCCCAGTCTCCGCCCTTGATGATGCCGGGATTGAAATTGATCGGATGCGTCAGCGCCTTGAAATGGCGATCGGCCTTGGCGCGCTCGTTCCATTCGGTTTCGAGCTTTTGCAGCGCGTGGATCAAATGATAGGCGGCCATGATAGCGTTGGCGCCGGAGCCGGCCTCGAACACATGCACGGGAAAGCCGCGCACTTTGAGGCGAAACCAGATCACACCGACCTGCGAACGCACCATATGGCCGCTGGTCGGCTCGGGAATGAAGCAGGCATCGGCGCGGTAGCCGCGCTGCAAGGTCGAGAGCGCGCCGACGCCGGTGCTCTCTTCCTCGATCACGGATTGAAAGTGGATCCGCGCGGTCGGTTTCAGGCCGGCCGCCTTGATCGCATCCAGCGCATACAGCGCGCCGATGGTGCCGGACTTCATGTCGCAGGCGCCGCGGCCATACATCTTGCCGTCCTTGACGACTGGCGAAAACGGCGGCGTCTCCCACATATCAAGCGGTCCTGTCGGCACCACGTCGCAGTGTCGACGTCGATATGCCAGTCGTCGACCTCATAGCCGCGCGCGCGCAGCAGATCGGCGATCATGTCCTGGCAGGGCCCCTCGGCGCCGCGGGTCGAAGGTATCGCAACAAAATCCCGTGTGGTTGCAAGCTGCGCATCGAAGCCGGCATCGACGGCGTCGAGGATTTTTTGTTGCGTATCGGCAGTCATGCGGCAGCTCCACTTGTGAGTTTCTTGGTTTTGAGAGCCGGCACCCTAGCCGATCTCAGCCGCCGGGGTATTCCACAAAATAGGCATCGCGCAATGCTTCTTCGAGCAGACGGCCTTCCGAATAACCACGCAGCGATTCCGGCCGCCCGACGCCGCTAAGAAGCCGCGGGCAAGGTTCCGGCGCGCCGAGCACCGTGCGTACCGGGATACGCTCGGCATAGACAGGCAATTCGTAATCCTCGTCATCGTCGGCGACGCCCTTTGAGCGAATCTTGGCGGAGGCCTGCTCAATTTCCATCGCGATCACAGCCGTCGCCTTGATCTCCTGTTTCGTGCTTTGCCGCAGGCTTGCGGTACGATCGGGAAAGAAGCGGTCGACCATGGCGACCAATGCGCGCTCCTTCTCCTCGGGATCGGTGACGAGGTAGGCGGTGCCGAACGCCATCACGGCGCGGTAGTCCGCCGAATGATTGAATCCGCACCTTGCCAGCACCAGACTGTCGAGGTGCGCGACGGTAAGACACACCCTCTCGCCCCTGGTCTGGTTCTCCAGCATGCGGCTCGCACTGCTGCCGTGCCAGTACAGCTTCTCCGCCTCCCGCCAGAAGAACGTCGGCGTGCAATACGGCTGACCGTCGATCACGTAGGAAACGTGGCACAGCATCGAAGCGTCCAGCAGACCATGAACCGTCGCGCGGTCGTAGGAGCCACGCTCGTGGAGGCGCTTCACCCGATTTCGGGGCGACAGTGGGTAGGAATTTTCGACCTTGCCTTCGGTCACGGCAGCTCCTGACGAGTCAGTTAAGTGATCGAGAGAGTTGTAGCGGCCAATTTGGTCTGCGATAGTGCCAATTCCATGCGAAAAATTCCGACCAATTCCAAGACCAATTCCAAGCCGACGCCCCGCAAGGCCGAGCTGCCGCTCGACCTGTCCGGCCCGCACGTGACCCCGAGCGCCTCCTCGCAGCATCGGCTCTATCAGGCGCTCTGCCACGCCATCGTCGGCGGAATCGTAAAGCCCGGCGAACCGCTGCCGCCTTCCCGCACGCTCGCAAAGCAGACGGGTTTCCGTCGCAACGCCGTCACGTCAGCCTACGAGCGGCTGATCGCCGACGGCTTTGCCGAGGCTACCGTCGGCTCGGGTACCTTCGTCGCCTCCCGCATCCCTGCGCGCGCGAACGCTGCACGGAAGACAAAAATCGTCATTGAGCCGCCACAGCAAGGCATGTTCGCGCTCGGCTGCACCCACATCGATGACCGGGCCGTGCAGCGTTTCAGATCCTTTGCCGGGCGGCGGCTGCGCGCCTTCGGGACCGAGCATCTTCACTACGGCGATCCCAGGGGCAGCCGCGAACTTCGCGCCGCGATCGCCGATCATCTGCTGTCGGCACGCGGGCTGCGCTGCGATCCCGACCAGATCATGCTGGCGACCGGAACGCAGCATTTGTTGCGGATCGTGCTGAGCGCCATTCTCAAGCCCGGCGATCAAATCTGGTGCGAGGATCCCGGTTATCCTGCCGCGCGAAAAGCGATCGAGCATTGCGGTCACCACCCTGTCTCCGTGCCGGTTGACGTATCAGGCCTGCGCGTGGCCAAAGGCCGGACCCTCGCGCCTTCCGCGCGCGCGGCCTATGTAACGCCGTCGCATCAATTTCCGCTTGGCGTGCAGATGTCGATGACGCGGCGGCTGGAATTGCTCGATTGGGCCAAGGACGCCGATGCGTTCGTGTTCGAGGACGATTACGACAGCGAGTTCAGATATGACGGCGCGCCGTTGCTGTCGCTGGCCGGCATCGATCACCTCCGGCGCGTGATCTACATGGGCACGTTTGCGAAGACGCTGTTTCCGGGATTGCGCATCGGTTACTGCGCGCTGCCTGAGGCGCTGATCGGACCGGTGACGACAGCCCGCGCCGCGCTCGACCGCTTTCCCGGCACGCTGCTGGAAGGTGCGGTGGCTGATATGCTGAACTCCGGCGCGTTCGCCGCAAACCTGCGCAAGGTGCGCGGGCTATACCGCGAAGCCCGCGACGTGCTGGCATTGACGCTGTCGGCGGCGTCGGACGGAAAGCTGTCGGCCTATTTTCGCGCGCGTCCGCTCCCGGGGTTCGTGCTTGGATTTTCCGGCCACCCAATTCCGCAGTTGATCGCGTCGGCTGAAAAGCTGGCGAAGGCATCGCTGGCCGCGCTGCGCGCAAACCGCAAGCCGGGCAGCGGCGGAACCGGCATCGGCAAGACATCGAAGCCCACATCCTCGCCGTCGCGATCGGCAGGCTGAAATTGGCGCGCTATGAGAATCGCCACCGCATGAATAAGCTTGATGCCTGGAATATGCGTCACCACGGAGATACCCGATGCCCGGCAATCGCAACGTTCTGTATCTGATCATCGGCGTGCTGGTCGTTGCTGTCGGCGCACTCAGCTACAATCTTTATCAGGCCAAGAAGGAACCCGAGGGCCTGCAGATCAATGTCGGCCCCAACGGGCTGAAGATACAGAACAAGTGAAGGAGGCCAATTTGGCGATCACGAAGGCCTCACGTGTCGGACTTCTTGCGCTGGTCGGAAGCTTCGCCCTATCCGGGCTTGCAGCACCTGCGGTCGCAGACCAGGTCGCGCGCGAGCAGGACATCGTCAATCTGCGATTGGGTCAGCGCATTCTTGTCGACGACGGATCCTGCCCTGCGGGGCAGATCAAGGAAGTTTCAGGGTCGCAGATGACCGCGAATGGCGTTGCCCGCGTCCGCAAATGCATTGCGCGGCTCGGAGCGAAACGATAGCCGATCGCCGCTTCAACGCGCGTTCGTCTTTCCGGAAATGATACTGAATATCTGAATTGCGAAATACGTCCGGGCCCGCGCGAATTAGTTCGAAGGCTCGAACATGCACTGCAGCGTCGGCTTGGCGATCTTGGTGAAGGTCGCGCCGATCTCGGATTGCTTCGACGGCGGCACCCAATCGGTCTCGATCGTCGGCACCCCGGTTTCGCTGATGCCGCGCAGCAAGGCTTCGCGCAGGTCGGGATCATCGACGGTGGCGGCGGCATAGTCGTGCAGGCAGCCGCAAACGGATTCGGGATGCGCCCAGCGTCCCACCATGTGCGGCGCGCACAGGCGTACGAACTCGCCACGGGGATCCGGGACCTTGAACAGCGACCGGAATTGAATCGTCTGGGGTTGAGGAAGTTGTGAAACTTGCGCCTGCGCCGAACCGCCCAGAACGAATGAAGCCAGGATGGCGGCGGTACAGATACGAACCAACATACAAAACCCTTATCGGCAATTTTTTTGGACGGGCTGCGCTTAGTTGGCGGCAACAACGATCGATTGCGGAGCCTGGATGGTAACCGGCGAACCGTTATAGGAGAAGGTTCCGATGCCGGGCAGAGAATTATCCGAAGAGCCCGCCAGCGAGGGACCGGCCAGGACAAACGCGAAGGCGAGGATGAAGCTGATGGTCCGCATCTGACTGTCTCCGGTTTTGGTGCCGGCGGTCTCCGCCGTTTCGTTGGCAGTCTGATAACCAACCGCTGTTTCCGGATATCTGCGACAAAAGCGGAAAATGGTTTCGTCGCGCAGCCGAATTGTTTCGTCGACCTCTCGCGACGAAACAATGGCGAGAAAAACTCAATGATTTCAGTTGAGCGACGCCTGAAGGCGGCGGGTCTAATGGCGGAAAATGTCGATCAATGACACTGCAAATCCTCGTCCTTTAATTCTGACAGCCTGCGTCACGGGCCGATTGCGGCCATCACGGCAGGCGCCGGCGTCACAATGGGTGAGCCGCAATAGGTGAACGTCCCTACCCCCGGCATGTCGCGATCGGCATTGCCGGCCAGCGACGGGCCGGTCAGAACGAAAACCAGGGCGATCACATAGCTGAGCGCGCGCATCTGAATTCTCCAATAGTCATTTGGATATCAGACGCCCGCAGCGGCCTGCGGGTTCGACGCGAGCCTGCAAGTTTTTAACCTTTGTCTGCTGAATAAGCTGCACTGCAGCAAGGCCGGTGGTGAACCAAAGCATCGTTCCAGCCGACTCAGTCGAACACCCTGCAACCTTTCTCAAGGGTTGCGCGTTGTCGCCATCCCAGTCCAATGAAGGATAACAGTCGTGGGCAATGACAACATCAACGTTGGCAATGGAACCGCGACCCGCAAACCCGCCCAGCAGATGGCCGGTGCGATGTCGCAGCAAGGCGCCAATGTCCTCGGCGACAATCAATGCACCCAACAGAAGCTGGTGCGGCTGGTGGGGTGCCGTGATCCCAAGGCCCAATTCAACAAGGTCCAATCCGACAAGGCTCGCCTCAACAGGGCCAGCCTCGGGCCGAAGACGCGGCAATTCGATCAGGGGTAGTTTGGTTCCCGGCCGCGCTACTGAATGAACTCGCCGCATTTCTGAACCGCGCCATCGGCTGCCCCCCAGGGCATGATCGGGACCGAGGACGTTGAATTCTTGGGCGAGCCGTCGATCAGTTTGTCCGAATAAACCATGTAGACCAGCACATTCCGCTTGGCGTCGCAGCCGCGGACGATCTGCATCTTCTTGAAGAACAGCGAGCGGCGCTGGCGGAACATATCGTCGCCCTGCTCCATCTTGCCCTTGAAGTGGACCGGGCCGATCTGTCGGCACGCCAGCGAGATATCCGAGACCTCCTCGGCCACGCCCAGCCAGCCCTTCAAGCCCCCCTTCTCCGGCACCGTGAAATGACAGGCCACGGGCAAGCCTGCCACAGCGTCAGGGCCAACACCGCCAAAGCCAGATTTCTCCACCTTTTGTCACACTTACCAATGGCTTGGGGTGTCATGAATGTCTCCGCTGGGGCCCGCGGCCTATGTAGTGCGGAAAAGCCGCACAGGAAGGTTGGCGTGAGCGGACGACGCGGCCGTTTAACGCATTGTGAGGCTTTTTTGTTACGCTGAGGGCGAAAAACGCCGGGATCACGCAAGGGTTAGAGGCCTTCCGCTGGTGAACGCGTTTAGCGTCTGCGACAACAAATGAATATCTGGACCGGGATTCGAGGATCATGCGCGTGATCGGGCGTCGTATTTCTATTGCGAACATTGCAAACGAGCGGTTTTGGCAGATTGCGATTTTGACGGCGGCCGGCACCATCGGCGCCGCATCGCAGGCAGATGCCGCGCTCTATTACTGGCAGGACTCGGACCCCAGCTACTATCGGCCCGATCCGATGGCTCAGCCTCGGCGTCAAAAAGTACGCCGGCATCAGGCCAACAAGAAGGAAGAGGTCGCGGAAAAGGAAACCGGCGCCAAGCCGCAAGGACCGCTGATTATTTCGGTCTCGATCGAAAAGCAGAAGGTGCGGATCTACGACTCCAACGGATTCTTTGCGGAAAGCCCGGTCTCCACCGGCATGGCCGGTCATTCGACTCCGATGGGTGTCTTCAGCATCATTCAGAAGCACAAGTTCCACCATTCCAACATTTATAGCGGCGCACCGATGCCGTACATGCAGCGGATCACCTGGTCGGGTGTCGCGATGCATGCCGGCGTGCTGCCGGGATATCCGGCGTCGCATGGTTGCATCCGCATGCCGATGGCGTTTGCCATGAAGATGTGGAATTGGACCAAGATGGGCGCGCGGGTCATCGTCACGCCCGGCGAGATGACGCCCGCGAATTTTTCGCATCCCTTGCTGGTGGCGCAGAAAGTCGTGCCGCAGCCCGAGATCGCCGACGAACCGAAGACGGACGTGCCCGCGGTGAAGACCGACAAGGGAGCGGACGCCGGCGCTGCGATCAAGTCGGCTGATGCAGAGGCGAACCTGGAGCTGAGATCGACCGTCGGCCACGCGCCGTCGATGCCGTTGCGCGAGCAAACCCACACCGCCGATGCCAGCGCCGCCATGCCGTCGACCAACGTCGCGGTCACGATGTCGGATGCCGCGAATTCCGCCGGAAATGCGCCGGCGGCGCCGAGCGAGCCTGCTGCCGCCACAGCCGATGCATCGAGCACGGAAGCAAAATCTGAAACGCCGAAATCGGAAGCTGAATCGGCACCGGCCACGAGCGCGGAAGCCACCTCGTCCGACAACAAACCGATGGACGCGGCAGCGTCCGAAGCCAAATCACCGGAAGCTGCTGCGGCCGAAGTCAAATCGGCCGAGGACGTCAAAAAAATCGACGAAGTGCAGGCTCCCGCGCAAGCCGTTAGCGACGCCAAGACTGAAGAAAAACCCGTCGAGGCGAAGGTCGAAGTCAAGTCGGACGACGTCAAGATCGAGGCTCCCAAAGCTGAGGTCACCAAAGCCGAGACGGCCAGGGTCGACACATCGAAGGCCGACGAACCCAAAACTGTCGAGAAGCCTGCGGAGCCCATCAAGGCGGTCGCAGATGCCCCCGCCCCAGCCCCCGCGGACCTGAAAAAAGACACGGCGCGCTTGCCCGGTGTCGAGAAGGCCGTTGCCGCGAAATCCGAACCGCCGAAACGTAGCGGTCCGATCGCGGTGTTCATCAGCCGCAAGGATGCAAAACTCTATGTGCGGCAGGAATTCAAGCCGCTGTTCGACGCGCCCGTGACGATCGCACCGAGCGACCGTCCCCTGGGCACGCATGTGTTCACGGCGGAAGCCGACAAGAACGATCCCAATGCGCTGCGCTGGTCGGTGGTCACGCTTCCGGCACCGCGCAACACCGCCCGGAACGATGATGACGACCGCCCTGCCCGGCGGCGCAAGATGGCAGGCGGGGCCCCCGCCGAGACGAAACCGCTGCCGCTGCCGGACAGCCCGGCCGAGGCGCTGGATCGCATCACCATCCCGGCCGATGCAATGGCGCGCATCACGGAAGCGCTGACGACCGGCGGCTCGATCGTGGTGTCCGATCAGGGCATCAACCAGGGCGAAACCGGCGAAGGCACCGATTTCATCGTTTCGCTGCGCTAAGCGATCAATCCAGCCATAACGGCTTGTTGAGCAGCGGCCGAACGCTCGCTGCTCTATATCCATCTCGCACGAATTCGCTGTGGTGGAGGCCGGCCATGATGAACCGCAGGACGCTGATGACGGCGGCGCTGAGTGCCATCGCAGGCGCGACCGCGGCCCGGAACGCTGCGGCAGCACAGGCCGGCATGAGCCGGATCACCGCTTACGCGTTTTCGTTTCCGGGACTTGAAGGCGGCGATATCAGGCTGGCAGAATTTGCCGGTCACCCGCTGCTGATCGTCAATACCGCCTCGCTGTGCGGTTTCACGCCGCAATATGCCGGCCTGCAGGAATTGTGGACCGAGTTTCACGGCCGCGGCCTGACAATTATCGGCGTTCCCTCCAACGATTTCGGCGGCCAGGAACCGGGCGGCGCAACCGAAATCGCCGAGACCGCGCAGCACCAATATGGCGTGGCCTTTCCGATCGCGGCGAAGGCCGTCGTCAAGGGACCGGATGCGCATCCGTTCTACAAATGGGCGGCGGAGGCACGGCCAAAGGATGTTCCGCGCTGGAACTTCCACAAATACCTGATCGGCCGTGACGGCTATATCGCCGACGTCTTCCCCGAATCGGTAGAACCACGGGATACAAGGGTGAAAACCGCCATTGCGCGGGCGCTGGCCGATTCCTGAATTAACCGGTTCGGCGACAAATCGACCA
>WNFI01008583.1_pt1 | contig 10797 bp, 6 predicted proteins | sample 5400471 | NCBI WGS metagenome assembly WNFI01 (sample SAMN13153348, study PRJNA577476) | soil metagenome | isolation source: 100 cm saprolite on Douglas fir-dominated hillslope | place: USA:California | collected 2013-09-17 | reverse complement strand
GCAAGCAGCCGCCGGGTATCTAGCGCGTGCCATCCAGAACGGCGCTGCGGCTCCAGAAGATTTCCTGCTGCTGGCCGAGCTTTATGGACGTGAAAATCGGCATGCGGAGGCTATCAAAGCTCTGGAAAACGGATTGGAGATCAATCCCTATTTCCGGGAGCTATACGAAGCTGCCGCTTCTCATCAGTTAGCGCTAGGGCATACCGCGGACGCGCTCAAAACTATCCGCAAAGGGCTGGATTTGTTTCCAGATGACAGGACGCTTCGCATGATCGAGAACGCAGTACCGAGATGACTCGCGCCCAAAGGCCCACCGCCGGCACGTTGAACCTTTGCTGGTAAACTGAGTCCCGGGAAATGAAGAGAGTATTCCTGAGCGGTCTGGTTATGCTCTGCGCAGTACTGCCGGCGGCCGAAGAGAGCACGATCCGCTTCGAAGATATCGCCCAAAAAACGGGGATCCTCTTCACATCCGACAGCTCTCCCACGCCGAATAAGAACCAACCTGAAACCATGGTCGGCGGCGTCGCGCTATTCGACTACGACAACGATGGCTATCTCGATGTCTACTTCGTGAATGGCGCGGCCATCCCCTCTCTGAAGAAGGAGTCGCCCAGATACTGGAACCGCCTCTATCACAACAACCGTGACGGCACTTTCACCGACGTCACTGAGAAGGCCGGCGTAATGGGAGAGGGCTATGGGATGGGCGTGGCCATCGGCGACTACGACAATGACGGCTGGCCGGATATTTTTCTCGCCAATGTGACTAAAAACCAGCTCTTTCACAACAATCACGACGGCACCTTTACCGACGTCACCGACAAGGCACACCTGTCCGGCGGCGTGCTGGACGGCAAGAAGATGTGGTCGATCGGGGCCGGCTGGTTCGATTTCAACAACGACGGCCATCTGGATCTCTTCGTCTCCAACTACTGCAAGTGGGAAGTGAACAAGGACCCCGTCTGCGGGCCGCCCGGCATGCGCGCCTACTGCCATCCCAAGAACTACCAGGCACTCCCTAATACGCTCTATCGCAACAATAGCGACGGAACGTTCACGGACGTGTCGGCCCAAATGGGCGTCAGCAAGTCTTATGGAAAAGGGATGGGCATCGTGTTCGCGGATTACGATCACGACGGGTTCATGGATGTGTTCGTCGCCAACGATAACGCCCCCAACCAACTCTTTCACAACCTGGGCGGCAAAAGCTTCGAGGAAGTTGCGCTCCAGGCCGGAGTCGCCTATCCGGAGTCCGGCGCCTTCATCTCGGGCATGGGAGCCGATTTCAAAGACATCGACAACGACGGTTACGAGGACCTGTGGCACACGGCCATCGAAGGTGAATCGTTTCCGCTTTTCAAAAACTCGGGCAAGGGCGATTTTACCGAGATCACGGACTTTAGCGGCCTGGGCCGCGCCACACGCCAGATGTCGGGTTGGTCAAACGCTATTGCCGATTTCGATAACGACGGCTGGAAAGACCTGCTAGTCGCCCGCGGCAACGTACACGACAACATCGCCAAAATGTCTGTCCGGAAGTACGAGGAGCCGAACACGGTCTTCCGCAACTTGGGCAACGGCAAATTTCAGGATGTAAGCGTGGACGCCGGCCCGGATTTCCAGAGAGCCGCACCGCACCGCGGCCTTGCGCTCGGCGACCTGGATAATGACGGCCGCATCGATGCCGTCGTTACCGTCCTCAACGGCTCAGTGAAATACTTCCACAATATTTCCCGAAACAACAACCGCTGGATTCTCTTGAAACTGACAGGCGTCAAGAGTAATCGCATGGGCCTGGGGGCGCGCGTGCGCATCACCACCGATGACGGCAGGCAGCAGTACAATCACGCCACGACCAGCACCGGTTATGCCTGCTCGAGCGATCCACGCGTGCATTTCGGCCTGGGCAGCTCGAAAATAATCAGGGAGATCGACATCATCTGGCCCAGCGGCATCCATCAAACCCTGCGCAGTGTTGCCGTCGACCAGATCCTCGCAATTACGGAAAAGGCGGGCGAGACGGCCTCGCGCTAACAGGGCGCGTCATTCTACTGGCGGATCACTCCTGGTGCGGTGCTCGTTTCCGCCCCTCTTCCAAACGCTTTTCCGCTTCTTGCTGGACGCGGCGGGCGGCGTCACGCTCGCGATCGCCATCATCCTTTCGCTTGAGCCGGTAATAGACGGTGGCCAGCGCGGCATGGGCCTCGGCGAAGTCCGGATGGTCGCGGATCAGCTCCTCCAATTCCTCGCGGGCCTTCTCTGTGCGGCCTTGCACTGAATGAATGGAAGCCCGCTGATATAGCGCGCCCGCGTCGGCCGGACGTACCCGCAACGCGGCTTCAGTGTGGACCAGCGCCTCATCGAGCTTGCCCTCCACCCGGAGCCGCATCGCCGTTTCGATGTTGGCGGCGAAATCGTTCGGGTTCGCTTTCAGTTCCGCGTTAAATTGTTCGGCCGCCGCGTCCGGCTTGCCGATCTCTCTGAGCACCTTGCCGTACAGGGAGTGTACGCCCGGCAAATTCGGATTCAACTCGACGGCCCGCGCCAGGCGTCCAGCGGCAGCCACCATATTCTGGCGCAGGTACTCGCTTTGGCCCAGCAGGTACGCCGATTCGGCCGATTCGCCGTCACGCAGGATGCGATCAAGCAGCACCTGCGCCTCCGCCGTTCGATTCTCCCGCAGCAGCGCCATGCCTAGCATATAAACGACCGCGTGATCGTCGGGGTACTCCTCCTGAAGAGGTGTGAGCAGCTCCGCCGCTTTCCGCGGCTGGCCGGTTTCAAGCAGGCAGTCGGCCAGCAGAAGCGCCGGCTTCAACTCGAGTGGCTGAAGCTTGTGAAGCAATTCTAAATCCTGCACGGCTTCGGGAAGCCGACCGAGCTTGTAATATGCCAGCGCCAGGTTCATTCTCACACGCGGATTGTTCGGCAGTTTCCGGAGCGCCGCGTTGTATTCCGGAATGGCTTCCGCAAACTTTCCATCCTCGACCAGTGCCGCGCCAAGATTCGAGCGGATCTCGGCGGCGTCAGGATAATTCTTGAGGAATTCGCGGTAGAGCCGGATGGTGGTTGCAATATCGCCGGCGTTGTGAGCCGCGGCGGCGTCGCGCAGAATGTCCGGGGATGCCGCGGCTTGCGCCGGTGGGGCGGGGGTGCCGAGCGACAAGGCAAGCAAGAGAAGCAATACAACCAGCACAGTGTGCTCTTACGGCGATGCGACGGTGTAGTTCACGCTCCCGGTGGCCGATTCGTTGCCTTGAAGCGCGGTGATCCGCAGCTCACAGTTTCCCGGGCGCAGGGCGGCACCGACAATCATGGGGATGGTCCCGGAGCGATCCGGCGGCGGAAGATCGGCCGTCTGCTTCGCGAGCACCTGTCCACCAGAAAGGAATTCGACCTGTATCTTGGGCTTCTCCGCGTTTGCTTTATTGGGGTAAACGACGAAGTAGATAATGGGCTTGGCGGTCGATTTCAGCGCCGGGGCCGCCATTGGAACCATGCGTTTGCCTTGGAAAACGAGCGGATCGGAGGCATCCGGCGGGCCGCTGACGGGCTCGACCTGTTGGACCAGAACGACGCTGCTCATGCCGACACCCTTGTGCGATTCGGGAATACCGAGCGGGAAGACGTTGGCCGCCGACCGGCCTCCTTCCCGGTCCACGATGGCTGTTTCAACCGTGTAGTGGCCCGAAGGCAGACTGACCGGGTGCGTGTAGGTAATGGAGCTGGCCCGCACGGCCGCCAGATTGTCATTGGGGATCTGGTAGGGGGCATCCATGCTGTACCGGTCCACGATCTGCCCGCTCGCGTCCTTCACCAGCGCGAGCAGTGAAACATGAAACCTGTGCGTTTTATGCTCCGCGTCGGGCGTCCCGATCAAACTCGCGCCCGGCAGTTCGAAGGCCAGAACGTTTTGCGAATGCGCGCCGTCATTTTGGAAATTGAAAGCCGCGGAGTTGAAATCGAAGGTGTGGGGCAGCGGCTTGGCGTTCAGCACCGCCAGCGCCGTGGTTTCAAAGGGCGCGAGCGCCGAGGCGCCATTCAGATCCGGCATGGCGAAATACCCGGTACGGCTCTCCACCTGCAAATCGGCGCGCGCCAGCTTCACTTCAATCTTCCTGAGATGCCCGTCGTACTGTTCCGACGAGGGATGATACGCCGCTTCGTAGTGGGCGTCGAAGTCTTCAATCATGCGCTGGAACGGCTTGCGATAGTCGTTGGTATTGGCAATCAGAAAGCCGCCGGTACCCTCGGACAACTCCCGCAGGCTGGCCTGTGTGTCCGATGTGCGTACCGCGCTGTTCACATTGTCGTTCTGCCGACTCTTTTCCCTCATGGCGGCCAGACTGGAATTGGCGGCAGCCTGAGTTCGGCTCACGCCCGCCACCTGTCCTACGGCGTTGTTCCCGGCCTGTATCGTGTCGGTTTGACTCAGGCCTTCGGTGTCGAGAGCATACACGGTGACGCCCAATCGATTGGCATTGTCGAGAATCGCCTGGAATCGCTTGGGGTCTCCCGTGGTCACAAGGCCGGTCGTCACCAGCAGAACCGTCTTGCGGCCTGGCAGTGTACCCAGGTCCTTGATCATCGTAATGATCTTGTCGGTTTCGTGCATGCCAACGATATTGCTGAAATCGCTGCGCTCGCGCACTTGATCTCCCCGCAAGACATTTGCGCCCAGGTCGTTCGAAACGTCCGCGCCTGCGTATGTGGTCTTGCTGATCTCGCCTCCGGTGATCTGGAGGGTCACGTTGGCGGAGCGACCTGCCACCGCCGCGACGATGGTAGCCTGCGTCGGGTTGGCGGTAAGGATTGCTTCTGAAGCCCGCGAGAAATCCATGGGCCGTCCACTGAAAGCGGTCTGCGCTGCCTGGAGGAGTTCCTTGCGGTTATTTGTAAACGGATAGACCGCCGTGAGCCGGTCGTTCAGATTGAAGACTCCGACATATGTTTCCGGCTGCAGATCGTTCTTGATGAACTCCTGTACCGCCTCAATAGCGCGGGTGCGCGCGACCGGGTCCAGGTTATGGAAAACGATGCAAACCACATTGACAGCATGGAGAGAGCGCGGCGATACGGTTCCCTGTCCCTTTTTGGTCTCAATTCCCGCCTCCCGGCGCTGCACTTCGTGGCTCGTTACCGGACGGAAGCTGAGGATCTTCTGGCGCACGCCATCTTCGTAGATCTCGACGTCGTCAGGCTTCAGGTTCTTCAGCTGGCGGCCGCGCTTGTCGCGCACAACCAGGTCGAGAAGCACCTCGGTCGTGGTCACGCGAATCGCCGGTCCGGCGTCGGCGGGAGGCGCGGTCTGAGCCGAGACTGGTCCAGCGAGCAGCGTCGCCAGGCAGATAACGAGCGCAACACCAAGCTTCTGCATGTGTTAAATTCTATCGCTTCTGAGCCGCTTGCGCCGCCTGTTCTGTCGGAATGGCATCCCCGTTGTATTCTCAAATCTATGCGCCGCCGAAACTTATTCCTATGTGTGCCAGCACTGGCACTGGCGGCAGACATCGTCCTGGGCCCGGTCGGTTTCGAGGAGATCGCGGACCGGGCCGGCGTCCAATTCGTAATCAATAACAGCGCGACGCCGCAAAAGCAGCAGCCCGAGGGGCTGATTGCGGGAGTCGCGCTCTTCGATTACGACGGCGACGGCTATCTCGACATCTATTTTGTCAATGGCGCGGGCATGCCTTCGCTGGCTAAGGAAGGCTCGCAGCACAAGAACCGGCTCTTTCACAACAACGGAAATTTGACGTTTACCGACGTTACGGACAAGGCGGGGCTCGGTGGGACCGGCTACGGGATGGGCGCGGCAGTGGGCGATTATGACAACGACGGACGGCCTGACCTTTACGTGGCGAACGTCAATGGAAATCAGTTGTTCCACAACAATGGCGACGGGACATTTACCGACGTGACGAAAAAGGCCGGCGTGGGCGGCGGGGTATTTCAAGGCAAGAAGATGTGGTCAGTCGCCGCCGCATGGGTGGATTACAACAACGACGGTCTCGTGGATTTGTTTGTGTCGAACTACTGCCAGTGGGATCCGACGAGCAGTCCGGTGTGCCAGACCAATGGCGAGCGATTGTATTGCAGCCCGCGCCACTATAATCCGCTGCCCCACACGCTCTATCGAAACAATGGCGACGGCACGTTTACCGACGTCTCGGCCGAGACCGGCATCGCGGCGCATCCAGGGCGCGGCATGGGCGTGGCCATCGCCGATTACGACGGCGACGGCTACCCCGACATTTTCGTCGCCAACGACGATGCTCCGTTTCAACTGTTCCACAACATCGGCGGCAAGCGCTTCGAGGAAGTCGCCTTGAATGCCGGCGTGGCGTTCGCCGAAAACGGCAACGTGGTCTCAGGCATGGGCGTCGATTTTCGCGATGTTTTTAACAAAGGCCTGCCGGCCCTTTGGGTGACGGCCATCGAAAAAGAGACGTTTCCGCTCTTCGTTAATTTAGGGCAGGGGCAGTTCGCGGATAAGACCGCGGCGGCCGGGCTGGCGCTGGATACCTACGAGATGTCCGGCTGGTCCAACGCCATTGTGGACCTGGACAACGACGGCTGGAAAGACCTGTTGGTGGCCCGATCAAATGTACAAGACAACATCGCCAAGTTCGCGCCACGCCCGTATGAGGAGCCAATCTCGGTGTTCCGGAATCTGGGCAACCGGCGGTTTCAGAATGTCACCGTGAGCGCCGGGCCGGCTCTCCAGAAGGCGTCGGCTCATCGTGGACTCGCCGTCGGCGATCTGGATAACGATGGGCGCATGGACTTTGTGGTTAGCTCACTGAACGCGCCAGCCAAAATCTTTCATAACACCACACACAACGGGAATCACTGGGTCCTGTTGAAGCTCAGGGGCACAAAAAGCAATCGGATGGGAATCGGCGCCAAGATCCGAGTGACCACACCCGACGGACTCGTTCAATACAATCACCTCACTACGAGCACCGGTTACGCCTGTTCCAGCGATTCGAGAGTGCACTTCGGGCTCGGCGCTTCGGACACGGCCAAGGAAATCGAGATCCTCTGGCCCAGCGGCATCAGGCAGGTGATGCACGACGTGGCGGCGGACCGCGTGGTCTCAGTTACCGAGCTCTCCGCGTCTGCTTTTCTTCCGGCCCGCCGCAGGGCTTCCGAAAGGAAGTAGTGCACGTTCGCGTTGGAGGGCATCAGACGGACCGCGGTCTGGAATTCGGTGATGGCGGTGTCCAGATTGTCCGCCGTCATATTCGCGCGACCCAACTCCGCGTGGCAAAGCCAGCGATACTTGACGGGAACGATCTTCATGGCTTCCCGCAAGGACTGAATAGCCGGTTCAGCCGTTCCCTGGCGGATATGGATGGAGGCAATGACGAACAGTGACGGCCAGTGCTTCGGCGTGTTGAGCACTTCCTTTTGAAACTCGGCGAGCGCTGCCGTCAGATCGGTTTCCATCAAGTACAGTCCGTATGCATAGTGCACGCCGGGCTCGTTCGGATACTGCGCGAGCAGTTGCTTGTACCCGGCCGCCGCCTCGTTGGGATGCAGGCTGGCGTTGGCCCACGCGGCTTTACCGGTCAACGCCACTACGGCCCGCCTCTCTGTGGAAAGCTGCGCCATATCGTCCGGCAAGGACAACGTGCATAGCCCCATGGTTTCCACTACGGCTGCGGAATTCTCGTTACGCTTGGCGAGCGGTTGCAACTGCGCCAGCGCTTCGTCGAAAGTCGAAGCCCGGATCAGTAGCCGGGCCGCCTTCACGCGCACGGCTGTCTCAAACTCGCGGTTATTGCCAAGCCCAAGCTCCTCGCCTTTGCGCATATCGGCCAGCGCCTGGTCCTGATCGCCAAGTTCGGCCTCATTCAGGCCCAGAAACGCCCATCCTGTTCCTACGCCCGGCGCGAGTTCGACTCCCTTTCGAAAGGCGTCGCTAGCTTCCGCATAGCGGCTCAATTGATAAAGCGCGCCTCTGTTGCCACGGCAAGCAGGCCGAGCGCTAGCGTGACGCCGAGGAGCCGATATTTTGCAACAGCAGACATGTGTTTCCGGGACGCGCGCACACAACATGGACGCCGGCTTGCGGCCTCCCCTCCATACGATAACGCAACTCCGGTATTCTGGAACCGATGTGGCCCGTTGCCCTGCTCCTTCTTGCCGCCGGCGCCGCGACGGCGCAATCTTCGTCTCCGGAACAGCTCTTCCGGGACGCCATCGAGGCCCAGCAAAAGGGCGATGACGCGCTCGCCATCCGCAAGTACCAGGAGCTGCTGGCGCTGCACCCGGAGGTGGTCGAGGCGCGCGCCAACCTCGGCGCGGTGCTTGCCAAGCTGGGCCGCTTCGACGAAGCGATCGAGCAATACCGCGCCGCGCTCGTTAAAAACACGGGGAATTCCGCGCTCCGCCTTAATCTGGCGCTGGCCTATTACAAGAAAGGCGCTCTGCGCGACGCCGCCGAAGAGCTCCACCCCCTGCACCGCGCCGATCCCGCCAACGTGCGCGTGGCCACACTGCTGGGCGATTGCGAGGCCCGCCTCGGGCGCGACGATCGTGTCATCGCCGTCCTCAAGCCGGTTGAAGCGGCCCACCCGGACGATCTTGCGGTGGCGTGGCTGCTCGGATCGGCGCTGATTCGGACCGGCCACCGGCGTGACGGCATGGAACGCGTCGAAAGAGTGGCAAAGCTGGGCAACAGCCCGGAGGCCTACTTGCTGGCCGGGCAGACGGCGCTGAAGATGAATCAGTTCGAGCGGGCGCGCGACTACGGCGATGCGGCACTGCGCCTGAATCCGAGACTGCCCGGCGTGCTGACCCTTCGCGGCACGGTGCTTACCTATCTGGGGGACAATCCTGGCGCGATCGACATACTTCGAAAGGCGATCGAGGCCGATCCCAACGACTTCGAGGCGCAGTTGAGTCTCGGGGCCGTGCTGCACACCGAGCGCGATCTGGATGGCGCAAAGCAGCACCTCGCGCGCGCCCTGCAGCTCAGCCCCGCCTCAAACCTGGCGCGGTACGAGTGGGCGCGTCTCGAGCGGACAGAGGGGCAGGTCGAAGCCGCCCTCAAAGATTTCGAAAAAGTCGTTCACGACGATCCCAGTTGGGCCCAACCGCACGTCGAGCTCGCGGCTCTCTACTTCCGGCTCGATCGCCCGCAAGACGGAGAGAGGGAGAGGGCGATCTTCGACCGCCTCAACGCCGAACAGCAGCAGCGGGAACAAGCGGCGCGGCCCAGAGCCGAGCCTCCCTCACACTAAGCCAGTGGTGGGACTAATTTGCGGAGCCGGCGAGACCCGTCACCGCGCGGGTTCCCGGACGGTCAGTATCTGATCCGCACGCACGTTCTTCAATCTCTGCACGATACCGCTGGGCCACCGGATCTCGAGCGACTTGATGCTTTTCTCCGCTCCGAGGCCGAAATGCACGCGCTTGTCGCTCGATGACATGAAACCGACGCTGGTGGTGACGTGATTGTAGAGCGCGCGTCCCGAAGCGGTGGTGAGCTTCAGCGCCGCGCCGATGCCGTCGCGGTTGCTGCGGCGGCCGATGGTATTGACCAGCAGCCAGTGATTGCCGTTGCCGCCCGAGTTCATCAGGATGCGCGGCTTCTCATCGAGCGATGTCACCACGAGGTCCATGAAACCGTCGTTGTTCAGGTCGACGAAGGCCGATCCTCGCTGGAAGCCCATGCGGTTGAAGTCGGCGCCCATCGTTTCTGAAACATCGCGGAACTCCTTGCCACCGGCGTTCTCGAACATGGTGTCGTGCTGGCGTGAGCTCTCGCCGACGTTATCGACATCACCGTTAGAAGAGTACAGATCCTTCCAGCCATCGTTGTTGTAATCGATAAAGCCATTGCTCCAGCCGGAGCTGCGCGCGCTCAATCGCGAAACGCGCGTGATGCCGGAAACGTATCGCATGCTCTTGCCGTCGAGGTTGCGGAATAAGCCCCAGATCTGGCCCTTGAGATTGTTATAGAAAATATCCGGCCAGCCGTCGTTGTCGTAATCCTTAGCGTCGGCGCCCATGGAAGAAACCGTCGAGCCGCTCTCGTCATACGCCACGCCCCACATGAAGCCGGCCTCTTTAAACGTGCCGTTTTTCTGGTTGATGAAAAGGAAATTGCGCACTGTGTCGTTGGCGATGAACACGTCCAGGTAGCCGTCGCCATTGAAGTCAGCGATGCCGATGCCCATGCCTTTGCCGAGCTCCCGCCCCAAACCGGAAGCGTCGGTCACGTCTTCGAAGCGGCCGTTGCCGAGATTGTGATAGAGGCGATGCGCCACGTTGGTATATGTGCTCGGGTGGCAGTAGTGCTCGCGGCCGTTGACGGCGCAAATGACATCAGTCTGGGGCGTCCAGACCGTGTAGTTGGAGACGATGAGGTCGAGCTTGCCGTCGTTATCGTAATCGAACCATGCGGCAGCCACGCTGAGAACGTCCTTCGGTTTGCTACCAATGCCGCAGCGGTCCGTCACGTCCGTGAAGGTTCCGTCGCCGTTGTTGTGATAAAGCACGTTGCGCCCGGCGTTGCAGACAAACAAGTCGGGGAAGCCGTCGTTGTCGTAGTCGCCGGCGGCCACGCCGAAACTGAACCCGATGTCCTTGCCGAGCAACCCGGCGCGCGCCGTGACGTCCTCGAAAGTGCCGTCGCCGCGGTTGCGGAGCAGGCAATTGTAGAAGCGCGGATCCGTCTTTTCGAGCTCCGGCAGCTTGGCGCCGTTGGTGAAGTAGAGGTCCATGCGGCCGTCGTTATCAAAATCGAACGCCGCGATACCGCCGCACATGGCTTGGGGGAAGTAT
>WNFI01389234.1_pt1 | contig 10799 bp, 13 predicted proteins | sample 5400471 | NCBI WGS metagenome assembly WNFI01 (sample SAMN13153348, study PRJNA577476) | soil metagenome | isolation source: 100 cm saprolite on Douglas fir-dominated hillslope | place: USA:California | collected 2013-09-17 | reverse complement strand
CCAAGCTCCGTCATCGAAACGGTGCGCCGCGGTCATTTGTCAGTGGATTTGCCAATAGCCACCCTCAGGCAGCAGGTAACCCGCGGAATCGCAAGAATTTTTACTGGTGGTGAGAGAGGGACTCGAACCCGCCGCAAGACCTAGTGGAATCAGTAAGTTATTGATCCATATAGCACAGTTGTCCCCAGCAATCCCCCTAAACCCCCGGATTTGGCACTCGATTTGGCACTGGGGCAACGGCGCTGTCGTGGCGCTTATCGGTCCCAACCGGGCCACTATCTTAACGCAATCATAAGCGGGATCAGCCCAAAATAGGCGCGCCGAAACCCATCCGTAGCGGCGCCCGGACCCTCACGACTCATCGCGCAGCTCGCCTTCAACGTGTCCCCGCTAGTCGCCGCGCAGCCTCCAGCGCTTCCGTGGAAGTTCCGCACACCGTGCAGCCATAGCGTTGGTCGAGTTGCAGGTGCTTCTGGCAGACTTGGCCTGCCAGCGACTTTTCCGTGAAAAGATAGTCGCAATAACCCAGGCCGGCGCTCGCATGCGCCATGTCGAGAATGTCGTGGCCATCGAGCTTGCGCTGTTTGTCCCAGCGGGTGGCCGCATGCAGCGACGCTTGGATATGCAGCGAGCGCAGGGTATCGCGCGCCTTGTCCTTTTCAAGCGCGGCTCCGATGAGCCGCTTGGCAATATCAAGGGTCTCTGGATGCGGCCTATAGTCGACATCGGCGGCGAGGGCGCCGGCACGGACCCCGATGGCACACATCGATTGCGCGATCACATCGCCGAAAAGATCAGCGACGCCAAACGCTTCCGCGCGGTAAGCCTGCTGGAAGCTCTTGATCTCTTGTGCATAGATGGCGCTGCTGGCATTAAGCTGCTCGGCTATCGCAGTGAATGCGCGATCTGTAGGCTGCATTGCATCGCCCATCCGGTCGATGAGATCGATAAAGGGCATGTCCCAGAGTTCGTCGAAGCAGCCCTTCTGAATCGCCAGCATCAGCTGGTCATTGCCCAGATCAGCGGTCGGATAGCTAAAGCCCAGAATAAAGGCCGCCTTGCACCAGACGAGGTCCTCCAACGGATAAACGGCGCTCTGGCCACCTTTGTCGTGAATTAGGTAGCTGACTTCCGTTCCCATCCGCGTATGTGAGTCGATCAAAGAGACACCAACGCTCAGAGTATCCATGAGTAATGCCGTCGCGCGGCGCGATGCAAGATCGGTTTGGTGCAGAAGCTCGATGAAGCTGCTTTCGCTTAAGGGGCATATCGCGCGACCGGAAGCAACCAAATGTCGCAGCAGCCCCAGCAGCTCGACCGTCTGTGGAGACCCGAGGCCGGCATCGGCCCTGCGAAGATTCACCCAATAATTGGTGTCGAGATAGATTTTGACGCGCCCCCGCAGCGCGTCGGCGAGCGCCAGCTGGGAACGACGCACGTGCGCATCGATGGAAATTTCGGATTCGGTTAAATTGCGCTGAATAACCTCCGCGCGGTAACTGCGCGGGATGGACTTGTCATTGCCCCCTGCAACCTCATCCATGCCGCGCATACTGGGTTCCTTTCGCGTAGTGGAAGCTCCAACCTCCGTTGTGGTTGATAGTATCAACGGCAAACCAAACGACTCAGGCGGCCTGAGATTAAGTACTCTCGCATGGCTCATCCTTACTGCGCCCTGAATGAGGAATGACTAAGAGTCATGTTACTTGACTCTTGGTCATAGGGGAGTAGAATAATGACTTGGGCGCCGGTACCCGGCGTCGAGCTCTTTAACAACGGAAACCAAGTACGACCTTAAGCAGTATGGCTTTGCCCATACTGAAGTGGGGGCAATTGCGCCCCCCTGAATGGCCCACGAGCTTTGCTCGTAGGCCGCGTGCGCAAGCACGCAACTCTCGAAGCACGTCGGCATCCGCTGACGATGCGCAGCTACGGCACGAAGTGACTACACCACGACGGCGCTGAATCGGCCATTCGCCGCAGCAGCAATGTCATGAATGTATCGCGGGTGTTTGGGTGTGCGCGGGGTAAGGAGCGCAAGTGTGCGCTACTCGACATTGAGTCATTCGGTTATCTCGGGGCCTTGATCGGGGTCGTGCGAATGCGCGGGGGCATGTGCCCTTGTTCAGAGGTGACCGTTATGAGTGTTAAAGAGTTGAGGCGCGCACTGGGTATGATCAGCAAAGTGCTCGCCGACCCGAGATGTAAACCTGGCTATGGGGATCAATTGCGAAAAGTTAGACGAGAACTTGAAGCCGTGTTGCGATCAGGAAAGCTCGATCAGGGACGCCTGTTTCGAGCAGTAGAGATCGTGGCGAAGGTCCTCAAGGAGATCGTTGAGGACGATGCAGGCCAAAAGCCGGAGTGACTCAGTTTCTAATGGATAGATCAGACTTTGCGAAGGCTTTCCGGATCATCCGCGCGGCGTTCGGGCTTACCCAGTCCGAATTAGCCGCAAGGATGCCTATCACGGCAAGCCAACTTTCGCTCATCGAAGCCGGCAAGCGCCAACCGAGTCTTCGAGTTGTAAACGGTCTAGCAGCAGCCGTCGGGATCCCCGCAGTACTGATCTCGCTGCTTGCCTCGCCGGCCGAGGAGATGAATTTACAATCAGATTCTGAGATTTCCGGTTTGGCCAGCACACTGCTCAGGCTTCTGGTAACCGCAAAAGAAAATCGTCAGCGCCCCCTGCCGCTCGGTGACCAAAAGTGATCAAGCCAATCCTATCGTTGAATGACTTGAGTTCCCGTTTAGGTATCGCACGCGGAAATCTAGATGCCGTCGCTGCGGAAGTCGATCAGCACTATCGGACCTGGCAGAAGCTGAACCAGAAGACGGGCAAGGTGCGAACCCTTCACGCGCCAAGCAAAGAGCTAAAGGAAATTCAGCGAAGAATCGCCCGCAACGTTTTGCTCCGGATCGAAATCAGTCCCGACGTTCATGGCGGCGTCAAAGGATGCTCCCCACGGTCGAACGCGACTCCGCACCTGCGTCGCAAATGGGTTGCCAACCTCGATGTCCGCGATTTCTTCCCTCAAGTCCGCCACAACATCGTGCTGCAGCTGTTCCGCAAGGAGCTAGGCTTTGGTCGCGATGTTGCTCGACTACTGACAAGACTGACCACGCGTGACGGCGGGTTACCGCAGGGCGCGCCAACCAGCCTCGCGCTTGCGAATCTCATTCTTTGGAAACCAGTGGATATACCGATCGCCGCGAAGGCGGCAGTGCTGGACCTCAACTACACACGCTGGGTTGACGATATTTCAGCCTCCGGTGACGATCCTCGCCCAATTATTAACGCTGTTGCAAAACGTCTGTCGCAACGGGGTCTACGCATGTATCGCGAGAAAGCCAAATCTCAGACAAAGCCAAAGCTGAAGATCACCCCGCATTGGCAACGACAAGAGGTGACGGGATTGGTGGTGAACGGCAAGACCCCGACAATCTCCCGTCAGCGCAGAGACCGGGTGCGCGCGGCGATCCAACAGATGAAGAGACTCAAGGACTCCGAGTTCAAAAAGGCAGTGGATTCAATTCAGGGGCGAATCCTTCACATCGCTCAATTCAATCCGCGTGCAGCCGAGCGACTGCGATCTAGCTTCCGAGTCGCGAAGGAAGCGAGAAGGTAGGTTTCGGTCTCGGCGCCGTGCGCAGCAGACTATGCACTCGAAAAAGCCGCGTCATCTGATGTATGGTATCCCAACGATTATGGATGCCGTCGTACACTTTCCTTCCTCGTAAAAACCCGAGAATGATTGTTTTCGCAAATCAGCAGGTCGATGTTTATGCATATTCTGACAATTGATCGCCTCAGCAGAACCTTTGTAGTAGGCGGGTTAATATTTGTCGCACTTGGATTGGTGATCGCGTTTCTCAAATCGGATCGGGTTCACGACACTGATGGCGTGACGTTTTGGATTTGCGCGATTGTGACTATATTTGGTTTAGTGCTGGTCGCATGGCTTACCTGTAACGAGGCTAACGTCCGTGTCGCCGGATTATTCTTTCAGGTTGCGGGAATCGTCGTAGCGTTGTATGCCCTCCAAGACGTTCGCACAAAATTGGATCAGCCCGGCCTAATAGCGGCATTGACCGAATTTGTAGAGAAACCATTCAAAGGCCAGTCCATCAACCTAACTGAGGAAGGTGCGCACTTGCAGGGATCCGCGAGCAGCACAACCGAAGCTCATGGAACGCTCACGACGCACCCAAAGTCCTTATCCACTGAAGATCGATTCAACGCTTTGGAAGATCAAGCGGCAAAGCTTGAGGCAATGCATGCGGCAGACATTGCCGCGATGAGAAGAACAATTCAAGACAGCCGGCAGAATGAGTTAGACCGGCATCGAGAGCAAGTAGCCGCCGTTAAAGATGTAAAACAATTGGTCGTCGAACTCCAGACAGGCGGATTGCCACTCGCGCTTTCTGGACTTATTTGGCTTCTCATTGGCACCTTTCTGACGAGCATTCCCGATGTCGTGGCGGATTGGATCAAGCATTTGCATCACTGACGAGGTACGCTGAACTTCGAAGCGATGATTAGCTACGCTGCGCTGAAGCGCGCCAGCTAGCTCCCGCCACCGATAACGGCGCGTTCGATGGTGTTGATAGCCCTTGAGATGGCGATGGCCCTTTCTATTCTCGGCGCCTCGCGCGACGCCGAAGCTGCGGCGCCATTCCACCCGGAGCAAGTTCCAGGCTTCTTCTGGGTCGAATTGGCGACTTTCAACACACTTTTCGAAGTGGGGTCGGTATTTCAGCCGACATGGCTTCTGCACCAAGGATTATCGTCTTGATGCCGTCATTCTTAGTCGCCGCGATCAGCGCATCGACTGTTTTTACCACTACCTCGACTCGGACCTTTGAACACGCCTCAAGAATGGATCGCGGTCAAACGCTCGGTCCACCCCCCGGCGCCCAAAGAGCGATGCTCAGGTCAGCACAACGATTTTTCCGCCTGCCTTGTTCTCTTCCATACAGCGATGTGCCTCGACGATCTCATCGAGGTGGAAAGTCCTTCCAATCTGAATGGGCAGCGAGCCTGCGGCGATCTGTTCAACGAGTTCGTCGAGCGGCGTCAGCATAAAGTCTTCTGATTCCCCGGCATACGTGGTCAGGCTGACGGCAGTCGGGATGACGTCCATGGGACTAAACTCATCGAACGACCACTTGTTGCCGACCATTCCCGTCAAGCACACGATCCCGCGCTGTTTAGCACAGCGCAATGAATCCTTTAGGGTCGTGGCACCGACTAGCTCGAGTACCTTGTCAACCCCTCGGGGGCAGACCTCTTTGACCTGTTCAGCGATGGACCCGGTATCGATGAACACCTGATCGACGCCGCTCGCCCGCAACAGCTTCTCACGATCGGGCCTGCGGGTAGTCGAGCACACAAACGCGCCATGCTTCTTAGCGAGAGCAGCGGCCGCGAGCCCCACCGACGTCGTGCCACCACGGATCAGGAGACGTTCACCCTTTTCGAGACGCAGCGACTTGAAGAGCGATCCCCAGGCCGTTTGCAGCATTTCCGGGATCGCGCCGAGGGTTTCCCAGGGAAGGGTCGTCTTCAAGACTTGCACGTGCGTCGCGGGCACGCACGTGTATTCGGCGTATCCGCCGTCGAACTGGCGCCCCATGCCTCCCATGGCGGTTGCGACGATGTCGCCTTTTGTGAACTCCTCTCCGGGCGATTCCTCCACCAAACCGACCGCCTCGATGCCGAGCACACGCGGGAACTTGACGCCCGGCGATAAGCCCTGTCGGGTGAAGAGCTCCGAGCGATTGAGTCCAAACGCTTTAATTCGGATCAACACCTCGCCGCTCTGTGGCACTGGGATTGGGCGGGTCTCGATTTTTAGGACCTCCGGTCCCCCCGGTTCGTATATCACGGCAGCTTTCATGGTGGTCATTGCTTTGGGTCCTTGGGAGTGGCTCGCGTGGACAAGGCTAGTCCTCTCGTCATAATCGCCAGTTGCACTGTCCATTGCGCGAAAGCCGGCTCTAGTGGCAACTCGCCAATCGTCGCGCTCGTTTCTCTCTCGGCGGGCATGGTCTCCTTACAGTCCCCGGAACTTCTAGGATGACTGCCAGAACTAGTCTGGGCTCATGCTGTCTGCGCGAGTAGCGGGATAAAGTGAGAATGCATTTCCCGTCCCTGAGATAATCCTTCATTCGGCCATTGCAGCGAGGCAGTATTGCACGCCGGTAATTCCGCTGGATTTCTCGGCTCATTGCACGAGCCACTCGGCAGTGCAGCTTCGTGGGTCACTTTGAGTGCTGCGGCTTTACGAGGCGTGGCTTTCTGCAACCATTTGCTGAAGATCAAGTTCACTTTCGAGGTCTCTTAAGATCTGGTCGTGGATCTCGCCGGTCCTATGCATGCGCAGCACTTCGGCTCGAGCGGCGTTAATTGCGGTAAGCAGCACGTTGAAATGCTCCATCTTCAGAGGCTTGTGCTCGTCCCGGTCGGTCGTGTACTGCGCTGCGACGTGAGCACGATGGCCGTATTGCTCGAGGAGGCGCGGATGACGTTCGCTGCCGTCCGCCTGACGAGAGAGGGTTGCGATGGCCTTGAACTGCACCTCGGTCATGCGCATCCACGCGCGATCCTCGCTCTCCTCGCGCAGTATCTGCTCGCTAGGTCCCGTCAATCGCAGCAGGCGGATCAAAGGGCCCAGCGTCGTGCCTTGTAGCAGCACGGTGACCAGGATCACCGCGAAGGCGCTCACCAAACCTAAGTCGCGGCCGGGCAGCCCGACGGGCAGCGACAAAGCCGCAGCCAATGTCACCACACCGCGCATCCCGGCCCAACTCATGACCGTTGCGACGGCGAAAGACGGTTCTGCGCCTTTCGCATACCCGAATTGGCGCGCGCACCGACGCAGGAGGTCGGAGCCGAAGAGCCATAGAAAACGGGAAAGAATCACGACCGCGATCACGCCGAGAACCGGCACCACCAGTGAGTGAGCCGCATACTGCATGCCGCCCACTCGACTAAGGACGCCGCGCAGTGACAGGCCGATGAGGATAAATAAGATCGATTCCAAAAGAAACACCAGCACCTTCCAGAAGGCGTGAGCACGGATTCGTGTGGTCGCGGTGAAGTCCGAGTGCTGGTGCCACCCGAGAAGAAGCCCCGTCGTTACCGTCGCGAGCACGCCCGAGACATTCAAACGCTCACCGCCGACGTAGGAGACCGTCGCCAACAGTAGCGTCGCCGTGATGGCGAGCTCACTGTCGTGCAATCGACGGATCACCATGAGACCGACCCGGCCGACTACCAATCCCACCACTGCGCCGCCGATCGACAACAGACAGAACGTGCCGATCGCCGCCGTCGTGCTGAAGACCCCTGTCAACGCGGCCGCCACCGCGAAGCGAAAAAGCACGAGGCCGCTGGCGTCATTGAGCAGGCTCTCTCCCTGCAGGAGTGCGCTCATCCGGGCCGGAAGGGTCAGGCGTTCCAGCACCGCTTCGGCGGCGACCGCGTCCGGGGGAGAGACAATCGCGCCGAGTGCGAAGCAAACCGCCCAAGGCAGGTCTGGTACCAACCATTTCACCGCAAGACCCACGGCGAGTGTCGTGAATGCCACTGCGCCCAATGCCAAGAGCAATATGCCGGAAAAGTTTTCCCGAAACTCGCGCCACACGGTGAAATAAGCACCATTCATCAGAAGTGGCGGCATGAATATAAGGAGGACGAGATCCGGATCGATGCTCAACGTCGGCACCCCGGGCACGAGCGCCAGAACAATACCGCCTAAGATGAACGCTGCCGCCGGCGGCAAACGCAAGCGTCGCGCAATCAACTCCAAGACAAGGATGGCGACCAAGAGAAATACCAGAAACTCGTACTGCGATGAGGCCGACATCAGTGGAGTATCCATTCGCTTGCGCTCATTGTGGGGCCAACTTCGCCCGAGACGATCAGGTGGCAGCCGCGAGACACCCGACTGCCACCTGTGCCATCAATTGACTAGTGCGCCGGGGGATTGGTGCTGGAGAAGCTGTAGCGCGCAATCTTCCACGTGCCATCGGTGCCCTTCCTAAAAATGAAGAGCTCTTGGTTTCCTTCCGCGCTCATCGTGCCTGTCGCATTGATCTTGTTGGTCCCTGCCGAGTTAGTGCGTGCGAAGGCCCATTCGGGGGACATGATCACCACCTCGCGTACCGTGAACTTGACGTGCAATGTGATGGCCTTGAACACCGCGTCATAGGCCTCCCTTAGCTGCGCTTTCCCAACCGCCGATTGGCTGTAGGGGGGCATAAATACGCCGTCGTCGGTATACAGCGGCATGGCCGCCGCGGTGCTGGATGCGTTTAGCGCGTCTTGGTAGGTAGATAGGACGGCCCTGATCGCCGCTTCGTCACTCGCATTTGTGGCCGCTCTGCCGACGATCGGAATCATGATCACGACTGCCGCTAGAAGCGCGGCCACCGCCCGGGTGGATTTGATGTAGAGACTCGTTTTCACTTTGAATTCTCCGTGTTCAGTTTAAGATAACGGAGAATAAGCGAACGCCCCCGCCTCTATTAGTGAGCAAAGCCGGGAATGATAATTCCATAAATAGGATAACGCCGATGGACCTCAATTCACTGATCATTTTTGCCAAAGTCGTCGAGGCGAACAGCTTTTCCGAAGCCGCGCGACGCTTGAAGATGCCGCTCGCGACGGTGAGCCGTCGCGTTGCCGACCTCGAGGATCAATTGGGCGTACGCCTACTCGAACGTTCGACGCGCAGTTTGCGCCTGACGGATATCGGCTCCGAAGTGCTCGAGCAAGCTCAACGCAGTGCTGAAGTCAGCGATGCACTCGACAACATCGTTTCGAACCATCAATCGAATGTCTCAGGCGTGTTGCGGCTCTCTGCGCCGCCGAGCATTTCCGACTCAATGCTGGCCCCGATGGTCGGCGCATTTCAGGCGTCCTACCCCAACGTGCACGTGCACGTCCTCATTACTGACCGGTTTGTTGATCACATTGCCGATGGAGTCGACTTGGTGTTCAGACTCGGCGCGCTCAAGGACTCTTCGCTCGTCGCGCGCAAAATGTTGAGCTATCGCCATCAACTGGTCGCGAGCCCCGCCTATCTTAAGAAGTGTAAGCCGCCCCAAAACCCACAGGACCTCCTGAAGCACCCGCTGCTGGCGTTCTCGTATCGGAAGCCCGAAAGCACTTGGACCTTTGCACATAGGAACGGCAAAGACAAAGAAACGCTGACGTTTCGTCCCTTTCTCGCGATGAACGACTTCGCCGGCCTCACGCCCGCATTGCTCTCCGGCGCCGGCATCGGCGACTTGCCGCCGGTAGTGTCGCCTCAACTGATGCGCACTGGATTGCTCGTCGAGGTCATGCCGGACTGGCATATGCGCACGTTTGACCTTTCGTTGGTCCATCTCGGCAACCGACACATCGCGAAACCCGTACGCGTGTTCAAGGAATTCGCGGTGCAAATGGCGCCAACCCTTTTTCCCGATCTTCCGACCTGACCATGGATGTTGACGGCAACTGCACCGGTTGCTCCCATCGGCTATCCAATTCGGATGACGGTCTTTCCTCGGGTGCGGCCACTCCGACTCGCCGCGATGGCTGCCGAAGCCTCAGCCAGACTGATGGTGGCCTCTATGGGGACCATGAGCTCACCGCTTTCGACCAAGACCGCCAGCCGTTGCAATAACCCGGCATCGGCCTGAAGCGTGAAATTCCCGCCTTTAATTCCGGTCGTCTGAAGATTCTTTTGATCGGCGACACCCACCGTCGTCAGCGCGAAGCCGCCTTTGGATACGAGTCCCGCATTTTTCTTGAAAGTAGCAGCATCGCTGACTACATCGATCACAGCGTCAATACCTTGTTTGTGAGCAGCGGATATTTGAGAGATCAAATCCGCGGCACGGTAATCGTATGTCTCGTAAGCACCGAACTTTTTCATGCGTCCGACGTCTTGCGCCCCCGCCGTCACCAGCACCGTAAATCCCTTTGCGGCTGCGATTTGGGTAGCAAAGGACCCCACACCGCCGGTAGCCCCCACAATGAGAACCTTGCTCCCGGGCGCCAGTTCGAGTAAATCGACCATGGCAAGGGCCGTCATCGCAGCCGTGGGTAGCGCGGCCCCTATCTCATTGCTCACTGCCGACGGCAGTTTCGCCACTGCCGCGGTTTCCGGTACGACGGTGTATTCGGCATAAGTCGACTATGCCCGCCGCGTCGACACCCAAAACGAAGGGCAGTACATTGGGCATGACCCCGTCGAGCATTCCGTCGGCGAGCTTCCAATCGACGGGGTTAATACCGGCCGCCGACACCTTGACCAGCAATTGGTCCGCTTTCGCGACCGGCTGGGGCAGGTCCATCAATCGAGGCTCGCCTTTTAGTTTCTCCACTGCTACTGCGCGCATTGCAAATTCCTTTGGGTTAATTGACTAAAATGGCTGAACGTGTTGTTTGATGAGATCCGATTTTCTGGATGCCGATGCTGTTGGCTAGTCGACGATGACAAAGCGCAACAGTGCGTTTGTCTCACAGGCCCAATACCACAACCTTTCCGTTGACCTTCTGCGTCGGCCATATCGGCGATGTCATGCCGGCAGCCACCGCGATCTTTTGACCTACACCGGTGTCATACGTAATCACGCCGCCCGCTAATGCGCCACCCAGGTCTATGGACCAGAGCGTGGACCCAGACTTGGCATCGAACACATAGAAGTTACCTCCCATGTCACCGACGAAGACCACGCCGCCCGCAGTCGGTGTGGTGCCGCTCAATATCGGGAAAGGCGTGCGCACACTCCACTTCTTCTCT
>WNFI01102414.1_pt1 | contig 10801 bp, 12 predicted proteins | sample 5400471 | NCBI WGS metagenome assembly WNFI01 (sample SAMN13153348, study PRJNA577476) | soil metagenome | isolation source: 100 cm saprolite on Douglas fir-dominated hillslope | place: USA:California | collected 2013-09-17 | reverse complement strand
GCGCGGGTATTCTTCTAAGCACCGCACAAGACCGAGGAGAAAAATCGTCATGGCCACGGCGAATGGAGAGTCCTTCGGATTCATGAACATGTGGCCGTAATAGAGGGGACAGGTGGCAAGGAGCACGAGCGCGATGAGCCCTGCCAGCGGTCCGCCGACCCTCCGGCCGATCCGCCACGTGATCAACAGCCCCAGAATCCCGACGGCAGCGCCGACCAGCCGGCGGGTCTCGAATAAGGTGAAAGGCGGAAGCTTCGCGGCAAGCGCGGCGAGTAGATCGAAACCGCCCCCATAGTAGTAGAGATTCACCCAAGATAACGCGCGCTGGTCGCGCAGACCCGACGCGTACAATTTGAGCAGGAGATCTCCATACTCTGCATGAACATAGTCGTCCCAGCTGAGCCCGTAGTCGCGGAATGTCAGGAGCGCAACGATGCCGACGAGAGCAAGCACCGCGATCGCAAGCCGATCGAAGATGTGGCTCATCGTCACGTCTCGTGACGAATGCGCGGGAATGGGTATGGCGAGGGCCACGGGTCGGCTCAGGTCTTGCGCGGCGACGCCCTGGCGGTGTCGATTAGCGTCATTCATTCATCTTCGCGTACAGATGACGCCAGCGCAAAGGCGCCACCCGCGAACTTGCGCCTGCGAATGCGGCCTATGGTCTTCCCAGAGAAAACCAAAACGGTTTGGGTATGATCGCCGTGCAAGACGGTTCGCTCAGGCCGCTCCGATCGGAGCGGCCCCATAGCCCGGAATGAAAACGAGCAGTTATTTCATCGCCGCGTCGTACATTTTGGCCGCTCAGGCCGCTCCGATCGGAGCGGCCCCATAGCCCGGAATGAAAACGAGCAGTTATTTCATCGCCGCGTCGTACATTTTGGCGACGTATTCCCAGTTGACCAGATGATCGACGAAGGCCTTTAGATAGTCCGGCCGCCGATTGCGGTAATCGATGTAATAGGAGTGCTCCCACACGTCGCAGCCAAGGATCGGCTTGCCGCCGTGTACCAGCGGGTTTTCGCCGTTCGGTGTCTTGGTGACGACGATTTTGCCATCCTTGACCGCCAGCCAAGCCCAACCTGACCCGAACTGGGTGACGCCCGCTTGAACAAAATCCTCTTTCATTTTTGCAACGGAGCCGAGATCGGCGACGATCTTTTTTTCTAAGTTGCCGGGAAGCTTGTCGCCGCCGCCATTGGGCTTCATCCACTGCCAAAAATGCAAGTGGTTGTAGTGCTGACCGGCATTGTTAAACAGGCCCGCGTTCTTTCCGAACGCGCCCTTAACGACATCTTCGAGCGATTTTCCTTCCCACTCGCTGCCTTTGATGAGGTTATTGGCCGTATTGACATAAGCGAGGTGGTGCTTGTCGTGATGATATTCCAGCGTCTCGCGTGACATGTAGGGGGCGAGCGCGTCGTACTTGTAGGGAAGATCGGGCAGCGTGAAAGACATCAGCTTGCTCCTCAAATGATCAAACGGTCGAGACGGGACGGGGGCCCTTATTGGTAACCGTGCGTGCCAGCCCTCGGTTCCGGGATTAACTCATTAGGCCGGAGCGGCCGGCAGGGCAACGGATCGCATCTTCGAGCAAGCAAGCGATGCGGCCCGGGCGGGCTGACCCATGCGAGAGCGGACGCCGGAAGGTGTTTTCCTTCGAGAATCGAGGTGGGTTCCAAGAGCGCTGGTTACTGGGTGTGCGACTTCACTGCTGCTGCTGTTAATCAAGATCGGGTTTGGCGGGAGCGACGCCACATTAATTCTTGCGGTTGGAGCGGAACGAGACCAAAATTCTTTTGGTAACCATAGCACCATGGCTGCTGCCGAGGAGGCGGGGTCGGGCGGGGCGCGAACATGTCTGTGATATTGTCGCTATTGGGCATCCTCGTCGCTGCGGCGGGCGTTGCCGCAATCGGATTCGGTATTCCTATCAATGAGTTCACGCTGGGAACCACGCTAATCGTGGCCGGCGTCAGCGCTCTCACCGGGGGCCTGGTCCTGCTCGGCCTTGCCGCTGTGGTGGCCGAATTGGGCCGCCTCAGGGAGACGATAAGCACCAGGCTTGTCATCCGGCCCATAGCTCGTTCCGGCGAGCCGGCGGAGCTGGCGCAGCCAACCGCGGCTCCCGCCGAGTTCGCCACTGCAGCACCAACGGCCCGTGCCCGTCCTGTTCAAGCGCACTCGGCACAGCCGAAGCCGGAAGCGCCACAGGTCCCTCCGGTCGACTCCCGCGTGGCGACTGGCCCGTCATCTGCCGAGTTATCGCCAACAGAGCGATTCCCATCGGGCGCGTCACGGGCGGAGCAAGCCGAGACTTCGATCGTTGCTGATGAGGAGGAGGTTACGCTCTCTCCTAATGCCGGCCCGCATCTTCAGACGCATCAGCCGCGCACACTCGAAGCTGCGCCACCCGAACCGGAGGATTCGGCGGAAGATCGTGCGGGCGGCGCTGCCATCGAGGCTTTGAAGGCCTCGCGGCTTGACTTCTTGTTCCGGTCGAAGCCGGCGCGTCCGGCGTCCAGGCGCGAGAACTTCGATGCCGTATGGCCTCCGGAAACCCGCTCCGGCAAACGCTTCGAAAGCGAATCTTCCGCGGCTGTCGAGGCGAGCCAGCCCCAACCAGAGCATGTCATAGGCACCGAAGATCCCCGGCCGAAGGGCGCGCCTCTCGAACAGCGAAAGCAACTCGTAAGCAGACGGCCGCAACTCCATCATGAGTTAGCTATAATAAATCGCAGCATTCTCGCGATTTCCGCGCTGAATGGTGGAGGCTAGTTGTTGCCTCCCCTAAGATGCAAGAATAAAACCACTCGAGTACATAGAAGCACGGCTTTTGCTACGTCTCGAATATCGAAACGCGGCAATTATTGATGAGCAACGATACACCAGGTCGTATATTCATCGAGCTGACAGCCTCGATCGTATCGGCTTACGTCAGCAACAATTCGGTTCCGGCTTCCGATCTACCTGCGCTGATCAGTCAAGTGCATGCCGCCTTGACCCGGATCTTGAGGGGTCAGGGCGAGGCGCCTAGCGAGGGGCCGAAACCTGCGGTTTCCGTCAAGAAATCGATCACGCCAGAGCATCTCGTCTGTCTTGAGGACGGAAAAAAATTCAAGTCACTCAAGCGTCATCTGCGCACGCGATATAACATGACACCGGAGCAGTATCGAGAGAAGTGGGGCTTGGCACCGGATTATCCGATGGTGGCCCCGAACTATGCGGCGGCTCGCTCGCGCCTCGCCAAACAAATGGGCCTCGGCCAGCAGCGGCGACGGCGCAAATAGCCGAGCAGGCAGGATCGCAATGCGGCGGCATGATCCTGCGCGCTAGCGGGGCTGCACTCACTGAGTCGAGTTGTGGGGCAGCCGTTTTGCTTGGTACGGGGGAAGTTTTCGCCGCGGTTCACGTCACCGTTGCCAGCGATGCGCGCGCGTCCGCGCGAATGCGCTCGACCATGGAGCGGAACCCGTTTGATCGCTGGGGGGTTAAGTGCTCCCGAAGACCCAAGCGCTCGAATAATGCGATCGCGTCGGTAGAGAGAATCTCGGCCGCCCGCTTGTCGGAAAAGATTGCGAACAAGATCGCGATCAGGCCTCGCACGATATGAGCATCGCTGTCGCCGGAAAACGTGAGCACGGGTCCGCCTCGCCCGTTGGGGTGCACGATGGTTGCGAGCCAAACCTGACTCGCGCAGCCCTGAACCTTATTCGCCTCGGTACGGTCACGCTCTGGGAGCGCGCTTAGGCTGCGGCCCAGCTCGATCACGTAGCGGTAGCGGTCGTCCCACTCGTCGAGCAACGAAAAATTGTCGACGATTTCGTCGATGGTCTTGAGCGCCTCCGATGTGTTTGCAATCATGGTTTCACGCATATCCAGTATATAGGATAGATGGTGGCTGGGGCGAATGCCGCCGCTCAAAAAGACCACTGACGGGCGGGGAGGCGAACTCTGCCGGATCCGCCAAACCGGTTGCTATGGACCGGCCGCATTTCGAGACCGCGTTCAGGCCGGACCGTCGCTGCGTACCTGACTGGGCGAGTGTGGGGAATGCCATGGTCGCCCCAGATCAGGAGGGGAGAGCGTGTGCTGCGAGGGTCGGGGGAGAGGCAGCGGGACGGCTTCAGCGGAGGCGTCGTTCAGCGGCATGCGAGCTTCGTAAGAACCAAGGTGCTCGTTGAGGTATTCATAGACCATCTTGGCTCCTGCCTGCGCGCGGTGCCCGATCGCAACGGCTGCTCGTGATCCTACAGTACAGGCGTCGGGCTGCCGTTCGCAGAACGACCGCACATCGGTGGCGGTGGCCGTTGCGGCCGAAATGGCGTCGAACGCGCTCACATTGAGCTTCGGTGGTGTTTTCGATCCGCCGCTCGGCAATAGCGCCAATATGATTGTAAGCCAAAACGCCACCCGTAAAAGAAATCGCATGCTATGCCCTGTTGTTTGGCCGCATTGCAGACGCTATCAGCAAGGGTTGAAACGCCGGTGTGCAGCGCCTGGCGCTTTTTGTGCATGTTCGATGGAAATCAGCCATGCTTTTTAAACAAATTAATGAGCCCATTTGACTAAAATTGATCGTAACGTGGCGTACCTGCTTTAGCCTTCGCTTAAGCGGCTTCTGACACGATCTTGCCGGATGAAAAGGGAGCGCCCGGAAAAGTTTAGCCGTGCACGGGAGCATGGGTCCGATGCGACGTCGCTCCGCAGGCATGATACGCCTACCGGTGCGTCAGTTATATCGGCCGCACCGGCGATTTGGCGACCTGGCAATCACGATTGGGGCAGCCCCCGCTGAGGCGCAATGGGTAATGCCGTGACGTATGCGGGCCGAGGGAAGAGCGCGCCCTGTGGCAACCGTGCAGGAAGTTTACTGCGGGCCGTGGGTTTGAGGGCGGGAGATGCCTTGGGGGCCGTCCTGGGAGCCCTGCTCACGATCACCGTCCTCGTTAACGTGCTGTTCATGCAGTCTGGCTCGCACCCGGCGCCGATGTTCAAAGGCGCCTCACTACAGACGAAACCGGTGATCGCGACGCATACCACGTCGGCTGCGGTCCCCCGCCCACGCCCGAGCGAGCTCGCGACGGTTCCAGCGCCGACGAAGCCCACTGCACCGTCTGCAGTGCGCACTGGCGTCCTCGAACGGTCGGCATCTTCGAACCGCGTCATCGCCCTGCAGCGAGCGCTTGCCGACTACGGCTATGGGCAGATCAAGGCGACCGGAATCATCGATGGCGATACCCGGGCAGCCATCGAGCAATTCGAGCGCGAGCGCAAGCTGCCGATCACGGGCCAGGCTTCCGACCGCGTCGTGCGCGAGCTCGCAGCGATGACCGGCCGACCGCTGGAATAAGATCCCGTCGCGCACGATTGAGCGCGCTCATATTATAAGGAAAAGGGCGCGGTTCTCGTTCTGGGTCGCGCATGTGGTGAATAGTTGGCTTGCGCTGGGCGAGCATAACGAACGAGAAGCTGGCATGCGCCTGAAATCTGCCATCTGGGTCGCGGCGTACATCCGCCGCTGCCACACCGAAGGAGCTTTCGCGGCCGTGCGGCGGCGCGGTGCTGAGGAGGCTGGGGCCATTTTCGTGAAGCTGAACAGACTGGACGGCACGGCGGAGCTGTTCGGGCCGGCGCCGCAGAGCGTCTTCGACGATGCCCACCCCGCGGACCGGCTGTTCAGCCGGTGCCACGGCGAGCAACCCGCTCCAGAGACGAAGATCGAGGAACGCCTCGCGCGGGAACTGCGCTTCGATCCCGACGCTTGGATCCTCGAAGTCGAGGACCGCGCCGGACGCCATTTCCTCGATCGGGTCGTTGCCTGAACGGCGCGCCGGGCGCCAAATCGCCTCCCGTAGGCTTGTATCACTTCAGGCTTCCGGCCCCGCGAGAGCTCGGACAAGGCTGCTCGCGGTTTTCTGTTGCGGGTTATCAAGCGACAGGTCCGTATCGCAGCTGACCGTTCTCGCCCTGTTCGGCGTCGCGCCAAATGCCAATCAATCTGCGAGCTGCCTCCCCGCTGATCTCGCGGTAGAGCTCCGTTAGCTCGTGGACGCGATCGGCCCATTGTCCGAGGCAGGAGCTCAAAGCCGATAGCAGGCGCTGCAACACGGCGTTCGACAAGTCCATGGCCTTGGCCGTCACCACGATCGGCTCGCCGAGTTCGTCACTAATAATTCGATGAGCTTGCGTCTGGGATAGGCCGAGTAAGCGTTCAAGTTGACGTGCGAGCGTCTCAGGTTTGTGCCGGAGCGCGGCCGTTTCCAGACGCCGGATATCTGTGCGTAGCATCGCGGGAAACGGTGGGGTTGGGATGAATAGTGCATATTCGAGATTGATCAGGATCAGTCGGCGCTCGGGCGCAGTTGCGCAGTAAAACAGTTCCGACAGCTCGGATGGTCCAATCCGATCGATACGGTCAGAGTTGCGTACGGCTGGCGGAGCACAGTGGAGCGTCCTCGCGATAACCTGTGAGTGAGCGCCGGTGTTTGCCGCGGTGGGCGACTCGCGTTCGGCCACCCTCAGGTGCGGAAGACGCTGGAGAATCGGACCGGCGACTTCGATGCCATCGCGCGCTAAACGCTTGAGGACGGGGAGGGGAGCTGACGGGTAGGTCGCAAGGCGGGCAGCGAGCGCGGCGCGGTCCGAAATTTCCGACGCATCAATGAGTCGTAGGGCTAGTTCGGTGTAGTAATGGTCGTCTTCGGGCGTATGGATGGGCCGCTGCAGGTAGAGATCGGTCAAAGCTCGCAATAGGCTTGCGCACAGATCCGTGTTGTCGGCGGCTGGCATGCCGAGCAGGTCCTCAAGACCAGCAAATCCCGCCGGAGCCCTCATTAGTAGTTACTGCGCCTTTAGTGCAACACTTTGGATTTGAAACAGGCTAAAGCGCTCGCGTTAGCGGACCGTTAACCTTGTGCGTCTCAAATCGCGCAGGAGCCGCATTGGGAATCCGGCGGTGGTGGCGGGGGCAACGACATGGGTATGGTGATCAATTTTCAGGCGGCGACGCGCGTTGGGCGCGCGCCCAGTTCGATCGCAGCCAAGTCCGAATCAGCCGCCGTGATCATCCTTCCGGTCATCCGGATTGAACGACATGCCGGGTCAGCGAGCGGCGATCTTGAACCCCAGCCGGGCAGCACTGCGCGTCGCCGTCGCCGCCGGCGTGCGAACCGCTGACGACCGATCATTTCTCAAGCCGGTTAGAGACCCGCGCTACACGTGCGCGAACATATTTCATTGCGCGCGGCACTGTGCTGCAGCGAGCGCATTTCGCACTGCGGGGATCCATCCCGGCTCAGGCGCAAGTGCTCGAATAACGATCAGGCCCGTGGTCGTCGGGGACGCCACGATCAACCGGTCTGCTGCCGTGATCTCTTCGTTCTCCGGCAGTTCCGCGCGTTGTGCCGCCGTCATGAGATCGAGCTCGATGACCTTGCGCCCGGCAGCGCGATCGTTGATCGCGTAGTATGCGACGTCAGAGCGCGTATAAAACGACACTGATGTGTACGCCTGAGTGATCGGCACGGAAAACTTCAATGGACCCTGTGTCAGATCGTAGCGGCAGACGGACACCTGGAAGGCGGGGTCCATAAACGGCATGAGCGCCCTCTCAGGAGTCGGCGTCGGGATGGCAATGACGGTGTTGACCGGGGCGATCGCGGAGACGCGGGCATAGGCGTCCTGGGTCGCCATCCGGGGCAGCAGCAGGACTGTTGCCAGATGCACCACGCCTGCAAGCAGCAGCGCGCCCAAGAGCCATAAGGCCAAGCGCATCACAGGCAAGCTCTCTTCGTTATCGAGGGCATGGGGGCCTCCGATCCGGTTCGGGTCCCCATCCCAATCGGTGTGTCATAGAGCCGCAACACCAACAGATACTTCTCCACGCCGCCCGTCGGCAGCCAATTGCCAGGACGCGCGCGGGGGCCGACAAGGATCTCGAAACTGCCATCTGTGTTGCGAATGATCTCCTGGCTGGTGAAGCCTTGCCGCTGCGCCGAATTGGCTACGAGTCGCCCGTCAGGATCATACAAGGTGATAGTCCAAAATCGGGCTTGCGGGGTGGTGCCGCTCAGCAGCACGTCGCAGCGGCCGTCGAGCGGCTGACCGGCATCGTCGGTTCGTGCATAGAATGCGACTCCATCCCCGGAACCGACCGGCAGTTCTCCGGTGCGCGCAACGCTGGCGCGCGCATAAGGATCGATTCCCAGGGTCCCATTCTTAGGCCAACCCAGCCATGCACCGATATTGACGCCGCCATAAGCGCTGCCTCGCGTCAGGGCCATCCAGGTCGCGCCAAGCCCGACCGCGGCTGCAATCGCGAGTGCTTGCGCCCTGGTATCGTCTGAAGCTTTGGTCATTTCGCCGCGAGCTGCGAGCGCCCGCGTGGCATCGTCCATCAACCGCTCCACGCGGACCAGCGCGTCGGCTCCGCGCTTGGTGAGAACGGACGTCGGACGACTCGGTGGCGCGTCGCCGTCTTTTTTCGCTTCCGCCGTTACCGGGCGGCCTGCCGAAGGTCCCTGCGGGCCAAGGCCGGGAATAGGTTTGAGCTCGATCCCTTGGTGGGCATAGGCCATGATCTCATGCCAGGTCATTGCGGGAAGCGAGCCACCGGTCATCTGATGCATGACGGCGTAGTCGTCATTGCCGAACCAAACACCGCAGATCATGTTGCCGGTGAACCCCACGAACCAGGCATCGCGGTAGGCGTTGGTGGTGCCGGTCTTGCCTGCGGCCCTGATGCCGTCAAGGATGGCGCGCCGGGCGGTGCCTTCCTCCACGACCTTGCTCATCATCATGCTCATATCCATGGCGACTTGTGGCGTGAGCACCTGCACCGGTTTCTTGCCGTCGCGGTCCCAACGCCAGATCAGCTCGCCGGCGCCAGTACGCACTTCGAGGATTGCATGCGGCGCCATCGCCTTACCGAGGTTGGGGAAGATTGAGTAGGCACCCGTGTGATCGAGGACGGTCACCTCATCCGCCCCGATCGGCATCGAAGGCGTATCGGGAAGCGGGGTGCGCAGGCCCGCCCTACGCGCGACCTCCCTGATCTTGGCACGCCCGATTTTCGGATTCCCGTGGCCGATCGCGATCGATAGCTTCACCGCAACCACGTTGATCGAACGCTTCAGAGCCTCGGTCATCGTCATCGAGCCGGAAAAACCCCCGCCGTAATTTTTCGGGCACCAGTTGCCGATGCATACCGGCGAATCGACCACGATCGAGGTGGGCTTGTGCGCCTTGCTTGGCCTTGTATTCGTGGCCGTACTGCCGCAGCGAATCTTCGAGCGCTTTCTCCGCATGCTTCTGCAGATCGACGTCAAGCGCGAGGCGCACCACGAACACTCGTTCGTGCACAGACTTGGGCAGCGTGTCGACGAGCTTCTTCATCTCGTCGAAGGCCCAATCGAGGTAATAGTTGGGTGCCCGCTCATCGCGCCGATCGACTGCCATCGCCGGATTGCGCCGAGCGCCGAAGACCTGCCCCTCGGTCATGAATCCAGCCTCGACCAAATTGTCGAGGACCACGTTGGCGCGTGCGCGCGCCGCCGGGAGATTGATGTGCGGTGCGAATCTCGATGGCGCCTTGAACAGGCCGGCCAGCATCGCCGCTTCGGCGAGGTTCACGTCGCGCGCGGATTTGTTGAAGTAGTACTGTGCCGCTGCATCGACGCCGAAAGTGCCCCCGCCAAGATAGGCGCGGTCAAGGTAAAGTTTGAGAATCTCGTTCTTGGGCAGCCGCACCTCGAGCCAGAGCGCGAGGAACGCTTCCTTGACTTTGCGCTCGATTGTGCGCTCGTTCGACAAGAACAGGTTCTTTGCTAGTTGTTGGCTGATCGAGGAACCGCCCTGCACTACCCCGCCGGCGCGCGCGTTGGTGAGCATGGCGCGGAATAGGCCGGGAATGTCGATGCCGAAATGCTCGTAGAAGCGACGATCTTCGGTGGCGAGCGTCGCCTTGATCAGGTGGTCAGGGAACTGATCGAGCGGGATCGCGTCATTGTGTCGGATGCCGCGGGAGCCGACTTCGTTGCCGTAGCGGTCGAGAAAGGTCACTGCGAGTTCGGACTTCTTGAGCCAGTCGTCGTCCGCAGTTTCACGGAAAGCGGGGATCGCGAGGGCCAACATGATCAAGAGGCCCGCATTGCCCAGGGTCAGGCACTCCGAGACCGGTTCGACGAGATACCAGCGCCGCCAGCCAGAGACATGGAACCGGTCCATCAAGACGGTGAATCGCTCGTAAAGCTCCCGTCCCCACGTTTTGGCCTGGTACAGGCCAAAGTCGATCCGAGCGTCGAGATCGAGCAGGAAGCGTCGCAGCCTGATCTTCCAGCTGACCTGATTGTCGCGCTCTTGGAAAAGGTTGCTCAAGATTCCAGATTCCCTCAAAGCGGACGCATCGCGCCCGCGGGGCCGCGGGCGCCCAACCATTTAGCGCAAAGTTCTAACTGATCCAGGGGTTCCAAACTATGGCGACATCGGTCACAAGACAAATAACAGGCGATCCCGGCAATGTCGGTCGATTCAAGGACAATTTACAAATGAGCGAGCAAGAGATTCCATTTTGGCGCCGTAAGTCATTGGCGGAAATGACAAATTCTGAGTGGGAGAGCCTTTGCGACGGCTGCGGGCGCTGCTGTCTCGTCAAGCTTGAGGACGCCGACGATTCCTCGCGTACTCATTTTACCGATGTCGGCTGCCGCCTGCTTGATAGCGAAGCCTGCCGTTGCCGCGATTATTCCAACCGAACTGCGAAGGTGAACGACTGCGTTCGGTTAACGCACAGAAACATAAA
>WNFI01685242.1_pt1 | contig 10802 bp, 11 predicted proteins | sample 5400471 | NCBI WGS metagenome assembly WNFI01 (sample SAMN13153348, study PRJNA577476) | soil metagenome | isolation source: 100 cm saprolite on Douglas fir-dominated hillslope | place: USA:California | collected 2013-09-17 | reverse complement strand
CGCCTCGCGAGCCGCTCCGACTTTTGCGGGCCGCGTCGATCCCACAACAATGAGCACAGGAGATCGATGTTACATCAGGCCGCTGTCGCGCCCCGGCGTACACCATCGATCGCGTACTGTGCCCAAAAGTGTGCCCAAACTCGATCAGGTCGCCGTCATTCGGCATCCAACGGCAGCCAAGTTCGCGTGAAGAATCAGGCCGAAAACTCGCTGGTTTCGAGCTGATTCCTGTTCGTTGCGGGCCTTAGCAAACCGCCGCCTTCAGCCTGTCGGCCGCTTGGCCCTCGGTTTGGGCACATTTGGGCACATTTCCCGGCACAAACGGCCCGTTTTTCACTCGATGCTGTAAGAAAACCAAGGAAAACGAGGCAAGGCGACGGTTCTTTTGACCGCTGCACGCTTCAGCGCTGGTCGAACGCGGTCGTCGTCGCCACGGCCGACGGCCAGGTCATCTGCTTCGGATGACGCCAAACGCCAACAGTTGACAGCCTCTCCCCACAAAGAGGAAACTTCCCACTTCCATAGCTCGTCTATGCAAAGAGAACCTGATGAAACAAGCTCAGACGAAGAGCAAGAACGAGCTGCTTCCGGGCACGCTCGAGATGTTGATTCTGAAGACGCTGTCGATCGAGTCGATGCACGGGTACGGCATCGCGCAGCACCTCCAGATGCTGTCGGCGGACGTGCTGACGATCGAAGAGGGATCGCTGTATCCGGCGCTGCAACGGATGCGCGTCAAGGGATGGGTGTCGGCCAAGTGGAAGATGTCGGCGAACAACCGGCGCGCGCGCTTCTACACGCTCACGACGGCCGGGAAGCAGCAGCTCGGCGTCGAGGCATCGCGATTCTCCCAGATGTTCGGCGCGATCATGCGCGTGATGAAGACGTAGTGTCCTGACTCTCAAGAGGGTGCCGTGGGTTCTGTGCTCCGACGTCTGCTGTTCTTCTTCCAGCGGAATCAGTTCGATCGGGATCTGGACGACGAGCTGCGCTTTCACGAGGAGATGAAGGCGCACGCCCTCGCCGACGCGGATGGCCTGAGCGGCGACGAGGCGCGGGCGGCCGCGCGGCGGCGGATTGGCAATCCGCTGCGGCTGCGCGAACAGTCGCGCGAACCGTGGATCTTCGCGACGGTCGAAACGTTCGCGCAGGACGCGCGTCACGCGCTGCGATTGATGCGGCGCGATCCGACGTTCACCGTCACCGCCCTCGCCACGCTCGCGCTCGGCATCGGCCTCAACACCGCGATTTTCTCCGTCGCCTACGGCGTGCTCTGGCGTCCGCTGCCGTATCCCAATGCCGATCGCCTCGTCATCGTGTCGTCAGCGCAGCAGACCGCGACGGGCGTCAAGACGTTTTCGACCTGGGCGCCCGTGACGTACGAGGCGCTGCGCCCGCGCGTCACCACGCTCGATGATCTCGCGGCCTACAGCTCGATCGACGTGCAGTTCACCGGACGCGGCGAGCCGCTGCGGTTGCCCGCGCTCGACGTGAGTCCGAATTTCTTCGCCACGCTGGGCGTCACTCCCGCGCGCGGCCGCGCGTTCCTGCCGCCGGACTTCAGCTTCAGGCCAGTGGTGGCCCGGCTCGGCGCGCTGCCGGAAGCGGACATCTTTCTGCCCAATCGCTGGTCCGGCGACACCGGCAAGAACGCGTTTCTCTTCCTGCTGGGCCGCATGAAGTCAGAGATGACGCGGGAACGCGCGGAAGCGGAATTGACGGCGCTGGTGAACGATTCGTCGATCGCGGCCCCCGGCGCACTGGCGCAAGCCGGCGCATTCGCGCCGAACGTCCGCACGCTCGCGCGCGTGGTCGGCTTGCAGGAGTACGGCACGGCGTCGGTGCGCACGCTGCTGCTGATCCTGCTCGGCGCGGTGTCGTTCGTGCTCCTGATCGCCTGCGTCAACGTCGCGAACCTGCAGATGGCGCGCCTCACCGCGCGCCGCGGCGAACTGTCCGTACGTATGGCCCTCGGCGCGGGACGCCGGCGGATCGTGCGCCAGCTGCTGACGGAAGCGGTCGTGTTGTCGCTGCTGGGCGCGTCGCTCGGCGTGATGCTCGCGCAGATCGCGATCGGCGTCACGCTGCCGCTCGTCCCACGATTCGCGCTGCCACGCGTCGGCGGCATCGTGATCGACGCGCGGGTGATGGCGTTCTGCCTCGGCTTGTCGCTCGTCTCGACGCTGCTGATCGGCCTCCTGCCGGCGCTGCGCATCAGCGGGGCCGCGTTTGGCGAAGGCCTCGCGCTGCACGCCGGCGACGCGCGCACGACCGGCGACCGTCAGGGCGAGCGGCTGCGGACGCTGCTGGTCGCCGCGCAGATCGCGATGACGCTCGTCCTCCTGATCGGCGCGGCTCTGCTGATCCACAGCTTCGTGCGTCTCACGTCGGTGTCGCCCGGCTTCGAATCGAGCGGGCCCGACGGCGTCGTCCAGACCGTCAGGGTGACGCTGCCCCCACACCTCTACGACGAGCCCGAGCGCATCCACGCGTTCGCGCGCGGCGTGCTCGATCGCATCCAGTACCTGCCGGGCGTGACGTCCGCGAGCCTGATCAACTCGCCGCCGTTCGGCATGATGTTCATCCAAGGCGACTTCGACATCGAGGGGCAGCCGAAGCCGAAGTTCTATGCCGGCGAGCCGAAGATCGACGCGGGCTATTTCAAGACCATGGGGATTCCGCTGCTGGCGGGACGCGACGTCACCGCAGGGGACACGGCGGCAGCGCCGAAAGTGGCGATCGTCAGCGAGCGCATCGTGCGCGAATGCCGGCGAGTGGCTGACGGTGGTGGGCGTGGTCGCGGACGTCCGTCAGATGGGACTCGATCGGGCAGTGCAGCCAATGATCTACGTGCCGTTCCAGCAGGAGCGCGGCCAGTTCGTGCGGTTCGTGTCATTCGTCGCGCGCACGGCGACGCCCGCCAGCGTGGTCGAAGGCATCCGCGCGGAAATTCGCCGCGCCGCGCCCGATCTGGCGATCCAAACCACGGTGACGATGGACGAAGCGGTGGCGGCGTCGGTGGCGCAGCCGCGTTTCCGGATGCTGCTGCTTGGGCTGTTCGCGCTGGCCGCGACGCTGATCGCGACGTGCGGCATCTACGGATTGATGGCCTACGCGGTGACGCAGCGCCGCCGCGAGATCGGTGTGCGCATGGCGCTCGGCGCCGAACGCCAAGACGTGCTCCGCCTCGTGCTCACGCGCGCGCTCCGCATCGTCGTCGCCGGCGTGATCGTCGGCCTCGCCGGGGCCGTCGGCGTGACTCGCGTGCTGCAGACCTTCCTGTTCGGGGTGACGCCGACCGACCCGATCGCGTTCACGATCGTCACGCTGCTGCTGATGGCGGTGGGACTGATGGCGGCATGGCTGCCCGCGCGCCGCGCGACACGGATCGACCCGTGCGCCGCGCTGCGCGCGGAATAGCCGTCAACGGAAGTGACCCATCAGTGATGGGCGTGTGATTCGTCGTGCGGCACGTCGGGGTCGGCGACCCACGCCGCGATGCGTTCGCGCGTCCAGTGATGCGCGTCGTTCAAATGCACGATCAGCGCCCCCAGCGGCAGCCTCTTCTTGCGGCATTCGGGACAGGTGTGCACCGTTACCGCCAGGGGTACCCTGTGGGGGTGACTGCGAGGTCCAAATCGGGTGCACCTCATCGGTAGCAACCTGGCGATGCTGTAACTCGCGATAAACGCCGAAGGGACCTTCGACTGTGCCTTCCGGGGATCCCAATCCGTTCGCGACTAATCATTCGGAGGGCTTCGAGCGACCAAACAGTCACCCTCCGCGTACAATCCGAGCGTGCTCACGACGGCACGCCTCCGTCTCAGATCGTGGCGCGGCGAGGATCTCGAACCGTTCGCCGCGCTCAACACGGACCCACGAGTTCGCGAGTTCTTCACGTCGCTGCAGACACCCGAGGAGAGCGCCGAATCGATGCAATACATCTGCGACCACTTTCGCCACCACGGATTCGGCTTGTGGGCGGTCGAAGTGATGGGTGCCGCTCCCTTCATCGGCTTGATCGGTCTGTCGGTGCCGTCGTTTGACGCGCCGTTCAAGCCATGTATTGAACTCGGATACCGGCTCGCGTTCGAGTATTGGGGCCGGGGTTACGCAACGGAAGGAGCGCAAGCGGCGATCGCGTTCGGGTTCGCAACGATGGGTCTCGCCGAGATTGTCGCCATGACTGCCGTCGGGAACGAGCGCTCACGACGGGTGATGGAGCGCGTCGGCATGACGCGCAACGCCGCCGACGATTTCGATCACCCGAACATTGCCGCGGGACATCCCCTACGCCGGCACGTTCTATACCGGTTGGCCGCCCGCGACTGGGCTGTTGCCGGCCGCCCGTGAACGGCGCGCGCGCTGACGGTGATCGATAACGTTCAACGCCGTAATCTAGAAGACCGATTTCCAGGTTATTGCGCACACTGGATGGGGTGACTGCCGCTTGCAGCGGACGCCGCTTGGTGCGATCGTGAAGCGGCGCCGCTGAAGCGCATGACGTTAGCAAGTCGGTTGGAGGCTCAATGCGAGTGGCGATGTTGGCGATTGTGGCGGTGTGCGGCGATCAGGCATTGCCTGCTCAGAGCTCGGTCGTCATCCGACAGCATCAGGTCGGCCCGGTCCTCATTGGTGCGTCGGCTCAGTCGATCTACGCCGCGTTTCGCGGAAGGAGCCGCCTGATCGATCTGGGGTTGGAGGGTCATCTCACGCCAGCACTCGAACTGTCGTTTGCCGAAACATTCGTGGATGGCGGTGTCGTGGCGGAACTGGTGCCTCGAGACAACGATCTCGTTGTCTGGCGAATTGCCGTGACCAATCCGAACGTGCGCACCGACAAGGGGATCGGGGTCGGCTCGTCGGTCGCGCAACTGCGATCGGCCTACCGCACGACAGGTGTCGGCTCCGGTGAGGGCAATGTATTCGTCACGGTGGAAGAATTGGGGGCAAGCTTCCAACTCGACACGTCCGGCCCTGGCGGCAACACACTCTGGCGGATTCGAGATCCGCAACAGGTTCCGGGCGACGTCAAGATCGTGAGCGTGTTACTGGTTCGTTAAACAGCGTGAGCTGTCTCACAAGGCCGCTGCAGGGAAGGAGCGGCACGCCCGCACCGCGGCAGCGCGCATAAATAGGGCGCCGCGCGCGGCTGGGCGGCTCGCCGCGGTACACAGGCACGAAGAATCATGCCTTCGCCCAGCATCCTCGCGAGCTGAGTGGACCCGGTGACAGAGCTCCGCGCGCAGTGATGACGTTCAGGCCCTCGGAATTGTGCCGTTTGGCGTCAGCCTGTCCACGGCCTGTGGCAGTATCTCGGACAACTTCTGCGTCAGTTGCTCGACCGACAAGCCGGATTTCTGCGCCAGCTGCTGGAGCAGGTCAGGACCGAGCGCCCGGCGGAGATCATCGGACGAGATCGGCTGGTTGGGTCCTGTTCCGACCCACGATCTGACCGTTCCGCCCAGTCCAGTTCGCTCGAACTCGTTGACGACGCCCTGCAGGCCGCCGTGCTTTTCCAGGATGCCGTTGACGACCGTCACCATGCCGGCGCCGACGATCCCGCCAAGCAGTCCATCGAACATTCCCATCTGCGTTTCCTCTCGGAAAAGTATTGGATGCTGGCGCACCTAGCACGGCCCGTGCGCGTCTTCACCGCGTCACGAACGCCGCAGTAGTCCCGCCGCACCGCACGTCATCGCGGTGTCGGTTCCCGCCGCGCGGGCGTCCGGACGGGACTACTCCTCGTAAACGCCGATCCGGCGATCCGTGCGGGCATCAGCGTTTCTCGGCAGATCCCGACTACATATTACCGATTCGACGTAGACAGCGTGCGCCACTCAAGGCCAGAACCGCTGCTCCGGCACTCCATTCGGGAGCAACCTTGTACGGGGCACCTGGTGTCAAGAGTGGACTTCCATAGCTGGAACGGGCCAACCGAATTCGACGGCGGCCCGGCGGACAGATCCTGCCGCCGCTTGAACGTTATAACATTTGTGGCTACACTGATCGCATGGTCCTCCAACTCAAGCTCCGCAAGGTCGGCAACTCGGTTGGCGTCGTACTGCCGAAGGAAGCGCTCATCCACCTCGATGTCGAGGAAGGCGACACCATCTGCGTGACGGATGCTGCCGACGGCACGCTGCGCGTGTCTGCGACGAGTCCGGATTTCACCCGCCAGATGGACGTCGCGCGCGACGTCATGCGGCGCTACCGCAACACCTTCCGCGAACTGGCGAAGTGAAACCGCCCGTCTGGGTGTTGCGCGACGTGGTCCTTGCTGTGCAGGAACAGTTGCTGGCAGCGTTCGGAGGCGCGTCGGGTGTTCGCGACGCCGGGCTGCTCGAGTCCGCGTTGGCGCGCCCCGACAACCGTTTTGCATACGAGCGCACCGCAGTCACCGTCTTCGATCTCGCCGCCGCGTATGCGTTCGGCCTCGCGAAGAACCACCCGTTCGTCGAGGGTAACAAGCGAATCGCGTTCGCAATGGCCATCATGTTCCTGGAGCTCAATGGCTATCGATTTCAGGCTGGCGAAGCGGAAGCGGTGATCCGGACGCTCGCCCTGGCCGCGGGCGAGCGGAAGGAACACGAGTACGCGGAGTGGCTGAAGGCCAACTCGACACGGACGTGAGTACGCCAACCGCCGTGGCGGCGAAAGCGACCGGAAGCAGCAACTCAAGCGGACGCGCCAGCCATAAGCCTGTTGGGCCTTTTGATGGGACTCGGTCGTCGTGACTTCGACATCGTCCACTCCTATCACCCCAAGAGCGTCAGAGTCCACGAAACCGGCGCAACTTCATCGGCCCGATTTGCCACCGATCACCGTTGATCTTGACCTAACACAAACGACCGGACAAAACTGGTCGCCGTCCGACGCCTTCTGTAAACCCTTCGCGACTTATCAAGAGTTGAATTCGCCCGGCCCTTGAGTCTCTGAGATATGCTGCGCTGGATCGATGCGGAGCAGCTCGATCCTGCAGTCGCTGGTCAACCATTCCCGAAACGGCGATGAATGAACGGGTCTTCTTCGGAGTGGGTGAGACGAACGTCATGGCGCGAAGAGCGCGATTCTCTCCCGGGGTAATCAATTACGACGGTCCGATGTCGGCCGCTTATGGGCGTGGGCGCGCCCTCTCGCCTGAGTCCTGCAAGGTATGGTGTGCGGCCCTGGCACCCGTGGTTCAGACGTTGCAACCCGGCCGCATTCTTGATCTTGGCGCAGGCACGGGTCGCTTCGCCGCGCTGTTTGCCCGATCGTTTGAACACCAGGTTATCGGGGTCGAGCCGTCGCAGGGGATGCTCGCGGCCGCACTCGCCGAGGAGAGACGCGCGAACCTCGCCTATGTCGCTGGAACTGCTGAAAGCATTCCTCTCAGGAACAGGAGCTGCGGGCTCGCCTGGTTGTCGCACGTGTGGCATCACGTGCGAGACCGCCATGCGTGCGCTCGAGAGCTTCGCCGCGTCCTCGGTCGAGGGAAAACGGTCCTAGTAAGAGGGACCTTCGGGGACAAGGTGGACGGGTTTCCAACGTTGTTTCGCTATTGGCCCGGCACCCGGACGATCTGCCAGCAACTCCCCACGACTCGGGAAACCGTCGCAGTGTTCGAAGCCGCCGGCTTTGCCCAAATCGAACACCGCCAAGTCGAGCAACCAACCTGCGACAGCCTGCGTGAATTTGCTGACCGGACGAAGTTGCGTGCTGATTCCGCTCTTGCACTGATCTCGGACGCGGAGTTTCGGTTGGGCCAGTCCGCGATTGAACAGGCGGTCCTGGATGAGCGCGCGCCCTCGCCGGTGATCGAAGTCATCGAGCTCCTACGGTTTGAGAGCGTCTGACATGCACTTGCCGGACGGCGCCAGACGGATCGCGAAGGGCCGCGGATGAAACGCCAGCCGTCTGTCATAGGAGTCGATAAACGCCGGAGGGATCCGCGATGTCGTGGCAACGCGGTGGGTAGACGCTGCGTATGTTGGGAAAGATAAAGAAGCCAGATGCGCTCCAGGGGACGCTCGATCTTCTTGTTCTGAAGACGCTGAGTCGTGAGCCACGGCATGGATACGGCGTCGCCGCGCGCATTCAACAGATCACGGATGACACATTGCGCGTCGAGGAGGGATCGCTCTATCCGGCGCTTCATCGCATGGAGCAGGCGGGCTGGATCGCTGCCGAATGGCGGATCACCGAGAACAATCGGCGCGCTCGGATCTACCGCCTCACGCGAGCTGGGCAGAAACGTCTGAGTGAAGAAGAAGCCAAGTGGGACCGCCTGCTCGAGGCGGTCGGCAAAGTTCTGCGTTTTGCCTAAAAGGCCAGGAGCATCCTGTCATGGGTTGGTTTCGCCGTTTCCGCAGCACCATTGTGCGCTCGAATCTCGACGAAGACTTCGCCCAGGAAACGCGGTTCCATCTCGACGAACGTATCGACGAGTACGTCAAGAGCGGGATGACCTTTGAGCAAGCCCGACTCGAAGCTCACCGCCGTCTCGGAAACCTGGCGCTTGCCAGAGATCACGCGCGCGACGTCGACACTCTCCGCTGGCTCGGCGATCTCGGTCAAGACGTGCGCTACGCGTTGCGACAACTGCGACGAAGTCCAGGATTTACTGTTGCCGCCATCCTGACACTCGCCCTGGGGATCGGTACGACCACGGCGGTCTTCAGCCTCGTCGATGCCGTGGTTCTTCGCCCGCTGTCGTATGCCGACTCGAGCCGGCTGGTCGTCATCGATGAGTGGATACCGAGTGTCGGGTCCATTCCCGTAAATGCTCTCCACTTTCAGGGATGGCAAAGGACGGCAAGGTCGTTCGATCACATAGCGCTCATCGGCGGCCTGAACGTCAACGTGACGGATTCTAGTGAGCCGGAGCGCCTTTCAGCTGCACGAGTGTCCTCTGAGTTGTTTCCGCTGCTGGGGGTTCGGCCGCAATTGGGGCGCGTCTTTCTCGCCGATGAAGATGTTCCAGGACGTGATCACGTCGTGCTGATCAGCAATGAGTTGTGGCAACGCCGCTATGCCGCCGAGCCACAGATGGTGGGTCGTACGATTTCCATTGATGGCGTGGCCCACCAGGTCGTGGGCGTACTGCCCGCCAGCTTTCATTTTCCCAAGCTGAGTGACCTGTACCCGCAGACGATCGTGCAAGACAGGCCACAGATCTGGAAACCGATCGCTCTGCGTCCCCAGGACCTGACGCCTGCCGATTTCAACTTTGTGTCGATTGGGCGTCTGAAAGCGGGTGTCTCCGCCAGACAGGCTGCCTCGGAGCTCGACGCAGTTCAGAAGGATTTCTCCGCTCAAATGCCCAAGTCGGTGGGACCTGATTTGCCGCGAACTGGCCGTCAGGTCCGCGATCGGAGCCAGCCGTTGGCGTCTCAGCCGTCAGATGATCGTCGAGAGCCTCACGCTGTCCGCGGTGGGCGGGGTATGCGGCGTGTTGATCGCCTACGGCGCGATTCGGTTGATCTTGGCGCTCGCGCCCGCTGACGTGCCGCGCCTGGACGAGGTGCACGTCGACACGCGCACCCTCATTTTTATGCTGATCCTTTCCACCATCGCGGGCCTGGTGATTGGCGTGTCGCCCGCCTGGCAATTTGGCAACGCCGACGCTGGCGAAGCCATGGCAAGCGGAACGCGAACGACGGCAAGCGGTGGAACCGGCCGACTCCGGTTTGTGCTGGTCAGTGCACAAGTGGCGCTGAGTGCGGTGTGTCTGATTGCCGCCGGCCTCCTATTGCAGAGCCTGGTCAATCTGCTGCATGCCGACCGCGGCTTCGATACGAATCACATCATGACGGTCGGCGTGAACCCCCCCTTGAATCGCTATCCCACTCCTGGAACGCGCGTCGCGTTCGTGCGCACCGCGCTGGATCGGCTCAAGGTGCTGCCAGGCGTCGTCGACGTCGCCGCAGCGAACATGTTGCCTCTGGCCGGCGAGGGTGGCAATAGCGCACTGTCGATCGCTGGTACGAGCGTGCCGCTGTTCGAGCACGCGCTCGGCAATATTCGAACTGTGAACAGCGAGTATTTTCGGGCCATGGGCCTGTCACTGCAGGCGGGGCGCCTCTTCACTGACGCGGATCGAGAGCGTCAGGTTGCGGTGATCTCGATGTCGATCGCCAAACGTGCGTGGCCCGGCGAAGATCCGGTCGGAAAGCGTTTCCGCTTTGGACCGCCCGCTCCCGATAGAGAGGTCATCGGCGTGATCAACGACGTGCGCGGCGTGAGCCTCGAGGCTGGACCGTCATTCAGCGTTTACGTGCCCTATTGGCAAGGCTTTTTCATCGGCACTTCATTCGCCGTCAAGACGAGACAGGATCCCGTGGCCATCGCGCCAGCGATTCGAGCGGCCATTCGTAGCATCGATGCCGAGCTGCCACTGTCGGCGTTACAGACGATGGATGAGGTCGTCGAACGTTCGGTGGCGCAGCGCCGGTTCCAGACGAATCTGGTGCTCCTGTTTGGTGCGGCGGCCATGCTGCTTGCCAGCCTCGGCGTGTACAGCGTCATGTCGTATGCCGTGACGCAGCGCACGACAGAGATTGGAATCCGGTTGGCACTCGGTGCTGAACCTGGCGCGGTCCGGCGAATGGTGTTACGACAGGCATTGCGTCCCGTTGCGGCGGGCGTCGCCGCGGCTGTGCCGCTCGCGCTCGGCACGTCCTCGTGGCTACGCTCGCTACTCTTTGGCGTCAGTCCGCAGGATCCCACGACGATCACCATCGCGTGCCTTACTCTGATTACGGCAGCAGTGCTGGCGGCCTATCTGCCTGCACGGCGCGCGGCGAACCTCGATCCGCTCA
>WNFI01208293.1_pt2 | contig 10803 bp, 10 predicted proteins | sample 5400471 | NCBI WGS metagenome assembly WNFI01 (sample SAMN13153348, study PRJNA577476) | soil metagenome | isolation source: 100 cm saprolite on Douglas fir-dominated hillslope | place: USA:California | collected 2013-09-17 | reverse complement strand
CGCCAAGGAGTACACGAGCCCCGGCAAGCACCCGGCGGGGAAGCTTCCAAACGGGGAGGAGATAAGGAAAACCTTTCTGATTTTCGATGGAGCCCCCGACCTCCTGAAGTCCAAGAGTTGGGCCAGCGTCCAACACCCGTTCATTGGCTCGGTGTCGGTCAAGGCGGACGCGCCGCAGTACCGGGACGTCCGAGACGTGACCGAGATCGTGCTGACCGAGAAGAAAGAGGTCCCGAAGGCGAAGGACTAGATCGGTAATGCGGACCTGGCCGGGTCCAATACCGACCGGGGTCGCAGCGTCGTGATCAGCGAAGCTCGTTCTTCACCACGACGCCGGCGCGCACGATCACCCGCAGGCTCCGGCCGTCGGCGGCGAGCAGCGCGACATCCTTCAGCGGGTCCCCGTCCACCACGATCAGGTCGGCGTGTGCTCCGGGCTCGATGCATCCTATCTGGCCGCGCATCATCATCATTTCCGCGGGAACCGAGGTCGCCTGGCGAAGGATCTCCACCGGCGTGAACACCTCGCTGCGCAACGTGAACTCGCGGCACTGCTGGCCGTAGGTGCTGCCGAGCAGGTCCGTACCGAAGCACACCTTCACGCCGGCACGGCGCATCGAGTCAAGGCCGGCCAGTGCCGAGTCGAATGCAATGTGGGCTTTTTCCTGGGTTTGCGCGGGCAATCCCATCTGCCGCCCTGTCTCGACCAGCGCGTTGATGACGGCCATTGTCGGCACGATGTAGGCGCCGCGTTCGGCCACGAAGCGCGCCGTTTCGTCGTCGATCAGCGTGCCGTGTTCGATGCTGCGCACGCCGAATTCCACGCTGCGGCGCACCGCGCTGGCCGGGTGGCAGTGCGAGGCGACGTAGGTGCGCCGCTCGACGCACTCGTTCACGATCGCGCGGATCTCGTCCTCGCGGTACTGGTTCATCCAGATCGGATCGGTGGGTGACAGTACGCCGCCCGAGCCCATGATCTTGATGCAGTGTGCGCCCTGTCGAAGCTCCTCACGGGCGGCGCGGATGCATGCATCGACTCCGTCGGCCAGCACGGCGAACGTGTTGAACAGCGCTTGATCGCCGCACGAGCAGAGCGCCCCGTAGTGCGGCCGATCCTCGATCTGGCGCAAGTCGCCATGGCCGCCGGTCATCGACAGAACTTTGCCGGCGTACAGGTAGCGGGGCCCGTTGATCAGGCCGTCCGAGAGGGCACGGTACAGGGAATAGTTGCCGCCGCCGATGTCGCGCACGGTCGTGAAGCCGCATTGCAGCGCATGCGTCAGCATGCGCACCGCGTGCGCGGTGCGGTACGCCTCGCCGAGCGCCTCGATTCTCTGGATAAGGACGTCGCTGGCAAAGGCGTGTACGTGCGCATCGATCAGCCCGGGCATCAGCGTGCGTCCGGCGACGTCGAGCACCTGTGCATCCTGTCCGCCGAGCGGCTGGGCTGAAACCTCCTGGATCCGCCCGTCCGCCACCCGAACGGACATCCCTTCCGGGCAGTCCGCGTGGATTCCGTCGAAGATGCGCGCGTTCTTGAAGATCAATTGAGGCATCGAGGCAGTCCGGCAGGCAGGGTGCCGAGTCTACGCGCGGTCACCGCGCACCCGGTACACTTGCACCGTCGGTTCAACCGGACCAGGCAGCACAAGATGGGCACTACGCCACGGGAGCCGCGCCCCGACAAGGATCTCGATCTGGAAGCCGTGCGCGAGGTCGAGGCGGCCGTCACGCGTCTTGCCGAGCGGTTCGCGCAGCGCGACCCGAAGGTCTCCGCGGCGCTGCAGCGCGAGGTTCACGTGTTGCGCGAGATGCTGGCCGGGCACGCGCCGTCGGGCGCCGGCCTGCGCGGCAGCCTGCATCGGCTGCGCGAGCTCTACGATTCGGTCCTGGTTGGAGGACTCTACGAAGAAACCAAGGACGCGAGCCTGTTGATCCTGCTGAATCAACTCCTCGGCGTCTAAGCGGCCATCGCCGCGCGGGCGGCGAAATTCATTTTCCGGCGGCCGTTCGGCTCTGTTCCAGCAGTTTGCGCACCACCGCCTGGACCCTCTGGTTCATCGGCTCGTCCGGGCCGGCCGGGGTGGCATACCACTGGGCCAGCAGTTCCTCGGCCTGCGGCCGCTGCTGTCGGCCGCCACGGAAACGGCTCTGCAGGCGTTCCAGCTGGTGCCGGCGGCGCGCCGGCGCGAACTCGTCGGGCGTCGGCAGGTCCAGGGCGATCTCCAGGTCGATCAGCAACGCCTGCCGCGCCTCGCGGCCCGCGGCAAGGCCGTCCGCGTCGACTCCGTCGGCGGGCGCCGCCTGCCGCGCCAGGGCCTCCAGCTGTGAGCGATACGCCTGCTGGTGCAGTGTCTCGATGCGCTGCTGCGCCTGTCGCCGCAAGTCGCGCGCACGCTGCTCGAGCGCGTCGGCCGACGCGCCGGCGCCCGCCTTCGCGGCATCCCACTCGGCCTGAAACTGCCCAAGCGCGCGCTTGATATGGGTCGCGTCGGCCCCCGCCACGGCGGCTGCGAACGCATCGATCAGCGCGACGCGCGCCTGCGCGCGCATCTCTCTCTGCACGGACTGTTCGGCGCGCTCGGCGTCGCGCCGGGAGAACACGGCGTCACAGGCGGCACGAAAGCGATGCCACAGCTTCTGCTCGTCGCTTCGCGGCAGCCGCAGCTGGCCCGCCTCGTTGCGCCAGCGCTCCTGCAGGCTCTTGGCCTCGGTCATGGCGGCGCGCAGGTCCGGCGAGACCCGCAGCGCGTCGGCGGCGCCAATCAGTTGCTCGCGGCGTTGGATTTCCGAGGCGCGCGCTGCTACCAGGCGCTGGTCGACCTCGCCCACCACGGTGTCGAAGCGCTTGCGCAATACACGTTCGTCGCGAAAGCCCGCGCGCGCCGCGGCATGCCAGTGCTTTGCCACCTGGTCGCGCTGGACCTCGATGGCCGCATAATCGGGGCGTTCCCAGTCGACGGCCGCGACCAAGGCCTCCCACTCAGAGCAGAGCGCCTCCTTTGCCGAGCGCGCCTGCGCGCGCCGGGCCGCTTCCTCGGCGCGCTGCGCGGCGACCGGCTGGTAGGCTTTCACGAGCGCAGCATCGAAGCGCTCCCAATCGCGCAGCGCCGGCGAAGCCTGGGTACCCAGCCGCTTCCACTCCTCGCGCAGTGCGGGCACTGCGCGGGCCAGGTAGTCGATGTCGTGGTTTCCGGCAAGAACCTCTTCGGCGGCCGCGACCAGGTGCTCGCGTTTCTTCTCTGCGCCCCACTTGGCCCAGCCGCTCAACTCGCTCAGGCGCGTATGGGCGTGTTGCAGTCGCGCCGCCAGGTCGCCGCGTAACGCGACGCCGCCGAGCGCTGCCTTGATCTTCCTGGCGGGCGCGTCGGCATCGGCCAGATGCCCGGACTCCAGCGCCTGTTCCATCTGTTCCAGCAGGGTGCGCACCGCGGCCAGATCGATCCTGGGTCGCGTCGGCGGCGGCTCGGCGCTCTTGAGTGGCGCGGCTTGCGGCAGCGGCTGCAGCGCCTGCCAGCGTGCTTGGAGCGCTTGGCGGACTTCAGGGCGATCGGGTTTTGGCAGCGCTTCCCACGCGGCCGCGGCGTCGGACGCGACCGATCCGACGGCCAGCTCGGACAGGAATTGCTCGCATGCCTGGATGCGGCTGTTGTCCGCCGCCAGCGCCGCCAGGCGCGATTCGATCTGGTGCAGTGACGCGACCAGTGCCTGCCACGCGGCCTTGCCGCCGAGCCAATCCGGCAGGCGAGCCTGCTGCTGAGCGAGGGCTGAATAACGATCGTGCCATTGCTGCAGCTGGGCCGCGTCCAGGCACGCGGCGCCGCTGCACTCAGCCGCCAGCTCAGCGGCTTCCTCCTTACAAGCCTGCAGACTGTGCCGGGCCTCCGACTCCTGCCTTAAACGCGTGTCCGCCTGATCGAGCAGGATCCGACACTCGGCCAGGGGCTCGCCTGCGTCTTCCAGCGCCTGCAGTTCGCGCTGCAGGTCGAGCAGGCACGAACTTGCCTCGGCTAAGGCGCGCAACCTGCCCCAACACTTCGGGATCCGCGACGCGCTGGACGGCCGCCAGCCGCAACTCGGCGAAGCGCCCGAGCACCGCGACTTCGCCCAGCCAACGGTCGCCGTTCAGGCTCGCGAGCCACTGCAGCGCGAGCGACCTGTCGGCGACGTGGCGCAGTGCGGCCGCCCACACGCCAGGCGCATCGTCCGGTGAGGGCTTGCGGCACATGGCGGCCAGCGCGCAGCCCAACTCCTCGATGTGGCGCTGCCGTACCTCCTCGTCGGTGACCGTCGTCAAAGCGGCACGCACGGCATCGGGATCGACGGTGGGCGCGGGTACCGGTCCCGGCGCAGCAGGCCGCCGCGGCCCGTGCGCGGTGGGTTTCTCGGCTGGACCGCCCAGCAGCTCGTTGAACCAACTCATCGCATAGGGCAAATACGGGACGCGGGAAGCCAGATCGTACCGATTCCCACGCGAAACCGCCCCTGCCGCGTTGCGGTGCAGTCGCTTAAGAGTGCTGCCGGAGCTAAGCGAACCGGGGCGCTGAAGTCAGGGGCTGAAGTCAGGGGGCTGAAGTCAGGAGCTGAAGCGCCGCTTCACAGATTCAGCCCGGTGGAGTGGGACTGACCGGCACCCAGGGCTCCGGGCACTGCGACACATACGGGTAGTACGCCTTGGCCGAAGGGCAGTAGTACCAGTAGGCCGGAGGGGGCGGCGCCGACGGTACGGCACCGGTGTCGGGTACAACATAGGCCGGGTACGACGGAGCGTAATAAGGGTAATAAGGGTAATAAGGGTAACCCCAACCCCCCAGCCAGGGATCCCCGTACGGCCCCCAATACCCGAACCCCCAACCACCGCGCCAGCCGCCCCAGTCGTGATCGTGGTGGTGCCAGCCGTGCCCGCCGCCCCAGCCGGGATGGCCGCTCCATCCGCCACCGTGGCTGGTTTGACCTCCGGTTCGACCTCCGCCGTGTCCCCCGCCCATGTGCCCACCTCCGTTGCTGTTGGAGGAGGTCACGTGTACGAAGCCTCCGGTTCCGGCGGCATTGCCGAACGCGGCAGCCGGATGGACCGAAAGCGCCAGCAAAGGCGCCGCCAGAATTGTTGCAAGCACAGTCGAATGAATCTTCACCGCGATCTCCTGCACCGCGCACTGCCTCGATCGACGCTGCGTCGGCACTCTACCCGTTAGGCACCTCTAGGCTACTGCGAGTTCCTGCCCTCGTAAATTCTTTTGGCGAGAGAACGCGCGGTGGCGCGCTGGACTGACGAAGGTCAATATCAGTACGATCGCAGCACGGATGAGGGAGCAAGCCACATGCCGGCCTCGTTGATACTGACGATTGTCGGGCCGGACCGCCCCGGCCTCGTGAACCTGATCTCGGACCGCGTCACCGCCCATGGCGGCAACTGGCTCGAGTCGCGGATGGCGAACCTGGCGGGACAGTTCGCCGGCATCGTTCACTTGCACGTTCCGCAGGCCAGCATCGAGGCGCTGATCGTCGCATTCCAGGAACTGGAGGCGCAGGGCCTGCGGATGGTCGTCACGCGCGGCACCGAAGGAGCAAGCGGCGCACCGGGCAGGCGAATGAAGCTGGAGCTGGTCGGCCAGGATCGGCCCGGCATCGTGCGAGACATCTCGCACGCGCTGGCAAGCCGCGGCGTGAGTATCGAGGAGCTGGTGACGGACTGCGTCAGCGGTTCGATGTCCGGTGAGAGCCTGGTGCGAGCTTCTGCACAACTGCGTGTTCCGGCGCACGTCGGCACGGCGCAGCTGCGCGGTGCGCTGGAAGCGATCGCGAACGACTTGATGGTCGACTTGACGCTGGACGACAGCGGGCCGAGCTGAGACAAGGCCCGAGTCGAATAATCGACTGCACGCCTCGGCGTGCAGTCGCGTCGAATCGTTCTCGATCGCCGAAGGCGCTTGCGATGTCGGGTTTTGATCCGCTTCTACGTCTGAGTTGAGTCGCGCGCAGCGCATCGATCTGTCCGTGCGCCGAAGCAGGGACACGAACGACTGCCTACGGGTCGGTACGACTGATATCTGGGATACCTGTTGCTGCGCCTGAACCCTTGTCGCACGCGTGGTTGAGCGCCGAAACGCGTGATTACCCGCGTTGGCGTTGATAGACTTCATCCCTTTATTGGCGCGATGGTCGCTTTACACCCTATTGGCGTAGGCGAATCATCGGTCTCTGTTGCCGTTGCGCCGGGACGCGCAGTACTGCAGGGCAGTCACGGAATGAATTCGGCGCGGAAGATCGGCAGCACGGCAGGACTGCAGCCGATCGAGCGGAAGATTCAGGCTGTATTCGCCGCAGGTCTGGCGGCGCTCGGCGTGCTGGGCGCCGTTTCGTACTTCGGCATCCACCAGTTGCTGGTGCAATCGGCCTGGGCCGAACACAGCCGCGAGGTAATCGAATCGATGCACGCAGTCATGGCATCGATGGCGGACGCGGAAGCGGCGCAGCGCAGCTTCGCGATTACCGGAGATGAGGCTTTTTTCGAGCCCTACCAGCGCGCCGCGCGTGAATGCAGCGAGGGCTTGCGCTCACTGCGCGCGCTGACGGCCGACAACGCGGATCAGCAGCGCAGGATCGATTCGCTTGAACCGCTGTTGGCTGATCGGCTGAAGCGGCTTTCCGAGCTGATCGATCTGAGGCGGGCTCGGGGACCCGCTGCGATTGCTTCGGCGATCGTCGTCGACCCCGGCCCGCCGGGCAGGGACGTGGTGCGCCGCGCTGCCGGGGACTTCGAGTCGGCCGAGCAGACATTGTTGCGCCAGCGGGAAGGGCTGGCGCGCGCGCGTGGCCAGCTGGCTGCGGCGGTGCTGGCGAGCGGCGGGGGGCTTGCGGTGATACTGCTATCCGTTGCGGTGGTCGTGATCGGGCGCGCGTTCAACAGCGCCCGCCGGGTCGAGGAGGAGCTCAGGAGCGATCACGCCAGGCTGGAGGAGTCGATGCGGCAGCGGTCCGATCAGCTGGCGCGTATCAACGAGTCCCTGCTCGAAAACGAGCAGCGGCTGGCGGGCGTGATGGGCCTGAACGCGCAGCTCGAGCGGCGGGTCGAAGAGCGCACGGCCGAACTGCAGGCGGCCGACCAGGAGCTGGAGAGCTTCGGCTACACGGTCGCGCACGACCTGCGCGCGCCCCTGCGCGCGATGGAGGGCTTCAGCCAGGCCCTGATGGAGGACTACGGCGAACGCGTCGACGGCGAGGCCCGCGTCTACCTGAACCAGATCATCCGGGGCAGCGAGCATCTTGGCGAGCTGATCGACGGCCTGCTGCAGCTGTCGCGCAGCGTGCGGGGCGAATTGCGCCGGGATCGGGTCGACCTGTCGGCGATAGCCGAGGGCATCCTGGCAGAGTTTGCCCGCGCCGAGCCCTCGCGCAAGGTCTCCTGCCGGGTCGAGCGGGGACTGGTGGTTCGCGCCGACGCCCGGATGATGGAAATCGTGATGCGTAGCCTGCTGGGCAACGCATGGAAGTACACGGTGCGCACGCCTGCGGCGGCAATCCGTGTGTTCGCAAGCAACGATGGGGGAGAGCGCATGTTCCATGTCGTGGACAACGGCATCGGATTCAACATGGCGCATTCGGACAAGCTGTTCCAGCCCTTCCAGCGCCTGCACCGGCAGGATGAATTTCCGGGAATCGGGATCGGATTGGCGACGGTGCAGCGCATCGTGCATCGGCACGGCGGACAGATCCGTGCGGACTCGTCGCCGGGCCAGGGAGCCGAATTCTGCTTCTCCCTGGCACTCTCGAGTGACGACTTTGCGAGGACGATCCATGACGCCAAGAACAATGCTTCTGGTCGAGGACAACCAGCAGGACGAGTTGCTGATCTTGCGGGCGTTGCGCAAGGTGAATCTGGCCAACCAAGTGGAGGTCGTGCGTGACGGCCAGCAGGCGCTCGACTACCTGTTCGGCGAGGGCGAATTCCCGCAGCGCGCCGGAAGCGATCCGCCAGCCGTGATCCTGCTGGATATCAATCTGCCGCGGGTTGGCGGGCTCGACGTACTGAGCCGGGTCCGGACCGATCCGCGCACCGAGCTGATTCCCGTCGTCATCCTGACCTCCTCGGACGAGGAGCGCGACCGGCTTCGCAGCTACCAGAGCGGCTGCAACAGCTTCGTGCGCAAACCGCTCGACTTCTCGGAATTTGCCCAGACCGTGGCGCGTCTGGGCATCTACTGGGTGGCGACCAACGAACCGGTGTGAGGGGAGAGCGCTCGTGGCCGGGTCGCTGAAGATCCTGGTGGTTGAGGACTCCGAGTCCGATCTGCGCCTGATCGAGCGCCACTTGCGGCAGCACGGGCTCGACGCCGCCTGCGTGCGGGTCGCCAGCGTGGACGCCTTGTCGGGCGCCCTCGTCGGCAACGATGTCGACCTGGCCCTGGTGGACTATCACGTTCCGGGTTTGCCGATCCACGACAGCCTGGCAAAGATCCGCACTGATGCGCCTGGACTGCCGATCATTCTGATGTCGGGCAGCATCGGCGAGGAAGCCGCGGTCGAGCTGCTCAAGCAGGGTGTGTGGGACTTTGTGCTGAAGGACCGTCTGGTTCACCCAGATCACGGGACACGCGCCCGAGCAGATTCTGGGTCGGGATCTGAGCGTGGTCGGCGCCGATAGCCAGGAAGGCGGGTTTTACGGAAAGATGTGGGCCTGGCTGGCCGAGCACGGGCACTGGCACGGCGAAGTCTGGAACCGCCGTCAGGACGGGCGGACCTACCCGGCGTGGCTCAATATCGCCGCGGTGCTTGGCTCCACCTCGACGGTCACGCATTTCGTCGGGGTGCTCACCGACATCAGCGAGCGCAAAGCCTCGCAGGCGCGCATCGAGCACATGGCGCAGCACGACCCATTGACGGATCTGCCCAACCGGATGCTGCTGGCGGACCGGTTGCAGCAGGCGATCGCCCATGCGCAGCGCGCCAATCGGCGGCTCGCCGTGCTGTTCGTGGACCTGGACCACTTCAAGCACATCAACGATTCGCTCGGGCACGCAACCGGCGACCGCGTCCTGATCGAGATGTCGCGGCGGCTGGTGAGCAACGTGCGAGCCAGCGATACGGTTGCGCGCCTGAGCGGGGACGAGTTCGTCGTCGTGCTGCCGGACGCTGGCGGCGTCGAGGGCGTCGTGCGCGTCGTGGCCGGGATAACCCGCTCGATCGCCGAGCCGATCCAGATCGATGGGCACAGGATCCGACTGTCGTCGAGCATCGGCGTGAGTCTGTTCCCCAAAGACGGCCAGGACGAGTCGGCGCTGCTGACCAATGCCGATCACGCGATGTACCACGCCAAGGCGGCGGGCCGAGCGACGTACCGGTTCTTTTCGCCGGAAATGGACGCCAAGGCGCGTGAACGTTTCCAGATCGAAGCCGATCTGCGAGAAGCGCTGGCCCGCCGGCAGTTGCGGCTGTTCTATCAACCCCAGGTCGACAGCCGCACGGCGAAGGTCGGCGGCTACGAGGCGTTGCTGCGCTGGGTTCACGCCGAGCGAGGCCTGCTGTGCCCGGGCGCTTTTCTGAACGTTGCCGAAGAGACCGGGCTGATCGTGCCGATCGGGGAGTGGGCTCTGAAAGAGGCCTGCCTGCAGTGCAGCCGATGGCATGCCCGGGGATTTCAAGGTTCGGTAGCGGTCAATCTGTCGGCCAGGCAGTTCGACCCTGAACATCTTCTGGAAACGGTGAAGGAATCCCTGCAGGACGCTGCACTGCCGGGTAAGTTTCTGGAGCTCGAGCTGACGGAGAGCCTTCTGGTCGAACCGACCGAGGTGACGATGAAGCTGCTGCACGACCTGAGGCAGTTGGGCGTCCAGATCGCCGTCGATGATTTCGGTACCGGATACTCGTCGCTCAGTTACCTGAAGCGCTACCCGATCAACACGCTGAAGATCGCACAGCCGTTCGTGGAGGAAGTCTCGGCGCAGTCCGACGACCGGGCGATCGTGCAGGCGATCGTGACGCTGGCACGCGCGATGCGCTTGCGGACCGTCGCCGAAGGCGTCGAGCACGAATCGCAGGTCAGGGTACTGCGCGAAATCGGCGCCGACCTGCTGCAGGGCTACTATTTCGGGAAGGCGGCTCCCGCTTCCGAGCTGCAATTGGTCACCGAATCGAACCAGGCGGTCTGACCGCCACCGCAGATGGATATTGGCCCGCTGAACGTACTGTGTATCGAGGACACCGAGTCCGACTTCCTGCTGATCGAGCGTGCGCTCAGGATGGCGGGCCTGCTCGGGCGCTGCGAGCGGGTCGAAAGCAGCGAGGCGCTGAACGCGGCACTGCTGCAGAGCCGATGGGACCTGGTGCTGTCCGATTATGCAGTGCCCGGCATGTATTTCACGGACACGCTCAGACGCTTCCTCCACCACTATCCGAACCTGCCACTGATCCTGGTTTCGGGCACGATCGGAGAGGTCAAGGCGTCCGTGATGGTGGAAGTCGGGGCCTGGGACTACGTGCCCAAGAGCCGACTGCGCCGGCTCGTGCCCGCAGTCAGGCGGGCGATCGAGCGAGCCGCAGCCCAGGCCGCCCGGCGACCGGCGGCGCGGGAGACGGAACCGAATCCGGCCGGCCCGCGCCAGCGTTGATCGTGCCCTACCAGCCGGTTAGCGCGGAGCGGGTGTCGGCGCCTGCGCCGGCGCGGGAGGCTGCGGCGAAACCTGCTCCCATCCGCTGGGGCACTGGGACGCGTACGGGTAGTACGCGTTGGACTGCCGGCAGTAGTACCAGTAGTTAGGCGGCGCAGGCACCTGAACGACCGGGTTCGGCTGCACATAAACCGGG
>WNFI01339945.1_pt1 | contig 10804 bp, 12 predicted proteins | sample 5400471 | NCBI WGS metagenome assembly WNFI01 (sample SAMN13153348, study PRJNA577476) | soil metagenome | isolation source: 100 cm saprolite on Douglas fir-dominated hillslope | place: USA:California | collected 2013-09-17 | reverse complement strand
CTCGGAGAGTCTCAGGGTGTGCTGACAGTCGTCGAGCAGAAGAGTAGAGAGCAGGGGCATGTCGCAACTTTCAGCGGGAGTGGCGCGACGCCCGCCCCTCAGCAACTGCTGCACGACCGTCCGCGAGTCGGCGCCGGGGGCGAGCCACGGAGAACGGCAAAGGAGTTCGAGCAGATCGAGGCAGAGGGTCTTGCCCGACTGTGGCTCGGGGGAGCGCACGTTGAGATAAGCCGCAGTTGAAAAGACCTCGAAGCACCAGGTATGGACAATCCAGAGCGCGAGGACGGTGAACTGATGCTCATCGCAGACCAGATACTGGCGCAGAAACTCGACGAGAGCGGCGAGTTGCGTTGCATTTTCCTGGGCGGGCAAGTCTTCGACGACCTCCGCTGCAGGAAGGTATTGTCGCTCGCTAAGTTCGGCTGTCTCCGCTATCAATGGCTGGTTCCTCCTCTTCAATTTCGCATTATGACGTGAGTTGAAACGAAAAGGAAGATAGTGCTGTCGAAGTGCTGTCACTTTTCGAGATGAGGTTGCTCATTTCCACTTCCCTTTCCCTTCCTCTTCCCTTTCCCTTTCCCAGGATTCCGGCACTGTGCAGGGACTATGCGGGCACTATGCCGACACGGTTCGTCTGTATTGCCTTGCTGGACGCTGCCGCTCTAAACCTGCTTTCGCCGATCGACGATGGAGAACGTCCCGTCTGGCCTCGGTTACTCATGTTTTCCTTTTGTTTGTGGCAGTTACGCAGGATTACGCGCTTGCCTATAAAATAGGAATATGCGAAAATTAGGCGAAAATCCGATGGTCGCGTTTTCCACATTTTGACACAACATTCCACAGATCGGCAGCGTGCTACGATGCGGGAGCAGATATATGAGGGGTTTCTGCCTGATCCACTCAAAATGATGGGCAATTTATTTGGAGACGCGCAACCCAGATAAACGGAATTTAGGGCTGCGGCGTTTGTGTTGCCACAAGGCGGGAAATTAAGATTTTCCTGGAATGAAGGCTGGCTCTTCGGGTTATTATTCCGGCGATTGAAATAATAGAGGATCATGGACGGGAAAATGACGACATTCCCTTGGGATAGCTGGATACCGGGCGCCCTCAGCAGGCGCCAAGTTAAGGAACTTATTAAATCCGGATTCATAACAGCCGACGGAGTCAATCTCGAATCCAGCGTTGACAATTCATCGATTGATCTCTCATTGGCGGACAAGGGGTTCGAAATGATCCAAGGTTCCGTCAAACCTTCACGCGCTCAACCGTACGAATGGTTTATTCAGGAGAATGGACTCGCAAAGCCACTCAAAAAATCACCTGATGATGGGACTTATAAGTTAGACAGGCGGCACACATATGTTTTCAAGTTACAAGAAAGACTTAGAAAAAGTTTAATTCAAGCTCCAATTTGCGGACAAGCAACCGCTAAAAGTTCCGTTGGACGAGTTGATGTGCTTGCTCGACTCATCGTCGATGGAATGGGCACGTACGAATGTTTTGATGAAAGCTGCCTCGAAGATAATTACGGCGACATGTACCTTGAAATTACGCCGACGACATTCAACGTTAAAGTGAAACCCGGAATTTCGTTGTCCCAGCTGCGGCTCTTCTATGGACAAGTTGAAAATTCCGTTATGACAGGTCGGGAATTGTTCAAGACAACACTCAAAGATGGACCAGGTGCGGAGGATGGTAGCTTAAGTGTCGATGTGACGGATACTCTAATTGGCGGTCTTCCTGTTGGTGCCCTTTGCGCAAAGCCCCCGACTGACCCCAATGATGCCATCCCTCTATGGACGGAAAAAGAAGAAGCAAAGAAGCCAGACCCATGTAAGTATTGGCAATTTGTGCGGGCAGATAAAAAGAACAGGCTGGTTATCAAAGAGGAGCATTTCTACTTAATAAGGTCTAAAGAGAGAATCTGGGTACCCCCGGGAATTGCAATTTACTGCAGGGCGAGCGATGAAACTATTGGAGAAATGCGAATCCATTATGCGGGGTTTGTGCACCCATTCTTTGGAGGTCAACGAAAAGACGGGTCAAAGGGGACACCTTTGATGTTTGAAGTACGAGGGCATCAAGTCAATGTGAGTCTTGCAGATCAGGAGAAGATGGCGACTTTGACATTTTACCGGATGTCGGAGGATTGCACTCTCGAAGACAGACCCGTAGACAAACCCGAAGAATCGTACCAAAATCAAACGCTTGATTTATCTAAATTTTTTCGAAAATGGCCAACCAAATTAAAGGGCAAGGACAATGGAGATGTTGAAGCAACTTAGCGAAACTACGACGGGAACTCTATTCCCACCAAAGAGTCCGTTCCGCATCGTCCAAATACGCAGCGCGGACGCCAAGAGGTGGACAGATGAGGTCGGAGTTCTCAAAAACCTAATTACTGCAAACCAGCCGATGTATCCGAATATTGACTCTTGGTTTGCTGACAAAGTCATTCCTGGTATTAAATCATCGTCAAGAGTCGCATATGTAGCATATGAAGGTGAAGATCCGATTGCTTCTGCTGTGCTAAAACTGGGCGTGAATGCAAAGTTTTGTCATCTGAGAATCCATCAAGATTTTCAGGATCTTGATCTTGGACAGATGTTTTTCACGCAAATGACACTTGAGGCGCGTCATCATGCCAAAGATATACACTTCACTCTTCCTGAAAGTCTTTGGAGTAACAAAAGACATTTTTTTGAGTCATTTGGGTTTTTGCGGGTAAGCAAAGCATCGCGGCAGTACAGACACGGTGATGAGGAGTTGGCGTGCTCCGCGCCACTTGCGAAGGTTTGGTCTGCCGTTTTGGAGAAGTTGCCTAGGTTACTAACGAAGTTCTCCATTGGTGAGTACTCGCTAAATCATAATTTGCTCATGAGCGTTAAGCCTAAATATGCGGAGAGTCTTTTGGCTGGTTCTAAATTAGTCGAAATACGAAGAAGATTTTCGAGTAAATGGGTAGGGGGCCGCACGGTTCTTTACGCTTCACGCCCACTCTGCGCGCTTGTAGGGGAAGCAACCATAAAATCTGTAGTCAGCGGAACGCCTCTTGATGTTTGGTCGATGTTTGAATCGCAGATCGGCTGTTCTTGGGAGGAGTTCTCAGCATATGTCTCTTCGGCAGTCAACGTTAGTGCGATTGATCTTGCTGACGTGATGCCGTACAGGGAGCCCGTGCCGCTATCACAATTGTCACATCTCCTGAATGAAGATTTACGGCCTCCCCAATCTTATTGCGACCTGAAACTTGAAAAAGACAGCGCGTGGGGAAGGGCCGTATCTGTAGCCAGCCTGCTCCACGGTCGCTTTCGATTATCTGAGCAGCGGTAGAAACCGCGTCATGCCACTTCCGGTGGTTTGTTCTGACGCTTGCGCCTCAAGGTTATTGTGGCAGCCGATCTTCCGCCACACCTGAAGGCCCTTCTCAATTCGTTTTAACTCGCGCAAGACCGACCACCGCAGAGAAGATGGCGGGAAACGTCCGATGTGTCTCCGATTTCACTAAAGGGATCAATTTTCATACGGGTACGATGAGGGCATGCACGCTGTCCCCGATCCGCTTTGCTTGAACGCGAACCCTGTGCGGGCGTAGTCGCGTACCGTCTGTGCTTTCCCACCACGCCAAATCTTCATGTGCCTCAGAACAAGGTAACCCGCCCTCAAAGACACGATAGATGATCGACTTTCTTGGAACTCTGAAGTTGGGAATTATTCCCAATCCAGCCGCCCGTGCAGCATCGTTAGCATTCGCATAAACGGCACGGAGGGTTTTCGGCTCAGGCGGATCAAATCCAAAGGTGTGCTGATTGCGGTTTTCTTGACCCTTCTTTCCGCGAAGCTGTGCCTCGATCCAAATGCAAGGAGTGGGCCAAACCTTTGAAATGTTCAGAATTGCGGAGTATACGCTGGATTCTGGGCTGCATGCGCTCCTTATCTGTTCTATCTTTTGAAACGAAATTTCGCCTTTGAGATATGGCACGAGCATCGCACGATAAAATGAAAATTCTCCCGCAATAACGTCTACAAGTGATTCTTCGGCGCTCTTCGGATGGTGAGTATCATGCGTCCGCCGGAATGCTAACCGGGTTTGATCGGTCAAGATCAGCAGGTGCCCGATTTCGTGCCATTTGGTGTGATACCGGCGCTGTCCCTTGCGTCCGCGGCAATCAATTATTGAGACGTATTGTAGTTCCCAGGATTTGGCATGCTGAAGTTTGAAAGTAATACCGTAACATTCATTTTCGCCAAATTCCTGATCGAGCGTCGCGAAAACCCTCTCTCCTCGGCTCACATATTCCCGCTGGACTGCACGCAGCTGTTCATCACTGTTGACTTCAATGATTCGTGTGCTCAGTTTATCTGCTAAGAGTTTGAGCAGCTCACTCAGGTGCGAACATTGTCCGTCTTCCGCGCGAAAGTCAGCAAGGAATTTCTTAACCCTTTGATGACAGTAAGCCAAAATGACCTGGACCGGACTTGGCGTGGGCCTCAAGCCGAGGTCTGCAGAAAGGCGATGAACCGCTACGCTGCTGTTGAGCTTTGCACTCATATGATGCCATTTAACCGAAAACGCGTTTTATAGCCCTATAAAAATCCTTCCATTCATCGACGCTGAGCCGTTTCGTATCTTTATTGCTGCGCCTCGCCACAACTGAATTATGTGCCTCTAATGTCTCAAGGGTTTGGGAATAGCTGATTCCCAGTTCGCCCGCGGCCTCAGACAGCTCCGATGGAATTACAACAGGCTCCCTCCGAGTCCGCTCCTTCGTTTCTCCGCGAAGCAAATAATCCACCGATGCCCCAAGCACATTCGCTATTCTCAGTAGATTGTCGGAGCTAATGTTTCGCTTGTTATTTTCCACCTCGCTCAAAAACCCTTTACTAATGCCAGCTTGTACCGCTAGCTGATCCTGGGTCATCCCGCGAGCCTCGCGAATTTCCCGGATTCTGTCGCCGGTGGTCGCCATCGCCCCCCCAAGCTCTCGAAATTCGACACCATCGGGCAAATTGTATCCGTGAATCTGTATGCAATGCACGAAAAAAATGTCGCGTATGACTTGCTTTTGATATTCACAATATGTTATTAAATAACGATATTGTGAACAATCAAAGGCTGCAACTTTTGGCCGGAAATCCGTTCTGAGGAGGAATCATGCCAGAACAAGTAACTGGTAAACGCGATCACGACGTCGATGACCGTGATCGCGATAAGGAAAATCGAGGGGATCACGACCGCGACCGTAAGCCTCCGGAACCACCTGGTCGAATTATCCATCCGCAGCGCTCTCACGGTGAACAATGTCGGCGCGATTAAGAAAAAACGTGGAAGAAATGGCAATCTTTTGCCATGATCTCTCTTATCGATTCGACCCCGTCGGCGGTGGCGGTTGGTGGAGTGGCAGTATTGCGCCACTTAGATCTCTTGAGCGCCTCGGTGAACTGCTCGACGATATTCACCATCACCGACCTATTTATACGGCCGCCAATGCCGAGCTTCGCGATCTTTCCAGTTGCAAGGCGGAGCACTGTCGGCATGCGTGGATGGAAAAAGTGCGACCCGATGAGCTATTGCGATCTTTCAATATCCTTATTGGTTATTCCGGTACCCACGAAGACCCGCGTTGCTGGGTCGAGGGGATTGATTCCAAAAACGGTAGGCACATGTGGAGTGACGGCTCTATTTGCCCATTCATGTCTTCCACTGCAGCCTGGGACTGGATGCGGAACACGGTTGCGGATTTTGTGGGCCATGTTTCCATTTGGCTGCTGTCCTGGATGATCTTCCAGCAAACGAATGTCTGGATTGTGGGCGAGCACGGCAACACGCCAGGCTATCATGTAAGCAATATCACGCCTAACCAACTTTGCTGGTGCCGATCTGGTCGGAAATATCGTAAATGTCACATGCAGCAAGATTTCCACTTGTCTAGGAAGCCAGGAAAATAAGCAGATCTTTCGATCATTAGGAGGATTTGATGTCGATCAGAATCACATGCATCAACAAATCCGGCGGATATCATCAAGACCGGCATCACGCTATTTCTCATCTCGGATGGGTTGAAGACGGAACGGGCAAGACGGGCAAGAACACTCGGGTTGAGATATATAATTGGCTCAAAAGCGACAACGGTATCGCATATGTGCAAGATCAGGGTGGAAACAAGGCCTATCTTTATCCGAGAGATAATGCGCAGGGCACCCAATTTGTGCAGACATATGCTGATAACGTTTGGACAGATAATTTACTGGCATTGCCCGAATGCGGGATTTAGATCGTGAGATACAGCACTGAAACCATGCCACTCTAATTATCAAACTCTCAGATAGCAGAAAAAGAGGACAACATGTCAGACAGAAAAACCCATCAGGTCATTGGCGCTATCAGCGGCGCCGCGGGGGCTGGTTACGTCTCTTGGAACCAGCCGGGCTTCCTGCCGGAAGCGATCGGCGGCGGATTCGGGGGCTATTGGGCTTCGATGCTCCCTGATCAACTTGAGCCAGCGACTTCGTCCTGGCACAGAGGTGTCTGCCACAGCTTGACCGCTGCCGGTTTGGTGGCAGCCGCAGATGCAGTATTGCTGGAATTAGCAGCCGACTGCCGTGCGGAGGCCGACAAGTATCGAGCATTAAACTCATTCATGAGTGAACCCCGACCCGTTCATGTAGGTCTTTTTCAATTGCTTGCCGAATGGTTTTGGGGTTTCCTAGCAGGTGTCTTTAGCGGGCTGTGTGCCGGTTATTTGTCCCACCTTGCACTTGATGCTTGCACGCCACGCAGTATTCCGTTCATCGGTACTTAATTAATGAGTCATACGGGAGCAGTTGGATCAAAGGGTACATTTCGGGACGCCGCATAATATGCACCCTCCCACTAATTCTCGCGCAGAGCCGAATTTTAATTTGACACGTGTGGGCTAATCAAAATATGGACAGGAGAAAGGTATGCCGAAGACATTGAAACCCGGTGATACAGCGCCCGTTTCAGCACTGTATGAATTAATTGGCCCTCGGGGAGGGCGAACCGGCAAAGAACGAACCGTAGTAAAGGGAGGAGTCCTTCCGCCATCGCCCAAGGCAGGAATGACTTACCGCATTGCAGAGCGCGCGCACAACACGAGCGGCCACAATAAGCGCTAGGCTTCGCTTCCAGAAAGGGCGGCCCGCAGCAAGTCACCCGCTGATCGCAATCAGAGTAAGGTTGGCTCTTGACCTTAATAACCAATGATGGAGCCGTCCCGTCTATTCTTGGACATTAGGAGCCTGTCCCCTTTTATCATCTGGGAAGGTTGTTCTGGATTGATTAACCAATATTCTTCGTCAGAGCCGAGGTCTTGCATTAACTTAACTCTTTCGCCGTTGCATTTCTCATTTGGCGAAATTGCCGATAGACGGCTATGCGGCGTAAAATCTGCCTAGCGAGGAAACTCCGAAAGGCGGAAGAGGCGCGAGCATCCGAGCAGTTTTAAGATCAAGATCTTCCTGTTATGAGCAATCAGGATTATTTGCATATGCCGAGCCTAGATGTTGATTTTAAGGGCTACGAAGCAGCTGTAAAATCAGCATTGGATCGCTTTGTTAGAGAACAGTTGCCGCAAGCGCAAGTTGACGTGTATGGGAGTCGCCTGTATAAGGGCAAGAGTGGACTCAAACATCAGATTGATGTCTCTGTGGATGGCATATTCGGCGGAATTCGACTTTTTATTATTGGGGAATGCAAGTGCTACAAACGCAAAGTCGGCAAACGTGATGTGACCTCATTTTGTTCCATAAAAAATGACTTGGAGCCCGATTTTTCTTTCATGTTTACAACTGAAGGATATGATCGAGGAGCCAAAGAGTTTGCTGATGCCAATAATATCAGTCTGATCATACAACCCAAATACAACCATCTTGGTAAGTGGGAAATAATCGTTCCTGCCGCTGCAATACTCACGACTTTGTCAAAAAAAGCGCCAGCCTTGGGGATCAGCGAAAGCTCAACCGCTGAACTTCTCAAGAAGGACGGCCAGCGAGAGCCATCATGCAAAATATCAAGCAGCCGTCCAGTAGCGGCCGACCAGCCCTTATGGACTCCTGTACGGGATGTTGATGAGATTGCGCGCCAGTTGTTGTCTGCCGACCCAGAGCACAGGTTGAAAGCAATCGATTCTTTAGTCGCTGTTTTGTCTCGTGTGCTTATCGATTGGTGTAATACTATTGACCGGCAAAATTCTCCCCTTTCTGAAGATATTTCCCTCCCCGAATTGTTGCGAGCCACCATTAGGGTCTCTCGAGCTGTCGCCATATCAAGGTCGGCTATTAACCATTCGGACCTTCAGACTCGCCTAAAGGCGATTACAAGCATCGGAGTAGCACTGGCCGATGTTAACCTCAGTCGCTCAATCTCAGCTCTTAGAACGCACAGCTTTTTAGAAATTCATATGCTGAATAGCGTAAATATGAGCAAGTTGAAATGGGATGCCAAGTATATCCTTGAATTTCTGATTATGCAGGATTTAAGAGCGGTGATAGTAGATGTTATCGGCGCATTTATCGAATCGGAACCGTTGCTCAAAAAGGCCTCAGCAGGTGCAATTAGCGATATTTATTTATCTCTCCGTGAGGATCGGTCGTCATTGTTGTTCTTGGCCGATATTCGGGCACATCTTTCAGACTATTCCATCTTACCGTCGCGCTTAGAGCAGCGACTGATGTCAGGTGTCGCGCTAAGTCTCAAGTCGTCCGATATTGCCATCTCTTCAGCAGCAGTACTCATCTTGTCACCATTGGCCGATACTCAAATAGTGGAGTTGCTGCTTCCGAGGCTTCAGCTCGAAGAAGAAATTCATCGAGCAATTATCATACGAACTTTAGGACACCTCAATTATGAGAATAAAGACAGTATGCGGGATGTTAAGAGAATGGAGAAAGCTGCCGCCGCTGTTTCCGAGCACCTCTTGAATGGCGATCTCGAGTTGCGGAGAGAAAGCGTCGTGGCGATAAGGATAGGTCGGTTTCGCATCGCTCGTGAATCGCTGGTAGAGGCTTTGAATGACAAGGACGATGAAGTGTGTCGAAATGCGGCCCTGGCTCTTGCTGAGATGGGTGACTCACGTGCTGTGAATGTCCTGTTGACCATTCTCGAGACGGACCGCGATATGGAAGCGCTGAACGCGCTCGTGGCGCTGCGATGTGAGCGAGCAATCAGTATATTGATAAAGAGGATCAAGGCCTCGAACTCTGAGGTTGATCGGAGTCGATATTTCGGAGCCATTAATGCCATAAATCCACTTGAAGCGGCGAAGCTTTTGAGGATTGATCCGAGTCTAATCGGTATTCGAACAGCATCTCTGTCCCAACCGGCTGGTAGCGGATTCCTTTCGCGAATTGCTGCCGGGCTCGCAGGTACATCGGCGTTCTTCGGTCTGTCTCCTAACTATCAGGCCGTGAAACGGGTGTCACGACGAGTCCTCTTTTCCCCGTGGAAATGGTTCCGTCAAATGTGAAGTGGTAAACCGGGGAAATCCATGATGATAAAACGGGGACAGGCGGGACGTTTTCTGTCAATTTATCCTTCGTCGCCCACCTGATTCGGGCGTTGCCGTACTGCACGACGTTACACAATCACAATGTGGAGATTTCCGGCAATCCATTCTGATTTCCGATGCTGAACGGCTCGTCGGCAATTAAGTTGCTGAGAGACGATGCTGCTTTTGAACATGCTTTCGCTGATCGGCGATGGGGAACGTCCCGTTTGTCGCCCAGATCACTCACCGGGCGGTTGCATCAGCAGGAATCGGGAAGAAGTCCGGCAACCGGGGCCGGTGGTGGAGGCGTGGAGGAAGGAGGGATGGTCAAAGGGAAACCTGTGCGTAAGAGGCGGTGATTGAAAGTGATGACCGGCGATTTCAACCGCAGCGGTCAGGTGGGCATCTGTGCGCGGCGGGGCAGGTTCCTCACCCTCGGCGCGCGGGCCTCCGGCAGGGCGGTAAAAAATCAATGTTTCGCCCCACCAACGTCTTGAACGCATTTGAGCGGATTGCCCTAAAGCTAATACAGTTCACTGAAGGAAAAATGAACGTCAGGTATGAAAACCCTTACCACGGATGAACACGGATAACAGCACGGATTGGCACGGATAGCCGAAGACAAAAGAACATTTCCTTCCGGTTTTGATGCTATCCGTTGTTATCCGTGCTTTTATCCGTGTTCATCCGTGGTGAGGCTTTTCATACCTGACTTGCGTTGGCCCTGAAGCACAGCAACGCCAATCATGAGCGATGAACGGCGGCATCGGCGATCGCGTCGTGACGATCCAGACTGGCACGGTCCCACCCGGCCGCATTGGCGGCCGCGGAATAAGTCTCATCAAGAAAATCCAGAACAGCCTGCGCCGGATGGGGAGACTGGCGCACCTCGTCGTAGTTCAGGATAAATTCGCCCAGACTCTTATTGAAGCTGCCAGGACCTTTAAGAATTGTCTCGCTCAGGCCCTCCGGAACCGGGGCCGCGTAGGCATAGAACGCGGCCTGGCCGTAGCCGCCGTTTCCCGGCCAGAAGCCGGCGCTGATGCACTCGTGAGAATAGGCCTCGGCCTGGATGGCGTCCGCTCCCGGACGCGCCGGCGCTCTGCGGCCGTTAAAACGGGTCACGGCGAGATCCATGGCACCCCAGAAGAAGTGGGCCGGGCTGATCTTGCCGTAAAAATTTGTGGAGAACCGCTTCAGGAGCGTATCCGCAGTGCTGAGCGCCCGCCAGAAGCGCGAGACGGCATCGGCATCGTAACTCTTGTGGGTCGTGTCCTGATCGAAGCGAATGG
>WNFI01087957.1_pt1 | contig 10804 bp, 10 predicted proteins | sample 5400471 | NCBI WGS metagenome assembly WNFI01 (sample SAMN13153348, study PRJNA577476) | soil metagenome | isolation source: 100 cm saprolite on Douglas fir-dominated hillslope | place: USA:California | collected 2013-09-17 | reverse complement strand
TGGGATTAATAGGAGGGATTCTTCAGCCGGTTTTCGGAGGCTTTCCTGTTACCATCATCTCGCCGTATGCTTTTCTGCAGCAGCCGTATTGCTGGTTGAAGACAATTTCCAAAGTACGAGCGACGATTACCGGCGGTCCGAATTTTGCTTATGAGCTATGCCTCCGCAAGGTGACGCCGGAACAGCGCGCGACGCTCGACTTGAGTAGCTGGAAGGTGGCTTTTAACGGCGCTGAACCGATTCATCCAGCCACCATGGAACGGTTCTCCGCAACCTTTGCTTCGTGCGGGTTTAATCCCAAGGCGTTCTATCCTTGTTATGGGCTGGCGGAAGCCACGTTAATCGTAAGTGGCGGCAGGACGTTGTCGGGTCCCAAGCTCCTGCATCTCGACCGCAAATCTCTGGAACAAGATACGGCCGTCCCAGCGGCGGCCAACGCGAAGGAAGCGAAGCCGGTTGTCGGATGCGGGCAAACCTTTGCGGACCAAAAGGTAGTGATTGTCGATCCGGAAAGCCGGCGTGCGTGTCCGGAAAAGCGCGTCGGTGAGATATGGGTTTCTGGTCCCAGCGTGTCATTGGGTTATTGGAACCGTCCTGATGAAACCTTTAACACCTTTTGCGCGTTTCGCGCCGACACAGGCGAAGGACCATTCCTGCGCACCGGCGACCTGGGATTCTTTGATCAGGGCGAATTGTTTGTCACCGGCAGGATTAAAGACATCGTCATTATCAATGGACGGAACCTGTACCCGCATGATCTGGAGATATCCGCGCAAGCCAGCCATCCCGGATTGCAGTTGGGATCTGGCGCGATCTTTTCGGTGGAGTATGATGGGCAGGAAAGGCTGGTGGTAGCGCAGGAAGTCCAGCGGGAAGCCTTGCGCACTGAGCCGCAGCAGATGGTGGCTGCGATTCGGCAGGCCATTGTGCGGGATTTTGACGTGCAGGCGTATGCCATCGCGTTGTTGAAACCGGGACAAGTGCCGAAGACTTCCAGCGGCAAGATTCGGCGGGCCCTATGCAAGAGCGCGCTTATGTCGCATTCCCTGGAAACGGTCCACGTACACCCGGCGCCGGACAGCTCATTTTGGAGGGAAGATGGAGCAGCTTGTGACTGAACCTGAAGCGATCGCGCATTCAGGGAGCACTCCGTCTCGTGGAGTCCATCCTCTGAACGAGCGAGCGCGCAGAATCGAACGGCGCGTTACCTTGACGACAGTCCTTATTCCTTATGTTGGCCTTGCGGCGGGGATCATACTGTTCTGGAACCGCGGCGTTTATGCGATCGACCTTGCGGTATTCGCGGTCATGTACACAGCGACTGTGCTCGGAATTGGAATGGGATTCCATCGTTTGATCGCCCATCGTTCTTTTCAAGCTGTCCCTTTCTTGAGGACTGCCCTGATTATTCTCGGCTCCATGGCCGCGCAGGGGCCGGTAATTTTCTGGACAGCCATCCATCGGCGGCATCATTCGTACAGCGACCGCGAAGGCGATCCCCATTCTCCGCACCTGTACGGCAAGGGCAGCACTGCTATTCTGCATGGCTTATGGCACTCGCACATGGGATGGCTTTTCAATCATGAACTCACCGATTGGGGAACGTATGTCCGGGACCTGCTGCAGGACCGCAAGATCTTCAAATTGAACCGGCTCTATTTTGTCTGGATCGCGCTGGGGTTGATCATACCCGCTGCGGCCGAGGGCGCCATTACCCGAAGCTGGATGGGAGCGGGGCGCGGCTTCCTCTGGGGCGGCCTGATACGGATCCTGATCGTGCACCATAGCACCTGGAGCATTAATTCGATTTGCCATGTATTTGGCAGCCGGCCTTATCAACTGAAGGACCGCAGCACCAACAATGCCGTCCTGGCGATTCCGACTTTTGGGGAATCCTGGCACAACAACCATCATGCGTTTCCCAGTTCCGCCGTACACGGGCTGGAGTGGTGGCAGGTGGATATCACGGGTACAATGATTCGCTTGTTGCAAAAAACCGGTCTGGCTTCAGAAGTAAAGATTGCAAAAAAGAAGCAAATTGAATTACAAGAGAAGTCGGCACAGGAGTCGGTCAAGGCCTAATGGCAAAAAAGATCAAAGTCATCCCGGTTACCGAGCCCCCAACTGAAGAAACCATTCGCACGTGGCTGGTCACAAATATTGCGAATGTTGTCAACATGGATCCAGGCAAAATCGACATTCAACAGACGTTCGACAACTATGGCCTGGATTCGCTGCAGGCGGTGTCTCTTTCGGGTGATCTTGAGACCTGGCTCAGTATGGAGATATCCCCTACCGTGGTGTGGGATTATCCCACGGTCGAGCTGCTGGCAGAGCATTTGTCAAAAACCTATGTGAACGGCTCGAAGCCGGCAGAGTCCCAATAAGCTCGGGCCTGAACCAATTCTTCACACCTGAGAAGACTTCAACTATGCCTGAATCCCAAGTCGCCAATGGTAAACAACCAGGCCGTCAGGTCGTTTTAGTTATCGGAGCCTCCTCCGGCATCGGAAAAGTTTGCGGGGAATATCTGGCCGAAAAGGGAATGACCGTCTACGGAGCCAGCCGCAGCCTGAAAGCCGGCAGCGAAGCAGGGTTTCGAGCGCTGCACATGGACGTGACGGATGACAACTCCGTGCAGCAATGTATTCAACAAATCCAGGAGCAGCAGGGCCGCCTGGACGTGGTGATCAACTGCGCCGGATACGGAATCGCGGGAGCGGTGGAAGAAACCAGCCCCGAAGAAGCTATCGCGCAATTTGATACTAATTTTTTTGGGACCCATCGCGTGTGTCGCGCCGTTCTTCCCCTGATGAGAAAACAAAAATCGGGGATCATCATCAACATCAGCTCTCTGGCCGGGCTTTTGGCTGTTCCTTTCCAGTCGTTTTACAGTGCCAGCAAATTCGCCATGGAAGGCATGACTGAAGCGCTCAGGATGGAGGTGCGCCCCTTCGGCATTCGGGTGGTGCTCATTGAGCCTGGAGACTTTAAGACTGATTTTCCCGCGAACCGAACGAACAGCGTCGCCTCACAGAAGAGCAACGTTTATCGCGATGCCATGGAGCGCAGCGTAGGGGTGATGAGAGAAGAAGAAAAGCTGGGAAAAATGCCAATTCCGGTGGCCCGATTGATCGAGCGCATTATCGCGTCGCCGTCGCCGCGCCTGCGCTATACGGTGGGACCCTTCGGCGAACGGCTGGGGCCGAAGCTGAAGGCCGTGCTGCCTTATTGGCTCTACGAACTTCTTTTCATGAAGCACTACAAGCTTGCGTAGCTCAAAGTCATGCGATCTTTTCCTGACGGCCCGGCGCCTGACACCAAGCACGCTCCGGCAGCCTTTTCGCCGTTGATCGCACCGCAGGGCCTCTGGCCGATCGACAAACTTTTCATCACCTACATTGCGGTTTCAGGACTTCTGCTTGCACTGGCGCCGTATATCGTTTCCAGGCTCGGCCTTTCCAGCCAGGATTTGACTCTGGCCCGCTGGGACCTGGCTTTATGGAAGACGGACCCGGTCTTCCTGCCCGATGTTTTGCAAAACCCGCTGCTCACCGAGGTTCTGCAACTGGTTTATTTCCTGTTTATCCCATCGGTGATCGGCCTGGGCATACTGTACTGGTACCAAAGGTCCAGCCCGGAGTTTCGCTATTGTACTTTTCTGGTTGTGATGACATTCCTGATCACTTATTTAGGCTATGTCGTGGTCCCGGCGCGCGGGCCGCGCTTTATGGACTATGTTTCACACCACCCGGCGTTGCAGGGATTATGGTTCTTCCACTTTTTTCAAGGGACGCTGGATAATCTGGAAGGACTGCAATACGATTGCTTCCCCAGCGGACATGTCGCTGTGACGATCATATGCGCCTATGCCGCGCGCAAGCTTTCGTCTACTGCGTTCTGGATCTACTGTGTTTTTGCCGCTTTGATCGCTTTCTCGACCATCTATCTTCGTTACCACTACATGATTGACGTTCTTGCCGGCGCGTTGCTTGCTGTGTTGCTGATTGTATTTTCTCCAGCGCTATACAGAACACTCGATCATTCTGTCCCCGGCTAAAACAGGCCGCGACATTTTTCAGGGCCTATTCCATTCCTCCTATCGTCCCACTTTGGCACTGAAGCAGTTTGAGAAAGCCTGTGCCAGACCCAAAAAGGGAACTGCAAGAGAAACGTTGCTAACGCAAATATTGTTGGCAAAAGGATTGTGCAGGTTTGTTATCATGGCGGCCCGGATGCGGAGGTCAAGCGATGGCTTATTCGTTCGATGTAATCGTGATCGGCAGCGGGTTTGGCGGGGCAATTACCAGTTGCCGGCTTGCCGAGAAGAACCAGAAAGTCCTGGTCCTGGAGCGAGGACGTCGCTGGAAGCCCACCGAATTTCCGCGGGCCCCGGGAGATCCCTGGATCTATGATCACAACCAGCCGCAGTTGTTGAACGGGTGGGTCGATTTCCGCTTCCTGGAAAAGATGATCGTGGCCCAGGGCGCCGGCGTCGGTGGAGGGTCACTGATTTATGCCAACGTTTCCAAAGAGCCTCCGAAGTCGGTGTTTGACTCAGGATGGCCTCCGGAAATTACTCGCGCATCGCTTCAGCCCTACTATGACACTGTGGGCAAGATGCTTCAGGTGCAGCAGCTTCCCGACAACCAGCTTTCTCCGCATTTCAAATTCTTCCGCGACGCGGCGACGGCGGCTGGTTATCAAGACCGCTTCTTCAAGCCGCCGCTGGCGATCAGCTTTGATCCCAATTACAGTTACGACCGTCCGAACCCCACATCCAACAAATACACAGTGCTGCACAAAAATCCTCAGGGCGTGGAGCAGGGAACTTGCGTGCAATGTGGCAACTGCGATATCGGCTGCCAAGTGCTGGCAAAAAACACGCTGGACCTGAACTATATTCCGCTCGGCGAGCAACATGGCCTCGAGGTGCGCCACCTGACTCTGGCCGTGACGAATACAAGACGCTGCCGAACATCAGCCCGACACTGGGTTATGGTTTCAGCGCTAATGGTGATTTCATTTCCGCCTCCTTCGAGCAGCCCCAGACTGTTGACCCGACCGTGGGCCCGACCATCACTGCGGCCCTGGATTTCTTCGATGGCAGCGTGAACGGCCAGCGCTTCTTCATTGAAGATGGCGGCTCCCCGAATTGGGGACGCGATATGTGCCGGAAGTTTCTGGTGGAAGCCGAGATAGCAGGCATGTCCAAGGATGTCATCAAGGAACTGAAGAAGCTTGCTACCGGCCCCAACGATGCTTTTCCTCATGCGGCGCTGTGGTTTGCCGCGGGCATGGACGCCGCCAACGGACGCTTTTATCTGGGACGTAAATGGTTTTGGCCATGCGAACGCACGCTTCGGCTTGACTGGAACGCTGAAACCGCGAAGCCGCTGGCGAATGCGGAGTACGGAATTCAGCAGCAAATGGCCACCGTCACAGGCGGCAAGTCGATTCCACAAATCCTGTGGGTTGATTTCATGACCCTGGTCACCGCTCATCCGCTGGGTGGTTGCCACATGGGAAGCGACGCTTCCCAGGGGGTCGTCGACCATACAGGCCAGGTCTTTGGTTACAAAAACCTGTATATAGCTGATGGGTCCATCGCACCGACGTCCGTAGGATTCAATCCTTCTCGGACGATCGGAGCGCTGGCGGAACGAATCGCAGATCTCATGCCGGTCTGATCCCGGTGTAGCAGTAGAAAGGTGGAAAGAAATGGCAAAGCGTCACGCGACCTTTACCGTCAGCGAACTCATGAAAGGTTATATCACTCTGGGAGATACGGATATTCTCTCCGGATACAAAACCGGTTTGTTTGCCGGCACCTACATTGAAACGCAACTTACTTTGACTTGTGATGACGTGGACCGCTTTGTGAACGACCCGGCACACGCGGCCGTGCCCAGCGGCTCGGTCATCTGTCCTGTCCTGGGCGGGACCCTGCCGCTTGTCGGAGGCGAGTTTCAACTATTCGTCAACACGGAGAACGATTTCGTGCGGCGCATGAACTATCGTCTTTTTTTCAACGGGACCCAGGGGCCCATGACGCTGAGCGGGTTCAAGTGTCTCACCGACAATCCCTCAGCCAGCATTTGGTTCGATTGCACATGGTTATGGACCAGGATATTTCCCGGCCACATCACAGCAGATCAAGAAACAGGTTTAACGCCTTTGGCCGCCGGCGTCATCAATCTGTATCTTCTGGATTTCATCAAGTGGAACATCTTTAGTTTCAAGACCGGCGGGCGCGGAATCTTTACGCCGCTCATCGGGTTTATCCTGTTCTTCGTGTTCTTTTTGGGCACGATGATTCGCTTTCAATTTGCGAAATGGCTTGGACGCTGGGGCTCCGGGAACCCGGCCTAGCCGCCTAGCTCCGCGTCGCCGCGCTCCCGGTACCAAAGCGCTGGCGCGCGAATACGAAATGATTTTGAAATAGCTTGCACTGCTCCTTTACAATGCTCGTACTCAGATTAATTCCTCTGAAGATGGTGATGGCTCGCGCCGCATGACACTTGGTCGGCAATCCCATTGCACGAACAATAAATGCTGTAAGCATTCGAACGACCGTTTGCAGAGAGGACCCCCGTGGCCGCCGACATCACAACTGAGATCACTGTTCGTGAGTTCGATCTTCAACTCTGGGTAGCAACCGACCTGTTGCGCCTGCGCTCGTTGCACTATGGATACTGGGACAACGGCCACGCCGTTAAGCTCGACTTCCGGCTCATTCGCCAGGCCCAGGCCCGGTATACAAAGCTCCTGGTCAACACCGTGCCGCCGGGTGTCCGCACGGTACTTGATGTCGGCTGCGGTGTCGGATGCAACGCCCGCGCTTTGACGGAACGAGGTTACAAGGTCACCTCGATTTCTCCTGACGGAAATCACGGAAAATTTTTTGACGACGCGCCGGAACCGCTGCAATTCGTCCAGTCCAAATACGAGAACTTTTCTTCCCATGATCTCTACGACTTGGTACTGATGAGCGAATCCCAGAACTACTTTGACGCCGGTGCCGGCCTGGCCAAGACCCGCAGCTTGCTCACGCCCGGCGGCTATCTTTTGATTTGCGGCATGTTCCGCAAGAAGGACACCCGGCAATTCGATCAGGTCCGCAACGTGGAAGACGACTACCTGCTCAAGGCCCGTGAGCAGGGCTTCGAACTGGTGGAGCGAGTCGACATCACATCCAATGTCTCGCCCACTCTGGACATTGTCCGCATGGCCAAAGAGGAATATGTGACGCCGCTGATGTCGGTCGCCGGCAACGGCCGGCGCTGGAAACTGCGGATTGCCAGATTGCTGTTTCGCAAGGAAATGGGACAGCTTCGCAGGATACAGCGGTATTACGAGGATTTTTCCGACTCCATGTTCTTTTCCGAGCACGTGAGCTATTTGAAATTATTGTTCCGGTTGCAAGAACCGGGACAGAGGCCAAACTAAAGAACCATCCATCTGCGTTCAGTTTTCGCCATGGCTGAGTTGCCTACATTGCCGGACTTCCCGGGGCCTGAGGCGGCACTAGGTCTGGAAAATGAACGATGCAAGCTCCTTACGGATACAGATCCTCCCGCTGAAATTCTAGTAGTGAGCGATCTTCATCTTTGCCGCGGACGCGATCCGTACACCAGGCGTTTTATGCGCACTGAAAACTTTGTTTCCGACCAGGCATTTGAGCGCTGGCTGCACGGCAATCTTCCCGCAGAAAAAAAGCTCCTGGTCCTAAACGGCGACACCTTTGACTTCGTCCGCATTGCCAATTGTCCAAGTACACCGGACGAGTTTGCCAAATGGCATTCGCTACTCGTGCGTTTGGGCGTGGCCAAATCCATCGAGCAATTGCAAGCTGCTATTTCTAAAAAAGAGAAGCGATATGGTCTCCAAACCGACGATTACAAGAGTGTCTGGAAGCTGTTGCAAATTGCCCAGGGCCATCACGAATTCTTCCGCGCACTGGCCTGCTGGATTGAACACGGCGGTTCTCTGCTGGTGACCAAGGGCAACCACGATCTGGAACTTTACTGGCCGCTGGTGCGCAAGGCCTTGTACCTCTTTCTCAAGGACGAACTCAAGGACGCAGGCGCGTCCGCGTCAGCCATACAACGGGTGTTTTATTGCGATTCCTGGCTGCGTATTCACAACGTGTATCTGGAGCATGGGCACATGTACGATCCTCAGCAGGAGATGAGTAAAGGACCCGTATTACCCGAGCAACCTGCACAATTGAATCTGCCACTGGCCACTTTTGTCGCCCGCTACCTGATCAATCAACTGGAAGAGCTCGAGCCTTTTTTGGGCTGTCTCCGTCCCACGGAACGCGTGATGTGGATTGTCTTGCGCAAGCACCCAATTGCAGGGATTGGAATGTTGAGGCGTTCGCTCACATTCGTGTGGCGGGCGTTGCACCTTACCAGCACACGTGGCATATTCTGGTACGGAATCTTCCTGTTTGCCGTGATATTGCCATTTCTTGTTGCCATGCTTTCTGTTCTTTTTCTGGTCCCCAAATTCCGAACATGGATTTTCACCGGTTGGCATAAACTCTCGCTCGTCGTGGGGCTGGGTGGCCTGCTGGCCCCTTATCTGGTGGCGGCTGGCCGGGAGCTTTACAAGAAGTTCTCCGCATGGCGGGAAAAGCGCCGTCGGACGATGCAAATTGGTGAAGACGATCTCGCCAAGGGCGTTTACGAAAATATCAAGCACCTGCCGTTCCCGAAAGCCAGCAGAATTTACGCGGTGATGGGTCACACCCACGATCAGGACGTACAAAGGCTGCCCGACATCAAAGGCTGCAAGGTCCTCTACCTGAACACCGGAACATGGACTCCTGTCTGGCCGGATGACCGCCCTGATTTGGATGGCCAAGTCCTTTTTCCGTTTGTGTGCTTTCACAAGGACGGCACTGGTGAATATCACCACGCCTATTGCGAATGGAGAGATGATCGTGGCCATTCTGCTGAGCCCTACATCCTTGCTCCACCCGGATTGATCTAAGAATTCGAGTCCTCAGCTCCGGGCTTGGCGCGCAGGGCGTTGTAGATGGCCTGCACGCTGCGCTCAGCGGCTTTACCGTCCCAGAGTTTCGGAACACGGCCCTGAACGGGATTTGCCTTCAGGTCGCGCCAGGCGGCCAGGACGCTATCGGAAGTAGTACCGGCCAGCCGGTTGGTGCCTTCGCTGATGGTTACCGGCCGTTCTGTGTTATTGCGTACGGTCAGGCATGGGATGCCGAGCGCCGTGGTCTCTTCCTGCACTCCACCTGAATCGGTAAACACAACTGCGCTATGCGACATCAGGCACACGAAGTCGAGATAGCTCAACGGATCCAGCAGGCGTATGCGCGGAGAGAGGCCGTGGCCGTCCAGTCTGGCCTGCGTCCGCGGATGAGCGGGAAAGTACAGCGCAATATCCTCGGCAATCATGTTGAGACCGCCGAGCAGTTGCTGAAATTGTGCCGGGTCATCGACGTTGGCAGGGCGGTGCAAGGTAACAAGTCCAAAATGCTGGCCTCGCAATCCTAATTTATCCAGAACGCGAGAATTTCTGGAGCGCTCCAGATGAAAATACAAAGAATCGATCATGAGATTGCCGACGAAGCTGATCTTCTCCGGCGCTGTGCCTTCGCGCTTCAGATTGCATACACCGCTCTGTTCTGTCACCAGGAGCAAGTCGGAAATAGCGTCGGTCACCAGGCGGTTAATCTCTTCCGGCATGGAGCGATCAAAGCTGCGCAATCCGGCTTCAACGTGAATCACAAAAATCCCGAGCTTCTTGGCCACCAGCGCACAGGCTGCCGTGGAGTTGACATCGCCTACTACGAGAACGGCATGAGGATTGTGCTGGAGAACGACCGGCTCAAAGCGCCTGATGATTTCGGCGGTTTGCTGGGCGTGCGATCCGGAGCCTACTTCAAGGTTGTGTGCGGGTGGCGGCAGTTCCAGGTCGCGAAAAAACTGTCCGGACATCTGTTCGTCATAGTGCTGTCCGGTGTGGACCAGGATTGGACTCAAGCTCGGGCAATGGGAGAAAGCCCGAAACAGCGGCGCCAGTTTCATGAAATTGGGCCGGGCCCCGGCGACGCAGAGAATGCGAAAGACGTTCTCAGAAGCCGTGGTCAATACCCCGATCCTTTAAGCACTTCCGGGATAGTCTTCAACAAGATCTTGATATCCAGCCAAGTGTTCCAGCTCTCGATGTATTCCAAGTCGAGCAATACGTTGGCTGCGAAAGACGGGTCTTGCCGGGCATTGATCTGCCAGAGTCCCGTGATTCCCGGCAGAACATCCAAACGCCGCAAATCGCCCAGTTGGTATTGGTCGTAGTCATCCAGCGGGTGGGGACGCGGACCAACCATGCTCATGTCGCCACGCAGAACGTTGACCAGTTGCGGCAGCTCGTCGATGCTGTATTTACGCAAAAACCTGCCGACACGCGTAATTCTCGGGACATTGACAATCTTAAAAGTTGCGCCGTTGCGCTCATTCATGCTGCGCAGGTGGTCTTTGTGGGCGTCGGCATCGCAAATCATGGTGCGAAGTTTGTAACACCGGATCTTGCGGCCTTTTCGTCCGACCCTCCAGGATTCATACAATACCCGGCCGGGCGAATCCAGCTTAATGGCCGCAGCCGCGATCAACAAGAGCGGCAGGTTGATGATGAAAAGAAGGGAAGCAAGCACCAGGTCCATCACGCGCTTGAGAAGAAATCCAAACGCGGGGATCGGCTGGTGGTTCAACTCAAGGACGGGGATGTTGCCAATGTGGGCCATGCCTGCGCCCAGAGCCAGTCCTTCATAAAG
>WNFI01036589.1_pt1 | contig 10805 bp, 14 predicted proteins | sample 5400471 | NCBI WGS metagenome assembly WNFI01 (sample SAMN13153348, study PRJNA577476) | soil metagenome | isolation source: 100 cm saprolite on Douglas fir-dominated hillslope | place: USA:California | collected 2013-09-17 | reverse complement strand
CCTCTCAGACCAGCTACCCGTCGTCGCCTTGGTGAGCCGTGACCTCGCCAACTAGCTGATAGGCCGCGAGCCCCTCGATTTGCCCCGGAGGTTTCCTTGGCCCAGGATGTCCCAGACCAAGCGTATGCGGTATTACCCGGCCGTTGGGCCGGCTATCCCCCACAAATCGGTAGGTTGCTCACGTGTTACGCACCCGTTCGCCGGTTGTGTCTTGCGACACCCCCGTGACTTGCATGTGTTAAGCACGCCGCCAGCGTTCGTCCTGAGCCAGGATCAAACTCTCCAATAAATCCGACAGTTCGAACCGCTCTTCCAAACGCCGTCATTCCACAACATCCGTAGACATCGTCCAATGACGACATCCGGAATCACTTGAAAATTGTTCGGCAAAACTCTCCCCGATGACCGAACATCACCGGATCAAAGAGTTCACCCGCACATCACTACCCAATTCGATTATCAAATAGCTGTTTCGTCGAAAAACTTCGACAGCCTTTAACCATACCGTGTCGCGCTCGGTGAGTCAAGCGAAGAAGCAAAAGTTCTTTGCTGGGAAACAACGCCTGCCTACCGTCAGCCAGAGCAGACTTTCCGCATCCCGCCATCGTTTGCTAACAAAAGGCGCGGCCACTGCTTCCACTCACCGTTAACCCGGCGAGCGATGCTGCCACCCTCACTCGGCGATCTGGTTACGGAGCACGCATGGCAATCTTCCCTACCGTGCCCCGCAACCGATATGAAACCAACCGCAACCACAGACATGGGCCGTGTAGGAATCGAACCTACAACCTAGCGATTAAGAGTCGCTTGCTCTGCCAATTGAGCTAACGGCCCGAACCCGGTGCAGAGCAGTGTCAAGCTGATGCGCCAGGAGGGAATCGAACCCCCGACCTACAGCTTAGAAGGCTGTTGCTCTATCCAACTGAGCTACTGGCGCTTCGGTCAGCAGCCGGACCTCTCGGTCCAGCAGGTCGGGGCGCCCGGATTTGAACCGGGGACCTCCTGCTCCCAAAGCAGGCGCGATACCAGGCTACGCTACGCCCCGAGAGCCGAGCAATGTAGCCGACGCAAGAAATTGGGTCAACCACCGATGTCGTCGATCAGCGCGCGAAATGCGCGCGCGCGATGACTCACCTGCTCCTTCTCGCTCGTGGGTACCTCGCCGAAGGTTCGCGCCAACTCGTCGCTCTCGAAATACGGATCGTAGCCAAACCCCCCACTCCCACGCGGCAGCAGCGTGATGCGCCCGGTCACCTCGCCCCGCCGAACGATTTCGCGCGGGCCGTCCACGAATGCCGCGGCGCACACATAGCGAGCGGCGCGATTCGACGCCGCCGCCAGCGATCGCAACAAGAGCGCGTTGTTCGCGGCGTCGAGCGCGTCGCCAGTCAGATCGACACGCCCGCTCCAGCGCTTGCTGCGGACGCCCGGCGCCCCATTCAAGATGCGGACCTCCAGTCCGGAATCATCGGCGACGACCGGCAACTCGCTCAGCCCGGCGAAGTAGCGTCCTTTCGCGAGCGCATTCTCTTCAAAGGATTCGAATTGTTCCAGGTCATCCTCGGCCGGTGTTTCAGCCAACCCGGCCATTCGGAGATCGATGACGCCAAGCCCGCGAGCCTCGAATAGACGCCGCAGCTCGCGCAGCTTGCCTTCGCTTCGCGTAGCGAGAAGCAGCGGACGCGTCACCCCGCGAGAACGCGCGCTTGCGCGGCGTCCAGCGCCTTGATGCCAGCGATGGCAAGGTCGAGTAAACCATCGAGCTCCGCGCGGGCAAACGTCCCGTGCTCGCCGGTTCCTTGTACCTCGACGAATTGTCCTTCGCTGCTCATGACGACGTTCATGTCCACCGCGGCGGCCACGTCTTCCTCGTAGTCGAGATCGAGGCGCCGGCCCGCCGCGGTCAACCCCACGCTGACCGCCGCGACGCGGCGTCGGACCGGCGTCGCCGGTAGCCGCCCACTGGTCACCATCCAGTCAAACGCGTCCACGACCGCAACCGCCGCTCCGGTGATTGCCGCGGTTCGCGTGCCTCCGTCCGCCTGGAGCACGTCGCAATCAACCTTGAGCGTGTACTCACCGAACCGGAAGTCGTCGAGCATGGCGCGAACGCTGCGTCCGATCAGTCGCTGAATCTCCTGGGTCCGGCCGCCAATCTGCGCTCGCTCCCGCGGCGTTCTCGTCCGCGTTGCCCGCGGAAGCATCGCATACTCGGCGGTCAGCCATCCTTCGCCTTTGCCGCGTCGCCAACCAGGAACCCCTTCTTCAATCGAGGCCGTACACAGCACGCGAGTCGTTCCGAAGGCAACGAGGCATGACCCTTCCGCGTACGGAGCGACGTGACGTTCGAGCGTGACCGGGCGCATTTCGTCGTTTCCGCGGGCGCGACGCGGGGCTGGTATTTCAGGTGTCACGAAGTCGTTGGATGATCGCTGTGGTGGACTGTCCGGGAGTCAGTGGAATAATGGCGACCTCACCCCCCCACGCACGAACCTCTTTCGCGCCAACGATCGTCGACTCGGCATAGTCGCCGCCCTTGACCAGGACGTCGGGACGAATCGCGGTGATGAGCTCGAGTGGCGTGTCCTCCGAAAACACGACGATGACATCGACCATGGTCAGAGCCGCGAGAACATAGGCCCGCTCTGCCTGGCCGCGGACGGGTCGGCCGGGCCCTTTCAACCGACGGACGGACTCGTCGCTGTTCAGTCCAACGACGAGGGAATCTCCCGTCCGCCGGGCGCCGAGGAGCACGTCGATGTGACCGGGGTGGAGCAAGTCGAATACGCCGTTGGTGAAGACGACCTGGCCCGAGGCGCTCCTACGCCAAGCCACGGCATCGGCCATGGTCAGGACCTTCGATGCCGGGTCCATGTCAGACGACATCAATAGTCGGATTCGGCGCGCGGGGAGAAATTGAGATGGCGCACATGGAGCGGCAGCTCGACGGTTTCGACGTACTCGGCCGCGATGCTGATGTGATGGCGCGTCCGGTCGACCGTCACGAATGACGCCTCAGACGGCAGGCCAAGCGAGTCGGCCAGCTGGGCGAGACGCTGGCGGATCTCTTCGTCGGTACTGTGGGCGGCGAAGCGGGCTTGGGCGCCCATGGCGTCCTGATATTGATAGAAGTGGTAGTAGGATTCCCCAATCTTCGCACCGAAGTAGATGGCCGCGGCCAGAACGAGGAGCGTAAACAGGCACCCGTATGAGCTGCCGCCACGGCGCAGACGAATCCGGTCCCGCCGGTCCGGCGCGTGCGGTTCCCGTCGGCGGCTGTCGGAGATAACCATCACCACTGTGATTGCGCTCCCTCGACGACGTCGTTCACGAGCTTCTCGATCGCCAGGCGTCGACCATCGGCGTCCGCCCGTTCGGCATAGTCACCGTCTTCCCGCAGGCCCTTTCGCGAGAAGAGGACTTTCCCCTTTCCCACATCAAAGATCTCGACGTCGATGGTGATCTGCAGCTTCCGGCGCGCCGATGTGGTCTGGGTGCTGAACGCGACGGGAATATCCGGTTGGTATTCGACGATGACGCCACGAACAATGGCGTCGGCCTGGTCTTCCGGAGCATCGCGAACGCCGAGGCGGCGACGCAATTCCGCCCGCATCTGCGTGAGCAACTCCTGCTGCACATTGGGTGACGGCGTGTGGTTTTCGAATGGCATGATGGCCATTGTCCGAATGTTCGGCGGCAGCCCTCCACCGCTGAATCCATACGGAAAATGACAGGCTGACGCGGCCACCAGGGCCAACGCCCTAATGATCGATATGCCAGATCGACGTGTCGAATGCCGTGACATCTTCCACATGAGTGATATGTAGTTTGAGACTTCTCCGGGCGACTTCCTGGCGATATTGGAGGTCATCGCCTCTGCCGTGGTCGACCCACTCTATGACGCGGCCGCCTTCGACGTGCTCGAGGCGTACGAGTGAATCGCGCCGAAATGTCGCCCGCCATGTCACGGGACGGCCGAGGTCTGCTCGAAGCAACTCCCCGTCGCGACGAATCGCCGTGTCGCGGGTCACCGGTAACTTGAGACGACCCAGGGCTCCCCACAAAAGAGTCGGCGGCGGGATGAGGCGACGGGTCAGCTCGATCCCGGGAATCTCCAGCGAGTCGCCGATGAGTACCGCTCCGCCGCCGACCAAACCGCCGGCAAGGAAGAAATCGAGTCGAACGCTGTCTGGTGACGCAACACGTGCGACTCCCTCGCCTTTCCCGGACATGTCCGGATCGGCGAACTCCCATTCGAAGTTGATCTGGTGATGTCCGCCCGGTACTTCCGCGCGGGGTAGGATCGATGGCGCGGCCTCACCCGGCAGCGCGCCGAGGCGGGGACCGCAGGCGGCCGACCCAAGTGCCAAAACGACCACAGAAAGCCGCGGTCCGATCATGGCCGTCGATTTACCTCGTCGCCGACGATCATGCCGATTCGAAGAGCCGGCGAATTTCCTGGGGCATCGCTTTCGGCCGGCCCGCCGGATCCATTGAAATCAGCGTGGTGCGCGCCGTCACCAACCGGGCCGAGGAGTCAGCGTTGCTGATGTAGTAGTCGAACACAATCGAACGCGATTGAATGCTGGTGAGCGTCGTTTGAACACGGATCATCTGTTCGTAGCGCGCGGCTCCGAGAAAGCGCGCGGTCATCTCGGAAACGGCGAGGAGCGTGCCGCTGCGCTCGATATCGGCGTAGCTCATTCCTCGCCGGCGGATGAAATCCGTTCGCCCCATCTCGCACCAGACCAGATAGTTAGCGTGATACACCACGCCCATCTGGTCTGTTTCAGCATAGCGAACTCTGAACTCGATCTCGGTCGGCAGCAGCGGCACGGGAGCGTCGTCGGAGGAAGTGTGGCGAAGATAATGGAGATATCCCTCACTTCGCTCGTGACGGCCGCGCCTTTGTGAATGTTGAGGCCACCGAGTAGACTCTCAGCCAGTGCTGCCAACCCCCTCGTACGTTTTTTCCGACGCGCATCTCGGCCACGCCCCGGCATCGGTGAACGCCAGCGTGTTGAGCTTCCTGAAGCATCTACGGACGGCGGCTGCCTCGGTAATCATCAACGGGGACCTGTTCGAGTTCTGGTTCGAATGGAAGACCGTCATTCCGCGATCGAGCTTCCGCGTGCTCGCCGCGCTCGCCGAGCTTCGCGAGGCAGGTATCCCGGTGATCATGATCGCCGGGAATCACGATTGCTGGGGAGGTGAGGTGCTGACCGAGGACGTCGGCGTGGACTACCATATGGACGGCTGGGAAGGCACCATCGGCGGGTGGAGCGCACGCGTCGAGCACGGCGACGGCCTGCGCCCCATCGAGGACCGTGGGTATCGCGTCGTCAAGCCCGTGCTGCGGAGCCCCTTGGCCGTTCGCGCCTTCCGCTGGCTTCCGCCGGATCTGGCGACGTCGCTGGCTGGCGGAAGCTCCAATGCAAGCCGGTCGTACGCGGCCCGCGACCGCGGCACCGGCCTCCGGGATGCAGCCGTCCGTGCGTTATCAGCCCGAGGCGACGTCAACCTGCTTGTCTATGGACACTCGCACGTCGCCTCGCTCGAGCAGATGATGCCGGGTCGGATTTACGGAAACCCCGGATCCTGGCTCGACGCCCCGCACTATCTGCGGATCACCGAGCATCGAGTCGCGCTCCGCGAATGGAGCGGCTCAGCCGAGAGTGCGGATCTCCACGCCTTCGATGGTCCCGCCGAGAAAGCGCTGACCAAGTTGTAGAAACTGCAACGGGTCGTCCGAGGCGATGAAGCGATGGCTGACGTCGTGTCCGTCGCGCGTGGCGATCTCGCGGTCGTCCAGTACTCGAGCCGTCTCCGCGGCCGTCTCGGCGGCGCTGTCGATCAGCCTCACGTCCGGCCCCAACACGGCGGCAAAGAGAGGTCTGAGTAGTGGGTAATGGGTGCAACCGAGGACCAGCGAGTCGACGCCGGCGTCCGTGAAGGGCTGGAGGTACTCTTCGATGATGAGGCGAGACGCGAGATGTTCATTCCAGCCCTCCTCGACGAGGGGCACGAGGAGCGGCGCGGCGCGGGCGGTGATGATCGCGTCGGGGTTGAGGGCGCGGATCGCCCGTTCATAGGCGCCGGATTTGATCGTGCCGACGGTGCCGATCACGCCGATGCGATTGCTGGACGTCGCCGCGACCGCGGCGCGCGCCCCTGGTTCCACGACACCGATCACGGGGATCGCGAGTGTCTCGCGGAGCATCGTGAGGGCATGGGCCGTTGCGGTGTTGCAGGCGATCACAATCGCCTTGACACCTTGTGTCTGGAGAAAGTCGGCGATCTCCTGGCTGAAACGTCGAACGGTGTCGGGACTCTTGGGTCCATACGGCACGCGAGCGGTGTCGCCGAAATAGATCACGCTCTCGGTTGGGAGTTGTCGAATGATCTCTTGGGCAACGGTGAGTCCGCCAATTCCCGAATCGAACACGCCAATAGGCGCGTCGCGCATCGCTACCACGGAATCCGCGCGATGATACTCAAGCGATTCCGAGTGCCGGTAAGGGCCACGTGAGCGGGAACGTCCCAGAGACTCGCGGCGACGAAGGCGTCGCACGCCGCGAACAGGTGATTGGCGATAAGGAGGGCAATCCAGTCTTCGACGTGGCTCCGCCGCGACTGCACCTCATTGGTCTCGAACCGGCGGCGCTGGAGCGTGGGGGTCGCCAGTCGTTCTCCGTTCGCGTCCACGTACGACAAAACCAGTGAATCACCGAGCTGAAGCCGGGCTTCTCGCAGGTCCGCGCCTGACTCGCGAAGCATCGCGATCGACATAGCCTCGACGCCCACAAAGGCGGCCGCGGCGCGGTGGCGTCCCAGAATGTTTTGCGCGGAGCCAGGCGCGACGAGCGCCAGCAGAAACGCGCGCTTCGGCGTAATTGGCGGGCGCACCGTATCCGCCGGGTTGATTCGCGCCTGTCGCGCCGACGTGGAATCGACCTGTGCGTTCGCCACGGCGGCGAGGCCGACGAAGGCGGCGCCGACTAACGGTGCGATGAGCAGTTGGAAGCGACGGAACGTCACGATGTGGGGCTGAAGCAAAAAGTCGAGGCGAGTCAAATGGCGGGAGTGCATGGGAATCGAACCCACCCAACCCGGCGTAAGACGGGTCGCATGCGGTTTTGAAGACCGAGACGGCCACCAGGCCGCATCCACTCCCAGGATTACACGATCATCACATGGTCGGTCCCGAGCGGCCTCACCTCTCCGATGTGCACCGCCCCCTCGACGGCGGAAAGATACTCGGCGAGACGAGCGCCAGGCACGGCGACGAGCAGTCCACCAGACGTCTGCGGATCCTGAAGCACGGCTCGATCATCCGCCGTCGTCGCACCCCACGAAATGCGCGACTCGAGATAGACAGCATTTCGCTCGAGACCGCCGGTGCGAAGGCCAGAGGCGGCGAGGCGCCGCGCTTCGGGAAGCAGCGGCACCCGCGCTTGATCGATGCTCAGTGTCACGTTGCTCGCCTTGGCGAGGTGATACCCGTGGCCGAGAAGACTGAATCCGGTGACGTCCGTCGCCGACCGAGCTCCCACGCGGACGGCCGCGCGTGACGCGTCCGCGTTGAGGCGGGTCATCGACGCGTAGAGGGCATCTGCCGCAGCCTGCGGCAACCGATTCTGCTTCATCGCCGTGGCGAGAAGTCCGGTGCCGATGGGTTTCGTGAGCACCAGCTGATCACCGGGCTTCGCCCCCGCGTTGGTGAGAATCCGGCGCGGGTGCACTCGGCCGGTGACTGACAATCCGAACTTCACCTCTTCGTCGATGATCGTGTGGCCGCCGACGACCAGCGCACCGGCTTCGTGCACCTTGTCTTGGCCACCCCGCAGAATCTCACCGAGGACGGCGATGTCGATCTTGCCGACCGGCCAGCAGACGACGTTCATCGCCGTCAGCGGCTCGCCACCCATGGCATACACGTCGGACAGGGCGTTGGCGGCGGCGATCTGACCGAATCGGTACGGGTCATCGACGATGGGAGCGAAAAAATCGATCGTCTGGACGAGGGCGAGGTCGTCGGACAAGGCGAACACACCCGCGTCATCGTACGTGTCGCGACCGACGATGAGGCGCGGGTCCGCGCGGATCGGAAGCGCACTCAGCGCCTGGGTGAGATCGGCCGGTCCGAGTTTCGCCGCGCAGCCGGCGCACCGTGCAAAGGCCGTGAGCCGAAACGGCTCCTCGTGCGCGGGTGACAGGCGCTCCACGGCGGTCATTTCGTGTCCACGATCGCGACGGCCTCGATCTCGACGAGAACTCCCCGCGGCAATCCGGCGACGGCGACGGTCGAACGCGCCGGCCGCGCGTCGCCGACCACTCGAGCGTACACCTCGTTCACGGTGGGAAAGTCTCGCATGTCCTGGAGAAAGACAGTGGTCTTCACGACGTTTTTCCATGAGGTGCCCGCGCTATCCAGGATCGCCGCAAGGTTCCACCACCTGACCCGTCGCAGGATCGAGGGCGATCTGGCCGGCGGTAAACAGCAGCCCATTGGCGATGACGCCCTGGGAATACGGGCCGATCGCCGCCGGCGCCCTCTCAGTGTGCACGACCCTCTTGCTCACGACGTACCCTCGATGTGAACGCGGATAAACGGGATGAACGCGGAGACGTAGGACGGAACTCAGGTAATTTACCAACCAAACAAGCGCTTGGTGTTGACGATGGTCTGCTCGCCGAGCGCCGCCGGATCGACATCGCGGGCCGCAGCGAGGCGCGCGAGGGTAAATGATACCCACGCCGGCTCGTTCCGGCGCCCGCGATGCGGCACCGGAGCCAGATAGGGAGAATCCGATTCCACCAGCACCCGTTCGCTCGGGACAAGCCGCAGCACCGTGTCGTCCGTCCACGTCTTGAAGGTGATGATCCCGCTGAAGGAGATGTACCAGCCCGCGGCCAGGGCCGTCTCAGCCAGTCCCGCGGTTCCGGTGAAGCAGTGGAGCACGCCAACTATCCCCGCACGGCCAGCCTCCTCGACCATCGCCGCGGTGTCGGCCTCCGCGTCTCTCGTGTGCACGACGACCGGCTTACGAGCGTCGCCGGCCAGCGCGAGCTGCGCGGCGAAGGCGCGTCGCTGCTGGTCGCGCGGAGCGTGGTCATAGTGGTAGTCGAGACCACATTCCCCGACGGCGACCGCTCCCGCGGCGAGCAGCGTCGCGATCGCGGTGGGATCACTCAGGGGATCGAAGTCGCCCGCGTCGTGAGGATGGACGCCGGCGGTGAAGCGGATGAAGTCGGGATGGGCGTCGGCGAGTTGCCTGGCGCGCGCGGCGGAGGCAAGCGACTCGCCGATGCACACGATGCCCAGCGCCCCAGTTTGCCGAGCACGCCCGACCACCCCCGCGCGGTCCTCATCGAACGTCGGATCCGCGAGATGGGCGTGGCTGTCGAGAAAACGGGTCATGACGCGAGAACCGCCGCGAGGTCCCGTTCGTCGCTAGCGCTCCTCAGGGCAAGCTGCGGCGGTTCGGCAATTGGTCAGCGGGTGACTGCGCCAGCGGGACTGGGTCGCGGCGGGCGCCCGCTTTTACCTTGCGATGACGGGGGTCGAATATCCGTGCTCGCGGAGCGCGGCCATTTGCGCTCGATCCAAATGAGCAGCGCGCCAGCGACATAGATCGAGCTGAACGTTCCGGTGAAGATTCCGAACGCCATGACCCAGGAGAACGGCCGAATGGACTCCGGGCCGAAGAACAACAACGCCAGCGTCGCCGACAAGGCCGTTGCGTGGGTCAGCACCGATCGCGGCAAGGTCTCATTGATGGCGCGATTCAGTGTCTCGCGCAAAGACTCCTTGCGGTGCTTCTTCAGATCCTCACGGACACGGTCGAAGATGATGATCGTATCGTTCAATGAATATCCGATCACCGTGAGGATCGCAGCAACAACCGTCAGCGATACTTCCAGGCGCATCATCGCGATGAAGGCGAGCGTCGTCAGCACATCATGCGCCGTCGCCACGACGGCGGCCAGGCCGAATCGCCATTCGAATCGGATCGCCAGGTAGATCAGCGTGACGAGAAATGAAATGAGGATGGCGATCGTCGCGTCGCGCTTCAGCTCGTCGCCGACCCTCGCGCCGACGAACTTGGAATCGACAACTTTGACCTGGGTCGAATCACCGAATTTCTGGTGTAGCGCAACCTCGATCCGGGTGGCGCTGCTGTCCGCGCTGCTCACCGTGGCGGTTTGGCCCGCCGTGGCCGCCTTGATGCTGAACGAGGTGTCCGAGCCAAAGGCCGCGACTTCGGCGTCCTTGAACCCGGCAGCGGCAACGGCCTCGCGAACAGCGGAGGGATCGGGCTTTTTCTTGAACGACACCTGCATGAACGTGCCGCCGGTGAACTCGATGTTCCAGTTCACCGCCGATCCGGTTCGCGCGTGATGGACGGCGAGTAAGCCCATCCCCGCGACGATGAACACAGCCGTCGCGATGGCGGCGTGCTTCCAGTACTTGATGAAGTCGTAGTGGGTGCCGTGAAGAAGGCGCAGCATTAGATGCTCAGCGTCTGGGCGCCGCGCGAGCGGTTCAGCCACAGGAGGTAGAAGGTGCGCACGACGAAGATCGACGTCACGAGCGAGGCGACGATGCCAGCGATGAGGGTCACGGCGAAGCCCTTGACCGGGCCGGTGCCAAACTGATAGAGCACTGACGCCGTCAGGATGGTCGAGACGTTGGAGTCGATGATGGCCGGCATCGCATGACGGAAGCCTTCGTCGATGGCGGTGCGAATCGTCTTGCCGCGATCGAGCTCCTCGCGGATGCGCTCGAAGATCAGCACGTTCGC
>WNFI01339834.1_pt1 | contig 10806 bp, 16 predicted proteins | sample 5400471 | NCBI WGS metagenome assembly WNFI01 (sample SAMN13153348, study PRJNA577476) | soil metagenome | isolation source: 100 cm saprolite on Douglas fir-dominated hillslope | place: USA:California | collected 2013-09-17 | reverse complement strand
TCCCGGACAGTGTCAAGACTGGCCCTGCGTTCGACAGTGCTTCCGGCTACCTCAACTTCGACTTTGGATGGACCTCAACTCGCAGCAGCATCGAGATGCTCATGTCGTATGTGATCGCGTTGGGAGGCAAAGTTATGGGCGGTTAGGCTGTTACGGGTCTGATTCGATGGGACGGAAGGATAGGTCTTCCATTAGCACGTGCTTGGTTGTCATTTTGCCTGTGGGTCACGGTCATGCACAACGTCCACATTTCAACGCGACCTAGACCTCGATCAATGCAACGCGACCTAGACTTCGATCAACGCGACCTAGACCTCGACTACAAACAGCAGTTCCTCTCAACCGGGTGAGAACCGCATCCAAATCAAGCCAAAACAAGAAGGCCGAATGCGCTCATCATTCTGCTCATGTTCAGACAGACCTCTGCGACGATCCAGCTTAGCTGAGCCTGAGTCTTCGCTCGCTTCAGGCTAGTTTTACGAACCTTAGTTTTGGTATCCCTCGTACAGCCGACGGACGATAACGTCGTCAAGATCGCCAAACACGACTCCGGGGTGGTCTATCACCCCGCCGGAAACACTGACACCGACAAACTGGTGTCAATGCCCCGCACAGTCGAATCTGAGGCGCTTGCGCAGTTCCTCGCGTGGCATCCATCCCGCGCTCACCAAAAAGCCCTTTGCCGCAAATCGGTTGTGCTGGTAAACGTCGACTACTAGACTCGACTGCCTTCGCCTATTATTTACCTTTCGAGCTTATTTCAGGTACACAGGATCTTCAGATAGCGATTGGGTAATAAGGTATTATCCTTCCGACTCGAGCATATTTCTGGCGACCTCAAGAAGTCGCCATGCTTACAAGGTAACCCGTCGTGATGATCCTCGTCTTTCTCTTCGAGCCTTGAACGTCGTTATTTGCAGGTTTTACCGTTGATAGGGTGCATCGTGTCTGACGCGATTGAGGGAAAGTTGGACCCCGCGATAGTCTAAAGGTTCGCCGTTGACCGCAAACACTCGACTGGATCGGTTTGACGCATCACTCGGACCATCGAGACAAGTAGATCCTGCTACCGAGCCGCTCTGTACACCTGAAGATCTCCTTCCCGGCCTGGACAAGACAATGGCGGAGGCTGAACTTTGAAAAAAGTGTATTTGCATAGATGGGTAACTTGTAGATACATGATGGATGATGGATCGTCAGCCACATAGGCAGTGCACACCAAGATGCGGTCAGGCTCGTCTGCTCCCCAGTATCGGCACCGTTGCGCCCAACGTCAACTCTTTACTCCGACAAATGTTGCAGTTGGAATGTCTCCGGCTCTTCGTCTTCAAGGCGCAACTTCAATTATCCACAAGGACATATTCACATCATCATCATCAGTATTTGGACCATCTATAGCGAAATTAAAAATCGTCCTCAGGCTGTGCAAGTCCACTAATTAAATCGTACGGTATCATGATCCGAGTCTCCCTTCCCATTCTGCATAGACAATGTAGGGTCACGGATTACAATGCGTAGAACGGGTCGTCTGTCGAATCCAAAGCAAGGAATCCACATCCAAGATCAGACGAGGGAGAAGAAAGGATATCAATGAGTGGGTCAGGTGACCAAGAGGGAGATGCCAGTGGCTGGCGAGGCGAAATTGCATTACTCTCTGTATGTGTCGCCCCATTCGCCTTTCTTCTTCCACTCTTGAATAGCATCCCGAGCAAGCTGCGCGTAAAATATGTCGGAATAGCACGTGCGCACGACTTTCTTACACCGGGCTGAGCAGCTTTATTATTAGATCTCAGGAAAATGGATGAAGCGCATCCACTCACCCTTGTTCATATCAGTACTCGCCGCATCCGGGGCGGGCAGCTTCTCGTGCCAGTGATCGATTAAGCACGGTGGCATCGGTGAAGCCTCTTTGAAGGAGGTGATATGCCGTAGATATGCCAAAGCAGCCGGCACCAACGATAACTACGCTCTCGTTTCTAGAAATGACCATGTCTGGTTGGGCGTAACTAGTTCCGACTGCAGGCACAGTACAGTAGTTCTAGTCTTTTATGGTCGGCCCTCGGCTCGCCAAATGGTCATCGGATTAGACTGTGACATCAGAGGTCATGCTCCATCATATTACACTGCATGAACAACGATTAGATACCAAAGGAAACATCTGATAGAACATACTGTACAAGTGGTACAAAGTCGAGCGAACGTGGGCGAGATTTCCATGTGTGATCTGGACCGAGCATCCGCACTGATAAGGCTGTTCTCGTTAAATCTTGACAAAAATCTCAAATGTTCACGTAAAACATCTGTACGGAGGTTTTACAGAATAGGCACCAATCAAGTACCTTGATTTATAGTTGATGTTGAGATGTGTCTTTGCAGTGAACATCGCGCCTAGTCCCGAGTCACGTGTTACAAGTCCCAAACTGACGCGGCCCACTTGCGCTCATTTCATTTCCAAAAGACACTCGTCATTCGAACTACTACTGTACGATATGTCCTCCGCGGCTACAACTTCCAAGACAGAAGACGCAACCAAGTCAATCGAAACCCAAAAAGAGGGTGATCAAACACTCCCTCATCTCAGTGTACTGGAGGAGGACGATGAGTTTGAGGAGTTTGCCGTCCAAGGTGAGCCTGTCGTGCGCCCCATTCACACGCAAACATACGCGACACGACTTTGCGCTGAATTATCTCCCCCTGAGCCTAGATTGGGATGATTCCCAAACGGATTTGGCGCATCTTGGAGGTGTCGCTCCCGGAGCAGCGAAATCGGAGGGAGATAAGCTGTGGGAGGATAATTGGGACGATGACGACATTGAGGAAGAGTTTAGCGTTCAGCTGAGGTGAGCATACTGACCAGTTGACATCTTTTTTCCTGGTGTTAATTAAATCTATCCTTTCTTCGCCTATCCAGGAGTGAACTAGAAAAGTCGGAAAAGGGAGCTGTGCCAATGCAGCATTGAAGATACTTCGTTTGTATCATGTTAGATTCAACATCCGACCTCTTTATATTCTGCGATGTTCTTAGTCTGTTGAGCATCGTGCGCGCCATCAGGGACGAGCACGCAAGATTTGTACCGAAAGTCTGATTTAAAATTGCAGACAGCATTCTCTTCAAGATACAGGTAAGTACAATAGTAGGCAACGAGATAGAGCAGCAGCCGCGAAGTATCCCAACATACAATCACTTGGTCCCCAGCGGACATCATGATCAGTCATCATGCCACATGAAAATGCCTCCTAGGAATCAGCCACTTTCTCAGCATCCTCCTTCTCGGGAAGAGACTCCTGCGACCAATCGTCTCCTGGATCCACAAAGCCCATCCTCGAGGTATCATAACCGTGCGCTTCAAGGTATTCACGGAATAACCTATCCTCCTCCACCAAACCATCACGCGAAAGAGGACTGATGAAGAAGAACGTAATCAATGCACTGAGAATCGCGAGGCCGCTGCCGACCCAAAATGGCCCGGTATTGCCACGATTAGAAGATGCCCCACCAAAGTCTGTGGACTGTATGAGTAACACTTTTCAAATGAAGATAACGCCCACATACCGTCTATGATCACAGGGAATGCTGTGCGTAGGAACACCTACTTAGTATGGAAGATAGTACGAGGAGAAATATGACGTACACCAAGTACCTGCGAAAGCGCCAACCTTGCCAACCGCGGCAGCGAAGCCGTAGAACTGCCCACGAGTGGCGGTAGGTCCAGATTTGGCGGCAAGGAGACCAAGGCAGTTGCCAGGGCCGAGCTCACCAAAGCTCAAGAAAATACCGTAAACCACTGCAAAGGCGCCGATGTGATGCTTCAACTGGACGTAGAGACCGCTCATGATGAAGCCGATGATGGCCTGTAGTATCAGACCGAGGATCTTCCGGTATACCGAGGACCGTCAGGTTGAAGTTAAAAGATGGATCATGGAGAAAGAAAGCACCATTGTGTACTTGGGCCCGAGGTAGTCGACTACAAATGCACCGCCAACAGTCCCGGGCATATAAAATAAACTGCGAGAGGTTAATGTACGGTATTATGAGAGGTCCACCTGCAGCTTACTTGATGACGGTTGCCCAACCAAACACAACGCTCAGTGAGGTATTGCCACCGGTGATGCTAGAACCGCAATTAAATTCAGACTCTCTTAATAGCGAGACATGCACATACGTATCCACGACCGTAGATGAATATATGCCGAACTGGAATACTTTGAGATTAGTGGGCTCTCATGAATAGTATTCTCACAATCTTACAGGATAACTAGGGTTGTAGAATTAGTCACTTCATCTCACAACAACGTAGATATGAAGGCGGCATACGCACGTGATAAAGTCGTAAATGAACCAAGTCAACGAGATGGCCAGAAGACTAACCCAGTAACGCCTAATGACGAGCCAATATGGGATTCGAGTGTCGCGCATCGAATTCTTTCTGTAATGTGACGGATTCTGCATGTTCAATCGCCAAATAAGGACGGCTAGAGCGGGAATGACCCCCAGCCCAAGGGACATGCGCCAAACGGCACGGAGGTGGTCATTACCAAATCTGTGAAGATCAAGGAATGAGCATTGAGGTTCCCAAATGTATCGTAGTAAGGTTAAGCGCCCACATCCAGAACAGAACTAGTGGCACAAATGAGGAAATAACGAAACCGAAGTCAATCATGGTGTCTTTGAGAGTAATGTAAGTACCACAACCGGGGGACTGGGGGCGTCAAGGTTGTTACGCACTCGTAGCCAGGGCAAACCACCGGTGTTGTGCGTTCTTTGGGATTCCTTCCTCCTCCGATTGCTCAGAGGCCGCGACAGATCCACAAGGGTATTCTGCACCAACACCAATACCGAGGAGGAAACTACCCCCCGGCTTTAGATTAGCTGCGCAGCCGCGATGAAAGGGGTGGTGTCATCGGCAGACTCACCGACATGCACAGAGCATAGCAAGGAGACCGGTGGCACTATGGTGAGCGCCGGTCGACGCCGCAGAGAGGCCAGAAAAGAGAGCAACGATTCCAGTAGCGGCCATCTGAGAAGAGATGATCCCGATTTCAGCCATGCGCCACTGGTGGTGGACGTGGGCACGCACCATCCCAAATTTGCGGCCTATCTTGTCAGAGATCCAACCAAAGATGAGCATGCCAACAACGGTGCCCGCGAAAGCTACGCTAGTCAATGTTTTGCTGTAATTGTTATGTTTGACTGCATCGGGATATAGTATTTTCAGCACTGAAGATATACGATAAGTCGAACGCCCTCTGTGGCCGAGATTGTCGAAGATCAACATACTAGTATTGACTTGAAGAAGATGAGGTTCGTTAGAGGCGAGCAAGAGGCAGCAATCACGCACCATTCCCGATAACACCATTGGCATAACCGTCCGAGAAAAGGGCAGTGCCCGCACTTCACAAGCCCAAATCAGAAAGATGCAGTTGGGGATCCGACAGAAGTAATGATGCATACGCAAATATCATGGAAACCTTGGAAAGCCCGGTCATCTTAGGCTCTGAGAAGGAGAAGCACGACAGTAAGGCCTGTGGGACAGAGACTCGCACTGTACGTGGCGGGAAAAGAAGGGCAACGAAGCGACAGGCATTCTAGCTGCAAGAAGCAACCTGCTTTATTAGACCGTGAGGAGCAGTTAGTAGGTACCATCACACGGTGTGAGAAGAGCCCCCAAAAGCCCTCGGAAGATGAGTACACCCGATATCACGGAATTCTGTTTCAGTGGAGGAAGTGGCCAGAAGGATAGAAGTTCTTGAGGGCGGCGCATGCGTGTGTTCTTAACATTCATTGGTTCATCCATGCTGTTTTATCGGCAAGCACGTGGCTATTCTCACCGGTGTTTGATGAACCGAGATGGCCGTCACTTGCCTAATTTTAGCACCATGCGCTCTACCAGCTGCGGCCATGACGTGCATGCATGCATGACAGCCCAATATACGAGGTTGCCTCATGCTGACTTTGCTAGCTGAGCAACGTCCATTTGGCATTTGGTTCGATTTTCGTCCCACGCCATTCACCTGGGTCGCTAAAATAGAAGACTCAACAGGTGACCATGCACGTTCAGTTTAGGCGCCCCAGGGCTGTACTATATTTCTCGACATATACCCAGAACAGAACAGAACAGACAGTTACAGACAACTCTGTCCTTACCCCTAGCTCTGGTAACCCATACAATTTTGCATCTACAGACTTGGTTTGAATAATCCATAAAAACATCAATCTTTCTGTCAAAGGGATTTTGGACTTGATCATCGACTTTGATATCGCGGTGCAAGTAGAGGACGAGGACGAGGTTAATGACCAGAGCATTGGATAGCGCCCGAGGTCGAGAAGAGGTTAAGGCACAGACTGGTCAATGCTAACCGATGGGCCTGTTGATATGACCTTCTGTATCTGCTTCACAATACCAAGAAAGAATATGAGCGCCTGAGAATGATTGCGAGGAAGTTGACGGCCCATAGTTCAAGCAGCGCCCATCAGTGCTTGAAGTCGCCGCATCGCTCTTGGATGTGGCCAACGGCTGGCAAGAGGAAGGCCTCGCGATCTCGGCAAGACATAGTTGAAGTCAACAGGGAAAATGTGATGTCCCCAAAGGCGAATAAGCAGAGAGATGACAGTACTCGACAAGTTGACAGGAATGAGAGGGTGGTGTTGTAGAATTTCACAAACCGCAGGCACCTCGACCTGTGGCTCACACTCATTGATTATTCTTGGCACTTGTTACAATAGAGATGTATTACAGGTGTATTACTAGAATCTAACCGACGCGGCAAGCATATCTTCTTGAGAAACAAGAAGCCTACCTTCAACACTGACAACAACACCGTGCACCTTGTGTACCCTCCACTTCAAAGACGTCCATTACTCGCTCCCATCCAAGCTCCTCAGCCTCATCGAAGTTTGGATTATAGTTGACCATGATGGTGCACACGACAATGGAGGTCTATTGTGTTGAGAGGTGTCAACTACCAACAGTGCCAAAGTGTTGGTCTGGTGCAGTCGAATAGATGGCATGGTGAGGGTGAGACAAAAGTCACGAGGCATGTGAGGTGTGCCACTGTTGATTGCCGCAAACATGGCGGGCAGGAGTGGATAAGTAGATTCTGCAAATAGTCGACTAGGTTGGCGTAATAAATCGCTGATCCTGACAAGACGCTGTCTTTGCGAATTTAGCAACGAAGGATCCAAGCACTACGGAACACCTTCTGCTTGTTTCCAGTGTCAATGGTCAGAGGAAACGATAAGCATAGGCAGCGGTTTCAGTTGACAAATTGCGATTGATGACATTCTTGACTTCCACTATTCTGCACCGCTTCCATGATATGGGAGTTGGCGAAATATATATCAGGCAGTGATAGTGATAATGACATGTGACACGCTCGAGATCGCCATCGATCTCAAGTACCATGCCATGCCGTGCCCTGTCGAAGATCCCATTTGTGACCAAAAGGCCAGAGAAGGCCATTTTGAGGTATTCGTCCTCCCATAGACTCGGAAGATCCGGTCGTAACAGACCGATGTCACGAGGTTGAGGGAGCAACGTATCAAGCTATCAAGGCGGAAAGATTTTGCGCTGCGAGAGATAGAACTGTTCCAGAGGATACTAGGCTAGCGGCCGAGGTTCCTAAGAAGCATTGGGATTGATAGCATTGCCCGGGCCATCGAAGCATTTCCTAACTGGCCAGAATAGACGTCTTCAACAGCGTTATCACAAGCCTTTCATTCAGAGAATGCGTTAGCAAGAAGGCCCTGAAATATGTAAGATGGAGCGGCGCTGAAACCAATATTGAAAGGGCTGATTCGGACTCCAACGAGTCCCCCAACGAATATTGCATGAAGTTTCTGCAGGTAGTTGACAGGACACCGTGTCGAGTATAATGAAGTGGCATTGATGTCAGGCATTCCAGCCTTGGTCCCAGCGGCCAGCGGTGCTGGCAATAATAAGTTCTGTGGTGGTGGATAGGGCAACGGTGTGAGTCACATTACATAATTGGGTTGACAAACCGCGAGCCATCTGTGACCGACGCACACTGACCATCTTCATCGTTGACCTCTACCACCATGCCTTTTGGTCTTGCTATCAGCACAGAACGGGCAAAGGCACTCGAGGTATTTTCTTCTTCTACAATGCTTTTGGATTTCATAAACTCACTTGTCTCTACAGAGCGCCATCCAGGTTGAGTTGATCAAACGCGGGTACAGTGCTGAGCCAGGTCCGTTCCTCCCCACTTTCGAATGACCGGAAACCGCTGACAGGGCATTACAGACCCGGTGATGGCAGAATACATTACAATTATGATTATCAACAACAAGACTCGAGGCAAGTTTCTATACAACTCATGTACAGCTCATTTTTGATGAAGTATTTCCAGACCAGATATCCTCAGAGTTAGAAGATCGTGCGTCCTTTGCTCCACACTCCGTTGCATGATTCTGACTCTTTTTCTCTTCTCAAGTCATTGGAACTGTTGTAGGCACGTCATCTGACTCGCTGCTGTTGCAATTCGTGTTGACTTTCCTTCCAGAGAGGGGTTTCATAGACTGGCTCTTCGCAGAGGCTGCCAGGGGCGCGCCCGAGTCAGAGCTGGGGTCACAGCCTCAGACACAACCTGCGGATCCTCAACCATCATTACCTGTCGTCTCTGTGCGGGAAGGCCCTTCGGAGGCTCGCCGGAATCCTCCCAGTGGACCCAGAAGCAATGCACCTCTATACCAGCAGGCCATATCCCAAGCTCTTCCAAATCAGCCCCCTACCGCTCAAAAACGAACAGCTTCTGGTCGCTCTCCTTCACCGTCCGGACAGACCCCAAATAAGAGTCGACGGATGGACCTTCCCTCCGGGCCGCGTGCCATGCGCGATGCAAGACAAAGTGGTGCTGCAGGGCCCCGAAGTCTCTTGGAACGTGTCGGCCCTCGTGGCACGGGTAACACATTCCCTCGTCCGGATAATATGCAAAATAACATTCCTGGGCCCGGGGATATGAACATGCAAGCCGCTATGGCCGCAGGTTTTGTCCCACCCGGGATGAATGGGATGGACATGAATGCCATGGCCGCGGCTCAGATGGCCCCGAATCCTATTATACTACAAGAGATGATGATGAACCAGATGGCGATGATGGCTCAAATGGCATCGAGTATGGGTATGATGAACCCTGGGCAATTTGGTGGCTTCCCGATGCAACCTGGCGCTCAGGATGTGGGGATGTATGGTGGTCCGGGAGGATTTAATGGACCGCCAGCCGGTGGCACGACAAATCGAGGTCGTGCTGGTGGAAAAGGTGCGTTCAATGGACTAGGTCGAAGCGACGCTTCTTCTTATTTGTTTATCCCAGAATCTCTCCCGTTGGAAGGACAACCCTCTCCTGCTCCTCAGTCAGTCGAGGCTCCTGCACCATCCTCCACGCCCACCGTGGCCCCTACCCCCGCTACTCCGCAGCCTACACGTCCAAACTTTGCAGTACCTGAGCGTCCTCAGTCACCCACCCTTTGCAAATTCTCGCTAAAGTGCACAAATCCACACTGTCGATGGTCACATCCCTCCCCAGTTGCTACACCAGAGAGTGGAATGGTGTTGAGCAACGAACCATGTGAGCAAGGAAAGGACTGCAAGGACAAAGACTGTATCAAAGCACACATTAGTCCCGCAGCCGTAAACCCTACCCTAGGTATGTTGCCTATATTTTGGTCACTTTCTGATCCTGACATTCCGTAGCCGAGCACCAATCAAGTACGCCGGCAGCTCCGTCAACCCCAGCGCCTCCCCCTCTCAACAATGTCCTTTGCCGCTACGGTACTGCCTGCACTCGCCGAGATTGTGCATTCCAACACCCTGCTTCCCGTAAGCTTGCGGGTTCTCGGCCGCCGCAGGCTCAAGCTACGCCTTGCCGATTCGGTGCAGGTTGCACTCGTGGCACTTGCCCGTACCAACATCCGGAGGGTCGCGTACTTCCTTCAACGTTCCACAGAGGACTTTCAACTGTCACGCCCATAGTGAGCGTCTCGGCACCACAGACGGGGTCAATGGGTGCACCAAGCCCACACAAGACGGTCATTTTTAATAAACCAACTCCAAGCAAGGCGTTGGGAGCAAAGGCCCAGGAAATCGAGGATGAAAGGAGTCGTACGATCCAGGCCGTCAAGGAAGCGGAGGAGACGGCAGCCAAAAAAACCGGTTCTAAACACACCCCCATTGCTGCATAACGTCTTTTCAAAAATATCCACCTGGCCTTTAACTTTTGCGGTCAGTGTAGGAGAAGGCCGCTACACTTGTTACCGATTGATCCAACCGTACATAGCGCTGTATACGTACAAGTTATCTTTTATCTTTCTTTGCACATTTCATTGCCCATAACTCCGACTCCTTGTTACTAATTTTATTCGGGGTCCGGATTCAGTTGAGTCAGTCTCCTAATAGATGTTTGTCCGGCCTGGCTCTCTGCGTTATATTCGCTGCCTGTGAAAAACTTATTCAATGCTCGAAAAGCTTCTTGATTATACACATAGTGTTATCACCTATCAATGTTGTGCTATCATGAATCGAGTCATCACAAAGCTCTATAGTATCCGACTATATATAAGGTGTCCGAGAGTGTGACTCGCAAAGGTCTGAACGCGATGTCGGCCTATGGCACTATCACCCTTGCTAACGGGCCAGTCGACCTCTTACCACCGACTACTTGGGATCTTCCCCAACCAGGCCCTAGCAAATCTGCCGGGCCCTTCCGCCGTCTGGCGCTGCACCACCTAAGACTGGACAACGCACGTGCACTCCCATCAGCAGGTCCAGGTCCAAGTCTCCTCGATTACAC
>WNFI01339723.1_pt1 | contig 10806 bp, 18 predicted proteins | sample 5400471 | NCBI WGS metagenome assembly WNFI01 (sample SAMN13153348, study PRJNA577476) | soil metagenome | isolation source: 100 cm saprolite on Douglas fir-dominated hillslope | place: USA:California | collected 2013-09-17 | reverse complement strand
CTTGCTGCGTTGAACGTCTGTGTGACTTCCGTTGATAATGACCATATCAGCCCTTCAAACTTAAACCGCTACTTTTTTAAAAAACTCTATTAGCTTGACAAATCTGTAATTCAAAAGCAGAGTATCGGCGTTAAATCACATTGCACAGCCCGATAAACTCTCTGACCGGAATCAGCGTCATATAGTCGCTATACTCGCCGCCGCGGACGACCCGCCAGAGCCTCTCTCCCTTCCAATTTTCTTTTAGCAGGCCATAAAGGCGTTTGCGCTCGATGGAAAAGAGTCGCTCATCTCCGTCAATCAGATAAACAAAGAAGTCTGCGCGGGAGTGGAGAAGCGCCTTGTGTTCTACGGCAACATTGCCTGTTTTCTGGGCCAGCCTGTCTCTTTTGCATTCCCAGGTAATCTCGGTTCCTGAATGGGGGAGTGTGCACTTGATGTCATACCCGCGCATCTCGTCAAGCGTTTCGCCGGGGGTTAACAGCGGGGTTGAACCCTCTGCTCCTGAGTATGTCAAAGAGTTTTTGTTCGCAAAGTTTTCCGTCTGCGAGGTCGGTTGGGAAGAAAGGTGTTTGTTTTGATGTGTGAGTTTGAAGCATTGGTTTTGAGCGGGGCGCTTAAACAGGAGAGAGGTGGATAAGGTCTCAGGGATGCGCCCCTCTTACAAAAAAGTAGGACTATCTTCATTCTGGCAGATACAAAGCATTTGACAAGGACGTGAAAACGCCCGATATTGAGCAGGAATTGAGAAGATATCCACAGGGGGTGCTTATGACAATTGCATATCTCGGGGAAATGACGATTGAATCAATCGAGCTTGCTGACTCTCTGCGCGTAGATGACGAACATTCGGTGTGGTTTTTCAAAACGGCATACCAGATTCAAGACTGGGCAGAGGACGATGAGATTCTTGTCCTATTTGAAAGCGCTTTTGCAAAGGAAGCGGAAGAATTGAAAAGTCGATTCATTACGATTGAAGTGAATCCTGAAATGAGCAACACAGAGATATTGAAAGCCGTCGAGGATGCCGAAAAGAAGTTATCCACAAGAATCCCGCGCCGGTAGGTGGAAAGACACAAAACTGAAGTGCTATGCTTTGGACAGATGAACGTGGACATTGAAAGAAGGCTGCACGTCCACGTCGGCCTTCCTTTAATTTCAAGACATCAAAACACAAGGTCCGCGCAAATTCCGCTGACCACACAATTCAGTTAAGAAACGCGAGTTTTAGCGTCCCGGCGTTTTCAAAGAAATGGAACCTACATCCCTTCTGCCTCGTTCTTTCTCCTTCCTGTTTGTAGTAGTCGTTGCACCTAGATACCCGTATCGGTGGCTCGGCGAAACTCGATAGCGCGGGTGTGCGAGTCGAGATTACAAGCAGGGTGGAGAACGAGCGGACCACCTCAGAAGGAAAGACAAGAAGCTGTTAAGCAGGCAGCATTCAACTTTTGACTGATAAATATCTGGCCTGACCCGAGTCTCTGAAAGCAGGAGAAAGGGGTGGGGTGTATCTAAACGTCAAGATTCTTTCTGTATTTGTCTACGGCTTCTTGGACCTCAGCGGGAAGCTTACCCTTTTTGAACAAATGAAGAAGGTCTTGATAAAGTTCGCCCGCGTAAACCAAAGAAGATTCAATAATCATTGGCTCGCTTGTTTGTTTTGAAGCTGCCTGTAGAAAATCGCTGCGGTGATGGGCCATGTCAATTGCTTTTGAAATAAGCAGCTCTTTAACTCTTGCCCGGCGCTCAATTGCCTGAGCAATGAGCGAAAAAATAAGTGAGAGCAGTGAACCAAAGCCGGTTGCGCCGACAAGAGCTAGGATGAGTTGCGCGGCGGTAAGCTGAATTGTGCTTTGCATCCGCTACTCCTTTTTGCACTTTTCGCAAGATTGTTGGTGGCTGACGAAAGCTGTGGCCGCTTTTTTGCCGAGTTCTTGGAGCTCCTGAGATGCTTTGGCGCGCTCCTTTTTTGTGCCACCGGCACAGAAAGATGTTTTGAATAAACGCTGGTCATTCATTGCGGATTCGTGTTCACGCTTCAATCGGTCATATTCTTCGCAAGCCATTGTGGATAACTCCTGCGTCGCCCCTGATTTTACTGGCTTTTGGTGGACTTGCAAGCTTCTGTGCAAGTGTCACAATTAGGGTAGACCATTAAGCACAAAAGTTCATGCCACATGATTTCAACGCGGCTCTCCAGGCCGCTGAAAAAGAGTTCAACATTGGAAAGGGTGATGGAAAATTCAAATTCCAAGAAGGCGATAACCGCATTCGCATCCTGACCGAGTTCGCCGTTTTGGTGAACGAATATCAAGGCCAGACAAGCAAGAAGTTTCTTCGCTTCATCTGGGATTACGGCACAAGCAGAGTGAAGCTCGCTTTCCTGCCTTACACGATTGAAAAACAAATCGCGGCGCTTGCGGGGAGCGATGAGTATGCGACAAATGAGTTGCCGATGCCTTATGACTTAATTGTCAAGGCAAAAAATGCTGGCACAAAAGAAGTTGATTATCAGGTCGTCCCTGCAAGGAACAATTCTGAAGTGCCTGCGGAAGCACTCACCCAACTTACGAAAGAGAAGCCGATAAAAGAAGTCCGCGACATGATTGCCGCCCTTCAGTCTCCTTCGGCAGATACCAAGCATTCCACGGACGAAATCCCGGTTTAACAGTCCGGGGATTGATTCGACCCAATCCCCCCTCCGGCTCTCAGCACTAGTGCTGGGAAACTTTCCTTTCCCCTTAACGCCAAAATAGCGTTGAGGGTCGGCGGAACAAAACACAATGAAACAAACCCTCTATCTAAAAGAATTTGAAGCGCTGTCCAAACACGAACTCGCGCTAACGTCCCGCAAGAACCGGGATTACGCCAATGAAGATGACGCGTTTGCAAATTTCAGGCTGATTGAAACTCTGACGGATGGAAAAATCACGGCAGAGATGGGCATGGTCGTCAGGATGTCGGACAAGCTACAACGGATTGCTAATCTTGTGTTCCGGGACAACCAGGTGCTCGACGAGAAAATTGAGGACACGCTGTTTGACCTCGGGATTTACTCAAAGATTTTCCGCATTTACCTCCAAAACAAAAATGAAAAGACAAAGAGGACGGCCAAGAGAGGATGAAAAATCAGGATACTTTGACGCAATCAAAAAAGAGTGTGTTCGCTTGTATGGCGAGAGAAACGGGATTAGGCTCGCTCAGCGGTTCTGGGCGATACGGCACAAGACCGACCACATTTTTCAGATAGAGAGAATTCGGATTATGCGTGGGCTTGCTTAAACTGGTTCCTTAAAACCTGCTGGCGTGTCGAATCATGTTGCTGGAACCACGAGCCAGCTTGCCCGGCAGATTTCAGGGAGTCAGGAATTTATAAGTTGTTTGAGCAGGTAATAACGTTCAAGGTCGTGGGCATCTACGTCCCGGACGGGTGCATTGGAATCTAATTGCCTCGGCTGCACTACTCTGATTTTTGGCTCTAATTCTTGAAGTTTTCGCTCAACTTCTTTCATTCGCTCTGGTCCGAGTTGTTCGCGAATGATGGCGAGTCTGCTGTTGATAAATTCCGTCCGTTTCTTTTTGCCTTCGTCGTCAAGTTCATGCATGGCAGCAAACAGACCACCGACTTTTTCCTGCAATTCGTCCAACATTTGGTCTAGTGATTTCATACGTCCATTTTAATTTGGTTCCTTGAGTTGTGCTGGTTTGAGAAATGGCGACCAGGGAGAAATGTCATCGCCCCCTCTACATCAGAAATGATGAATGGCGACTTTAGCTTCCCTCCTAAACCTTAATTGGTCTAGGGTCAACCAGCACTCCTCAGCGAAGCAAGTGCGCTGAAGGAGGAAATTATGGCCGGCAAGACCTTGGTTGTTTACAGCATCAATGAGCACAAGGGCAAGAGTTTTTGGACTCGCGTGGGTGCGGCGTTCGTGAATAACGACGGCAGCATCAACGTTGTCCTGAACTGCATGCCTTTGGACGGGAAGCTTCAAATCCGTGAGCCGAACGAGAAAGAGGGCAGCTAGACCCTCTATCGTGCGTCCTAGAGCAAATTTAAGCGTTTTAGACCCTGTCTGGAACGCTTTTTAATTTGCCTTGTTGCGCTTTTTACGGCTCAGTTTCTTGAGGTTTTCCTGAACGCCCTTCTCCACCTGGGCAAAGGCAGCTTCGACTTGTTTCTGAAGTTTGGTCATGCACTTTTGATAAAGCGGTGTCGTGAAGGATTCAGGATTTTTTCTTTGGACGCTTGAAGTAGAGTTTATTTCGGTCTGCCGCGCTGGTTCCAATAATCGCAACAAGTTCCCAACCATCGTCACCTAAGCCCTCAACAAATCCTTGCTCCGTGTCGGTGTTACTGTAACCAGATTTTTCAATCGTTTCTTCGCCGATATTGACAATCCTCCGACCCTCGGTCGTTATGATTAGATATTCCCATTTCTGCATATTGCCTCCGGCGTCATTGTAAATAAAAAAACACCCTCAGTTGAGGGTGCCGAAGTATTTCGCAATTTCGGTTGCGCCTTGGAACTGAGGAATCGGGTCCAGGGTTTTGATTGCGGAAGTGAATCCGTTTTGAAGGCTCCAGAGATTACGCGGCTTGAAGTCGTCATACTCCGGCTCAAAGTAGTGGTGATGAACGTCGCGGAGCAAGTGCTTGGGGAGCGCGGTCTGCTCTTCGACAAACGCGCGGTAGATGAGGAGCCGGGCAGTATCATCTGCCAAGCTGTGATTCTTCCAAACGTCAATCTTTTGGATGAGTGGTTTGAAGTTGCGTTGCATCTTCTCAAGGGACATTCCAATCGTGCCCTCCAAATCAAGGTGTTTGGTGTGCTTCTTCATTACAGGCGAGTAGTCGCCGAAAAATGAGAGGTTGTCGCACACGATGACTCGGAAGCCAACGGTCAGCCCGAGCGAGAACGATTTGTCGTGAGAGTTACGAACGCCAAGGGAAATTCTGACGCCTGATTCTTCAATCTGAAGCTCCAGGAATCCGAACATCCTCATGCCGTTTGCTGTCACCGCATATTCGTCTTTCACGACGTTTAAGTGCCTGTAGGTCAGCGATTCGAGCAGAGACTCGATGACTTTGCTGTGGGGAATGGGCCGGTGCGTTTCTGTTCCTTCCGGCGTGGGTAGTGCGAGCAGGTCTTGCCTGCCAATCTTGCTTGCGCCTGCGTGGACGATTAAGCCTTCCATAGAAACCTCCGGTTTCAGTTCTCCTGTAGGAGTTGTTCGCTGGTCTTGTTGAAAGCGCACTCGCAGCAGACGATGAGGTATTCAGGCATTACTTCAGGCGGGTCTTGACGCCTTAAGACCTTGTTTGCGAGTTCGGGTGAAATTTCGATGAGCTTGCCGCATCCGTTCATGCAGTTGATGAACATATGCACCTCTTCTTTTTTGGTTGAGGACGTTTCATCGTGCGCCAAATACGCGCAAAGAACAGCGGAGTGGATGAGCCGTTCAAGTTGACCTCCTTTTTGTTGTTTTAAGTTCCGGACAGCTCGGCGTATAAGGCGCGAATCGTGCGCTCTGATACTTCAATGCCGTTGCAGATGTGCTGGCCGTGGCGTTGCAGTTCCCAATGAAGGCAATCTGCAAGTTGTTGCTTTAACTCACGGAGCCGGGTTGGTGCGTTTTCAACGATAGAAGCGAGTAGCGCATCAATCCATGCGGGTGAAAGGGTTGGAAATCCTTTGGCAAATGCGGTGCGTAACTCGTAAAAGTTCGTGTCTATCTTGTCCTGATGTTCTTTGAGTCGTGCAAGACAGCCATGAATGGGATGAAAACCCGATTGGTTGGTGGATGCCACAACATTTTTCCTCCTGAGGAAAACTGGAGAGCGGGCGTATTTCCTGGTTTCCTCTTTCGAGGACAGAGCTAAGCTCTCGGCCTTATGCCCGCACCCCAGTGCGCGAGCAAGAAACTCGCGAAGCCTGGGAATGCAAATCTCTTCGGTAAAGAAGAGGGTCGTTATGCGCGGTGGTAACAAAATCCTGATGCCGGCATTAGGGCGCCACAAAAGTTACAGCGTGCCGGTGGTCGGTGTTCTTCTACGTGTTCCGAGAGGGAACGCCTGGAAGAAAAACGTCGATAACAGGTCTTGCACCTAAACGGACGGGGAAGCTGACGTTGGCGGGACATCGTTCGGGAAGACTGCGTGCAGGACGAGTTTGATTGCCGCGACAACGGCAATGACGATTGCGAATGTCTTTGGGCTGACGAGGGGCTGGACAAACTGAACAGCGCTAGAAAGCACGATGAATCCTGTGAGGATGTTGTGAAATTTCTGGTTCATTTGATTTGATTTATGCAGTTAATGATTTTTACGGAGTATTCGGGGTTTGGGTTATAGGAGTGGAGTTTTCCTTCGAGGGTTTTGCCGCGATAATAGACTCCGTTTCCGAGCCGGTCTGATATGTAATCAATAGCCGCTCGTTCGGTCGCAAAGTTTTTTTGACCGCTGTCCCATCCGAATGGGTCAAAAGTATTGTGATTGAATCGCTTTCCCCCGGAGCTTTCTTGAAGCTCAATACAAACGAGGAGCGCGGCAGGGATTGAATTTGAATCGGCATCTTGGATGATTGTTTTGACATACTTGAATTGGTCTGGCGCGAAGTGGTGCTTGATTTCAAAATTGGTGAGCTGTCCAATTCGCGGGTCGTGGCGGATTATTGGCTGAAGAGGAATCGTTGGCTGATACAGGAAGAGAGCAAGAGCCAAGAGGATTTCCAGCTTCATAATCCAGCCGGTGAATCGGTTCATTAAAACTCGTATCCGCTTTTAGTCGCTTGTCGTTCGCTCTCTCGTGGGGAAGCAAGTGTTAGCTGCATCACTATTGGACACCTGCCTAATGCAATGGGAGTCGCTAAACTCCATCCCCCAAGAAAGAACGAAACGCTCGTGTTTGAGGGCGGCAATCCTCATCTTTTGGCTTTCGCCAATACCAGTAGAGCCTTTCTGCGTTTAAACACGAGTTAGCGGTTTTCCAGCGGTTAAGAATATATTTGTTTTTGTTTTAGCGAGAGAGGATAATCTGCGGCTATGAAAAAGATTATTGGTCTTTCCCTTCTCATTGTCTGTTCTCTACCACTAGTTGCTCAAAATTCGGGAGAGCAATTACTGGCAAAATGTAAAGCAGCAGAACAGTATTTTGACCATAGGAAACTTGATGAAACGGGCTATCTAAATGCAGGAGAGTGTATGGGAATTCTTGGGGGAGTGGTGGCTACTGATAACAGCTACAAAAAACTTACACCATCGCAATCCCACGTATGCTTACCCGCTAGCGCAGACGCGGAACAAATGGTTCGGGTAATGGTGAAGTGGATGAACAGCCACCCGGAAAAACTCCATTTGGACCCTATTCAGATAATAGCTACGGGGCTTATTGAAGCGTTCCCCTGCAAATAGCGTAGCAATTCAGCAGAATCCGTCAAACCAGTTGTCCACAGGCTATTGTGCGAGGCTTACATTCTCGTCTACGGCGTTCGGGTCCTTGCCGAAGACTGCGGCGAGTGCTGTCCATTCCTCTGGCGTTGCTGCTGCCAGGACAATTCTGCGTTCTGGACCGAGCGCTTGAGATTTGATTTGAGGCATGTGTGTTTTTGCGATTAATTCTATTTGGTAAAAGCCATAGACTGATGTCGGGAGCGCTTCAACGTAAGGCGGATAAGAGTCAAAGACCTGCGAGACGCTTAAGACTGCTCGTGCGTGACTTGGAGTTCCTGCCGGGGTGAAGATAACGAGCGGCGTTTCGGTGAGAGCTGCCGCCAGCCCGTCTGCTGCAATCGTCTTGAGTGCGACGATATCGACATATTTGAAAAGCTCCTTGCCCTTGTCGATAACGTCTTGCGGGATTGGCGCGTAATACTCCTCCCAAGTGAAAGTCGTCGGCTCCGGCCAGTCTGTGTCCAGGCAAAGCCCATACTGCTTGAGAGCGTTAAAGACATTTTCCAGTGTGTTGCCGGCGAGATTGGTGCCTGACATCTTGGCGAGGAAGCGTTCGGAAAACTGGACGTCGAGCCCAAGAGTCTGCTTGATAAACGACTCAATGACGTGAACGACAGAATACGAGACACAGGCGTCCGTGTCTTTTGGAACGACGTGGCTGAACTGGTCTTCAGCGTGTGGCTGCGGCCATTGGCCTGTTGGGTTGTTCATTTGCGTGTGAAATAAGCGATTAAGAATGCAATAGCAGCAGAGACGACGCTCTGAAGTATTCGCTCTTTGCCCTTACCTTCGTTCTTGATGGCTTCGAGGGCGCGAATCCGGGTCTCGTGGTCGGCTAGTTGGGTTTTTTGGTTGTCCTTGATTTCTCGGACATCAGCCTGTAAAAGCTTCATGTCCCCACGCATTTCAAGGATGAGGTCGTGGTCTGTTACATCGGGCATTGTGGATAAGTGCACTTGCGTAAATGCGCAGAACTGCTATTGTGCAAGTGTCATTAATGATGAAAAAATTATGGGTTTGTTTTTAAGCATAGTGTTATTGATTGGGGGATTGTTATTCGGTTCTTCTGCAATTGCCGCACTCGGGTTTCTTTTCTCGGTCGCGTGGGTCCTAGAAAACTGGTAAGAGACTAAGGGCTGAGAGCCGTTGCTGCTCGTGCTCCGAGTCGGCTTCCAATATATCTGCTGCCTGCTGTAGCTGCTGTTCCTGTATTCTGCAAAACCTGTTTAAGAGCCGGATTAGCTTCAAACAATTTCGTGCTGATTTCTGGAACTGACGAGAGTGCTGCTGCAACGCGGGTTTTGAAAGCAGCTGAACCAAGAGTGTGATTGGCAAGAGGAAGAAGTATTGAAGCGGCTGCTGTATGAAAATCCCCGCGCGCAAGAGCGAGAGCGGCTTCGCCCAAGCCAAGTTTGTCAAAGAGTCCAAAGGTGTTCTGGCGTGCTTCCACGCTTGTCCGGCGTTCAATTGCCGACTGCGCGGAGAGAAGATTTGCATAGCGGGAGTTGAGTTGCTTTGTGCCGGGTGCTTGGCTTTCAACGATGTCATTGGCAGCGCGATAAGCCTTGATAACTGCCTGATTGTAAGTCGTGTCTTCGCTTGGCGTGCCTTTCCAGCTTCTGAGTTTGCCAATATCTTGTTTTAGCGAGTTACCCTCGACAGGATTTAGCGCGGTGAGGTCTTTTGTAATAGGCGCGGTTGTCTTTGCATTTATCTTCGGCGTGATTTGTCCTTGCCTGATTTCAAATTCTTGGGTGAGAGCTTCTTTTGCATTCTGGAGGCGCGTTACGAGTGCCTGATTGTTAGCTCCCCCTTTTGCTGCTTCTGAGATTGCATCATCAAACGGCTTTATGACAGCGGAATAATCCGCTGTTTTTGTTTGGAGTTCGGGTGCTGAAACGTGGTCGGAAATCTGTTGTCCAACGTCGCTGAGTTTCTGAGTAACCTGTTTCTCCAGGTCGGGCAGGGAATTGGCAACGATTTTCTCTTGTGCTACTCCCAAGCCAGGGTTCTTGCCGAACCTGAATTCCTTCTCAAGAGGCTTGATGAGGCTGTTTATAAGAATTGCTGCTGGTCCCTCGTTGAGTTTGGAGAGAACTTTGGAAATGCCTGCGACTGCCGCGTCACCGAGTTTGCCGCCGAGAGCGCCAATGCCGGCCTGAGTCGCCGTTCCAACAACCCCTTTATTTTCTTTTAGAGCGTTACCTGCTCCGTAGACTGCGCCTGCTGAAACTGGGTTCGGAATGCCAAGAGAGACGGTTTGCGCGGCGTGTCCGAGTTCTTGTTTGAATGAGGTTTTATTTTGTGCGGGAATGTTGAAGTCGCCCAAGACTGGAAGATGAACGGTTTGGTCTTGTTCTCCGGCTGCGGGATTTGCGATAGAGCCAATAGCTTCGCCTATTCTTGCTCCCGCGTGAACAAGAGGCTCGACAAGTGGCCTGGCTAAAAATTGAATAAGGCTTTGAACAAATCCTGTGTGTTGAGGTGTGGTGTCTTGTGAGTCAGAAGTTACCCCGCTGTATTGCTGGACAATTTGTTGGAGGACTTGGTTCGGAGAAGCGCCTCGTCCCAATGCTTCTTGGATTGCGGGTTGCATTTCGGCGTGTTGTTGTCCGATGGCCTGTAAAACTGAATTCGGGTCAGCGCCGCGATTTAATGCGGTCTGAATACCCGTAATCATTGAAGGCACCTGGACAGAAATGGCTTGCTGTTGATTCTGGGGCTTGTCTGTAACAGGCAAAGTGGATTGCTGTGGTTCGGTGGGGGCGTTTTGAACAGGAAGCTGTGCTGGCTGTGGTGCTGATGGAGCGGATTGGACTTGCGGGGAAAGTGCGGGCTGGTTTTGTGGGGCAGTCGCAACATTAGGAGCAAGAGTCGGAACGTTATTCGGTTGTGTGACGACCTGAAGTGGAGGCATTCAATTAGAAAGTTATGTCAGAGATGTCAACGCTTGAAGCCGGAGAAGAAGAGGTGGAAGATGCTGCTCCGCCTGATTCATACGACTGGAGTTTTTGGCGGGCGTTGGTTATGGCGTTTTGGATTTGCGCCTGTAGGGCCGCGTCGCCTAAGTGTTCATTCAACATGCTGTCGGCTTCAGCTCTCGCCTCGTCGGTAGGAGTTCCTCCACCTGATAAGACTTTTGCGAGTTCGCCTTTAGCGTCCTGAAGAGTTTGGAGATATTGAACCTGTTCTTTGCTCGGACCCGTTTGGGACGAGAGTGCGAAGCTGGCTTGGTTTACAGCAGGCACATCGCTTCGCTGAAAGGTTTTGGATTGCTGGGAGAGCAAATTCAAATGCGCTTCAAGTGATGATTCCAGGTTCTTGATTGGCTGGATTGTGAGTTTATTTTGGTAA
>WNFI01244293.1_pt1 | contig 10806 bp, 7 predicted proteins | sample 5400471 | NCBI WGS metagenome assembly WNFI01 (sample SAMN13153348, study PRJNA577476) | soil metagenome | isolation source: 100 cm saprolite on Douglas fir-dominated hillslope | place: USA:California | collected 2013-09-17 | reverse complement strand
CCACGGCTCGACCGGCTACGGACAGAAGTTCATCGACGCCATCAACGGCGACTGGGGCGGCGCTCCGTTTGAAGACCTGATGAAGGGCCTCGACTACGCGGAGAAGACGTATCCGTTCATTGATAAAAACCGGGAGTGCGCGCTGGGCGCGAGCTATGGCGGATACATGGCCAACTGGATCCTCGGCCACACCGATCGCTTCAAGTGCATCGTCTCGCACGACGGCATGTTCAACGCCGAGTCCGCCTGGGGTACAACGGAAGAACTCTGGTTCAACAACTGGGAGTTCAAGGGAACGCCTATCGACAACCGCGCCAGTTATCAGAAGTGGTCTCCGCACCAGTACGCGAAGAATTTCAAGACGCCGACGCTCGTCGTCCATGGGCAACTCGACTACCGCCTCGACGTAAGTGAAGGCCTCCAGCTGTTCACGACGCTTCAGACGATGGGCGTCCCATCCAAGATGCTCTACTTCCCCGACGAAGGCCACTGGGTGCTGAAGCCGCAGAATTCACAGCTCTGGTACAAGACGGTGAATGATTGGGTAGACCGGTGGACTAAGTAGTTGCCGATGCACTCCAGCCGCGCAGCGGCGGCACAGGAAAGCCCGGCACGTAAGTGCCGGGAGAGTCAGTGGGATGAAGAGGAGTCCGCTTTAGCGGACGGCACTCAGCCGATATAACGCCTAATGAGCTGTGTGTGGTATCACGCCCGCTACTCCGGCTCCCGCGCCAACTCCGGACTCGGCGCCCGTTCTAACTCCTTCTGCCGCGCCGCCCGCTGCTCATTCAGCATCTTAGTTGCCGTCGCCAACTCCTTGCGACCTTCGGCATCGCGTCCCATTCGCACCAGGACCTGTCCTCGTAAGTAGCGCGCGCTCGCATTTCCCGAGTCCAACCGAATCACGGCATCCAAATCCGCCAGCGCCGCCCGGTAATCCCGGCGCCGCTCCTCGATTTTTGCTAGTCCGGTCCGAGAGCCCACCAGCCGCGCGTCCAGCTTTACGGCAGCGCGATAATCTCTCTCCGCCTCATCCTCATTTTGTAGCGTGGCCTCCACATTCCCCAACTGTTCATACGTGAACGCCACGTCCGGCTCGATCTCAAGATCGCGCCTGAACTCCACTCGTGCCCGTTCATACGCCTGCTTCTTCACATACGCCAGCCCCAAATTGAAGTGCACAAATGGCAGCTTTGGATCGCCCTGCGCCGCCGCCTCCAGTTCCCGCACGGCGTCGTCATACTCGCCGCGGTTGTAGTGAGCTTTGCCGATGATCAACCGGTATTCCGGCGTCCCCTGGCCAATTTCGACCAGCCGGTTTTGCGCTCGTTCCTCCAGAGCCGCGTTGTTGCCCTTCTCCGCTGCGTGTGCCAGTACGTACAGATAGTTCAATTGCCCGGAAGCCTGCTCCCAGAGCGGTTCCAGCATCGCGGTCGTATCTGCCCACCGGTCGTTGAAGAAGTAACAGAGCCCCAGCAGGTAGCGCGCCTGATAAGAATCCGGAGATTGCTTCACCACCGACTCAAACGGCTTGATCGCGGAAAGAAAATCATTCTGCCGGAAATACACCAGCCCAATATTCAGCCGGATACCCGCAACGCCCGGCGCCAGCTTCTCGGCCTTGTGCAGCATCGTCAAAGCCCGCGGCCATTGTTTGCGCCGCATCTCAATCACGCCCAGGTTGGCGTACGCCCCAGCCACGTCCGGATTCGCCGCCAGCACTGCCCGAAAATCCCGGTCCGCATCGTCGAGTTTGTTCTGCCGCAGCGCCGCTTCGCCCGCGGCAAAGAGCTTCTGCGGATTCGCTGCCGAAGCCGGCACCTTTGGCGGAGCAATCTGCAGCGCGTGCATTGGATCTGAAGCGATAAATGACGCCACCAGCGCCACTACAGCGAGGCCCCGCGCCCCAGCCGCGAAGCGGCGAAACAGGAAAGCCCGGCACGTAAGAGTCTGTATAAGAACTAGAATTTCGCTAACACAGTGGAGCAGAGATGCCCGTAATAGCCGCGAAGCGGCGCAAGAATTCAGCCCACGGCGCGAGCCGTGGGTAAAAAGTGGGACATGATCGAGCCCCGAAGGGGCGGAAGAAGAGTTCTCACACAGACTGGTAAGTGCTGGGTAAAGGCCCCTGGAGGAATCGAGTCCCGCCAGGGGCGCCACCACCCTCACTCTTGACACTCGTTTCATCGTCCTGTAGTGTCCGCCAGCAAGAGACCGCAGATCAAGGAGTCCATGAGTTCCACCGATTCGAAGCCTTCAAAACCCGCCGCTCAGCGCACCGAGCCTGCGCGCAAGCGTGCCACCTCGACGGCTGTGACCATCCGCGACGTCGCCGAGCGTAGTGGATTTTCCTCCGCCACCGTTTCCATCGTCCTGAACAGCGCGCCCCTCGCCCGCTACATTCCCGACACTACTAAAGGACGCATCCAGCGCGCCGCCGCGCAACTCGGCTACCGTCCCAATCTGTTCGCGCGTTCCTTGCGCAGCCAGCGCAGCCACACGGTCGGGATCATGGTCTTCGACATGACCGATCCCTACTGCACACTCGTCCTGCGCGGCATGGAGAATTCGCTCTACCAATCCTCTTTCCTTCCCATCCTCACCGATGTCCACAACGAACGCAGCCGCTTCGAGCGTTACCTCGAGATGCTGCTCGATCGCCGCATTGAGGGCCTGGTCGTCCTGGCCAACTGGCTCTTCCTCGACATTAACGTGCTGGCCGACATCGAAAAAAGTAAAATCCCCACCGCCATCGTCGGATGCGAACTCAAGAACGACCATATCAGTTCTCTGATCGTCGACAACGCCCACGGCGCGCGCGCCGCCCTCGAACACCTCATTTCTCTGGGACACCGCAAGATCGCGTTCATCCGCGGCCCCCGCCAGTTGTCCGACACCGAACCTCGCTGGCGAGGTGTTCGCACCGTAGCTCGTGAACACGATCTGCCGATTGATCCGAAACTAGTCGTCGATCTCCCCGAGTCGCGCGACCCGTTCTCCAGCTTCGAAGACGGCTTCAAACTCACCGAGGAACTTCTCCATCGCCGTCGCCCCTTTACCGCCCTCATGGCCTTCGACGACATGACCGCTTTCGGCGCCATCCGTGCATTAGCGAAAGCCGGAGTCCGCGTTCCCGAGCAATGCTCCGTTATCGGCTTCGACGATGTCGCTCCCGCCGCGATTTATTCTCCCGCTCTTACCACCATTCGCCAGCCCATGGAAGCGATGGGCTCCGCTGCCGCCGCCATCGTCGTCGAGACCATCAACGCCGGACTCGAAAAAAAACCCGCCCGCGCCATGCACCGCAAGGTTGTGCCGGAATTGATCGTGCGCGAGTCCACCCGCAGCCTGAAGTAAACCGTCCAAACCAAAAATGTGATCTTCTTTTGACTTGACACCAGCCGACGGACTCAAGCACTATTGACACGTTTTAATAAAGGGATTTTGCCATTCCGTGGGGGATGGCCACAGCGCCAGCAGGCCCAGAAAATATGGAGTTTGGAATCTGTTCCCGAGCCGGGCAAGGGCTCATTTCGGAAGCCCAACCCCCGGTCCTCATCTCGATGCCTCCAGGGAGTCACGTATGAACCTCCGTCTCGTCAGCAAAATCGTTTTTGTGATGGCTCTATGCTCGGCGATGCTCCTCCACGCCCAGGACTCAGCCTCCGTAACCGGAACCGTACGCGATACCTCCGGCGCCGCAGTAGCTGGTGCCCAAGTCACCGTCTCCGCCGCCGACCGCGGCATCAACCGCGAGACCACCACCAACGGGGACGGCGAATATTCGGTGGCCGCCCTCCCGCCCGGTTCCTACAACATCGTGGTCATCGCCCAGGGCTTCAAGAAATTCCAGGCCAAGGGCGTGATTCTCCAGGTCGCCCAAAAGGCGCGCGTGGATGTACCCCTGCAAGTCGGCGCGACCACCACGGAAGTGACTGTCATCGGATCTGACGTTGCCCAGGTCGAGACGCAGTCGTCGGACCTTGCCGGCACCGTGACCGGCAAGGAAATCTCGCAGCTTCAATTGAACGGACGCAACTTCACCCAATTGGTAACGTTGGTTCCAGGCGTCACCAACCAGACGGGGCAGGACGAGGGCGAAGTCGGAATTTCTGGAAGCGTCGCGTACAGCGTCAACGGCGGCCGCGTCGAATACAACAACTGGGAACTCGACGGTGGTGACAATATGGACAACGGCAGCAACACGTCGCTGAACGTCTATCCCAGCCTGGACGCGATTGCTGAATTTAAGGTCTTGACTTCGAATTATGGCGCGCAGTACGGCCGTAGCGGGTCTGGCACCATTGAAGTCGAGACGAAGGCAGGAACCAAGGGTTTTCACGGAGACGCATACGAGTTTGTCCGCAACGATGCGTTCAACGCGCGCAATTATTTTCTGGATAGCGTCCCGCCCTACAAGAAAAATGATTTTGGCTACACTATCGGTGGTCCGGTGTTTATTCCTGGACTGTACAACAAGAACAAGGAGAAGACGTTCTTCTTTGGCGTGAGTGGCGACATCACCGGATTGCCCGCGTTTGTGGCCAGCCAGTCAGTCGCCCAAGCCTTGCTGGCAGCCATACCGCTGCCCACTAACGCCGATGGGAATGCGTTTGTAGGAGTTGCCTCAGAACCTGTCAACTGGCGTGAGGAACTTATCCGTATCGACCATAACCTCAACGACAAAAATCGCCTGACCTTCCGCTATATTCACGATTCTTGGCAGAAGCACAATTCTGTACCGCTCTGGACCAATGTTGGAACCTTCCCCACCATCGGCACTGACTTCAAGGGGCCGGGAGTAAGTCTGGTGGCGCGACTGAGCACGACTGTATCGCCGACGCTGCTCAATGAATTCGTATTCAGCTACACCACGGACCATATTGTGTTGACCAATACGGGCGCATGGAAGCGCCCGCCAGGATTGCCCATCGGAGATCTTTTTGGCGGCAATGGCGACGGCATTCTGCCTGGGTTCAATCTCGTCACAAACCTCTTTGACGGAGGTTTTGGAGAGGATGCGGGTTACATTCCGAACGGGCCTTTCAACTCCAATCCGACTTATACGTTTCGCGATAATATCAGTAAGAGTATCGGCAAACACAACCTGCAATTCGGTGTATACGTTGTTGCTGCTCAAAAAAATGAGCAAGTATTACAACCGATACAAGATTGTGGAGCCATATTTTCAGGATGACTTTCATATCACAAGCCGGCTAACGCTTAACCTTGGCATGCGCCTTAGCTTGTTTGGTACGTACCGAGAAAGGCTGCATCAAGCCTTCAATTTTGATCCGAAGCGCTATGTTCTCGGTCAGACAACGCTGAACGATAACAACTCTGACTCTCCTGGTTCGGTCAATAATCTCACCGTCGACGGCCTGCCTCCCAGTCTCTCGGATCTTCCGAATGGGATTGTGCAGTGCGGTGTCACGTCGGGAGTGCCGGACAGTTGCATGAAGGGTCATCTCTTCAATCCGGCGCCGCGAATCGGTTTCGCTTGGGATCCCTGGGGCAATGGAAAAACTGCGATTCGCGGTGGATACGGAGTCTTCTTCGAACACGCCAACGGCAATGAAGGTAACAGTGAATCTCTGGAGAACACCCCGCCACTTGCGACGACCGTCCAGCAGAACAACATTGGCGGCGGCGATACTTCAGGCTACGCGCAGATCGGACCCGGTGCAGGCGGTCCCTTCGTTCAGTTCCCTCTTAGCGTCGTCGCGATTCCCACCAAAGCAACATGGCCTTATATCCAACAGTGGCATTTTGATGTGCAGCACGAGATTGCGAGAAACACTGTAGCCACGGTTTCCTATGTGGGCAGCAAGGGAACTCACCTGAGTAGTCAGAACAATCTAAACCAGCTTCATCCTGTCTCAGCGAACCCCTACAACCCTGGCGAGGCCATCAGCACAGCGCAAGATCCCACCACTAACTTGTCCGTGGACTGCGGAACATCGTTTGATAACTTTGGCGTCCCCACGGCCGGGATGACGCCCAGCAATAACCCGATTACTGGACAGGCCGCTATTAACCTCGGGGTGGCGGTATGCGGTACGAATCCCGATTTCTTCCGTCACTATGCGGGCTATGGCGACATCACCAATCTGCAATTTAGCGCTTCGTCCATCTACCATGCTTTCCAGGCGTCGGTTCGGCACACCATTGGTGGCTTGCAGTTGAATTTCTCCTACACCTATAGCCACGCGATTGACGACTCGTCCGACCGTTTCGATTCTGCGTTCAACGATTCTTTCAACCCATCCGCAAACCGTGCCAGCTCCGCTTTCGATCAGCGGCATGTAATGGAACTGAGCTATATATATGACCTGCCCTTTTTCAAGCAGCCAGGGCTCAAGAGAGTGGTACTGGGAGACTGGCAAGTCTCGGGCATAACCAGCGTGTCAACGGGAACGCCCTACGGGGTCGTCTTCTCCGGGGACAATGCCGGCGTGGCGAACGGGGTCGGAAACAGTTCGCGCCCCGATTTGATCGGCGACCCGAATGCCATCCAGCAGAGTTCCCAGGATGGTGCGAGTCCACTTTTCGCGAATCCGGATGCCTTCGCTGCTCCTCGCGGGCTGACCTTCGGTAACTCTGGCCGGAACTTGTTGCGCAACCCGCGTTTCGTCAATTTCGACATGTCACTCTTCAAACACTTCAAAATCAAGGAGAGCACGTCATTTGAGTTTCGCGCGGAAGCCTATGACATTTTTAATCACACACAGTGGCTTCCGGTCGCGGGCGACTCCGGTTCGGGTGCAAGTAACAACGCAGCAGGCGATAATACTTTCGCCGGAGACTCGTTTCTTCGAACCAAAGGGGCGCACAACGCGCGCATCTTGCAGTTGGGCTTGAAGTTTATGTTCTAACCTGACAACTTAGCAAAAAATCCTGCGCTCATCGCGAGCGCAGGATTTATTTTGGCTGAAATGCTCCGGCAGGCCGACTCTATCTCGAAGCGACTGCCTTTCCGGATCGATCATGGCGTGCGATGTCAGCACGGGCAGGGACACCAGCGAATCGACGCCGCCCAAACTGGGCGCCAGCGTAAACAGATTCAAACTCTCGCTCACCCGGCAAGCATCTTCGCCCGTTCCGTCGACTTCAAAGCTCAACACGCCGCCCGCCCCCGCCATTTGCTTGTGCGCCAGGTCGTACTGCGGATGCCCCTTCAGCATCGGATAGTGCACTCGCGTCACCTTCGGATGCCCGCTCAAGATCTCGGCAATCCGCAGCGCGCTTTCATTCTGCCGCTGCACGCGCACCGCCAATGTCTTGATCCCGCGCAGCAGGAGGAACGCCGCATGCGGGTCCATGCAGCAGCCCAGCGTCGTTCGCAGACCATGCACCTGCTCGATCAAATCGCGCCGCCCCGCCGCCATCCCGCAGATGATGTCGCCGTGCCCGCCGAAATATTTTGTCCCCGAATGAAGCACCAGGTCGATTCCGAACTCTGCCGGACGGCAATTGATCGGCGTCCCAAACGTGGCGTCAATCGTACTGATCACCCCGCGCTCTTTCGCCAGCGCGGCAATCTGCTCCAGATCGACAACCTTCACGGTAGGATTCGTCGGCGACTCAACATGAATAATCTTCGTATTCGGACGGATCGCCCGCGCGTGCTGCTCAATGTCATTCGTATCGACAAATGTAGTCTCAATCCCTAACTTAGGCAGCCACTGCGACAGAAACTTAGTAACTCCGCCATAGATGTCGCGCTGCGCAACGATATGGTCGCCCGCCTTCACCAACGCCAGAATCGACGTTGTGATTGCGGCCATGCCTGACGAAAACAGCAGAGCTGCGTCGGTGCCTTCTAACTCCGCGATAGCATTCTCCGCCACTGTGTGCGTCGGATTCCCATAGCGCGTATAGAACCGATCGGTATGTGTCGCCCGCAACTGCTCCTGCGAATCGGTGACTTCAAACGTGGAAGTCTGATAGATCGGAGTCGCCAACGGACCATTCTTCTTGTGCAGACTGGTCCCGCCACGCACCGCTTCCGTCTCCTGATGGAATTCATGCTTCTTCATGTAGCATCCCCTCTCTGCCAGTTACGTGCCGCGTTGCCGAAGCCGCGTTCTTGGGTGGAGCAGCGCTTCAGTGCTGCATTCAAATCGCCTATCGACGGGCTTCAGCCCCCGAGGTCGCCGTCGCCAGCACTGGCGCGAACCATGCGGCCGACCGCGCATGCCGCCCCGCGACGAGTTTGTCAAATTCCTGCTGCAACGCCCGCGTCACCGGACCGGACTTCCCCGAACCAATGGTCCGGAAATCAATCTCGCGCAGTCCGATCACTTCCGCGGCAGTCCCACAGACGAACACTTCATCCGCAATGTAAAGTTGATCGCGCGAAATCGGTTCTTCCACCACGCGATATCCCAGATCACGAGCCAGCGTAATTAGACTGTCGCGCGTGATGCCCTCCAGAATCCCCGCCCGCGGCGTGCTGTAGATCACGCCGTTGCGCGCGACGAACAGATTCTCTCCCGTGCACTCGGCCACGTACCCATCCGGCCCCAGCATGATGGCCTCGTCAAACCCGGCGCGCTGCGATTCCGTTTTCGCCAGAATCGAGCTGACATAATTCCCCGAAACTTTCGCCTTGGTCATCATGATATTCGGATGCAGCCGCGTGAAAGACGCAATATTGGCGCGAATCCCGCGCTCTTTCGCCGCCGCCCCGAGAAACGATTTCCACTCCCACACCGCCACCATAAAGCGAGGTGTGCCCGCCTCGACCGTCATCGTCAGGGCGCCATCGAGAAAAATCATCGGACGAATGTAGCACGCCGAAAACTCGTTCGCGGATATCGTCTGATGAATCGCCATCCGCATCTGCTCCGCTCCCACCGGCAACTCGCGAAACCCCACGATGTGCGCCGAGTCCAGCAGCCTCTGCACATGCTCGTCAAGCCGGAACACCGCCGGCCCCTGATCGGTGGCGTAGCAACGGATCCCCTCAAACACGCTGAAGCCGTACTGCACGCCCGCGCTCAGAAAGGGAACGACTCCCTCGCTGGCGGGCTTCAATGAATCGTCCATCCAGATGTAACGAGCTGTGGCCATATTCTCCCCACGCAATCGGACTTATATCTAAAGAGTACCTGCCCCGCGTGGCCCTGGTCGCCGCCTCCAGTCAGGGACTCGGCCTGGCCACCGCCGAAGCCTTCGCCGCCGAAGGCTGCCGCGTCGCCATGTGCGCCCGCAACCAGGAAACGCTCAACGCTGCTGCCGAACAAATTCGCGCTCAACACAACACAGAAGTACTGGCAGAACCTTTCGATGTGACCGATCCCACCGCCGTCCGCGATTTCGTCGAAGCCGTCGTCCAGAAATTCGGCAGCGCCGACATCTGCGTCACCAACGCGGGAGGCCCGCCCGCCAAGGGATTTCTCGCCACCACCGTCGAAGAGTGGAAACGCGCCATCGACGCTAACTTCATGAGCACAGTTTACTTTGCGCACCAGGTTATCCCCCACATGCAAAAGAAAAAGTGGGGACGCATCCTGACCATCACCTCGATCACCACCAAACAGCCCGTAGCTGACCTGGTGTATTCCAACGCCGTGCGCGCCGGCGTAGTAGGACTAGTGAAGAGCCTCGCCAACGAATTCGGCAAAGACGGCATCCTCGTCAACAACGTTGGCCCCGGATTCACCGCCACTGACCGCCTGAAGCAACTGGCCAAAGCGCGCGCCACCGCCTCGGGCAAGACAGAGAGCGAAGTTCTCGCAGCCTTTGCCGCTGACTCGCCCCTCAAGCGCCTGGGCGAGCCCCGCGAACTGGCCGATACCATCGTCTGGCTGGCCTCTGACCGCGCATCGTATATCACCGGCCAAACCATCCTGGTCGACGGCGGAGTTTACAAAGGGATGTAAGACTTTTTCACAACCAGGAGTCATGCTTCGCGTCCGCTCCGCATTTCAGCAATATGAATTTCTGGAATTTCTTTCGATAGGGCGGCTAAACTTGCGCAAATCCCCAACTGTGCTCGCTTCGTCTATTGCAACGTTTGTTGTTTTCAAGTAAGCTTCGGCCATCCAAGCCTTGACTTTACTTATTTTTCCATCGCCAGTGTGGCGAGTAAGTGCATGTCGGACATCGTCGTCCTAATCGCAAAGCGCTGCCCGGTTCCGCGACGCTTCGTGCGTGCTGATTCGATTCTCCAAGCTGTATCGACGAATTGCCATCGTATCTTGGAAGGGGGCCGTGTATGTCGAATCTTAAATCCTTAGTCGTCGTAACTCTCGCTGTGATCACACTCTCCGCAGTGGCCGTCGCGCAAGGCGGAGCGACCGGCGCGATCACCGGCACCGTAACCGACGTCACCGGCGCGGTCGTGGCCGGCGCCCAGGTTGAAATCATTAATCAGGACACCGAGGCCGTAGCTCGCACCCTGAAAACCGACGCCAACGGCGGCTTCACCGCGCCTCTGCTGCCGGTTGCGACCTATACCGTGAAGATCACCGCTGCTGGCCTGGGGGAAGGAAATTTCAAGGACATCGTCGTCCGCATCACCGAGACCACTCGTTTCAGCGCCAAGCTGGCGCCGCTGAAGGTTCTGGAAAGGGTTGAAGTACAGGCCACCGTGCAATCCGTGGAAACCACCACAGCCACCACCGGACAAGCCATCGAAGAGCGCACCATCCGCGAACTGCCGCTTGCAACCCAGAACTTCCAGCAATTGCTGACTCTCTCCACCGGCGCCCAAAGCGAACTTAACGCCTCCGCCCAACTCGGACGCGGCAACGCCCGTGTCATCGTCAACGGCCAGCGCGAAGACAACAACAATTATCT
>WNFI01040907.1_pt1 | contig 10806 bp, 14 predicted proteins | sample 5400471 | NCBI WGS metagenome assembly WNFI01 (sample SAMN13153348, study PRJNA577476) | soil metagenome | isolation source: 100 cm saprolite on Douglas fir-dominated hillslope | place: USA:California | collected 2013-09-17 | reverse complement strand
ATCGACGCCAAGCAGGAGTGTGAGCAGCGGAACGATAATCACGCCGCCCCCCAGGCCGGGGAGGGCGCCGAGAAAGCCGGCCACTAAAGCGCCGATTGCGATGACACCGGTGAACTCAAGGATTTTCATAAACTGTGGCGTGTACTTGCGATCATCTTTCTCCGCCAACTACAATACCCGAGGCCAACGCTAAGGAGGCGCCCAATGCCAGTTGTGAATCCTTTACCGAAGGAAAAAGCTTCGCCCGACGTTCATGATCTCTATGACAAGCTGACGCAGGCAAACGGTTTCATGCCTGCATTTTTCGGCACGATGGCGCACCGGCCCGCCGTGTTGAAATCGTTTCTGGGAGTCTACGCGGCGGCCATCAATCAGGGCACGGTGGAAGCGCGCTACAAGGAGCTGGCCTACCTGAAGACATCCAGGATCAACGGGTGCGAGTATTGAACCCGCGCGCACACCGCTTCGTCGAAGCGGAATGGCATCACCGAGGAGGAGCTTGCAGCCATCGACTTCTTCCGGCGCAGTTCGCAATTCGATGAGAAGGACAAGGCCACGCTGCTCTATGCCGAGCGTGTCACCCGCGGAGCCTCCGGCTTGCGCGAGCGCGCGCTGGAAGAATTGAGCAAATACTTCACGGAGGACCAGATCGTCGAGTTGACTCTAGTCATCTGCGTGGCGAACTTCACGAATCGATTTAACGATGCGATGCAGCTTAAGCCGGATTTGGGCGTTTAGGGCGGGCCGTCTAGCGGGAAGACGAGCACCTTCCTGGCGTGCCGCGTTCGTCTGTGTGGCGTTCCTCGGTACCGTCGCTGCGGCGGCGCAATTGCCGTCAAGTGGCAAACGCTATCCACGGCTCGTCGTCCGCAACGCCATCGTCATCGAAGGCAATGGCACGCCGGCCGCCGGGCCGAAGGACATCGTGATCGAGAAGGGCCTCATCGCGGACATCGTGCCGATCGATGCCGGCGCTCTGAAACGCCCCGGCTTCAAGCGCCCCTCTGGCGACATCGAGATCGACGCGGCCGGCAAGTACGTAATGCCGGGGCTCATCAACTTGCACGGGCACGTGCAGGAGGAACGCGCCGGCATCCCGCAGCCGCTCGATTACGAGCTGAAACTGTGGCTGGCCTGTGGGATTACGACGGTGCGGGACGTGGGCAGCGAGCTCGACCGCACGCTCGCCCTGCGCCGCGAAAGCGCCGAAGGGACAGCCGCCGCCCCCCGCATTTTCGTGTACCCGTTCTTTAATAGAGATCCGGCGCCGCGCAATGCGGCCGAAGCGCGAGCGCGCGTCCGCGAGTTGAAAGCCAAAGGCGCCGACGGCATCAAGATCCTGGATGTATATCGCGACGTGATGGAAGCGCTGGAAGATGAGGCCCACAAGCTCGGTCTGCGTGTGGCGCATCACGCCGGCGTGGCCGAAACCAACACCTGGGATGACATCAAGTTCGGGACCACCAGCATCGAGCACTGGTACGGCATTCCCGACGCCGCGATCGAAAACGGTGTGCAGGACTTTCCTCCCGGCTACAACTACAACGACGAGGTGGACCGCTTTCGTTATGCCGGCCGACTGTGGCGCGAAGCGAAATGGGACCGGCTCATGAAAGTGCTGGATGCCATGGTGGCGGCGCACGTGGCGTGGGACCCCACGCTCGATATCTACGAAGCCAGCCGCGATCTCCAACGCGCCCGCACCCAGCCGTGGTTCGCGGACTATCTGCATCCCGCGCTCGAAGAATTCTTCCGCCCGAATCCGGCGAGGCATGGATCGTATTTCTCCCACTGGACGTCGACCGATGAGACGTTCTGGAAGGAAAACTATCGGATCTGGATGGCGGCCGTCCGTGAGTTTGGCCGCCGCGGCGGGCTGATCGGACTGGGCGAAGATGCCGGTTTCATTTATCAGATGTACGGCTTCGGGCTGCTGCGGGGCCTCGAACTGCACCAGGAAGCGGGATTTCATCCGATCCAGGTGATCGAGCAGGCCACCGGCAACGGCGCTAAGATTCTTGGGCAGGAAGATCGCCTGGGCCGCGTGCGCGCCGGCTTCGCCGCCGATCTGCTGGTGGTGGACGGCAACCCGCTGGAGAATCTCAAGGTACTTTATCCTGTGTTTGGAGGCGGCGGCATTGAGTGGACCGTCAAAGATGGAATCCCCTATCACGTGCCTGAGTTGATGGACGGCGTGAAAGATATTGTGGCGCAGGCACGCGCCGAACGCGCCGGATCGAAGGTAAGCCCGTGAAGCGAAGATCGTTTTTCGGAGTATTGGGAGGAATGGGAATGCTCGCAGCCGCACGCCCCGCCGGGGCAGCCGGTGACAAGCGCACCGGTATTTATGCACTCGAGACTTATTACTTGCGCCAGGGCGCGCAGGTGCCGCGCATGCACGACTATTTCAGCAAAGTCGCGCTGCCGGCTGTGCAGCGCGCGCATCACAACGGGCCGGTGATTTATCTCGAATCACTAGTCGCGCCCCACATGCCGCAGATGATCGCGGTCTACGGATTTCAATCCATCGAAGAGATGTGGAGTATGCACACGCGCCTCAACCAGGACGCCGAGCTGCAGAAAACTTTCGATCAATGGGAGACGGGACCGGAGCCTCCATTCGACCAGATGTCGGGAACACTTCTGCAGGCCGCCGACTATAGTCCCGAGATCGTCGCGCCCGCCGAGCCGCCCAAGACGCCGCGCATTTTCGAGCTGCGCGTCTACCATTCGCCCACCTGGCGCCAGCTCAAAGCGCTGCACGAACGCTTCGCCGGACCGGAAATCCAGATCTTCCACCGCGTCGGCGTTCATCCGCTATTCTACAGCTCGACGCTGATCGGCCAGAACATGCCGAACCTGACCTACCTGATTCCGTTCGATAATCTCGCGGCGCGCGAAAAAGCCTGGGACGCGTTCGGCGCCGACCCTGATTGGATTAAGGTCCGCAAAGAATCCATCGAAAAGAGCGGGCAAATCAGCAGCGTGATCAACATTTCGCTTTTCAAGGCGACGGCCTACTCCCCGATCCGTTAGCGGCGCCGGCGAGTCGGTGTCAAAACATACAGTGGATATCGACAAGCAGCATTGACGTGGTGTCGCGCGTCCGCTTAAAATTCCGCCCATGACTATCCAGCTGTTTTTCCGTATTTCCGCTTTTCTTGCCGCCGGTGTTGCCTCGGCGGCCATCCTGCAGGTCGGCCCCGGCAAAACGTTTGCCGCTCCCTGCGCTGCCTTGGCGGTGGCTGCTGACGGCGATACCATTCAGATCGACCCCGTCCTCTACAGCGGCGATGTGTGCGCCTTCGGTCAGAACAATCTGACGATTCAAGGCGTCAATGGCCGCGCGCACATCGATGCCAATAAGAAGAGCGCGCAGGACAAGGGAATCTGGGTGCCCTCCGGGGGCAACCTCCTGGTCGAAAACATCGAATTCTCGGGCGCTACGTCCACGTCTAAAAACGGCGCCGGCATTCGCGCGCAAGGCGTGAACTGGACGGTGCGCAACTGCTACTTCCACGACAATCAGGACGGTATTCTCGAAAGCAACATCGCGGGAAGCAATATCCTGATCGAGTATTCCGAGTTCGCGCACAACGGATACAGGGACGGCATGTCGCATAACCTGTACATCGGCCACAGCGCCTCGCTGACGTTTCGCTTTAACTACTCGCACGATTCCATCGTGGGCCATCTGTTGAAATCGCGCTCGGCTGTGAACTACGTGCTGTATAACCGGCTGACGGACGAGTCCGGAACCGGCAGTTACGAAATCGATCTGCCCAACGGCGGAACTTCGTACGTGATCGGCAACCTGATCGAACAGGGAACCAAGAGCCAGAACAGCACGATCGTAACCTACCTGGAAGAAGGCGTAAACGTAATGAACCCTGGCATGGATCTCTACGTGATCAACAACAGCATCGTGAACGATCTCACCAGCGGCACCTTCGTGAACATCGGCACCGCGGATACCGTGCCCGCCGTGATCAAAAACAACATTTTCGTGGGCCCCGGCACGTTGACCAACCAGACTGGCGCGACGCTGGCCAACAACTTCTCCGGAAATCCGCTGTTCGTCAATCAAGCCGGCTTCGACTATCACCTGACTTCCGGCTCTCCCGCCATCGATGCCGGAACAAATCCCGGTTCGGCCAACGGTTTCTCGCTGACGCCGGTCTTCGAATACGTGCACCCGGCCTGTGGCGAGGGACGGATCACCACAGGAGCGGCGATCGACATTGGCGCGTACGAATTCGGCGGCGCGGGAACTCCGCTAGTCTGCCGGTAGCTGACGCTGGTTCGCGGCTTCTATTCCGCCAGGCGGTTGTACTTTTTCAAAATCTCGCGCACGCGATCCACCGGCAGCGCGTCCACCTTGTGATCGTCGCGTCCCACCATGGTCTCGGCGGCGAACATGGCGTTCAGGATAGCTTCTTCGGTGGCCTGGACGACGGCGTCAAACAGCGGATTCGTGCGATCGTTGGGCAGCATGGCAAGCTGTGGCACTCCGGTGGCAGCGGCGGCGGCAGGGTTAGCGGTGGAAAATGCAATGAAAATATCGCCCGAGCCGTTGCCCGACGTGCTGCCGTCGCGCGCCAGCCCCATAGTCGCGCGCCGCGCCAGGCGCTTTAACTGGTGAGGCAACAAAGGCGCGTCTGTGGCGATCACGATGATGATGGAACCGCGATCCTCCTTCCGGATTGACGGGTTCTGCAATTCAAGGCCAATCGGAACGCCAGCGACATGCAGTTGCGTGCGCCCGCCACAATTGCACTGCACCAGCACGCCCAGGGTGTATCCGCCGGATTTGTCGTCCAGCTTTCGCGATGACGTGCCGATCCCGCCTTTGAAGCCGAAACAGATCATTCCGGTCCCGCCGCCCACGCTGCCTTCGGTGACGGCGCCGGATGCGGCGGTATCCAGCGCTTCAAAAGCATTCTGCGGCTTGACGTGCAGGCCATTGACGTCGTTCAGATAGCCGTCGTACGTTTCGGCCACCACCGGCATCGCCCACCACGCGCCCGGCGCCTGCCGCTCGATGCGGCGCTTGACCACGGCGTCGCGCACTACGCCGACACTGTGCGTGTTCGTGATCATCACAGGGCCTTCGAGAAAGCCGGACTCCTCCACCCATGTCGTCCCCGTCATTTCACCGTTGCCGTTGAGCGAAAACCACGCCGCGAAAACGGGATCGCCCCAATCTTTGCCGCGCGGCAGGACGGCGGTCACGCCCGTGCGGACGGGTCCGGTTCCCACCACAAGCTTGCCGTCTCCCGAGATGATCGTGCTGTGGCCGACCGCGACACCGGCGACGTCGGTGATGGCGTTACGCGGGCCGGGCGTTCCCTCGAGCGGGACGCCGGCCGCGCGGGCACGCGGCTTGGCCGGCAAGCAAACGGCATAACTCAGAAGACAAGCGACAACGGCGAATCGGCGTACTGCGCGGACTTTCATTTCTGCTCCTTGAAGAGACCTTGCACGTCGGCGGAAGGGATGGCATCGCTAAAACTGGCGTACGTCCCGGCGTCCAACAACTCGCGCGCTATGCGGACGGCATGCGCGAGCGTGGCGCGCATGGCGCCGGAGCCCACGCTCACCCGCCGCACCCCCAGCCGCTGCAACTCGGGCACCGCCGGCGCTCCGGGGACGGCAAGAATGTTGACCGGCCCATCGACGGCGGCAGTGAGCCGGCCGATGGTCGCCGCGTCGCGCACTCCCGGAACAAACAGGCAGTCGGCGCCGGCTTTACGATACGCGTTCGAGCGGCGAACGGCTTCGTCGAACCGCCCCGCCGGATCGCCGAGCTGGCGCAGGTAGACGTCGGTTTGCGCGTTGATGACCAGCGGAATGCCTGCCGCGTTCGCGGTCTGTCGCACAGCTTGCACTTTTTCGACGTGCAGGGCCGGATCGCCAGCCGCGTCCTCGAGATTCATGCCGATGCCGCCGGCCTCGAGGACGGCCTTCGCGGTCTCGGCCACTTTCTCGGCCGTGTCGCCGAAACCCGCCTCCATGTCGGCGCTCACCGGCAGCGAGACCGCGGCGGCAATGCGGGCCACGGCCTCCAACATGAGGGCGAGAGGAATATCCGCATCCGCGAATCCGAGCGACGCGGCAACGCCCGCGCTGCTTGTGGCGATCGCCGTGCACCCTGCCTTTTCGAAAATGCAGGCGCTGGCCGCGTCCCAGGCGTTGACCAGCACCAGAATACCGGGCCCCTGGTGCAGGTCGTGAAAGCGGATGGCGCGGCCACGCTGCGTTTCGCGATCCATCGAATTAATCTTCGCTGTCAAAAATTCCACCCAGCGCGCTCAACGGATTGTGCTCGTCACTGCTGGGCTTGCCCGGCGCCAGTTCGCGGCGCAGTTTGTTGATGGTCATGCTCTGCACGATCACGCGGCCGGGCCCCGTCATCGCCGCGAGGAACAAACCCTCGCCGCCAAAGAGCGCGTGCCGGGGCCGATGAGCTTCTCGAGAATGAACCCTTCGCCGCCAAAAAATCCCGCGCCCAGCTTTTTCACAAACGCCACGCTCAATTGAACCGTCGGCTGCGCGAACAAGAAGGCGTCGCGCTGCGCCATGATGCTCTGGCCGGCGGCGAGATCGAACGCCTGAATGCGGCCCGGATAGCTTCCCGCAAACCCGACCTCGCCGGCGCCATTGGCCCTGAAGTAGGTCAGGAACAGCGACTCGCCGGTGATGGTGCGCTTAAGGGCTCCCAGCAACTTTTCGCCCAGCGTGGCGCCGCTCATGCGCGTTTCCCATTGCACGTTAGCGGTTTTGTAAACCATCTTTCCGGCTTCGGCATAGACTTCCTGCCCCGGTTTGAGGCGCACGCGGGCGATTTGCAGGTTGTCGCCCTGAATCGTGTAGTCAAGCGGCTCGCTGACCGCGGCGGCTGGACCGCTCCCGCCCGCAAGCGGCCTTCCGCAGCTTCCGCAGAAACTCGCCTGATCTCCGATCTGAGCACCGCAGTTCACGCAAAATGGCATAGAGAAAGTATAAGAACCGGCGCGCGGAAGTCAAAAGTGTCTCACAATGAAGGAGTGCTCCGCGATCCCGCGCTGATTCCGCTGTCCCAGCAGCACCATAACGGACTGGCGCTCTGCGTCCTGACCGAGCGCGGCCTCGCCAGCGACAATTCCGAAGCCGCTGTAGCCCGCTTGGCGCGCCGCGTGATCGATCGCTATGAAATCGAGCTGACAAATCATTTCGGCATTGAAGAGCAGCTTCTATTCCCGCTGATCGAACGCGAAATCGGCCCGATGGCGATCGTCGGCGAGCTCATCACCGACCACCGGTCGATCGAGAAGCTGGTCGATCAGCTGCGCGCCGCGCCGTCGGCCGATTTGCTCCAGAGTTTCTGCACGCTCTTGCGCGGTCACATCCGGCGCGAGGAAAATGAGCTGTTTCAGGATATCCAGCAGCGGTTGCCCAAGGATGCGCTAGTGGCCGCGGGAGAAGAGATCGACGCGCGCGCCGTTCGCGTGTGCCTCTAACTCATCATGCGTCTTGCACTGATTCAGATGAACAGCCGCGCGGCGGCCCGCGATGAAAACGTCGGCCGCGCCTGCAAATTGATCGCGGAAGCCGCGCGCCAGAAGCCCGACATCGTCGTGCTGCCGGAATTTTTCAACAACGAATACTTTCCACAGTATCGCGATGCGCGTTACATGGACTACGCCGAAACCGGCGACGGTTACACGCAAACGCGGATGAAAGCGGAGGCGTGCCGTCACGGCATTCACATCGTTTCCACCATCTTCGAAATGGATCGCCCGGGCCTCTACTACGACACCGCCATGCTGATCGGCCCCGCCGGCGAAGTGATCGGCAAGTACCGTAAAGTTCATCCGGCGGCGCTATTGAGCCTGGAGAAAATCTACTTTCGCCATCGCGCCGTACGCCACGCCTGTCGCCGACCCGTGGGAGAACTTCCTCACGACGCGCGCTCTTGAGAACGGCGTGTTCTTCGCCGCCTGCAATCATGTGGGCCCGGAAGGCGAGTGGCAGATGTCGGGCAAGAGCATGATCATCGATCCGCTGGGCAAGATCGTGGCCAAGGCCAGCGACCTCGACGAGCAAATCATCTTAGCCGAGTTCGATCGCGAGCAGGTGATCCAGGCGCGGCGGCGGTTTCCGCTGTTTCGCGACCGCAGGCCCGATGCATACGGCGCCATCACTCTCGCTAGTGAGGACCTCCACAAATGAGTGTTTGCCTTTAGACAGAATTCCCGTTATGATTTTTCTACCCCCGAGTAAAAAATTGAAGGCAGCGTGGAATCCACTCAAGATCAAATCATCCTAGAAACCAGTCTTCCGGGCATCGAGCGATTTTCCCAAGGAAAAGTGCGCGATGTTTACCGCGTGGGCGCCCACTTGCTGATCGTGGCCACCGACCGCATCTCGGCGTTCGATTTCATTTTGCCCACGGGGATTCCCGACAAGGGCCGCGTGCTCACCCAGATGTCGGTGTTCTGGTTCGATTTTCTGCGCGCCGTCACGGCGACACACTTCATTACGGCCGATGTGAACGAGTATCCCTCCGAGCTCCGGCCATTTCGCGCGCAGCTCGAAGGCCGCTCCATGCTGGTCAAGCGCGCCGAGATGGCGCCCATCGAATGCGTCGCGCGCGGTTATCTCGCCGGTTCGGGGTGGAAGGAATACCGCGCCTCGCAATCCGTTTGCGGCATTCCGCTTCCCACGGGATTGCAGGAAAGCAGCCGGCTGCCGGAGCCGATTTTCACGCCGTCCACCAAAGCGCAGACCGGCCACGACGAGAACATTTCCTTCGAGCGCATGGCAGCGGTCGTGGGAATGGACGTGGCACGGCAACTCCGCGATCTGACGCTGGCGATCTACAAGCACGCCGCTGCTTATGCGGAATCGCGCGGCATCATTATCGCCGATACGAAATTCGAATTCGGCTTCATCGATGGAAAGCTGGTGCTTGGCGACGAAGTGCTCACGCCGGATTCCTCCCGCTTCTGGCCGCGCGACACGTATCAGCCCGGAAAAGCCCAGAACTCTTACGACAAACAATACGTACGTGACTATCTGGAGGCCATTCACTGGAACAAACAGCCGCCGGCCCCCGCCCTGCCTCCGGAAGTCGCTCACAAGACCAGTGAAAAGTACCGGGAAGCCTACCGGCTGCTGACCGGGAAGGATCTATGAACTGGTTGGACTGGGTTTTGCTGGTTGTCATCGTGGGCTCGATCGTCGCCAGTTTCCGCACCGGCTTTTCGCGGGAATTGATCGGTTTGGTTTCGATGGTCGTGGCGCTATTCTGCGGCCTGTGGTTTTACGGATCCGCGGGAGCGTTCCTGCTGCCGTACGTCAGCTCGAAGGAAATTGCTTATCTGTGCGGCTTTCTAATCGTCTTTGTCGGCGTGCTCATCGTGGGAGCTATTGTCGGCCATCTTTTCAGCCGGCTGGTGAAGGCGGCGGGGCTGGGCTTGTTTGACCGCATTCTGGGCGCGGGTTTCGGCGCGGTGCGCGGGTTGCTGTTCGCCGTGGCGCTGATTTTGGCGATTGTCGCGTTTTCTCCCAGCGGAAGCGATTCCCCTCCCAACGCCGTGGTGCACTCGAAATTCGCGCCTTACGTGATCGACACCGCGCACTTGTTCGCATCGCTTGCGCCGCGCGAGCTGAAGGACAATTTCAGCAAGCGCTATGGGCAAGTGAAAAGCATCTGGGACGAAGCGGTGAAGAAGAATGCTCACCATAAGTCCGGTTCGGAAGTTTGAAGTCTTCAGATGAAAGAAACTTTTGAAACGATCGTCGACCACCTGCTGGAAAATGGATTTTTCATGGAGGAAGCCGTGGAAATCCTGGAGAAGACGCTGATCGCGCGCGCTGTTGAGCGCACCGACGGTAACCGCTCCGCCGCCAGCAAGCTTCTGGGCATCCACCGCAACACCCTGCAGAGGAAAATCGCCGAATACAAATTGGGCGAGCCGCGCCCGCGCAGGAAGCCCGCCCGCCGGGAACAGGCTGGGCGGCGCCGGTTGAAAACCGGCTGACTTCGTGGCCGCGCTCGCTCTTGTGCGCGGCGGCCGTTAACGTCTGGTGCCTGGCGCTTCATCAATGAACCTGCTCATTTTCGATCTGGACGGCACGCTCATCGATTCGAGCCAGGATCTGGCCAATTCGGTAAACGCCACGCGCGCCCATCTCGGCCTCGCGCCCATCGAAAATGAACTTGTTTACTCCTACGTCGGCAACGGCGCGCCCGTGCTGATCCGCAAAGCGCTGGGGCCCGCGTATTCGGACGAAGCCGTCGAGAGCGCGCTTCAATATTTTCTGTCGTATTATCGCGAGCATATGCTCGACTACACCACGCTCTATCCCGGTGTGCGCGACATTCTCGACCAGTTCCACACCGCCGGGATCAAGATGGCCGTGCTTACCAACAAGCCAGTACGTTTCAGCCAGGCCATCGTCGACGGTCTGGGGCTCGCCGCCCATTTCGAGCGCGTCTATGGGGGCAACAGCTTCGAGCAGAAGAAGCCGCATCCCATCGGCATCGAGACCCTGATGGCCGAGTGTGGCGCCGCCCGCGCGGACACTGCGATGGTAGGCGATAGCTCGGTAGACGTGCAGACCGCGCGCAACGCCTGCGTCGCGGCTTATGGCGTGACCTGGGGATTCCAGCCCGAAACATTCGCGGCGTACCCGCCCGATTTTCTGATCGACAAACCGCACGAGCTGGCGGATCGGGTCATCGGCCGTGGCTGAGCCCGGCTGCATCTTCTGCCAGATCGCAAGCGGGGCGTTCGCCGCGCCCGTCGTTTTTCAGGATGA
>WNFI01125665.1_pt1 | contig 10807 bp, 11 predicted proteins | sample 5400471 | NCBI WGS metagenome assembly WNFI01 (sample SAMN13153348, study PRJNA577476) | soil metagenome | isolation source: 100 cm saprolite on Douglas fir-dominated hillslope | place: USA:California | collected 2013-09-17 | reverse complement strand
CGCATTCTGCGTCACCGCAGGTACGGCCCGAACCCAGGCACGGCCTGCCGCAGGAGCACGTCGGCGCCAGCCGGGCCAGCCAGACGGCGGGAGACACCAGCTCGGCGGTGCTGTCCTCGGCCGGGACGGAGACAACCTGCCGAATTCTCCCGCCAGGCATCGCGAGCCACTCACGCGGCCTGGCCTCGACGGGGCTGCCGACCCGACTACCCATGACACCTATTTTCGCCTGCGCCGCCGCATGATCGGGACCGCTAAGGCCGAAGCGAGTGACGACATAAGGAATCTGCCCGATGCCGTGGGCCAGGCCTTATCGCGAAGCTCCTTGCGAGGGGCTGAAGCCGCAGCCCGCCGCCAAGGAGGGATTCATGTACGCCCGGACGGATCACCCTGGCCCGGTCCATACTCGCGACCTCCGCCAGGACCAGCGTCGCGGCGCCGCGGTCGGCGCTCGTCGCCTGGCAGCAACCGCAGGCACCTGGCCGCAACCGCAGCGCGACGCCGCCTCGGCACCGCCGTGCAGCGCGGCGCCGGATCTCTTCTTCGCCGAGAGGCCAGAGGAGATACGGCAGGCCAGGGCGCTGTGCCTGCAGTGCCCGGTGCGGGGGCCGTGCCTCGACGGGGCGCTGCAGCGGGCCGAGCCCTGGGGTGTGTGGGGCGGCCAGCTGTTCCTGAATGGCGCGATCATTCCCGGCAAGCGGGCTCGCGGGCGCCCACGCGGTGCGTCGCCCATGCGCGGGGCCTCGACTCCCTCCCCGTTGACAAAAGCAGGGTCGCGGTAGCTGCCGCACCCAGCGGCCCTGTGCACCGGGTGGGAGCGGCACTCCCGCCCAGCTGTCACCTGCTGGTGTTCATGAGCGCCTGGCGGTCGGCGGTGGCCAGCATGGTGTTAGCAACCGCCACGACCGCGAAGCTAATCGCGAGGCCCGCCTGTCCGACGCCCCACAGCGCCAATGCCGCCCCGCCGAATACGGCTGCTTTCACCAGCAGCACCCCGGAAAGCGGCAGCTTGACCACCGCACGGGGGGCGGCGTACAGCCCCCACAGCACGACCGCCGCCAGCGGGGCACCGATGCCCAAGACGAGATGGCGAGCGAAGCCGTGACCGGTCGAGGATCCCCACCATCCCAGGGCGGCCAGCGCGGCAAGTTCGAGCAGGAGCGCCAGCGCCTCGTTTACCGCATGCAGCCAGCGCGGGATCACAGGGCAACCTCAGCGTGTGGCACGGCGACCTTGACGCAGTCGAACCGGGATTCCGGGCTGGCCTGCAAGCACCTCAGCACAGTCGCTCCTCCTGTCGCTGGAAGCGCTCTGCCCGTGCGCCGCCGCAATATTCATCTGACCTGCCATGCCGGCAGGACTATACCGGCCGCGAGCCGGCACCGACAGGGCGTTAGGGCACGACTGTGACCGGCCACTTCCCGGCCCGGACCAGCCGGACCGCGAGTGAGCCGACGAACCGGTGACCGGCTTGCGCTGACGCGCCGACCACGATCGCGTCGGCGCGGACCTCATCGGCGATCCTGCGGATCTCGGAGAACGGGTCGCCGCGCGCGGCCACGAACGTGATCGCGATGCCGAGCTCGGCTCCAATGAGACCGGCCCGCTCTTCCATTTCCTGAGCGGTGGCGCGGAAGGCCTCGTCCTTGGCAACCGCGAGTGCCGCACCGGCTGGACCGGCCGACCCGAACGAGGCGATAGGAGCCACGAAGACCGCGACTATCCGGGCCCCCTGGCGCCGCGCCAGCCCGGCCGCGTACCAGCCAGCCCGGCTCGAGGTCGTCGAGTCATCGACACCGACCAGGATGACCGAAGGCCCGTCGGTGCCGAGCTCGAACGCCGACGAATGCTCTGTCTCGCCGGAGGTCATAACACCGATACCTCTCCGGTCCCCATACTGGCAAAGTGTAGAAGAACCGGCCAGGCCAAGCTCTGGCATGATCGGTTTGTGACTCCGGATGCCGCCAGCCTCGGGCAGTTGCTGCGGAAGGTGGATCCGCGCCTGCGGTTCGAACGCTCCTGGACCCTGGCGGGCGGCGTGTCTGCCCAGGTCACCGCGATAGCCACAACGGGACCTGACGGCCAGCCGCGCACCCTGGTGGTGCGTCAATACGGCGCCGTCGACCTGCGCTCAAACCCGCACATCGCGCGCACGGAGTACCGGCTGCTGACCCTGCTGCACGCAGCTGGCCTGCGGGTGCCGCGGCCCTACCACGCCGACGAGTCGTGTGCCATTCTGCCGGTTCCCTGCCTGATCCTCGAGTTCATCGACGGCGAGCCGCCCGCTGGCCCGGCCGTGCCGCCGGACTTCACTAGTCAGCTCGCGGCGGCCCTGGCCAACCTGCACGGCGCGAGCTTTGCCCGATCCGATGCTGCCTTCCTGCCCGATATCGGCAGCGTCTCTTCTCAACTGCTGGGAACGTGGCCCGCTGTCCTCGATGACACGATCAGTGAGGCGGCCGTCCGGGCGGCCCTGACGGGCAACTGGCCACCGCCGCGGCGCAACGAGCCCGTAGTACTCCATGGCGACTACTGGCCAGGCAACACGCTGTGGCGGCACGGCAATCTGGTGGGCGTTATCGACTGGGAGGACTCCGCGTTCGGCGATCCGCTAGCAGACCTCGGTATTGCGCGGTTGGAGCTCCTCATGCACCATGGCGAGGCCACCATGGACGAGTTCACCCGACAGTACTGTGCGCTGCTGCCGGAAGTTGACATGGCGGCCCTGCCGTACTGGGAGCTGTACGCGGCACTGCGGCCTTCCGGGCAGATGGACCGCTGGGGGCTGCCCCTCGACGAACTGGAACGGTTCCGCTGGGCACACCGGAGGCTGGTTGCGGATGCTCTTGTCCGGCTTCACTAGGCACCGCCAAGCGAGGCATACCCAGCGGAAAGGACGATCCAGGTGACTGAGCCGGCAGCGGATCCGCCCGGAAACGGCGGCTCTGACGCCCGGCCACCGCTGCTGCCAGGCTGGCGGGGCATCGACATGTCACAGGCCATTTCCGGTCCGTACGCGGCGCGCATCCTGAGCGACCTCGGCGCCGACGTGGTCAGGGTCGAGGGTCCGCGCACCGACATCACCGAGTATTTCGGTGTAACAGCCGGTGAGCGCAGTGGTATGTACGCGCAGATGAACGCCGGCAAGCGAAGCGTCGGCATCGACCTGGGCGTACCGGGCGGAACAGAGCTGGTCGGCGACCTCGCCGGGCACGCTGACGTGCTGATCGAGAACTTCCGGCCGGGCGTGATGGAGCGACTTGGCCTTGGCTACGAGCAGCTGGCCGCGGCAAACCCGGCGCTTGTCATGCTGTCGGTTACCGGCTTCGGTCCGGATGGCCCGGACGCCCAGCGCCGGGCGCTGGCCCCGGTGATCCATGCCGAGTCCGGCTTGCTCGCCCGGCAGTCGGAGCTCGACGACCGCGAGCCTGCTGACCTGCCGCTGGCGCTATCCGACACCGTTACCGCCCTGCACGCGGCCATCGCGGTGCTCGCCGCGCTGCATCTGCGGACGGCAACCGGCCGCGGCCAGCACATCGGACTCAGCATGCTCGCGGCCGTGGCGGCCAGCGACGATCACGCGCACGCAGCCATCGCCCGAAGCGGCGAGCCCTATAGCTCGCGCGGCACCATCTGGCAGGCACCAGGCGGACCCCTGATGATCGCCGCGCCGCCAAAGCACGCCTGGGCGATGCTGTCACGACGGGGCCTCATCGCAGATCCCGCTCCGCCTGGCAGCGACCTGCCGGCCAAAGCGCGGCTCCGCCAGCAGGCGATCCAGGACTGGATGAGCAGCTTTCCCGACCGGGCAAGCCTGCTGACGGCGCTGGAGGCGGCCGGCGTGGCGTGGGCCGAACTGCGCGCCAGCACCGAGGTATTCGCCGGCGGGGCGCACTCGGTCAGCCTGCCCGGCATGGACCGGCGGGTCGTGGCGATGCCCTACGACTTCTCCGCCGGGTCGGCCGCGCCGCGCCGGGCTGTTGCCCAGCGGGGCCAGCACAATGCCGAGGCGCTGAGCGACTGGCTCGGGCTGGACGAAGCAGCCGTTGCTGAGCTGACCGGCCGCGGTGTACTCATCACGGCCCGGCCAGACTAAGTGGGTGGAACTGTAAGTTCCTACGGGTCGGGTTCAGGGTTACAGGCCTGGCTGGCGGCTGAGTCCGATGAGGTGGATCGCGCGAGGGGTGCAGAGGCATCTTGCGGCGCACCGACCGGCTCACCGGCATACCGCAGGAAGACGGTAGGCAATCACTCCCGACGCATCGCCGGCGTAGACGGTGTCACCGGCCAAGGCCGCATCCCCCGGCGGAAGCCTGACCGGGATATTGATGACCGGCCCCGCTTGCCCGTTATCAAACCTGAAGCAGACAAGTGGCCGCGAGCTACTGTCCGTGGTCGCCACGACGGTATCGCCCGTGGTCCAGATCTGCGCCGGAAATGCCAGTGCGGGATTCTTACTGATGGAACGCGGCGTGACCACCTGGAGCCGGTCATTGAGGCGGATCACGGCCCCCGTCGACGGACCGGTGGGCTGTGGTCCGGTGGTAATCCACAGACTGTTGCCTGCACCGGCCATGGAATTGATGTTCACGTCGGGTCCAGGATCGAACGCCGGGCCGTGCAGGCCGGCCAGGACGATTCGAAGGTCCTGGCCGGAGGTCTCCTGCAGGGCGGCCACGCGGCCCGCAAGGCGGGCGAAGATAACGGCGCCGCCGTAACCGTGATCAGTCCGCATGGCCGATACCTGATGGAATGTCGCGTGGCCGAGTTGACCGGGAACTGGCATGTGCAGGTCCGCGAGCCCGGCAGTGGCCACCAGCGCGTCGGCCGTGCCGACCGGGAGGAGATCGGACAGGCCTATGCTGCTGGCGGCGCGCCGGTTGAGGCTGGAGCGCTGGGCAAGATCAGGGCTCAACAGCCAAAGCCCGGTCCCGCCGCCGTTCTGATCGGGGTAGAACGTGAGCCAGACCCACCCGCCTGGCCCGACGCGCAGAGCACGCGGCAGTGCGGGGACACCGATCCGGTGGATCAGCTGCCCGGTTGCTCGGTTGTACGCACTCAGTGTGGCATCCGGAAAGTCACCGGCCGCGACGTACAACATCGAGACCGCCACGTGCGCGGCTACATCGATGACGCGCGCCTGGGAACCGCTGCCTGAAACTCAAGATCAACGTCAAAGTCCGGGACACCTAGCAGAGCTAGGTCTGGCATCATTCCTCCTGTCCGAGATGCTGGCGCAGGAATGCTGCGGCCCGGTGGAGCGAGGACTTCACGCTGTGCACCGGGCAGCCCAGCACGCTGGCGATCTGCTGGTCGGTGAGGTCTTCGTAGTAACGGAGCACCACTACCGCGCGCTGCCTGGCCGGCAACTGCTCGATTGCGCCACGCACTGCCTGTTTCGTCACCAGGTCCGGGGGGCTCACATCAGCACCAGCCGCAGCGCTGATCAGCCTCTTCAAGTGGGCGCGTTCCACTCGCCGCCGCCGCAGGTGACTGTTCGACAAGTTCACTACCGTTCTCCGCAGGTACCACTGAAAGGAGTCGGGACTGCGCAGGCCGGTGAGGCGCCGGGCTACTCGGACAAACGCCTCTTGCACGAGGTCCTCGGACAGTTCCCGGTCGCCGGTGAGAAGGTAGGCAAGTCTGAGGGCCCGTGGGCCGTAACACAGGTAAAGAGCCTCCAGCCTGTCACCATCAGTTGGATCGCTCACCGCATCCTCGGCTCAGACAGAAACTGACACTTACGATCGCTCCCAACCACCAAGACGCCTTGCTGGCTGCAACGGTTCCGCGCAATCGCGATCGTGCGGGCGCCCATTGGCCTGCAGGTGGCCGCGCGGTCAGAAGTCCTGGTCGAAAGCGACGGTGCCGGTCACCGCGACCTGGTAGGCCGACACGCGACGCTCGAAGAAATTCGACAACTCCTGCACATCCTGGAGCTCCATGAACTGCAGCGGGTTCGCCGAGCCGTACATCGGCTCGAGGCCGAGCCGCAGGAGCCGCCGGTCCGCCACATGCTGGAGGTAATCGCGCATGCTAGCCAGCGGCAGGCCGGGGATGCCCTGGCCGAGCAGGTCCTCGGCGAACTGCACCTCGCACTCGACGGCCTCGGCGACCATGTTCCGGACCTGCCCGGCCAGGTCGTCGTCGAAGAGTTCCGGCTCCTCCACACGGACCGTGTCAACCACGTCGAAGGCGAACGCCATGTGCATGGACTCGTCGCGGAACACCCAGTTGGTGCCGGACGCCAGCCCGTTCAGCAGACCCCGGGAGCGCAGGAAATACACGTACGCGAACGCGCCGTAGAAGAACAGGCCCTCGATGCATGCGGCAAAGCAGATCAGGTTGAGCAGGAATGACCGCCGGTCAGCCGACGTCTGCAGCTCACGCAGTTCATATATCGAGTCGATCCAGCAGAAGCAGAACTCCGCCTTCCGGCGGATCGAAGGGATCTTCTCCACCGCCGCGAAGGCCGCGGCCCGCGCTTCCGTATCGGGCACGTAGGTGTCCAGCAGTGTCAGGTAGAACTGCACGTGCACGGCTTCCTCGAACAGCTGCCGGGACAAGTACAGCCGGCCCTCCGGGGAGTTGACGTGCTGATACAGGTTGAGCACGAGGTTGTTCGCCACGATCGTGTCGCCTGTAGCGAAGAACGCGACCAGCCTGCTCACCAGGTGCCGCTCGGCTTCCGATAGCCGGGCGAGATCGGCCAGGTCGGAGTGCAGGTCGACTTCTTCGACCGTCCAGGTGTTCCTGATCGCATCGCGGAACCGGTCGTAGAACTGCGGGTACCGCATCGGCCGCAGCGTCAGGTCCAGGCCCGGATCGAGCAGCATCCTGCCCTTCTGCGTGTCGAGTTCGGCCGCGGTCAATGGCACGACTCGCACGTGTCCGGGTTCTCCAGCGAGCAGGCGAGTGCCGCGCCGTTAGCTGCCTCATCGGCCGCTAGCTGCCCGCCAGGCGACTCCCTCGGTTCCGGCGGCTGCGTCCCGACCGTCGCTTTCGCGATGCGGGTTGCGGGTCGCGACCGCAGGTAATAGGTCGTCTTCAGCCCGGACTTCCAGGCGTGCAGGTACATCGAGGACAGCTTGCCGATCGACGGCGACGCCATGAACAGGTTCAGCGACTGGCTCTGGTCGACGAACGGCGCGCGCGCCGCGGCCATGTCGATCAGCGCCCGCTGCGGCAGTTCCCACGCGGTGCGGAACAGCTCGCGGGCTTCGGCGGATAGCTCCGTCAGATCCTGGACCGATCCATCAGCCCGCTTGATGGCGTCGCGGATTTGCTCCGTCCACAGCCCACGGGCCTTCAGCTCGGCCACCAGCGCGCCGTATCAGCAGCGAATTGCGCAACCCCGTTCCCTTGATACGTTCGCGAAGGGCTTCCCAGCGGTCAGCCTGGACGCCACCCACCTGCCACAGATCGTGCTCCAGGAGCCCGGCTGCCGCGCGCGTCTGCTCGAACGCCTGGTGCGGGCCGTGCCGCTCGGCCAGGTCAGCGGACGCTTCCAGCGCGGTCAGGTAGATCTCCTCAGCGATCCGCGCGGACAGTTCGCGGGCCCCAGGCGAGTCGAACGGAAGCCGCAGCGCGAAGAACACGTCCTGCAGTCCCATGACGCCCAGGCCGACGGGCCGCCAGCGCGGGTTGGACGCCGCCGCCTGCGGACTCGGGTAGTAGCCGATGTCGATCACGCGATCGAGGAACGGCACCGCCATACGCACCGTCTGCCGCAGCTTCGCCCAGTCGATCACTGGCCGATCATCCGGTCCCGCGCTCAGGTGCCCGGCCAGGTTCACCGAGCCGAGATTGCAGACCGCGGTCCCGGTCTGGGCCAGCGTGCGCATCATCTTCGCGTACAGGTCGCGGGCGTTGACCTGGCGCACGTACCGGCCATCAGCCTCGGCTGCGCGGTAGGCCTGGTCGAAAGCATCGCCCCACACGTCGGGCAGCTCTGGCACGACATCGGGGTCGATCAGCGACCACGTCTGGTCCGCCTCCACCCGGCGCATGAACTCGTCCGGGATCCAGTTGGCCAGGTTGAGGTTGTGCGCCCGGCGCGCGTCCTCGCCGGTGTTGTCGCGTAGCTCGAGGAACTCCTCGATGTCAGGATGCCACGGCTCGAGGTACACGCAGGCCGCGCCCTTGCGGCGGCCGCCCTGGTTCACCGCCGCGACGGAGGAGTCCAGCGTGCGCAGCCACGGGACGATGCCGTTGGACTGCCCGTTCGTCCCGCGGATCAGGGCGCCGCGGGAGCGGACGCGCGACCACGCAATCCCGATCCCGCCGGAGAACTTGCTGAGCCTGGCGACCTGGGCGTACCGATCGTAGATCGAGTCCAGCTCGTCCCGCGGCGAGTCGACCAGGAAGCAGGATGACATCTGCGGGTGCCTGGTGCCGGAGTTGAACAGCGTGGGCGAGCTAGGCAGGTAGGCCAGCGAGGACATGAGCCGGTAGAAAGCGATGGCCTCGGCCGGCGTCTGGGACAACCCGCACGCGACGCGGAGCAGAAAGTACTGCGGCGTTTCCAGCACGAGCCGCCTGGCCGGATGCCGGAGCAGGTACCGGTCGTACACCGTCCTGATGCCGAAGTACTCGAAGCGCAGGTCCGCGTCATCGTCAATGGCGAAGTCGAGCTTGCGTGCGTTGTCCTTGACCAGCCTGGCGGTGTCGTCGCCAATCAGGCCCTCCGCGTGCGCCAGCCCGATCGACTGGCTGAATGACGCGACACCCTGGCCGCGCACCTCCTTGCCGATATAACCGGACAGCAGCCGGGCCGCCAGCCGCGAGTACTGCGGCTCGGTCGCGATCATCTCCGCTGCTGTCTGGATCGACAGCCGGTCCAGCTCGGCCGTCGTCGCCCCGTCATACAGCCCGCTGATCGTCTTCGTCGCGACCCGCATCGGATCCACGTCGTCGAGGTCGCCGACCCACCGCTGCACCGCGCGCACGATCTTGTTGACATCGACTGGCTCGCTATCGCCGTTGCGCTTGCGCACCTGCATGATCGCGGGCATCTGCCTCTCCTCCGTCGGTCGTTACTGCACGACCACCATATGTAGGAGGTACGACAATCTCATGCACCATATGTTGCGCCGGCGTGTCGCCTGGATAGCCAACCCTGGAAGGCAGCTTTGACGCGGTGGCTAGCACCCATATGTGGCAGCGAGGCCACGCGCGGTGCGAGCCATCTCGGCGCGGAGCTTGGCCGGCTTGACTACCTCCACCTCCGCGCCGAGCCGCAGGAACTCCGAACGCGCGTGCTGCATCGATTCGATGGGAACGACCGCGGTGATCCAGCCATCCTCGCCGGGGTCGGACGCGGTCTGGTCCGCGGCGGTATTGACCGATGGGCTCATCAGTTCGCGCATGCGCAGCCGCCCGGCTCGCGACAGCCGGACCGTTGCTTCTCCCTGCTGCAGCCCGGCCCGGAACTCGCTAATACCGGACTGCCAGTACCGCTGCAGGTCGAAGCCGTTCTGCCGGTCGAAACCTTCGTCCAGCAGCGACAGGCTGAGAATCTGGCTGATCCGGTAGGTGCGCATCTGGGCGCCGCTGGCCGCCACCAGGTACCACCGGCCGCCCTTGAGGACGATCCCGTGCGGCTCCAGCCTTCTGGCTACATCGGTAGGCTCCGCCCAGCGGCGGTAGACGACGTCGATGCAGCGCTGAGACCAGACCGCCTCGGCAACTGCAACGAGGTGCGGCGACGGGTCACCGTCGGAGTACCAGCCGGGCGCGTCCAGGTAAAAGCGCTCCTCGACGACCGCGGCCCGCTCCCGCAAGCCCGGCGGCAACGCGGCGGAAAGCTTCAGCCGTGCCGCCGCCAGCACCGTGCCAAGTCCAAGCTCGGCTGCGGCATCGGGTGCTCCGGCCAGGACCAGCGCCTCGGCCTCGGCAGCGGTAAAGCCGGTAAGCCGCGTCCGGTAGCCGCCGAGTAGCTGGTAGCCGCCGGCCGGCCCAGCGTCGCCGTAGATCGGAATGCCTGCCGCGCTGAGCGACTCTACGTCGCGGTAGATCGTGCGGACCGACACCTCAAGGGTGTCAGCAAGTTGCTGCGCCGTCATCCGACCGCGAGTTTGCAGCAACAGCAGGAGTGAAACGAGCCGACTTGCGCGCATGACACTGACACTAGATGTCAGGGTCTGCACGCTAGCGTCGCGCCATGCCATTCGCCGACAGATACATGCGCGCTCTCGCCCCTATCGAGGCTGGGAGCCGGCAGATCAAGCGTTACCACATCAACGTCCTCGACGCCGAGATCGAGGTGCCAGTGCAGGATGCCGCCTACCGGATGCTGCCGGGCCTGCTGCCGGCGCCCGACCAGGAGACGCCGCCCGCCTCGTTCGTCATCTTGCACCGCGGCGCGGGCGGCGCTGCCTACCTCTTGGCTTACAGCTGGGTATGGACCAATGTGATCGAATGCCGGTCCGCAGCGGCGGGCGTGCCCTTCCTCGGCTGCCCAGACTCCGATCCGGAGCATTTCACGAAGCTGGACCGGCCCTGGATCGGCTGCGTTTGGGAGCTAGCGCCATTCGGCCACGAGCGCGCCGCCTGGATCCGGCACATCCTGACGCCGGCTGAACCGGATTTGCACGGTTATCTTTCCGATGTGCTGGTCAGCGATACCACGGCGGTTGCCGCATGAAGGGGCTCGGCGATTTCGACTTCTTCGTCGGCACTTGGGACGGAGTCCAGCGGCGCCTGCTCAAACCGCTGGCGGACTGCACGGAGTGGGACGAGTTCGCGACCAGGACGAACTGCTGGCCGGTGTTCGGCGGGGCCGGCAACGTGGACGAACTGATCGCTC
>WNFI01442788.1_pt1 | contig 10810 bp, 8 predicted proteins | sample 5400471 | NCBI WGS metagenome assembly WNFI01 (sample SAMN13153348, study PRJNA577476) | soil metagenome | isolation source: 100 cm saprolite on Douglas fir-dominated hillslope | place: USA:California | collected 2013-09-17 | reverse complement strand
CAACAAGGCCGTGATCTACGACATCCTGTTCAAGGCCTCGGCCGAGACCATGATCACCATCGCGGCCGATCCCAAACACCTTGGCGCCCGCATCGGCGTCCTCTCCGTCCTCCACACCTGGGGCTCGGCGCTCACCCATCATCCGCATGTCCACATGATCGTGCCCGGCGGCGGCATCTCGCTTGATGGGACGCGCTGGGTCGCTTGCCGACCCAACTTCCTCCTCTACGTGGGTGTTCTCTCACGTCTGTTCCGCCGGTTGGTCCTGGAGAAGCTCGCCGCCGCTCATGGAGCTGGCGCCTTACAGTTCTTCGGCAAACACGCCGCGCTCACTCATGCGCAAGCCTTCGCGGCCTATTTGGCACCTCTGCGCAACAGCGAATGGGTAGTCTACTGCAAACGCCCGTTCGGGGGACCCAAGGAAGTGCTGCGCTACCTCGCGCGCTATACCCATCGTGTCGCCATCTCCAATCGCCGCCTGGTCGCGCTCGACGACAAGGGCGTCACCTTCAAGTGGAAGGATTACCGCATCGAAGGCCCCGAACGATACAAGGTGATGACGCTCGACATCCACGAGTTCATCCGCCGCTTCCTAATGCATGTCTTGCCGCAGGGGTTCCACCGCATCCGTCACTACGGCCTGCTCAACAATGCCGCCCGAGCCCGCAACATCGCACGCGCCCGCGAGTTGCTCGCAGTGCCACTCATCCCGATCGATGCCATCAAGGCTGCCAACACCAAGCCAGAAGAGCCAAAGACACCGCAGCATCCTTGCCCCTGCTGCGGCGGCCTCATGATCATCATCGAGACCTTCAAGCGCGGGCAACAGCCCACATACCGTCCGCCACCGCGCTCCGCATTCAGGATCGATTCCTCATGATCAACACGCCCGAGCCATCTCGCCGCAAAACTGAACGTGCGTTGCGCTGGCTCTCGACCAGCCGCGATGACGCTCGTGCTCGCACCGCCTCGGTGGCACCTCGCGCGCGCCAATCGCCGCCGCTTGCGCCACTGCCGAACTCAAAATCTCCATCGCTGGCCACGGTCGATGCTCACAACACCTGCCATCGGGGGCCGCGCGACTGTCCGCATACCCACGCCGTCCCGTTCAAATCCCCATAGCCCCGTGGCGCGTCTGCCGCACCACTGCGGCGTCCAAACCCGCGGTTTCCTCCCTTGGAGGCTTTCGGACGCCGGCCCCCGTGCGCGTGGCACCATCCGTGAAGGGCCGGCATCCGAAACCCTTCACAAAAGCGGATGTCGTTGCTGCCGAAGCTTCTCGACGGCTTGACGGGCCACCGGCTCCCAAACCGCTCCCACCCTCGGCAAGATGTTGCAAGATCGCTGCCCGCATCCGAAGGTTCAAAATAGGCGCGAGAGGAATCACCTTTTTAGATTCGATAGCCCAAATCCGAATTGGCGTGAGCGGTTTTCAAGAGTGACCGCCCGCTAGGTTTTGGCTGTCCTTCGCCTTTTCATTACGATGGTCTCTCAGCCGTTCCATCAGCGATTTCGGTCCGGGCTTTCCGAAGTATTTCTCCACGAACTCAATCGCCTTTTTGTCCGCTCCATAGACGTATTTGGAGGCTTGTAACGTAACCAGCCTATTTGTCTCCTCCACCAACTCGAGTGATGGAAAGCGTCTGATGCGCTCTTCGGCTGCTGCGTTCGTGACGGCCACAAATAGCCGGTGTGGACCGAGTGGTAAGTACAAGTAGGAATCGTCGGCAGTCAAAGTGTCGGACATGACCACGGGACGATCAGATGTAAGAAATTGAGGAACGTCGGCCTTTGTCGTCAGTACGAACCATCTCAGATTGTTCAATAACTGCCCTAGCTCATCGTGGTTCATAAGTTCGCGTGCGTAATCAATCGTCCACCGCGCCATAAAATCGGGGTCTTTCTGATCAATGAAGTCCTGCAGCGTTGCCGGTTCATCCGGCTTTCGACTTGAGAGATATTTCTTCTCAAACATCGGAAAATCTCTGGCCCAATCGTCTGCCAATGCCTGTGCCAACACCGCTAGGTCTTTGGGCGTTCGAATCATAAGAGTGATCAAGAACTGTGACCACGCTGAGCGGTACTTGGGCTCCGTATGAATGCGGGAATCTTCCGTTTCGAGCAGCTCCAAGGCAACGGCCGCATCAGAATCCACCGGTTTCATGAACTCATCTTCGACCTTTTGCGCGGCTGAAGCTGGAACTCCCTTCATTTCGTAAAGTCGGTCAGCGAAGCCGGTTTGAACGGGATACACTTGTCTGGCTTGCAGCGTCTTGTAAGGACGGCTGAACTCGGTGATCTTAAAATCCTCACCGCCCCAGCGTTTAGAATAGAACTTTGGAATGTAGTGGTGCCGAAAAGACTGCTGTGCAGGAACCGCCCCCTGCGACCGTAGCCAAATCATGTTCGGACATTTTTCTTGTTCGTTGTCCGTACATGGCATGATGTACCAGTGCTTGCAGAACTCGCACTGGATCGCCTGACTGATGCTGCCGCTCTGCAATGCACGCCCCAATAGCGTAGTGGCATCAACAGCCAATCAAGACGCTCCCGTAATGGGCGGCTATTATCGCACAGTCCGTTGCGTCAGGCGTGCAAGAAATTTTTGATAGCTGCTGGAATATCGCGACTCCGATTGGCCCGCGATACGACTTTCGCCCTTGTGGTGCTCGTTGGTGACCGTATCGGCACAGTCTTGCGTGCCCGATGTTATCTGGGTCAGTTAGGCTGGAGGCAAATTTAAACCCGATCGGCCACCGTCGATTTTGGGCCCATTTTGGGCCTAGGGCTTGGGTGGCCCCGGCGGGAAGCCGTACAGTCCCTGCGGACGAGTGTACCCGGACAGGTCATGGACCTGATTGAAGAACTTTAGGAGGGCCGAGTTGATGGTCTCCCTTTCGGCGTCCGGCAGTATCATCCGCGAGATAGCCTCTTTTGCCTGAGCTGGACCACGGATGTCATCGGTGTTGATCTCAAGCAGGCCAAGTTCCACTTGATAGGGCAGTGTTCGCCGTCGTCGAGTAGCCGGCCCATTACGTTGGCAGGGATCTGGTCGGCGCTCGCCGGGTCAAGCTGGTGGCCGGACGCGAAGTCGAGACCACGATCGAAACCGTAGAACCGCTGCTTTGAACCTGGCCTGCAGAAGATCGGGCGAGTAGGCCGACCAGCAACGCAAAACCAGGGGCGAGCTCACCGCAGAGCGAATCCGGGAAGGCAAAGCGCTAGCAACCCTCCAGGTCGAGAAGGCAGCGGTCGATGGCGAGCGGCGCAAAGTCGAGGTGGACCTGGGGCCCGTCCGGTACCTCGCAACGCTGCTGGGCGCCGGCGATCAGGATGTCTTGCGGTATTTCATCTTGGTCGTTTCGCTCTTGCTGGATCCAGCGGCCGTGCTGTTGCTCCTGGCGGCAACACGACGCTAATCCTTAGCCCACTGCCCTGTCGTGCGATGGCAGGGCAGAGGGCCCGGTTCGGCATGACTTTCGAAAATGCGATTGCGGTTGCCGGCACCGAAATGTTTCGCGATGATCCCAGGGTGAAAAGATATGGCTTGACCGATACACCGCTGACCTACGCACCGGCCGCTTGAGTTCGTACAGCAGGAACAGCCGGAAGGGCCGGACCTGGTGAGATGCTGGCGGCAGAAAGAACCAGCGCGCAAGCTGGTAGCCGTCGGGGACAGGCCAATAATCTACCTCGCGGCCGAAGCATCATTTTACGCCCCCTATAACCATTGCACCGTGGGCTACCTCAAGCAGGCGGGCGTGGATGTCTCCTTCGTCAAATTGGCCGACATCGGTCTCCGCGGGAACGGGCACATGATGATGATGGAGAAGAACAGCGATGCTATCGCGCAGGTAATCATCGAGTGGCTCGACAAGAACCTCGCTGCGGCGCCGCGGCCAAACTGAAGGGATTCTGGGGCTGCAGGTTTCGTCTCGGATCGCCCCGGTTGTCTGCAAAAGCAGTCAACGGTATGGGAATCCGGTAGCGACTTGGGGTGAAGCTGATGATCGCCTGACCGATTTGCTCAAGTCCGTGTAATTCCAAGGAGGCACAGGTAGATTACTGGGAGGGCGCATGCGTCGGATTGGCCTGCGATTTGTCATTGCAGTCTGCTACGTGGTTTGCCCGGCGGCGAGCTTTTCTCAGAAGGCTCCCGACCTGAGCAAGCCAGCCGGCAAGGACTGGCTCACGATTGGCGGCGATTGGCACAACACGCGCTACTCGGCGCTGACCCAGATCAACCGCAGCAACGTCAAGAACCTCAAGGGCGCCTGGGTAACGCACCTGGGCTCGGGCCTCGGCCAAAAGTATTCATTTGAAGGCACTCCGATCGTCAAAGACGGCATCCTCTACATTGCCACCGGCAATGACGACGTATTTGCGCTCGACGGCAAGACGGGTGCACTCATATGGGAGCATCGCTCCGGCATCGAGCAAAACATCTCTACGGTCTGCTGCGGCTGGGACAACCGCGGCGTTGCGGTGGGGGACGGCAAGGTTTTTCTCGGCCAGCTTGACGGCTATTTCGTTGCCCTTGACATCAAGACCGGCAAGGAGGTCTGGCGAACTCGCCTCGCCCGCTGGCAGGATGGTTACACCATCACCGCCGCGCCGCTGTTCCACAACGGCGTGGTCTATTCCGGCATTTCCGGCGGAGATCGGCAGGCGCGCGGCTTCCTCGCGGCGCTCGACGCAAGGACCGGTAGGGAGAAATGGCGCTTTTGGACCGTCCCGGCACCCGGAGAGTTCGGCTCCGACACTTGGCCGAAGCCGGACGATCCCGACCCGGTCAAAGCCAACGCCTGGAAACAGGGCGGCGCCAATATCTGGCAGGCCCCAGCGATCGATCCAGATCTTGGCCTCATTTATTTCTCCACTGGCCAGCCAGGACCGCAGGCCATTGGCGTCGGCGCCAATCGTCCGGGCGATAATCTGTTCAGCTCCTCAATCGTGGCGGTGACGCTCGAGGGCAAATATGCGTGGCACTTCCAACAGGTGCATCACGACCTGTGGGATTTCGACTGCCCGAGCCCGGTGGTCCTGTTCGAACAGATGTACGAAGGCAGGATGCGCAAGGGCATCGCAGAGGCGTGCAAGACAGGCTGGATCTACACCCTCGATCGCACCAACGGAAAGCCGCTGATCGGCATCGACGAGAGACCGGTCGAGCAGGAGCCGCGCAACGCGACCGCCGCAACCCAGCCGTTTCCCAGAGGCGATGCGGTTATCCCACAATGTCCGCAGCCGCTTGAAGGCTGGGTGGTCAAATGCATCTTCGGCGCGCCTTGGGACACGCCGACCCTGATGTCCCCCGGCGGTAACGGCGGCACCAACTGGGCGCCGATGGCCTATAGTCCACGTACGAATTACTTCTATGTGACCGCTGCGGACCGGCCGGCGGCCCGCATCGCTCCCGGCAGCGGCCGAGTGGCGCCGCCGGCCTTCGGCGCGAAATACGGCGGCACGCTGACAGCCGTCGACTCCCGCACCAATAAGATTGCTTGGCAAAAACGCATGCCCTATTCGATCGGCCAGGGCAGCGGTGCGCTGGTCACAACTACGGACGTGCTGTTCCACGGCGAACCCGACGGTCACTTCCAGGCCTACGACGCGCGCAATGGAGAGCTCTTGTGGCAATGGCAGATCGGCGCGGGTGCGGACGCACCCGCGATCACTTACGAGATCGACGGCATTCAGTACCTCGCCATCGCGGCAGGTGGCCTCGCGACTCAGACCGCTTCCGCGAACGGCGATATGGTCTGGGCATTCTCGCTGCGAGGCAGCCCTAATAACCGCATCGCCCAGTTCGAGGCTCCGCTACCGCCTCCGACCGAAGTAAGCTTCGGCTTCACCGGCCTGCTCAAGGGCAGCGTTCCAATCGAGAAGACGAATGCTGTGCGGATGATCGACTACAACTTCACCCCGTCACGTAACCGTCACCTTTAACCGGCCGGGGACATACAATTACACCTGCACGCCTCACCCCTTCATGATCGGGCAGATCATCGTGACCGGCGAGACGGTTTCTTCGGGGCCCGCGACGGTAGTGGATTCGCCCGTGCCAAAGGCCATCGGTGCGCCGGCACCTGCCAACCATGACACACATCTGCCAGCGGGTCTCCACCAGGAAGATCGCACCCGGTGATCCATATCGGCGCATCATCCTCGCCGCCATCAATATCCGAGCGCCGATGACGAGATGGTGATCGCACCGTGGCCCGTTCAACGCCCTGTGGTCGCTTCCTTTGCTTCTGCCGGCGTTACCCTCCTGGCGAGCCAATCGGCAACTACGCCTGCTATCTCCATGCTGTTCTTCTCCAGCATCAAATAGTGGGAATTTCCGTGAATTCCGATATCGGGCAGCCGTATGAAGTCGTTGTCGACACCCGCTTGCTTGAGAAACAACGAGTTACAGTGATCGGACGTCGCGTGGAACCCTGCTTCCGATGTTAGGATCATAATCGGAATACTCTTGAGATTGACGAGTTGTCGCGCCGGCTCCTTCTGCAGGATGCATGACACGAGATCGGGCGCGTCCGGCTTTTCCTGCTTCACGACGGCAAGTTCGGAGGGATCGGACACCCGCGGGGAGAAGGCAAGCGGCACATTCCCGATGCCCCATACCTTGTCGACTGGCCCATCTCTAAAGTAGTCGGGGGCGCCCAGAAACTCGACACTGCGAAACGGGCGCATGCCCGCCTCGATCGCGACGATGGCTTTAACCAGGCCGGGCCGTGCGTCGGCGATCGCCCAGCCATATGCGCCTGACTGCGAGTGGGTGAAGAGTACTGCAGGCCCGATCTTGTCGAACAGGGCCGCGCCCGCATCGCGATTGAGTTGTTCCCGCAGCAGCGCGTTTGCAATGTCCGGAAGCTCCTGCGCCTGCATCTGATCGTAGATCGGGTCCCCAGGCTCGGCGGTCCCCGGCCACTGCGTATGCAGACGCGCCTGCGGCCAAAGCTTGTAGCGGGCGACGGTGACAAACCGTTCCATCAGGAACTTCGAGGTGTTCAGATTGCTCTTGCCGTAGACACTTTCCACGTAAGGGGACCGGCCGCGGCCGACCTGATCGACCAGGTAAACGGCGTAGCCCCGAGCAACGAAATATTGCGCCCAACCGTCGCGTCCATCCGGCGTACCGGTGAAATTCGCCCCGCTCATGGCACCGCCCGCAATCATAACCAGCGGAAAGCGATGTGTGCGGTTCTGCGGAATCAAATATTCCACATAGGCATGACCCGCCATCACGTTGCCGTTCGGCGTATCGAAGTACTTGCCTCCGACAAAGAAATAGCCCTGCTTGGCAATAGCGAGCGGTCCCACCTCCTGCGCCCTTGCCGATCCCATGAGCGCAACAACGGCGGCGACGGCGGATAGCGGTTGAACGCGCATGTCTTCCCCTTGAGCAAAGCGGCTTCAACTGCACGCGATACCAAAATATTAACAGCCTTCGGGCCTTCGGTCTCTCCCGTCGCAATTCCCCTCGGACTTCCGCGACCGCAAATTAGCGAAACTGCGGGGTCGATCCGCTCTCCATCGTCGCCCTCCGGCAAAATTGGTCGCGCGCGCCGAGCTTGCGGCAGAGCGATCGAAGTCAATTACGTGATGATCACGAACGCTAGGCGGAGAGCGCTCGAAGGATGACCGATCGTGCGCTGAATCACGTAGTCGCCGCCGCTAAGCTGCCGATATTTGGATGATCGATAACCCGCTCAGCGCCGCCGCCCGCAAGCGAACCAGGTCAAGCTCACCCTTGCCTGCCGCTGCAATAATTCGTTTGGCGATTAGCTTGCGCACTTCAGGATCGCCGCCGTCGTGAAGCTCTTTGCAGGCAGCCTCAAAGGCTTCACCCATCGCCGCGGTTGCCTCAGGCTCAAAAACGCCCTGTTCTAAGGAGGGATCGATTGGCATGGCCGCGCCCGCAGAAGTCCCGTCACAAATTGGACACACGTAAGGGGCTCGTCAAGTATGATTCCGATTGTGCCTTGATCTTGCAACCGTTGCTGGCCTCCGCAAGCCGGCCCTGCAAATCCGTTTGCGGGCCGCTCAGGGCTCAGCCTGCCCTTTTCCGAACGTGCGGTCACGTGCTCTACGTGTTGTCGGTGTCCTGATCGAGCTGCCTTAGTTGCTGATCGAGCTGCCTAAGCAACTCGGCAATCCTTTCGGGTAACGGCTCGCGTAACACGTCAGAATGGAGCGAACGTAGCGCGGTGCCTATGGCGGTGCGCACCGCCTCGAAATCAGAACCCCCTCTAGGCCCGCGCCCCATGCCGACCAATGTCATCCCACTTCCCGCCCCTCCGACAATTCATCAGCGTCTCGCCCCACTTCCGGAGGTGGGACAACTGAAACTCACGTCAGTCTGCTTCTCGACGCCATCGACGAAGAAAATGCACCTTCGTTCCTATCTTTGTCGGCCACGCGACAATCGCCGGTCAACGACTCAGGTACCTCCGGACGCATGGCGGCGTCCCCACGAGAACCGAGCCTCAGCGGGGAACAGCGCCGTGCGCTGGCGCTGCTCGCCAACACTCCATACGGCGTCATAGAAGACCTCCTCGTGCGGAACAGCGCCGTGCGCTGGCGCTGCTCGCCAACACTCCATACGGCGTCATAGAAGACCTCCTCGTGCACGCCTATGAATTCGACAGAGACATGATTGCCGGTCTCGTCGACGAAGGCCTCGTAACGGCACGGCGCGAGATAATCGCGGCTTCCGACCGCACGACGGTAGAGGTCGCCCGCATCATGATCAGTGATGCGGGCCGGAGTGCGCTCGAAGGTTGATCGAACGTCATAAGCTCGATAAGCGGCCTTGCAGTCTAGGAACGCGCCGCAGCGGCGGACGTTGGCTAGCAAGTGTGGGGCTGCTCAGACAGGGCCTCGCGCTGCCCCGGTCCTCCGCGGGATGGCTCCAGAGAGGGCCGGGGCTTTGCCTGCCCGCTTGCCCAACTGCCACAACTCGGAACGCGCCGCGGTGGCTGGCGTTGGATTCCGGCGTGAGGCCAGCGAGCGTGTATCTCACGCGGCCCCGGCCCTTTGCTCAGCGATTCCACCCCAAAAGGGCCGGGGTTTCAGATGTGATCCTGGTTCTATCTCCCGCCTGATCGAACGTTTTGCCGATTGCTCGGCACTATCTCGTTTGCGGAGCGGTCCGTGATGCCGAACGAACCGCACGCAAGCTTGGCCGTACACATGGCGACGCCCCCCTCGAAAAAGTCGTCTCAGCCCTAAAGCTTGGCGCGCGCTGGAGCTGCTCGCCAACAATCCGTTCGGCGTCAACGAGGATTTGCTGCGGGTTGGTCACGGATTCAGCAGCGGAATGACGGCCGGCCTTATCCGCGCTGGACTCGCGCTGCGTACCGCATGCCCCTGCGAGTCGGCGGCAGAACGATTGAGGTCATCTACGTGAGGATCACGGATGATGGCCGGCGCGTGATCGAGGGTCGAGCGACAAAAGTCTAATAAGTGGCCTCGCGGCCCAGGAACGCGCCGCTGTGGCGGGCGTTGGATTCCGGCGTGAGGTGATCGAGTAGGCTCCTCTCACGCGGCCCCGGCCCTTGCTCCGCTATCTGAAGTCCCGAAGGGCCGGGGCCTCAGACGTGATCCCGGTCCCGCATGCCCAAGCAGCCCAACGGCACGCCCGGCAAGAAGCCGCCAGCGCCCTGGTCGAGGTGCGGCAGGGCCGGAAGCCTCGACGAACCGATGATGCTGAAACTGGTCGGCGCCCCAAACCGGTTCCGGGGCGTCGTGGTCGAGGCTAGAATGCGGGGCGATTGGATTCGCGTCACGCGACTGGGGGACAGAGTGACGCCCGCCCTCCCGACCGGGATCCCTAGCGCTACATTTGGGGCATGCCTCTATTCTTGCTGAATTATTGCCACCCCGACGGCCGCTTCGCCGGCGTAGTAGTGGTTGAGTCCTACACCCACCTTCACGCCAGCATGAAAGCGGAGGTGTCGGGGGCCGATCGAGGGCTCGATTTCGCGGGCGCCCACGAGCTTGATGCCAAGAGCGGGCGGCAGATCCCGGCGGCCATGATCGGCCGGCTCCTCGTCGACGGCGATATTCGCAAGCTGCAACAGGCGATCACGCCCAAGAAACCGGCACCGCCAACTGTTCGGGGGCGGCCAGTTCCAAAAGCGATCGGTGGATAAATGATGACCCTTCTCCTCCGCAAACAACGCGCTCAAGACCGCATCAGAGGGCGGTATTCGTTCGATTGGGGAGAGGACGACTACGCCGTCGTTGACGAGACGCAGGCCGTTGATGAGAGGCAGATTGGACGAATCTACAAGGAAAGGGTGCCGGCAGGCGTCAAATGGCTGTGGTCCCTACAGGTCGCACGAGCGCCGCCCCCAAACGAGGGCATCGCCGATACGCTCGATGAGGCGAAGGCAGCCTTCGCCAAGCGTTATGAGGAGGTGAAGCGGAGGAAATGATGGATCGTGGTTCCAAATGGCATTTCGGCTTCGAATACTGACCCTTTCGGCATTCAACTTTGACCCCGGCCAGACGGGATTTTCAACGTCACCACACTACGCACCTGAACGGCAGACAACGGCATCTTTCGCTGCGCTTCACGTACGTGAACGACAGGATGCAACAAGCTTCAGAACGAATTCAGCCCGGCGCGCTTATAGAGATAGCAAGATCGATCATGAAGCGGTCGATTAGACCCTGGGCCTGCAGGTAGGCCCCGAGATGCGCAGAAAGGTCATGTCATGTTCCGCAAAATAGCAATTGCGCTCGTTGCCGCGAGCGTCCTCACCGCTCCGGTTCTGGCGCAGGGCACTACACCGGGCGA
>WNFI01006030.1_pt1 | contig 10810 bp, 8 predicted proteins | sample 5400471 | NCBI WGS metagenome assembly WNFI01 (sample SAMN13153348, study PRJNA577476) | soil metagenome | isolation source: 100 cm saprolite on Douglas fir-dominated hillslope | place: USA:California | collected 2013-09-17 | reverse complement strand
AGCGGCGGCGCGTCGGGCGCCGGCGTCGCGGGCGGTGCGCCCGGCGCCGGCGCTTCGGTCTGGGCCAGAACGTCAACGAAGATGCGCCCGGAGCCCGGTGCCGGCGCGGGTTGATCCGAAGCCCTGAACGACGCGAACCGTGGCCCGAGATCGACGGCCAGGACGGTGGGCGCGTCTCCCTGGCGGACGCCCTGGACCGTCTCGCCCGGCGTGACACGGATCTCGGCGATGTCGAGTGCGTCCGAGTCGAACCGGATCAGCAGCCGGGTGGCTTCCTGCATCACGGTGTGCGGTGTCGGCGGCGCGACGTCGATGGTGACCCGCGTCGTCCCCACGCCGAGGGGGTCCGCGCGCACAGCTATGCGCGGCAAGCGGACGTCGCCGGAGAGGAGCAGGCGCGACGGCTTGCGGAGCTCGACGCGGCCCGGCAGGATCGACGCGAGGGCACGACTCACGAAGTCCACCGGTACGTACCACGTACGTCCGTCGCGCGCCGGAGCGGCGGGGAGCGAAATCATCCGTCCCGCGACCGAGGCGAGGGGCTGCTGCGTCGACAACACCATCGTCTGGGTGCCCGCGGTGATGATGAGGCCGGCCGCCGTCGCGTCCTCGCGGACGGACAGGTTGAACAGCCGCGCCAGGTCGTCGAGCGCAAACATCTCCTGACCGCCGATGACCCGGGTCGCCAGCGGGCGCCGCGCGTCACGCGTGACGACGGTGTAGGGGAGGGCGGCGGAGGGCTGCTGGGCCGGCAGAGCTGTCGAGAGACAACACAGCGCGGCGAGGCACGCCGCGATGAGTGCACGAACCTTCAAGATGGATCAATTATTACCCAGGTGGTTGGCCAACCGAAGCTCACGCGTACGCGGCAGGCGTGAGCGAAGGTCAGTGAAGGCGCCGGGAGTTGCAACCTCGGACAAACTCTCGACGCCGTCATCGAGTCCTCGCGATTCCACCGGCGTGCCCCAAATCGACCGAGTTTTTGGAGCCATTGTGGAAGAAAATGAGTCGCACGTCTCCTCACCAGTGCTAGATTGTCCGAGCTCAGGAGGGATGGATGCAGAGACTTGCGTCAAGGTTCAGAACGGCTTTCTGTATACTGGCCATCGTGGCGTCCAGTCTCGCGATGACAGCCGCAGCCACCCAACGCCGTGAACGCGCCGACGCCGACCCTGAGTGTGTCGTCTCCACAAACATGCACGGTGGTCATCGACAATAAGGGGAACACGGACGAATCGCTTGAGTCGATGACCGAGGTGAAGCGTGTTTAGCGGCGGGTCAAGGTGCGACTCTCTTGACGGGGAATAACGGTGCGGAAAGAAGCAGCGGTAATGTTGGCGCTGGTCTTGTCAATACCGAGCACGAAGACGAGTGCGCAGAGCGGTCAGCCTGCCTCGAACTCAAACACGTTCGGTACGATTGGTATCGCCGCGTACGAACAAGGCGATTTGCGAACCGCGAAGTACTGGTTAGAGGCGGCGGTATACGACGCAAGGGTCATGGACGCTGGGGGGCAACCGGATCCTTGGGCAGCACTGTATCTGGCGCGCATGCACTACTTCGGCGAGGGCGTGCCGCGCGATGAGAGTCTCGCCTGTGCCCTCTTTGAAACGGCAGTGCGAAATAACGAAGGCATGTATGGAGATTCGAACTCGCGCGCGAAGTTCAAACGAGTCCTGGGGGCGGACCCGTGTCCGGCGGCCGGCGCGTTCAGCAGCCAAGACGTGAGAGCGCTGCACAATGGATGTTTCTGGCCCGGCCTGCTACCAGCGACCTTGTCCATCGCAAATGGCTGGATGACGATTGAGCATGGGTGGATACAGGCACAAGCAGGAGACCATCACTGGGAGTCTCCTTTTGCGGGATTCAATGGCTGCCAGACCGTTGTGATCACTCCTTTTGGACACGCGCAGGTGAGCAATCGTGACAACACGAGTGCTCGAGACTTCGTGTATCTCTTCGGCATTGAAGGCAGCCGCGAAGGCGTCCAGATTGCTAGGACCCTGCGATGGTACCTTTTCGAGGTCATGGCGGATCAGCTGCGGCTCCGTGCTGCTGAGTCCGTCGAAAGGCTGAAAGACGTGAGTTCTCCTGCCGTAGCCCAGCGGGTGGAGCTTCTCGATAGCGTCACACTGCGAGAAGGTCGTGACGGAACCGTGGAGTGGGAATTGCCCGCATGGCATCTCAAAGGATCGCTATCGGCCTCACGGTAGCCGCGACATTGGGCGCGCTGGTCACGGCTGACGCCACGAGTCGAGGGCAGAGGCCGTGCGGGACAAGAGGTCGCGGCCGTATCCGATCCCGTAGCGCCACCGGAAGAGGTGCGCGTCCATGATTTGCGCGTCGACATCACGGGTCCGCTTGTTCTGAACGAGCAGCTGTTCGAGGAGCGCAGCGGAGAGCGTTCACGCCAGTCACATTCCGCCCACCACACTGAGCAGGTCACGGTTCACTATCGCTGGCATCCACTGCACGGCCAGACGATTCGGGTGCGGCGCAGCGTGCGGCATGGCCGCGATGTCTGGCTCTGCGAGCAGGACGCGGCCGCGATTCCGGTGTGGATGACGGATTGTGTGGCGTGTGCCGCGCTGTCCACCGGTCCCGTCGTGGTGTCGGTCGAGGCCCTTGCGGAACTCGCATCGCTGGCCACACCTCTCGGCATGGTCTGGCCATTGTCGATAATGTCCGCCAGAGTCGGTGGACCGTCCCGGCTCTCTCGCTGGCGTGCCGAGTGTCGACGCCGAGTGGCACGTAATCCCTCACGGGTGTAGATTCCCCGTAGGCACCGCTCTGTGGCAGCGAGCCTTTCGTGCGGTCGCTGGGTGGATCGATCACTGGATTGGAGGGCGTGTGCGCACAGATGCCGTCTCGACGGTCGTTCGCGATGCGTTCCGCGGGCTCCGTGCTGCGCGATCGACAACGGCTCTGTCGTTCGTGATTCTCACATTAGCGATCGCGGCGGGCACCGTCACATTTTCCGTCGTCGATGCCGTTGCGCTGCGTCCGCTGCCATACGGCAACCCAAGTCGCCTCGTCGGTATCTCGTCGTCAGGTGCTGAACCAGGGCGGCTATTGCCGCTCACGCCGCAGGATTACTTCGCACTTGTCGACGGCGCGCAAGCGTTTACCGGAATCGGGGCATCTCGACCAGGTGGAACGCTACAGTTCGCTGGTGACGCGACGACGGAACCAGTGCGCGTGACTCGGGTGACGGCGAATTTGTTCGACGTCCTGGACGTCCGGCCCGCCGCGGGTCGCTGGTTTGGGCCCGAGCACGAGCGGACGGGCGCAGCTTCAGTGATCCTGCTTAGTTACGATCTTTGGGTCCGACGATTCCGCGCGGATCCATCGGTGATCGGAAAGACGCTGGCTTTTGCGGACGGACCGCGAGAGGTCGTCGGGATCGTCTCTGCGGGTGTTTGGTACCCCGCAGCGGGAACGCCGCCAGACGCGTATGTGCCGTACATTCCCACCGCAAGAGACCGCCTCTCCGGTCCCGGTCGCACGTTCATCCTGTCGGTCGTGGCACGAATGAAACCCGGCGTCAGTGCCGTCCAGGCGAGGGCGGACGTCGTCAGAGTGTTCACCTCACCGGTCGTTGTACTGCCGCTCCTCGATCAGGTCGTGGGCCCGGCGAGAGGCTGGCTGCTGCTCGTTCTTGCGGCTGTGGCGTTCGTGCTGGTCATCGCCTGCGCCAACGTGGCCAGTCTGCTGCTGGCCCGGGCGTCAACGCGGACTCCGGAGTTTGCGACGCGCGAAGCGTTGGGGGCATCGCGGCGTCGACTCGCCGTTGGGCTGATGATTGAGGGTGTTCTCCTGGCGGCGGGATCCGGCACGACGGCGATTGTCGTTTCGCTGTGGGGCGTAGCGCTCGTGAAGGCGAGTCTCCCCGCGGGATTGCTCACACGCACGGCGGGCATCCAAGTCGACGGGCGTGTGATGTTCGTGTCTCTCGCGACGGCATTGACGAGTGGCATTCTGTTCGGTGCGGCTCCCGCCTGGACGACTGCCCGAGCCGATCTGTTTGCGCTGATGAAAACCGGTCGCAACGTGGTCGGAGATCGTCGCGTGGATCGCTCGTTGGGTGTCCTTCTCATTGCCGAGGTCGCGTTCGTCTGCGTATTGATGGTCGGCACGACGCTCGCGGTACGGACCTTCGTTCACGTGGCGACGATGGATCTGGGGTTTGACAGGCGAAACGTCGTCGGAGTCAGTTACGTGCGATCGGTCTCCGACGTGCCAGCTGAAAAACTCGGCGATACCGCAGCTGCCTTGCGCGTGGATCTGCTCGAACGCGCTAAGAGCGTGCCTGGTGTTATGGACGCCGCGATCGAAATTAATAGCGGGCTGCCGCTACAGCAGGGTGGCGTCCAGTATGGCTTCTCGATACCCGGCTACGGCGACGTCAAGGGCGACGACATGTTCGCGACGTGGATGGTCACGCCGGACTACTTCCGGGTGATGGGCATGCAGTTGGTCCGTGGCCGTGTCTTCGATAAGTCCGATCGAAACGGCGCACCACTCGTCATGCTCATCAACGACGTCGCCGCGCGTCGTTTTTTTCAAGGGCGCGATCCGGTCGGGCAGACGGTCACGTTCCGCGGGCCGACGACAATCGTCGGCGTATTGCGCGCGATTCGTTTCCACGGCCCCGAAGCGAACGAGCGCCCGGAAATGTACGTTCCGGCGGATCAAGAACCCGGCAGATATCAGACGCTCGGTGGGACGTCATTCGGCACGATCGTGTTGCGCGTCGAGGGCAGCGCGCCCGCTGTTGCTTCCGCCGTACGAGAGGCGATCAGACCCGCATTGGGCGGACGCGAGTCCGGTCAGCCGCAGTTGCTCGACAAGGAGTTCGCGGCGCTGACGGCCGGCCGCCGGTTCAATGCGGGAGTGATGAGCTCGTTTGGCGTCGTGGCTCTGTTGATTGCCGCCATGGGCGTCTATTCGACGATGGCGTTTCTCGTTGCCCGGCAGACGCGGGGAATCGGTGTCCGCTTGGCCCTCGGTGCATCAAAGTCCCGAATCGTCAGGCTCATCTTGTCGACAGCGGTTCGTCGCCTCAGTGTCGGTGGTGTATTCGGCCTTGCCGTGGCATGGCTCGTCTCGGGCGTATTCAGTTCGCTGATATTTGGGTTCGAGACAAGGGATCCCTGGACCTATTCCATCGTGGCGCTTGCGATTGGGTTCACGGGCCTGGTAGGCGCGTACATGCCTGCGCTCCGGGCCTGCCGCATCGATCCGATCGTCGCGCTGCGTCAGGACTAACCGCAGGGCCCAAACCTCATTCGTTTCATTCGTATCGTTGAGTTTGACGACGGGTCGAGCCGGCGTTATCCTGTGGCCATCTCGCCGGTGCTCTGCAGGCACCCCCTCCGCAACGCCCGCTGCGGAGCGCGAACGACCGACGCCGATCGCCTCGGTCGAACGCAATCGCACAACGACGTCCGATGACGCTCGTCGCGCGTGGCGCCACGAGAACGTCGAAGGACAGCCAGACCGTCGGTCTTCAGCGAAGCTGACCAAGCGCCAGCGTAAACCGACGGCGACTTTCGAACGGCTCGCGACCAGGATCCCGTAGCCGCCGAACGTCGAAGAGGGACTCAAACGGTTGCTGAAATCGTTCCCTCACCGCGCGGCCTTCATCGGGCCCGCTCGGAATCGATGTCGACCATGTCCACATCCGCGCGTTGAGAGCAGCGCACCGGCCGTTCGGTCGGCCCGCTCGAGCGCGCAACTCCATCAACTCAACTTGGCGCTCGTTTTCAGGAGCGGGCGCGAGCGGAGAGACCATGAAGACCTGGTTGACTGTTGCCGAAGGTGCCGAGTACGCGGGCGTCAGCCGCGACACGATCTACACCGCATGCGAGCGGCGCGAACTGAACCACGCACGCGTGGGCGGCCGTCGCGCGATTCGCTTGAAGAGCGAATGGATCGACGGATGGCTAGAACGTCACGCGCAGGGCACGCACGCCGCGTCCTCGAGCGGCGCGCAGACCGGACGGTTGTGACGGAGACCGCGCCATGGATGCCCGGTCGTTCGCTGAATCCGTCATCCCATCCGCGGGTGAGACACGTAACGTCGAGCGGCGACGTCAACGCACGCTGCCGATGCTTCTGACGATTGACGAAACGGCTGACCTGCTGCGTACCACGCGTCGCGCCGTTTACGCGATGGTCGAACGACGACAGCTGCCCGGCATCGTTCGCGTGCGCCGACGCGTGCTCGTGCGATCGCAGGAGCTGGTAGACTGGCTCGACCAGAAAAGCGCGCTCTCGCTGAAGGAGTACAAGCGATGAGCGTGACCATACGACCGTACGTGGACGGCGGCTGGGAAGTGGACATCCGGGTTGTCCTTCCGGACGGCGCCCTGATTCGCGAGCGACGAAAGGCACCGACCGCGTCGAAGAGCGCGGCGCAACGGTGGGCCGAAGCGCGCGAACGCGTGCTGCTGGTGGAGGGCAAGCCGGATCGAGCCAGGGAGGTGTTGCGACCACCAACAACGCTGCGGGAATTCGCGCCGCGATTCCTCGAAGGCCATGCAAAGGCCAACCGACTCAAGGCGAGCGGCATTGCCTCGAAGGAATGCGCGCTCCGGATCCATCTCGTGCCGGCGCTTGGTGACAAGCCGCTGGCGGCGATCACCACCGAGGACGTCCAGCACCTCAAGTCCGTACTCGGCACGAAATCACCGAAGACGGTGAACAACGTGCTGACGGTCCTGAACGTGCTGATGCGGACCGCGGTCGAATGGGACGTGATCGAGCGGGTGCCCTGTTCGATCAAGATGCTGCGCACGCCCAGGACCGAGGCATCGTTCTATGAGTTCGATCAGTTCGAGCGGCTTGTCGACGCATCCGTTCGAGAGCCCCAAGCGCATCTGGTCGTCCTGCTGGGTGGCGAGGCGGGTTTGCGGCGCGGCGAGATGATCGGGCTGGAATGGACCGATGTGAACCTGACCAAGCGGCAGCTGTGCGTGGCCAGATCAGATTGGCGCGGCCACGTCAGCGCGCCGAAAGGCGGTCGCATCCGGTACGTGCCGCTGACGAAGCGGCTGGCGGCCGCGCTGCAGGCGGCGAGACACCTTCGCGGTCCACGCGTGCTGTGCGGCGACGAAGGGAAACCGCTGACGCAGAAAGTGGTCCAGGTGATGATGCGACGGGTGGCACGGCGAGCGAACGTGAAGCCGGGACTTCATATCCTGCGACACACGTTCTGTTCGCATCTGGCGATGCGGGGTGCGCAGGCACGGGCGATTCAGGAGCTCGCCGGTCACCAGGACCTCGGCACGACGCAGCGCTATATGCATCTGAGCCCGGCGGCGCTCGACGCGGCCATCCGGCTCCTGGATGGGGCCGAAACCCGTGGAGGAATCGTGGAGGCGCCGGGAAAACCGGGCTAGAGAGCCCGGTTTTATTGGGAAAAATGGTGGAGGCGCCGGGAGTTGCACCCGGGTCCGAAAGTACTTGCTCGCAGGAATCTACGATGCGTATCCGCCTCTGAAGTGTCGCGCCCGGCGTGAAGTGACGGAAAAACCGCCGGGCACCAGTCCCAGAAAATCTCGCCGTGACCGTCCAGGACGACCGGTCACCGCCAGCCTACTAGAATGACATCCGTTCCCCACCCGCAGGCTGGTGGAGACGGACGCTCACAGGTTATTAAGCTGCGAGAGCGAGCTGCGTGTTCGCAGTTGTGTTGTTCCACCTTTTAACGAGGTTGATGGTCCTCGGCACGCATCCTACGAAACCGTATCTCCGTCGAATCTGGTTCGCCCCCTTACCACCTCCCATTGTACGACGGCTGGCAACCTCGGCCTAAACCCGCGCGAATCTCGAGCCTGCAAGCCGCCACCCTCAAAACCGCCGCTTCAAGTAACTGTCAGTGTTAGGTTTGTGGGATAATAATCGCTGATGTCCCTGGACGATCTGCAGGCCCAACTGCGCGGGACGCTCGATCAGCAGTTCGCTGCCCTCAGGCAAAAGTTCGAAACCGACATCGCGGAAGCGCGCCACCAGGCGACCGCCGACGCGGAGCGCGAGGCGGCCGTGAACCTTGAGCGGGCACGCGCCGAGCACGAACAGGCGCGGACCGAGTGGGAAACCCAGTTGCGGGCCGTGGCGGCCGCGCGCGCCAAAGGCGAGCAGAAGGCTGCCGAAGCGGCGGAGTGGGCGCGCAAGGAGCACGAGCAGAATCTCAACCAGGCGGTCGAGGACGCGGTCGCGGCCACGCGCGCCACAGCAGAACAGCGGGCGGCGGAGGCGGCGGAGCAGGCGCGCCAGGCGCACGAGCAGAACCTCAACCAGGCAGTGGAGCACGAGGTCGCGGCCGCGCGCGCCACAGCGGAACAGCAGGCGGCGGAGGCGGCGGAACGGGCACGTCAGGCGCACGAGCAGAAGCTCAGCCAGGCGGTCGAGCAGGCGATCGCGGACGCGCGCGCCCAGGGAGAACAGCAGGCAGCAGAGGCGGCGGCGCAGGCGCGCACGGAGCACGAGCAGCAACTCCACCAGGCAGTCGAGCGGGCGGTCGCGGCCGCGAGCGCCAAAGTGGAGCAGCAGGCGGTGGAGGCCGCGGCGAGGGTGCGCCAGCAGCACGAGCAGAAGCTCAACCAGGCGGTCGAGCAGGCGATCGCGGCCGTGCGCGCCAAAGTAGAGCAGCAAGCGGCGGCGGCGGCGGAGGCGGTGCGCCAGGAGCATGAGCAGAAACTGAACCAGGCGGTCGAGGAGGCCGTCGGGGCCGCGCGCCGGACTGCGGAGCTCGACTTCGAGTTCCAGCGCCGCCGCATTCAGACCGAAGTCGAAGCGGCCCGGCGACAGGCGAAAGCTGACGCGGAGGCGGAGCTTGGAAAGGCGAAGGCTGATGCGGCGGCGAAGCTTGAAAAGGCCAAGGCCGACGCGGAGGCCGAGCTTGGAAAGGCGAAGGCCGACGCGGGGGCCGAACTTGCCAAGGCGAACGCCGTCGCGGAGGCGGAGCGCCAGAACGCGACGGCCGCGGTCGAGGCAGAGCGGCAGGCCGCCGAGATAGAAATCGACGCCCTGCGACAGCGGATGCGGACCGAGATCGCCGCCGCGCGGCAGGCGGTCGCCAGCGCGAAGGCCGCAGGGCACCCCAGCCCGTCCAGTGTGCCGGCGGCAGCGTTCGATCGCGTCGCCTTGGCGATCCGAGACATCGAGGGTGCGCAGACCCTGAGCCAGGCGCTCGAATCGCTCCTGACGCACGCCGGCGCCGCCGCTGGCCGCGCCGCTATTTTTCTCATCAACGGCGACCGGCTGAAGGCATGGAAAGCCTCCGTCATTCCCGACATCGATGTCCAGACCGTGGACTCATCGATTGTCGCGAAAGATCTGATGGCGCGCGCGATTCAGACCGGTCAGGCGACCTCGTCCAGTACCTCGCTGCCCGCGCCGCCGTTCGCGCGGCTGCCGGCCGATCGCGAGGGTCTCGCCGTGCCGCTGATGATTGACGGGCGCGCCGTCGCCGTGCTCTACGCGGACAGTGGCACGGACATGCCGCCCGAGGGATCGGCGGATATCGTCGATCTGCTCGTCCGTTACGCCTCCGCGACCGTGGCGCTCCGAACCGCCACGAGAACGCTGCATGTCCTCGGCGGCGCCCGGCAGGAGCGCGATCTCCTGCAGCGGCTGCGCGCCGAGATCGACCGCGCGCAGCGTCTGTACGAAGAGCGTGTGTCGCCCGCGGTCGGCGGCCGTCAAGTGTACTTCCACGAGGAGCTGGTGCAGACGCTGGCGGACGGCGATCCCGCTCTGCTCGGCAATCAGTAGGTAACAACACCGGTTACCGGCAATGGGTCTCTCCACTCGATTCGCTCCTGCCACTGGCCTGGTCGTCGCGCTTGCGATCCTGCTGTGCGCGCAGGGGCCGGTAGCTGGGAGCCAGAGCCAGGCGCCGATCGAGCCGCCGCAGCTTCAGCCGACAATCCATCCCGCGGTTCCCGAGAATGTCGACGATTATTGGCTCGCGCCGCGCCCGGCCGACGTCGCGGCCGCGCGGAACACCACCGCCCTGTCTGCCGCGGCGCTCGCCTACGCCGCGGGAAACTACCCGGCCGCGCTCGCATCGGCGCGCCAGGCGGGCGCGGCCGGAGGGCCTCTTGCGCCATACGCGCAACTTTATGTCGGCCTGTCGGAACTCCGGCTGTCGCACGCGGCCGAGGCCGACACGGCATTCGACGCGGTGCTCGCCCGCAAGCCCGAGGGTTACCTGGGCGCGGCAGCGATGATCGGCAAGGGCGAAGCGGCGGAACTCCGCGCCGATAACGCCACCGCCGCGGACATCTACGAGAAGCTCGCCTCCCAGAAATCCGTCGCGACTGAGGACGTGCTGTTCCGTGCCGCCCGCGCGGGGCTCGCTGCCGGCGACCGGAAGCGCGCGGCCGAGGCGTTTCAGCGAGTGTATTACGAGTTCCCGCTCAGCGACGCCGCCTCCGGCGCGCGGGACGCGCTCGGGTCGCTTCAGGATTTCTTCAACCGCAGTACCCAGCGCGATCTCGGTCGTGCGCTGATGCTCTTCGGCGCCAAGCGCTACGGCGAAGCCCGCAGCGCGTTCCAGGACCTGCAGCGGCAGGTGACCGGCGACGACCGGGAGGTCGTCGACCTGCGCATTGCCGAAAGCGACTATTTCCTCAAGCGCTACGCGGCGGCGCGCGACGGGGTGCAGCCATATCTCGATCGCGCGTCGCGCAAGGCCGAAGCGCGCTTCTTCTATCTCAGCGCGCTGGAGGGCCTTGGCGCGCAGGATCAGGTCGTCACGCTGACCCGGGCGCTGCTGACCGACTTTCCCGACAGCAGCTGG
>WNFI01677278.1_pt1 | contig 10811 bp, 12 predicted proteins | sample 5400471 | NCBI WGS metagenome assembly WNFI01 (sample SAMN13153348, study PRJNA577476) | soil metagenome | isolation source: 100 cm saprolite on Douglas fir-dominated hillslope | place: USA:California | collected 2013-09-17 | reverse complement strand
CTAGTTGCGATAGGTGGCATCACATTCGTGTTATTCACGTGTCTTGTGTTCGTCTCATCGAGCATAGTCATTTATTTCAATCCCGAACTCGCCCCCACCCGCCCAAAAGCGTACATTCCGGCTGCAGAACAAATCATTACCACCAAACCGTATGAATGGTGGTCGTATGATTTTTCATACACTGCTCTGCCAGGCACCATCAAAGACATGGTGAAACTGGCAATCGCAACCTTTGCCGATGTTAACGTTGATGACATCCTCCCTCAACAACCCGTCAAGTACGAGAGTAAGATACCGACTTCAGGAAACCGTTTCAAGCAAACGGTTCGTATGAAGAAGCAACGACCTCCAACGCCCCCTAGTCTACTGAAGAGCCTCTTTAACCGCTTCATACTTGGTCTTTCAGCTCTGGGGATTATCAGTTTCCTGCAAATGCTCATCTCAATGTCACTTTTCGCGCCATTACAAATAGTACGAAACACATGGTTGAGAAGACGGAGAGGCGAAGGAGGCGCTGCTGAAGGTGCTGGTATGATTATCATTATCGTCTTTGTCTTAATCGGTGCTGCAAGGTACGTCTAGAACTCGTGATATACTCCTTTGGAGAAGCTAGGCATTGAAATTACCTCTCCAGGGCAGTAATGCAAGTGTACAATCTAACCAACACTCTAGCCAAAATGATACTCTCACGAGCCGAGCTCGCCATCCTTGACGTGGAAGGCAAAGCACACCTCCCACCTTCGTTGGCCCGTGAACGCGACGATGCTCCTCTTTGGGAGAAGATGAAACGCGGGGCTATTAAATGGATCGCCGATACGGCCCATGCTTGGGATCCGAGGAGATGGAGAGAGTGGGGCTGGGTGAATCGGAGAAGAGTTTGGGAGATTTGAGCGCCTGGACTGATTCAAGTTGTATGTGATTCTATTCTATCCTACATCAATAGTTGCGGTGGTACCTTGTCTCTCGTTTGACAGTATTCCCTCACGAACCGGTACCATTTTCGGTCTCGGACTCAGATACTTGAAGTTTCCCACTCACACATCCCACGATTCTTCCGTGTATCGGACTCCGTTACGTATGTAATTATGGACCTGAGGGGTGACACCTAACTCTCCAACAGACTAGTATGATGGCGGCCAGTTGAATTATTTATTTATTTTTTAGGTGGAACCTACGGACCTCGTTGCCGTAGAAGTGAGTTGCCTGTTGTGAGAATCCACCGCGGTCGGCCAGTTGACTTATTTAAGCTCACGATCGCATGCAATTGAGTTGGAAGGTGGCTGTGATGGCTAGCTTTTGCGCTTCGCCATTATGGTTCCTCGCATCTACCTTCACTGTTCCTCCATTGCCTCGACCCGCTGGTTGCAGGATATTAGTACAGCCTTTGAAATCAGGGCGTAGGTTTCAGAGAACCGTCTGAAATTGACGCATCCGAGACTCCCGCCAGCCGACAATGTGTCACCGGATTCTCGGCCTCACGGCAGCCTCGAGTTTCCCAGCATATAACTTCATACTCTTTAAACCTACACCCATCCCCATCATTTCCTCTATCATTCTCTAAACAATTCGAAACTTGGGCAATGCATTCTCCTCCTTTGGATGAGGGCAGCCTGCCTCCGACTCCTGACTTCAGATTGTCGCCGCATCTCACTCCTGGACAAGAATTAGTCAACGAATATCCTTCCTTGCTCTCTCCATCTCTGAGCATTTATCCAGAACTATCGGTCTTTGATGACGTTGTTGAATCCGATACAGATGAGACGTACACTGATGACGAGCCTGAGACACAGGCAGAATATGAAGAGGACAATGGCACGCCATGCTTCGATCTGGACTACGATTCTCTGCATGATGGAGGTCATTTTCTGGAGACAATCGAGGAAAGATCTGAAGAAATCGATGTTGAAGACGAGACCTTGCATGTTGCCGAACCCCAAGTAGAAGCAGAGGGCAAGAGTTCACTCCCTCAGCTGGTCGAGCTTGCAAAGGAAATAGAAGTAGGACTGGCCTCTTCGTTTCCTCGTGATGACACCCCTCCTCAGTCCCCAGCCGGAAGTATCATGTCATTTTCTGGAAGCATCTCATCTGTGTCTCGCATCAGAATTCGTTCACGGCCTGCAAGTATGCGCTTCCAGACTGCAGCTACCCTCACTCTTCGAGAGCAAGAACAGGCTAGTTTTCACGCAATAATACCAATCAACTTCTAACTTTATCCTTTCCGGTTCTAGTTGTTGGAGGCACGAGATAAAGAAATCTTCTCCCTCAAACTCGAAAACCACTTCCTTCAAGAGAGACTAGCACAGAAGAACCCTGAGGATATTGAAGCAGTCACAAAGAACAACATCGCAGTGAAGGTTGCAAACCATTCACTCTCTATAGAAATCAAGAAATACAGAAAGCAGCTGAAAGGACTGGAACGAGACCTTCAAGAATACCGGGAGGAGTCCGAGAGGAACGAGAATGCTCTACTCGAGCGACTTCGCGAGCAAGAGTTTGCCTTGGAGGAGGAGAAGCGACGACGTGAGAGGCAAAGAACCAAGTCGCTCTTGAATACGACAGACAGGCTTTCCCTCGATCCGGCTGTGCTGGCCGAGAGACAGGCAACACTTGAGGAAGAGTTGAATGCCGCGAGGGATACTCTCCAACAAACGAACGGTGAGCTGGAGCGCCTTCATCGTGCTCTCGAGAAGGCAAATGCTGCTCCATCGGTACAGCGAAATGCTCGTTTTTCCGACATGGAAGTAGATGCACTGCGATCGACGCATGAGGCACATCTCCGTGAAATGCAATCCGAGCTCGAGAACGCACGCTGCGAGCTCGAAGGTCGGAACCAGAAGATCGAAGAGTTGGGGGATGCCCTTACTAGCCTAAAGCTCGAGAATGAGCAAATGGAACACGAAGTTCGCAGAGCTGCAGTGCAACGAAGTCAGAGTAGAGCCGAAATGACGGAGGAGCGAGAAGCCTTAGAAGCGGTAGGTGCTTTTTTCAATGTCAATTCAACATTCTCTCAATTTTTTTGGTTCTCTTCGTTCAGGAGAAAGATGCCTTACGTGACCATGCGGCCGCTCTGTCCATTCAGCTCGAGCAGAGGGAAAAGGACATAGAGACCCGTGCCGAAGAACTCGATTCGTATGGTGCAGAAATCGAGAGGCAAGATGAAGAGATAGAGAGGCTCAAACAGGAGCTTGCGGACGAGCGAGCTCGTAGTGATGAGCTCCACGAGGTACGATTCTATGGAACGTTTCACTAGAACAGCTTGTGAAAAGCGTGATCAGGAGAACGTGGAACGGGAGGCTCGCATTAAGGGTCTTACTCGACGGGTTACGAATGCGAACGCCTCCCTCGTCTCTCGCGCGGAAGAGATTCAGTTACTAAGAACACAGCACGCACATGTACTTTCTGCTGCAGAAATCGCCCTTCAACGCTCAAAAGGTGAAGTGGGGAAGCTTAATACGCAAGTCATAGAACTTGGCCAGACTCTGGAACGGAATGCTTCGCGTTCAGAGCGGGAGCTAACTGAAGTCCTAACACGGCTACAATCAAGGGAGGAACTGTGCGATCAACTTCGAGATGTGAGTCCTTGTATAATTAGCTAGTCCCCATTCAATTTATTCCGCCCCTAGAAAAACACTTCTATCAGCGCAGAGTTTGCCAAGCTCAGGGATCTGTACTTCAATGCACAGGGTCTCATCGCAGGATATCAGACCCGCGAAGATCAACTTCTGGCCTCCATGGGGGAACTTGCACGGTCTCGTGATAAGCAACAGTTTGCTCGCGGTGCAGCGGAACTGGCCCTCAAAGAGATCGGCGAACAGTTATTCGACGCAGAAGACGAGCTGAAGAAGGCGAGATTGGAGCTCGATCAGATCAAGAGCGGGTTAGTAAGAGAATTGGGCCAAAAATCACAGGCATGGCGCAGCTTAAAATCTATCCTTTGACACTTTCTGACTCCATCATATATAGGCTCTTCAGCAAGCACAAAGCACCGTTAAGTCGCAGGGTCTCCTTCTGGAGAAACGAGAAGTCGATTTGTCTGTCCTTCGCTCAACCCTGAAGGAACTCGAACGACAAACAGCTCAACTTGGGGAGGATCGTGATTCGGACCTTGGGATCTCCAATCTAGATCTTGATCGACTGCAACAGAAACTTCAAATGCGAGAAGACGAAATCACGCAAGTGCGAGAAGTGCTTCGGGAGCGTACTCGAGTAATGCAGGAACAGCATGCGCATATTGACCAATTGGTGAAGCCATTCCTGACCACGTATGCCCTCCCCATTCGCTTATCTTAGTTACCAGTCTCTCGAGAATAGGGAGACGTCCGTTCATCTGCAATCCATCATTCATTCGCGGGATGCCACGCTGGAGCGGCTCAAACACAGCGAAGAGGTACTCCAATCAAATCTGAGCCATAAGTGAGACTGAACATTCAAATCATAGTCATTGAGAGAATCGGAGAGCATTCTGCAGCAATTCCAGACCCGAGCTGCTGAACTCGTACAGAAGCAAAGCGCCGACCAGCAGTCTCGACTTCTCAAGGAGCAACAGTACCATGACCAACTGACGGAACGCAACACCTTGCTCCTTGCCGCATATCATTGCGTAGAAAAGATCTTAGGTGCGGAGGAGAGCAAGGTGGGCAATAGCCAGGCTGCTTCTCGATTGACGACTGAATCTGTTGGTACAGAGCTCCCCAACCCTGACGAATTTCGGTATTTTCCGAGAGAACTTGACCAACCATCTCATCACACTTGGGCAGGTTCGGACGGCCTTTGAAGCTGCTGCAAAGGAGATAGAAACTAGATATTCGGAGAAAGTAAAGTATGCCATTCCAATCCACTCGTTGTTTTCCTGCTTTTACGGTCACGATTTCTCAATGGCAGTGACGTCATGCATGCTTTGAATGAGCGCAATGCGCACATCGAAGGGTTAGCACGGATGAGGGATGATTGGAAGGACCGAATTGAGACCAAAGATATGGAGCTCAAGTCGTCCAGAGTAAGTAAAGACACGTCGACGCTCAGGACTCCTTAGATCATGTCATCCCTTCTGAACAGGTTGCTATCTCGCAACTTGCGGTCAGAGTTACGGCCTTAGAGCGTCAAGTCAATGATCAGCTTAAGGAAATCGAGCATGCACGTGAAGCTCGGCACGAACCTCCCGCTAAGGCAACCATCGAGGAGGCAAAGGACGTGCCCACCTCAGAAATGAAGGAGCCGTCAACACCACGTGGCTTGACATCAAGAATATCATCGGACTCGAAAGCAGCGGAAATCACGGAACTCCGGGCGCAGGAGCTTGAAACAAATATTAAGTTAGTATCCAATTTCTCTGTCCAACACAGCTAATGCAACCGTGTATAGGGAGCTCCATCAGCAGATTGAGATAACAAACAAGCGAGCAGTCCATCTTGGCACAGTGCTCAAGACGGCGAGGAGAGTGTTATTCGCGAGTTAATCGGCGGCGAATGTAGTCTCTGGTAGACTGCGTATCATTATCATTACTTCTGGAAAGACGAATATGGACCGCGATTTTTCCTTGACGTTAGTCCATCAGGAGGTAGTGAGGCCGTCCATCTCATCGTCTGTCTTCCTGGGGCTTCACCCCGTGCAGGAAGTCATCCAACATGCTTGTTTGTGAATTTTCCCTTCGAGCACTGATAAATTCCGTGATTTCCCCAACTTACTCGTGGATCGAACGTTTGCCCCTACGCGGAGCCCGTCCCATGGTAGGTAGTTCGTCTGTTCTAAGACGTTTTCGGAAGGTCGCAGTTTTCAGTCTTCTAGGCATAGGCTTTGTGGGAGTGTTGCTCGACTCCGGAGTGATTAGGGAACCCCCGATTCCGTGGCCCTAAAATGGTGATAATTGGTACGACAGGCTTTCGCCGACAGCATCTCGCGTATGGCACTTGCAACAGGATGCCACTTCAATTGCCATTGGTAGGCTGGCAGGAATCTCAAACCCAGTTGTGCGACTGCCGCGCCACGCCCTGTTTGCTCTATTCGTGTCTTCCACTTGCATAAAAGGAGAAGAATTTGGGAAAGAGGTACCGGTTTATGGGATTCTCATTTCGTGACTATAGACTTGCCCTATTATTGACGCGGGTTTTTATCGGAAGAACGCGGGTTATCTAAATAGAGAGCTGGGCCTAGATTTGGCCTAGAACGCAGGAGGAAGAGAATAAGAATCTGTCATATCCAAGAGTATAGAACGTCCCTCGCCTTGGACTGAGAAGAATAGATGAACCAAGATTATTGTTCTCAAACATATCGGCCTGCGTGCGGGAGACAATATGTGGTCGTTCATTCGGCCACGGTACGATTGCACACAAGCTTCGTGAAATGTCGTGCCTCCATTTAGATAATCATATTATGACAAGGCCACCCGGAAGGCGCATCCTCGGGCTTACTGATTTCGGCACAGTGCATATTGCCTTGATCACCCTCGACTGATTCTCCAATTCCTTTCACTTGGTTTTCCCACTCGCTTCATTCATCCATCATCATTGATACCTGCGGGATAACCAGGAAAGTGGGTGCAGATGCAGGCGGCAGCCAGAAGAATTAATGGAGAATCACTGCCGGCCTCTCCTCTTTCGCCATTGGTTAGTCCGATCAGAAACATGCGTATGCTGTACACGTCCAACGTATTGTCTGAATATCATGACTAGTGCATCACTGCTTAGAAAAGCCGCCGCAATTAATAAGCTATGCTCTTGGGGCCAGTTGACGTTGATCCGGTGATGAAGTATTTCTAGAATATGTATATGGAGGTAATTGCTCATCTCCAGCCTTCAGGTACTTGGTTGTATGTGATCATTGTGGTTCTGATGACGGGTGAGAAGGCCAAAGTTTAGAGTGTACCGTTATGAGGTATATGGCTATCGTCATCATGATTTTGATAGGTCTTCGAATCCGCGGATCTAGAACGAAAACTCACGCAAGGGTGACATGAGTACATATATGATATGGGTGGGTACTTTGGTGACCTCCGAAAAGAGTTAGCGTCCAAGACCCGATCACCTTATGCATAGCTTCCTTGCCGGACGCCGTTCGAGAGCTGACTTTGGTTTCCCCAACATGCCTTGTAACTGGAAAGCTCCCACGCCCTCTGATAAGAGTCGCCGACAATTGTCTTAAGTTTGAAATTACACTTTAATGACTATGATATTTGAAACTTACCCATGTACATAATTTATTACTGTACCCAATACAACCGATTGTAAGGTAGGTCTCATCCAGGCTATGGCTATGGTGGAAGGCATTTGTACAAAGAGGTAGTACGCTGAGTCGGATAGGGTCGAACTAACTGATAGGAGGCAGAACCGAGATCTCGGCATTCTCTGATCTGATGCCTCCGATCCGGCGCCCGAAGTTATGTAGTGAGTTTATCCGGGGTGAATTTGATATCCAATCCCACGTTTCACTGACTGAGATTCCGAGTGGGTATTGTGTCCCGCGCGCGGTCTACCAACTTTGTGCTCGCGCTTGGCTGGGTTGATTGGAATTAGTATATCAGGTGATCGGGTATCTCTTTGTAGCCCCGTTTACAATTCAGCTGTGCAAGAAGGCGCGAGTTGGTTAGTTAGGCCGGGGTCCATGATCGGGCAAAGAAGCCGGATGTGACCTTGGATGTGAACCACCCGCCCCCTGGTATATCAACCGACATTACGTGGTCCGAAAGAAACTCGCACCAGGAATGTGCAGGCCCATTACTCGGGTCACTGAGATAAAAGGATGCATGAGAGTGACAGTTAGGAGGTAAGAATACGTTAGGGATACGAAATGGTCCTGATTTAGAAGAGATCGAATTCGATCCGAAGCAGCGCAAGAAGACCCGAAGGTTATCCAGGGAATTTCTGATGTCAAATATCGGTGATGTGAAAACAGTCAGTCGTATGCAGGGGGAAAAGAAAGGGAAGGATGCAAGATTGGGAGGGGATGTATTTCTGTTCACCACAAAGGCCACACAGATGATGGACAATCACTTTCGGGGTGAGGAATCCCATGCATGTGAACAATGGTGATTGATTTGGAAATAAGAATGAGTAAGAGTTCTTATGGGGATGAACTCGTGGCCACAGACCGTGGTCAACTTAGCACATCCGCCGATGAGGCAATACAGCGCCGATGGGGAGATGTACAAAGTTTTAAGCTCACCCTCCAGGATTGAGTAGTGATGGCGTAGACTGTAGCCGAGGAAATGTGTCGTCTTAGCAAGTCGAGAACGGGGCGATGACAGGTGTCGTTTCGAATGTGTAAAGTTATCAGCACTTCAGTTCACTCAGCCGAAAAGAGATGTGAAATATGGGAAGGTAAGAACGAGTGCATTTCTCAGTTACGGTTACGGTGAGGGGGCAATTTATTAGGATTGCAGGTCAAGTATACTTCAGCAACCTCATCTTCTGGAAGGTTCAACAATCCGTGAGACTGTATGTCGGAAGAGCGAGTGCTACTGGATTTCAGGCCAGTGTAGTTCAAGGTGGTTGACCAGGGGGGAAGGGCTACTAGGGTTGAGTAGCGTTGCGGCACTGAAGCCTTCCTTGTTCGTGCCCTTGTCGACCGGAAGAGAGCACTATTCCCAGCTAATTTATGAGGTCTGTCTGCAGAGATATGATCTATATGTCGAGACCTAGCGTCAGACGCGGTATATAGGCCGCCGTTAGCTGAGTGTCAGGATCGACTTGCATCTATGAGATATAGGTGGGCTCGTCTGGCTGTCCCATTGTTCTAGACGATGAGGAGAAGACGGGAGTCCAAAGGAAGTAAATAATTTCGCAGCTCTGCCGCTGTGATGTCCGAGAGAGGAGACCCGCGAGGGCGGATGTGCAGGAATGAACTTTTGGATCCGGAGGATTCTGCTAATAGAAATTGAATGTTATATAAGAGAACGGGGGGTGCCTGACCCACTTGGTCAAACGCTCCAGTGTCAAGCACTCACGTCCTCGCTACCGTCCCCTGTCACGATGAGTGCTTCACCGCCCATAGCGGTGGCCAACCTGGATGACTCTCCTCCTCATTCTGGCCAGCATCGCGGGGCGGCTTCTGTCCCCAATCCCCCTCTAAATGCGAATGTCGCCAGTCAAAAGGAAATAAAGAGATATAGAAACACGCCTAGCAAAAGTTTCCAATGCCGTGGCTTTGGTGACTGCCGGATGGTCTTTTCCCGCAGCGAACACCTCGCCAGGCATGTCAGGCAAGTGATCTTCGTATGCAGGTCGAGAATATACTCTGATCTGCAGTCTCGTTTCTCCGAACAACAGGAAACATACCGGCGAAAGGCCATTTGCCTGTCACTGCGGAAAGCAGTTTTCGCGACTCGACAATTTGCGTCAGCATGCGCAGACTGTGCATTCGGACAAACCAGATCAAAATGAAAAGATGATGAAGGAACTCACGACCCTTCACACGTCGTTGTCCACATCAAATGCTAGAGCTCATGCTCGAACGGGCGGTTCCATCGCAGAGAGGCGCCGAGGTGCTACGCAAGCCACCGATCAGTCGTTTCTTGCCCAGCGTCCAGGTACGAGTACTGGTTACGAAGCCGCAGACCCAGGACAACATACCGACTTTCGCGAGTCCTTTCGGACTAATGACTTTCGCGACGGTAGAACCGATCAATTTCGTGACGCCAGGTCCAGCCGCACCGCCGTGGGAGGCTTTGGCAACGTCCATGTCCTCGATCAGCAACAACAACACCAACAACAAGGTGTCGTTCTCAACGGGGACGGTCGACATTCCTTTCTGGACTCTTCAGTATCAGGAACATTCTCCAGCCAGTCCTTTCTCTCCAACAACCATAGCCAGCGAGACAACAGCAGTCGAGGGCAACAACAGCAATCTTTTTCATCTTCGTCCATCACCCCCTCTCGCTCAGGCCTCCCAGCTTCCGGGTCACTTGGGAGGCCTTCAGCAAACATTCACCAGTCACCCGGATCCCAGCAATACTCCCAACACAACAACAGCACTCAACTCCAACAGTTTCCAGAGCGGCGTCCCAGTCCGAACTTCGGCTACGCCCCCGTCGAACACTCCCCAAAAAGCAGGCCCGGGACAGGGACAGGCGTCGGTCTCCCTCCCATCTCAGAGATCGTCTCCCCAGCCATCAGCTCCCGGTTCAGCGCGCGTCCACCATCTCAATCGGGAATACCTTCAGCGTCATCCTCTTCAAATCAACACAACCCCTTCTTCTTTACTTCTTCAGCACGGCCAGGTAAGCAGATTGTGTTCGCTTCATTTATCTCTCTGATCTAACATAATCATCTGGGCCAATTATCTACTGGTATCTTCGCTTTCTAGGTACGGCTCCAGCATCCTATTACCAGTCCAGCGTTGGGCCTGGATCGGTCAGCCGAGCTGGGTTGGCCTCTCGGGGGGCAATTCAACTTCCGCCCCCAGGGTCCAGACCTACATCATCCTCGGCCCGCGGTGCCACCGCTGGCGGCGGACTCAAGCTGGATGGGTACACCGGAGCCGCAGCCCTCCTCAGCAACGAATCCCCATTTTCCTTCCACGCCCCCGAAGAACCCACAGAGCAGTACCAGCAGCCATCGGTTCCACGAGGGGTCAAACGTCCAAGGAGATCTCTTGACCTCGAGGATGACAGCGAAGGAGGATGGCAGCAGCAATCAAGACCCTCGTCCAGGCGACTCTCGGTCATGGACATCATCGATGCTGACGAACACCAACGTCCATTCACCGCTGCGTCCACACCCTCCAAACAGCGCAGCTCCGGCAATCAGTCGCAGTCATTCACCCAGCAGCAGTCTCAGCAGCGGCCATCCTCTGTTTCACGCGGTCAACCCGTTCTCGAA